>Ga0335082_10005551_pt1 | contig 13791 bp, 8 predicted proteins | sample Lox_Sample_41_FD_206718 | JGI IMG/M metagenome (GOLD analysis project Ga0335082, IMG submission 206718) | Soil microbial communities from Loxahatchee National Wildlife Refuge, Florida, United States - Lox_Sample_4.1 | ecosystem: Environmental > Terrestrial > Soil > Wetlands | place: USA: Florida...
TTGTGGCAATTGTCATGCCACGCCGAAATGCCGCAGAATGCAGGGCGGCAGGCCGTCCGGGCTGTCCGGGTTTGGGACGGCGTGGGCGTCAGCGAACAGTTACATTGGTTCGAGACCAATGGGACCTTCCGATAGCCTCCACCGTCGAGTTCGCCGCGGAAACGTGGAGAGAGTCCGCGAATGGCTCGACGCACATCCGAATGAGGACGTCAACGCCTGGGATAGCCGCGGCTACACGCCGCTCATGTACGCGGTCGTCAGCTCGCGAGCCGATGTGATGATGATCCGGCTACTGCTGGAGCAGGGCGCCGATGTGCATTTGCGATCGCGGGACCATTTGGACGAGACAGTGGTGTCCTTATGCCTGCGCCGCGGCGACTTCCAGAAACTGACGGTACTGCTTGACGCGGGCGCGGATCTTCACTATCGAAGAGAGAGCGGATACAACGCGGCGGTCGATGCGGCGCTCGGAACGCTGGAATTCCTGAATCTGGTGATCTCGCATGGTGTCGACTTAAACGCCGTGTCGCAGTATCGCGAGTCGGCTCTTAGCCTTTCGTCCCGGGAAGGGTGCTTCGACAGGGTACTCCTGCTGCTGGATAGTGGAGCCGATGAACGCCTGCTGGAGTGGACACCGCTGATTCGGGCCGTGGTGCTCAATAACATCGAGGAAGTCAGGCGTGTTCTCGACGGGAAGCCGGACCTCGAAGCGCGCGACCGCTGGTCGAGAACCGCATACCTGACCGCGCTTCAAAGCGGCGACCTCGCGAAGGCACAACTGCTCCTCGACCATGGCGCGGACCCCAACGCACGGGGCGTCGGTGGACGCCCCGCGTTGTTCTATGCAAATCACATCCCGACGATCAAATGGCTGCTTGAGCGCGGAGAGCCTGTTGACGAAAAGAACGACTACGGCGAGACACCGCTGATGCGTGCAGTGGAGCACGACTGGACCGAGGGCGTGGATGAATTGCTGAGAGCGGGAGCCAACGCAAATGCCAGGGGCGATTCGTCGAGTGCGATGGGCTCAGCAAGCACGCGCGACATCGCGACTCTGCTCTTGCAGGCAGGCGGCGACGTTGCAGAGTTGTCATACGCTGGGCGGCGGAGCGTGCTGGGGCTCGCCGCCCACTCCGACGATCTGCTGCTCACCGCATCCTTAGAGGAGTTCCGATCCGCGTGGAATCCGCGCTTTGGCGCAGGCAACCCGGAGCCGATGAATGAGCCGTTCTGGGAGTCCATGATCCGCTCCGGTGTTTCCGCTTACGAGGCGAGAATGATCTACGGCGGGGGCGAAGGAGACACCCCGGTATGGTGTGCCCAGCGGTTCGGTCAGTCGATGACATTCCTGCCCGATGGTCGCATCATTCAGATCGGCGGGGAACACGAGGACTTTTACGATGAGGACTTCTGCATCTACAACGATGTTTTCGTCCACCACCCGGATGGCCGAATCGACATCCTCGGCTATCCGCGAGAGGTATTCCCACCGACGGACTTCCACACCGCGACTTTGATCGGCCGGCACATGTATGTTATCGGGTCCCTTGGCTACGAAGGCGAGCGGCAACACGGAAAGACGCAGGTCTTTCAGTTAGACATCGAGACCCTTCGCCTTGAGCGCCTGGAATTGGCAGGCGAAGCACCTGGCTGGATCAGTCGCCATCGCGCGGAGCAGACCGGGCCACACGAGATCCGCTTGACAGGCGGGTTCGTTGTCACTTGCCGCGAGGGCAAGGATGACGGTGCGGATAACAACCGTTCATTTGTCCTCGACCTTGCGCGGGGACTTTGGCGCACTAATACTGCCTGATCAGCGTACTGCGACAGACTGCGCCGAGCCGTCGTAGGCGAGGACCTTGTCGGGTGTTGCGGCGGGATCGACGCCGGCGCCATGGGCTTTGCCGACCAGCACCACGTCGAAGGTGCGCTTCGCCAGCATGCCGGGGAAGGAGCCGTCGCGCTGGCCGATGGTGAGCACGTGCTTCGCGTCGTTCCAGTGGAAGGCGATGGTGGCGTGGACGCCCTTCTCGTAATCGTAGTTGTCGTTCTCGTCTTCGTAGAGCGTGAAGTCGCCGTCAGCACCGGGGTAGATGCGCAGCTCGATCGGGTCGGCGGGCTTCTCGGTGGAGTACTGGACCAGCGGGCCCATGGGCACGATGGAACCGGCGCGGACCATCAGCGGCATGGTGGTGACGGGTGCGTCCACCGTGAGTGTGGCGCCGCCCGGGTGCGCTTCGCCGGTCCAGAAATCGAACCACTGCGTACCGGCGGGAAGGTAGACGTCGCGGGTGGTCTTGCGGGGTTCGGTCTTCTTCTCGTCGGCGTGGATGGCCGGCGTCTTCCAGAACAGTTGCGCGCGGAATGCGCCGAGCGCGGTGTTGGAGGTCTCGAAGGCGAAGTCATACTCCTTGCCGGCGGCCAGCTCAACGGGCACGGTCCACGATTCCATCGAGTCGTAGTTGTGCTTCAGCTCTTCGCCGTTGAGGAAGACGCGGCGCGGACCGAAGCTCTTCATGTTGAACCGGTACGTGCCGGTGGCGGTGGGCACCAGCCTGCCCTCCCAGCGCATGGAGAAGCGCGGGTTCTTGATGAACTCGGGCCAGCCGGTATACCAGAACAGATTGATGCCGGGCTCGACCGCTTCGTGGCACAGCGTCTTGAATTCGGCATCGCAGTAGTACTTCGCGTCGAGCCCCGGCTTGCCGTCTTTGGTGCGGAAGTTCTCCGGACCGATGACGACGCCGAGCTCGGGCGGGCGATGCTCCTGGTATTCGGTGACGGGCGCCACCATGAACACGAACTGGTCGTCGATGTTGTAGCTCTTCTTGTCGGCGGTGAAATCCATCGCGAGCCCGCGCATGATGGAGTAGCCGTCGTGGGTGACGCGCCAGCCGAGCGAATAAGTGTAGGGCAGCAGGCGGTAGCGCAGGTTGTCGAACTTGATGAGCGTGGGGGTGTAGTCGCCGAACTCCCAGATCTCGCGCGGGGTTTCGGAGCCATGCGAGCGGAAGATGGGCGCGAATGCGCCGAACTGGAACATGCGCGTGTAGAGTTCCTGGTAGGCCGGGTCCTTGCCGCCGTTCATGAATGTGCCGCCCTGGCAGCCGAGCGAATACGCGCCGATATCGAAGGTCCAGTAGGGAATGCCGGCCATGCTGTGGTTTACGCCCGCGCTGATCTGCTTGCGGAAGACGGACCAGTCCGCGCCGATGTCGCCGGACCACGTTGTGGCGGCCGCGCGCTGCTGTCCCGCGAAGGTGGAGCGCGTGAGGGTGTAGACGCGCTTCTGCTCCGTGGTGGCGCGCTGGCGCTGGTACATGCCTTCCGTGATGACCAGCGAATACGGGTTGAGGTAGCGCGCGAATGAGCCGATGTGGTTGTTCTCGACGCGCTTCATCTCGAACTCGTGCGAGTCCTTCGTCAGCGCGTTGACGATGTCAGGCTCGGTGGAATCCATCCACCACGCGTCGACGCCTTTCGAGAAAAGGCCCTTGTTCGCGTACTGCCAGTAGAGGTCATTCGCGGCCGGGTTGTAGGCGTCGTAATAGCGGAAGCCCGCCCAGCCGACGGGCGAGTAGAGGTACCCGTGCTTCTCCATGTCCTTATAGATGGGCGACGCCGGGCCGAGCCCGCCCCAGATGGAAATCATCAGGTGGAAGTGCTCTTTGTGAAGCTCGTCGATCATCTCGGCGGGCCGCGGGTATTTCTTTTCGTCGAAGACCAGCGCGCCCCACATGGAGTTGTCGCCCCAGTAATTCCAGTCCTGCACGATGTTGTCGATGGGGATCTGACGCTTGCGGTATTCGGCGGCGATGCCGAGCAGCTCGTCGCGCGTGGCGTAGTGTTCCTTGCTCTGCCAGTAGCCGTAGGCCCACTTGCCGTAGAGCGGCGCTTCGCCGGTGAGGTGGCGATAGCCCGCGATGGCGAGATCCATGGACGGCCCGTAGATGAAGTAGTAATCGACGTTGTCGGCCACTTCGGACCAGAGCGACATTTTCGCGGGGTCGTCGCTGAAGACGGTCTTCGAGTAGTTGTCCCAGAAGAGGCCGTAGCCAGCGGTGGAGACGAGCATCGGCGTGACGGCGTCCGTGTTCGACTGCACGAGCTTCACGGTTCGGCCCCGGTAGTTCATGTAGCCGGTCTGATGCTGGCCGAGTCCGTAGATGCCTTCGTCAGCCGAGAGCGTGAAGTTCTGCTGGACGTTGAGGGCGGACTTCTCCTGCGAGAGGCCGGTGGGCGCGAAGGTGGCTGCTCCCTGTTCGGCAAGAACAGCACGACCGGTGACATCAAGGAAGCGCACGGTGCCGTCGGCGGTGTTGATCTCCACCTCGACCCACGCTGAAGCGAGCGTGACGCTGGCCGGCGTCTTGCTGACGGCGATGGACAGGTTCGGCACGTCCTTCTGGATGACGGAAAGGCTGAGCTTATCGGGCTTGCCCGCCGCGGTCCACTTGAGCACGCGGACGGTGGTGGGCGAATAGAACTGCACCTTCACGTTCATCTTTTCGGTGCTGAGCTGGACCCCGTTGGGGATGCGGTCAGCCGCGGCGAAGGCGGCCGAGCAGAGCACAGCGCACGCGGCGGTGCCCCGGAGAAGGGACGCGAAGGATGGCATGTTGAGATTCCTGTCGGAACTACAGCCAGTATATTGAACCCGTCACCAGTTGATCTGGATGAGCGAGACGGCCTCGCGCGGGAGCTTGAGCTCCATGGAAAGCGAGCCCTGCGAAGTGGCGACATCCAGGCCGGGACCGGGCGTACCAAGCTGGCCCGCCTTTTCGAGAGCGGCGTATTGCGCGGGCGTCGGCTGCTGGGGCTCGCCCATCTGCTTCCACGCTGTCCACGAGTTGCTGTGGTTGGCGTCGATGTTGCAATACGAAAAGTGGACGCGCTTCGCCGCCGGCGGCAGGCCGTCGATGGCGAGACTCAACTCGGAGGGCGGGACGTCGACGTCCTCATCGTGGTAGTTCCACACGAGGATGGAGACGGTCTTGCCGGACTTCGTCGCGATGGCGTCGATGTAGGGCTTCTCGCGCACGCCATGCTGAACGATGTCGTCGAGCGGGAGCGCGCCGTCGCTTTCGACCTGCACGCGGTCGCCGTGCATTCGGGCTTCCATGCGGAAGAGGTTGAGCAGCGGCTTGTCGATGCCGTTGGTGGCGAGCGTGCGGAAGCCGTCGAAGTATGGCTGGTCCTCGAACTCGAAGGCCCACGTGAGCATGCCCTCGATGTTGGCGTGGGCGCGATCTGCGAGCTTCAGGATGCTGGCGAACGAGGCGGCGGTGTAGGCGGGGTAAAGCGAGCCGTTGCGATAGGCGTTGGCGGGGTGCGTGCGCGCCGAGCAGGCGCCGCAGCCTTCGGGGTCGGATTCGCTGAGCACGATGGGCAGGTTGCGGTACTGCGGGAACGCGGCGAGGATGGCGAGGCCGGCGGCGACATCGCGCAGGTTCGCGGAGAGGCCCATCTGCTCGTGGCCGTTGACGATTTCGGGGTGGCCTTTGGCGTGGTAGCTGACGAAATCGAGCGGGACGCCGGTGCGCGCGCAGTGTTCGAGGAACTGGCGGAGGTAGGGGCCTCCGTTCTTGCCCGCGGGGCCGGTGGTGGCCGGGCCTCCGACGCGCAGATCCGGCGAGACGCTCTTCACGGCGCGCACGGACATGTCGTAGAGCTTGAAGTACTCGTTGGGCGTGCCCTGCCAGTAGAAGATGTCGGGCTCGTTCCAGACTTCCCAGGACCACTTCTTCACTTCGGCGAGTCCGTAGCGCGCGACAGCGTGACGCACCCACTGGCGCACAAGCTCGGCCCATTTGTCGTAATCCTTCGGCGGGTATGACCAGCCGGTTTCGAGCTTCGTGCGCGGCCAGTCGTGCTTGTAGGGCTCGGGGTGCGTGGAGAGCGCTTCGGGCATGAAGCCGATTTCGACGAAGGGCACGATGCCGGCGTGGACCCAGGTGTCGAAGATGCCGTCGAGGATCTTCCAGTCGTAGACGGGCTCGCCGTCCGCGGTTTCGGTGTAGGCGTTCGTCGAGCCCCACTTCAGCGCGTAGCGGCCGTCGCCCGTGGTGAGCAGGTTGTGCGTGCGCACGTGCACGGGGCCTAGCTCGGCGAGCTCGCCGATCAGCTTGCGACCGTACTTCGCGGTGGTGTAGTTAGGCTCGTCGTAGCCGAAGTACGACCAGACGGGACGCCACGGGCCGGTGACCTTGCTCGCATCGACGTGGATCGTGACGGGCTGGGCCGCGAGCAGCGGGAGCGCGGACAGGGCGACGATGGCCGCGATGGGCTTCATCGTACTATCTTCCTCCGATGGACCCGCTTCACGTGCTTCTTCGCGGGAGCGCGGTGGGGTTCGACAGGCAGCGGCGGCAGATTCGAGAGCGCGAGCAGGATATTGTTCGCGGGTTCGAACGGGTTGTGCCAGGGGCCACCGCCCCAGACCATGCCGAGGAAGAGGCCGGTGTGCTGGGCGGGGTTGATGGCGAGGTAGGCGTTGAAGCCCGCGCCGCCGCCTGTTTTCTCGAGGATCATGGACGGGTCGCCGCGCTTGCCGAGCTGGAGCCAGCCGAGTCCGATGCCCGACGGTGTGCCTGCGTGGTTGAGACCGACGACGCTCCGGAGAGTGGCAAGCTGCACGTAGACGGCTTGCGCGGCGGGCGGTTGCTGATTGACGAGGTAGACGAGCCAGCGGGCCATGTCGGCGGGCGTGGAGTAGAGCCCGGCCGAGCCCGCGGTGGCCGTGGTGTCATTGCAGGCGCCCTCGTCATGAGAGCCGCGCAGGAGTTGCGCGCATTGCTGCGGCGTGGGGCTGAAGGTTGTGTCGCGCATGCCGAGGGGCGTGGTGGTGCGTTCGGCGAGCAGACGCGGGTAGGGTTCGTGCGCGGCCGTGGAAAGCGCGTCGGCGAGGAGGTCGAAGGCGACGTTGGAGTAGAGGGCCGTGGCGCCGGGTGCGGCGAGGAGCTTCTGCTTCGGCAGCCAGGCCCAGCGCTGCGCTGAGTTGGGGAAGGCGAAGTGGCCGGAGTGGGCGGGATAGGGGAGGACTTCGCGCGGGAGGCCGGAGGTGTGGGTGGCGAGGTCTTCCAGGGTGATGGCACGGGTCGTTTGTCCGCGCCGTGTTCGCGTGGGGACGCGGGCGTGGGCGGGGGCGAAGCGCTGCAGGGGATCGTTGAGGTGGACGGTCTTGTCCTGGACGAGGCGCGCGAACAGATCGGCGGCGAAGATCTTCGTGACCGAGCAGAGGCGGACGAGCGAGTTGGCCGATGCCTTTTCGCCGAAGCCCTGGAAGTAGACATCGGAGCCGCGCACCACGACAAGTACGAGCGCGGCGGAGTTGGTGTCGCGATAGATCTGCGCGGCGGGCTCGGCCGCGATGGCAAGCGGCGGAGGCCCGGCCCGGAGCAGGCAGACGAAAGCGGCAACCGGCAACGCCGCGCGCATCAGTACGCTTTGGCGATAACGGCGCGTTTTTCGGCGGGTTCGCCGGTGACGATGCATTTGCCGGGGCCGTCGTAATGATCGACGAGCGGGATGCAGCGCACCGTGGCCTTGAATTCCTTGAGGCGCGCGTCCACGGCCGGGTCGTCTTTGAGGTGCGCCATAACGAACTTGCCGCCGCCGCGTTCGGCGGTGACTTCTGCGAGAATCGATTCCACCTCTTCGATGGAGTTGGCGAGTACGGTATTGTCGGCGAGGCGCTGGCGCGCGGAGGCAAGCATGTCTGCCTGCATCTTCTCCAGCTCGGCCGGCAGCAGTTCGGCGAGCTTCGCCTGCGGGACGGGCTGCTTGGTGCCGGTGTCGCGGCGCTTCAGCACGACGTTGCCGCTTTCGAGATCGCGCGGGCCGAGCTCGAGCACCACGGGCACGCCGCGGCGCTCCCAGTGGAAGAACTTCGCGCCGGGCGACTGGCCCTCGCGATCGTCCACCTTCGCACCGACCTCTTTCGCGATCCTGTTCGCGGCGTCGAGGACGGCGGCCTTGTCGGAATCCTTGCGGTAGATGGGCACAACGACCGCCTTCACTGGCGCCAGGTGAGGCGGCAAGACGAGACCCTTATCGTCGGAGTGCGTCATGATGACGCCGCCGATCATGCGCGTGCTGAGGCCCCAGCTTGTTTGCCAGACATATTCAAGCTGGCCTTCCTTGCTCTGGAACTGCACATTGAAGGCCTTGCCGAAGTTCTGGCCGAGGTCGTGACTGGTGCCCGATTGCAGCGCCAGGCCGTTCTGCATCATGGCTTCGATGGAGTAGGTGCGCAGCGCGCCCGCGAACTTTTCGGCGCGCGTCTTGACGCCCTTGATCACCGGGATGGCGGCGACGTTTTCGGCCACGTCGGCGTAGACGTCGAGCATGCGCAGCACTTCTTCCATGGCCTCTTCGTGGGTGGCGTGCGCGGTGTGGCCTTCCTGCCAGAGGAACTCCGTGGTGCGGAGGAACATGCGCGTGCGCAGCTCCCAGCGCACGATGTTGGCCCACTGGTTCACGAGAAGCGGAAGGTCGCGCCAGCTCTGAATCCACTTCGCGAAGAAGTGGCCGATGATGGTCTCCGATGTGGGGCGCACGACATAGGGCTCTTCCAGCTCCTTGCCGCCCGCGATGGTGACCACGGCGAGCTCGGGCGAGAAGCCTTCCACGTGCTCGGCTTCCTTTTGCAGGAAGCTCTGCGGGATGAAGAGCGGGAAGTAGACGTTCTGGTGCCCGGTGGCCTTAAAGCGGGCGTCAAGCTCACGCTGCAGCGCTTCCCACACTGCATATCCATTGGGTTTGATGACCATGCAGCCCTTCACGATTTCGGCCGGTTCGGCCATGTCGCCCTGGATGACAACATCCTGGTACCACGCGGCAAAGTCAGCCGCGCGTGCGGTGATCGGAGATTCAGCCATTTCCTCCATGGTACAAGTCGAGAGAATGAGCCATCGTCGTGAACTGCTGGCGGGCTTCCCGGTCGTGGTGGAGATCCCGATCCTGTGGGGCAATCAGGATGCGTTCGGGCATGTTAATAACGTCATCTACTTCCGCTGGTGCGAGACCGCGCGCGTGGAGTATCTGAAGCGCGTGGGATTATGGGTGCCGCTGCCGCCGCGGGGTGTCGGCCCGATTCTGGCGAGCGTGAAGTGCGATTATAAACGGCCGCTGAATTATCCCGACACGGTGCGCGTGGGCGCGCGGGTAACGCGGATCGGCAAGAGCAGCATGCAGATGGAACACCGCTATGTCAGCGATTCGCTGGGCATCGAGGTCGCTACGGCGGATTCGACGCTGGTGCTCCTCGATTACAACACGAACAAATCGGTGCCGGTGCCGCCGGAGATGCGGCGCCTTATCGGCGAGCTCGAGGGGAAGAAGTTCGAGTAGCGGCGATGAGTACTGTTCGAGAAGGAGGTTTTTGTGGCCTTCACCATAACACTCGGTCAACTTCCGGCCGGGCACGTGCTCGAGAGTGCCAAGTCGGGCGAGATGGTGCCCGTACAATACCGCGAGTTCTTAACGTCTGAAGATGGCGACCTGCTGACATCGCGTCTGGAGGGATTCCCCTCCGATCTTCTAGGCCTCATTCATCCAAACGTCATAAAACCATCAGCCGTCGATCACATGCTCGCGCTAATCCGACGTGACAAGTTGGCGACGGTATACCTTAATGAGCTTGAGATTGTAGCCGAAGTGAAGGTCAAGCGACCCATTGCTGCAGGTGCAGCCGTCTTCGAAGAAGATATTGCCGACGTATTCGCTTTGAGGTTTCCAGGCATTGAGGTGCCTGATGATGTCGGGGTCGTCTTCGTCTTCTCCAGAGGCTGGCGTCGTGCTCTGTACTACGATTTCGGGCCGCTGTCGCCACTTCTGCAAGAGAAGCGGCCATACGATCTGGCGACCCAACTCGGAAGCTGCTGGACGTATCTTTCATTCCAACACGTCTTAAGGGTGACACCCGATGAATGGGAGAGACTGCTCCGAGCAGGTTGGTTCTTGTTTATCGGACTACCGATCCGTCATAGAAGATTGGTGCTAGATGCCATCCGCAGCGGCCATGACCCTGATGATCTAATTCCAGCAGTATCGGCAGATCTCAAAGCACGATTGCCTACGCTTCTTGAATCGTGGATGGCGAACTCGTTAGCAAGTGATCACGTCGCGTTTATGCAGACGGCGGCTGAGCATTACCAACGCGGTGACAACGTGAGTTGCAGCTGCATTCTGTATCCGCGGATTGAGGGCGTACTACGATCATTCTTCAGACGGCTTGACTCCGTCCGAAAGCCAACCACGCGCCGCCTGATTGAGTGTGCCGCGAGCGAACACGACTCAGGAGGCATAAGCCTGCTCATTCCCAAATTCTTTCGGCGGTATCTTCAGGAGGTGTGTTTTGCGAGTTTTGACCCCGAGAATCCGAAGACGGCATCACGTCACTCTGTGGCACACGGCGTCGTACGTGCGGACCACATGGACTTGAAGGCGGCAACGGTTGCATTTCTCACGATTGAGCAGTTGTTTTACTTGGCACCGAAGAGTATGCCGGGCATTTGACTTAACTATGGGCAAGCGGTTGACGCGTGCATCAACCCCTGAGAATTCTAAAGTTGCACTTTAGAATTCTCAAAACCAGAAAAGCGCCCTCAGCGCCGGGGCTCCAGCTCCATGTTGAAGTTCTCACCGAGGTAGACGCGGCGGACGTCGGGATCGGCCTGCAGTTCTTCGGGCGTGCCCCATTTGAAGATGCGGCCGTTGTTGATGATGTAGGCGCGGTCGGTGACGGCCAGGGTTTCACGGACGTTGTGGTCGGTGACCAGAATGCCGATGCCGCTGTCGCGGAGGTCGAAGATGATCTTCTGGAGCTCCAGCACCTGGATAGGGTCGATGCCGGAGAAAGGCTCGTCCAGTAGCAGGAACTTCGGGTCAATCACCATGGCGCGGGCGATCTCGACACGGCGGCGCTCGCCGCCCGAGAGCATGTAGCCCTTGCTGTGGCGCACTGTTTCGAGGCCAAGCTGCTCGATGCCGCGGTTCAACCGGTCGCGCCGCTCCGACGACCGCAGTGGAAGCGTCTGCAGGATGGCCAGCAGGTTCTCCTCGACCGTCAGCTTGCGGAATACTGACGGCTCCTGCGGCAGGTAACTGACGCCGCGCTGCGCCCGCCGGTACATGGGGACATTGGTGATGTCGTCTTTGTCCAGCAGCACAGCGCCGGAATCGGGCGTCACCAGACCGACAATCATGTAGAACGACGTGGTTTTGCCCGCGCCATTGGGGCCGAGCAGCCCCACCACTTCGCCCTGCTCTACCCACAGCGACACGTTATCCACCACCTTGCGGCCGCGGTAGGTCTTGGAAATTTCGGTCGTTTCGAGGGTCATGCCGGCTGTTGCTTACTTCTTCGATCGCAGAACGAGGCTGTGTGCGGGTTGCGCCTCCACGCCATTCACCAGCAGCCTATCATCCTGGGAAAACCAGGTCAATTGCCGGCCTTTAGTGGTGCCCTTCAGGCTGTCCACCAGTTGCGGCTTGCCTTCGGTGAGGACCACGCGGCCGTCGGCGGCGAAATACTCGGCGTGATCGGAAGTGCCGGTGCGCGTACGGCCCGGCTGCACGGCCACAATCTCCACAGCGCCGTCGGCGACGGCATGATCAAGCGAGGAGTTTTGCGCGCCCTTGCCGTCGGCGGCCTTCGCGTCGCTGTTCTTCACCGGCTGCACCTTCGCCGGTTTCGTGTTGTCGTCCCGCGGCTTCAGAAACGCGCGAATCTCGCGGCCCTTCACCCGCAGGTCCGGCCGCTCCATGGTGGCGCCGCCGGTGTAGTGCGCCTGACGGTCGTTGTCCGTATAGATCAGATCGGGCGCCTGGACGATGGTGTAGACCGCCGGCCTATCCTTGCCCGCGGGGGAATCGTTCTGGTCGAGGAACTGGCTGGTCACATGGCCGTGCGCGCGCAGGGTGCCAGCGTCGCGATCGATATCCACAACGTCGGCCTGAATCCGGTTTCCGCCCTGCCACAAGACTGCATTGCCCTCATAGCGGATCTTCGTGTTGTCATCGCTCGTCAGCATCTTCGCGGCGCGGGCGTGCAGGGGCTCGTCGCCGGAGAGCATCGAATTGTCCGATTTTGCATCGGGCTGGCGAGTTGAGTTGACGTTGCCTTCGGCGGTGAAATCGCCCTGCGTCTGGTCGAGCACGACGGTATTCCCTGTCGTCGTACCCGTCGAGTCCCACATGCGCGCGCCACCGGTCAGCGTGATGACGTTCTTCTTCTGGTCGATCACGGCGCGGTCGGAGTGCGCTTTGCGGTCGCCTTCTTCATAGCGGAAGTTTCCGCTCTGCTCGAGCTTCGTCATCTGACTCGTGGCCGGATCGAAATCGGCGCGCAGATCGCGGCTCCAGGTCAGCGCGGGCGGCGGCGCCTGCTTCGCCCCCGGGGACGCGGGCTTGTCGGTGCGCGTCGTGACGTTGTTCCCCATGAAGTCGCGGATCTCGTTCGACGCGCCGTAATGGATGGCCATCCAGGAAGTGGTCATCACGCGATGCGACTGGCCGGAGCGCACAGGGATAAATTCGATGGTACTGGGCGTTGCCGAATCCACCGAATCGATCTCCTCGCCGCCAGCGCGCATGTGGGCGGTTACGATGTCACTGCGCACGACGCGGCGTTCGGGAGTCAGTCCGTTCTTCGGCGTCGCCGGCGTAGATTCCACCATCGCGTGACCCATCGCTGTGGCTGTCTGGAGCGCGCTCTTCTGGTCAGCGACGGTGAGCGCGAGGTCGAGCCGGTCAGAGTTGACGCGCGTCTCGCCGGCCTGCGCAGTGGATACAAGGTGCGCGTTACGGTCGCCGCTGACGTGGTTGATCTGGCCGCCGTCGTCGAAGTTGAGGGTGAGCAGGTCAGCAGAGAACTCCAGCCGGCGGTTGGGCTGGGTGTCGATGCCCTTCGCACTCTGGGCCTGCACGAGCTGGATCTGCTGGTCGGCCACGGTGACCACGGCCGGGCCGCCGCTCATGCTCAGGGTGTCGCGCGTGAGCTTCGTCCAGGGGCTCAGATAGACCTTCGATTCCTGCTCCTTGTAGACGGCGTTTCCGGCTTCAATCCGCATGGGGATCGTGCCGGGCTTGCGGCCGCGCCAGGTCAACTCCACCTGATTCTGCAGCACGAGCTGATGCGTCTGCGGATCGTAGGACGCGCCGACGCAGCTTCCCTCGCCGAGGGCCAACCTGAAGGAGGCGGGGCGATCGGTGGACGCCTTGCCGGTCTTGCTTTCGAAATGTACGCCGGAGGACTGGATGACCATCTCCTTGCCGCTCGGAGCGCCCTGAACGGGGACGCCCATGGTGATGGAAACGGCGCCATCCGAGTACAGAACGCCGGTATGGGTATCGAACTCGCCGCTGGCTGAATTGACTTTGTCGTAGGTCACGCCATCGGCGGCGTACAGGTGGAGTTCCATGCCTTTCAGCTCGAACTTGTCGGGCTCGGCGACCTGGCGGAAATCCTTCGCGCTCACCTCGACACGGGTGCCGTTGGCGTCGCTATGACGATAAGTCCAGTATTCGGCGGTCTGATTGGTATTTGGCGGCAGGGTGCGCGGCACAGTGGGAGTCACCCGACGCTGCTGCCGGACACGTGTGAACCAGGAGTTCGCCACAACGCCCGCCAGCGCGAGGATGACAATCAGAACCAGCGGGCCGATTCGCCGCATCTCTTTCCATTGTAGTTAGTTGTCGGCCGGGGCCGTTGTCAAAAATTGTCTGTACCGATCTGCCCCCCGTCCGCATCCGTATAGGTAGTTAGGGGTTGTTCGAGGCAGTTCGTTC
>Ga0335082_10005552_pt1 | contig 13791 bp, 14 predicted proteins | sample Lox_Sample_41_FD_206718 | JGI IMG/M metagenome (GOLD analysis project Ga0335082, IMG submission 206718) | Soil microbial communities from Loxahatchee National Wildlife Refuge, Florida, United States - Lox_Sample_4.1 | ecosystem: Environmental > Terrestrial > Soil > Wetlands | place: USA...
ACATAGGCGTAGAGGATCTCCGAAAAGCCGTGCGGCCCGGCGTTGTTGGTCGAGGCCACGGCGAACGGCAGCACCGCCGCCGCGGCCGTGAAGCCAAGCATCGACAGCGGCAAGATCAACATGGCGAGCAGCGCCATCTTGACTTCCTTGGCCTCGAGCTTCTTGCCGAGATATTCCGGCGTGCGGCCGACCATCAAGCCGGCGATGAAGACGGCAACGATAACGTAGACCAGCATGCCGTAGAGGCCGGAGCCAACGCCGCCATAAATGACTTCACCGAGTGCAATCATGCCCAGGGGAATCATGCCGCCGAGCGGCGTGAAGCTGTCGTGCATGGAGTTGACCGAGCCGTTCGACGCGGCCGTGGTCGCCGTCGCCCACAGGCTCGAATTGGCGATGCCGAAACGGACTTCCTTGCCCTCCATGTTGCCGCCGGTGAGGCCGAGCGCATTCATGATGTCGTTGCCGTGGCCTTCGGCCCAGTAGCAGACGAGAAGACCGCCGAGGAAAATAATCGACATAGCGGCATAGATTGCCCAGCCCTGCCGCGTGTCCTTGACCATGCGGCCGAAGGTGTGGGTGAGCGCGGCCGAAATGAGCAAGATGTAGAGCACCTCGACGAAGTTGCTCAGCGGCGTCGGGTTCTCGTAAGGGACAGCGGAGTTGGCGTTCCAAAAGCCGCCGCCATTGGTGCCGAGCTGTTTGATCGCGATCTGCGCGGCGGCCGGCCCTTGGCTGATCGTCTGCTTGGCGCCTTCGAGGGTGGTTGCATCGACATAGGCGCCAAGATTCTGCGGGACGCCTTGCCAGATCAGGATGAGTGCGCCGATGATCGAGAGCGGCAGCAGGACGTAGAGCGTGGTACGGGTCAGGTCGACCCAGAAATTGCCAACTGTCGTTGCCGACGCGCGCGCAAAGCCACGGATGAGCGCGATCAGCAAGGCGATGCCGGTCGCCGCCGACACGAAATTCTGCGTGGTGAGACCGACCATCTGGGTGAGATAGCTTAGCGTGCTCTCGCCCCCATAGTTCTGCCAATTGGTGTTGGTGGCGAAGCTGACCGCCGTATTGAAGGAAAGGTCGGGCGCAACTGCCGACTGCTCGGCTGGATTGAGCGGCAACATGGCCTGCAGCCGCATCAGGCCGTAGACGGCCAGGAAGCCGGCGGCATTGAACAGCAGCATGGCGATTGTGTAGGTCAGCCAGCCCTGCTCCTTTTTCTCGTCGACGCCGGCGAGGCGGTAAATCACGGTCTCGACCGGGTGGAGAATCGGCGACAGGAATGTGCGCTCACCTTCGAACACGCTCGCCATGTAGCGGCCGAGCGGCACGACGAGTGCGGTAAGCACGACGAAATAGAACACGATTTGAAGCCAGCCGTTTGCAGTCATGGCACATCTCTCTTTTGACGCATGATCATTTGCCGGTACGAACCGTGTTCGTGCCAGGCTGTCCGCGATCGCGCGCTAGAACCGCTCCGGCCGCAGCAGAGCGTAGGTGAGGTAGAACAGCAGCCCCGCGGTCACGAGGCCGGCGAGCGAATAGTCGAAAACCATGGCAGCCCCCTTAGAGCCGGTCGCAGGCGTAGCTGTAGCCGATCGCCAGCGCGAAGAAGGCGAAAGCCGTTGCGAGCATGATGACGTCGAGCATGGAGTGCTCCCTTTCAAATGGTCTGGAGCGAGCTTCCAACTAGGTTGCGAGCCATAAATAAACGATGCGGAATGTCATTGCGGTACATCAAGAAGAAATAAAGATCGCACCGCTCGGCTTTATCGCGTGTCACAAAACTCGACCTTTATGACGCGTTTATAACGAAGCATTGATTTCCCAATCGAATTCCTACGCGGCGCTCCACACATTGTGCGCACGGTGGCCGGATAGGCACCCGCAAGAACAACAACGAGTGACTTCGATGACCGCTCTGCTGCTCGAAAACCTCAAGCTCGTCATTCTCGCCCTGCTGATCGGCACCGTCGTCGGCCTGTCGCACCTCGGCGGCGGGACGGCCGTGCGCCGGAAACGGCATCGCTACGCCTGGCCGGCATGGGCTCGCCGCTAGAGGAGGCCAAGATGCGCGTCCTGGCACATCGCAAGAATACGGCCGCCGCCGCCACCTTGGCGGCGACCGGCAACTTGCTGCGTCACGCGATCAATCGCGGCATCAAGCTGCTCGGCCACATGATCGACGCCGTCGCCGAAGCGCGGATGCACAAGGCGGCCATCGAAGCCGAGCTCTATCGCAATCGCTACAGGCACTCGTCGAAAAACGATGACGATCTGCCGATCGTCCGTTGAATAGACAAGGCGTGGAGATTTGCCATGACAATGCTCGTTCGCCACTGGAATGAACCGAAAGTCGAAGCCCGGGTCGCGCAGCCCTCCGCGCTTCGCAAACAGTGGTCGCGCGCAAGCCGCTGGATCGTCGCGACGGCGAAGAAGGTCTTCCCGGCCATCGCGGTATTGGCCGTCTTCGCCGCCGTCCTTGCCGCGACGATCGCGCTGCGAGTAGCGATCTGGGTGCCGCTTCATTTCCATCCCTGAACGAGTCTTCGGAAAGCAACCGCTCATCGTGAAGGAGAAGTGTCATGAAACATGTCGAGCCTCCCTCCCCCGAACCGAGTCCGCAAATTCCGCTCTTCATGATCGGAAAAGACAGCCGGGGGCATTGGGTCGTCCAAGACAAGCACGGCATTTGCGGCGGACTTTTCGTCAATCGCGCCGAAGCGCTCCGCTTCGCAATGTTTGAAAATGGCAATCGGCCGCAAGCCGTCATCATGGTTCCGGGCGTTCTCGAACTCGACATGAACCGGAAGCCTCATTCGGAACTCAGCGAGCCATCGAACACCGGATCGATGCGGCAAGTGGCCTGAGGCGACGACGATGGTCACCATTGGCCGTCACGTCTCGAAGCTCTCGGGCTATGCGCCCGCACTGCCGACACCGTTCTCGGACCAGGGAGAGGTCGACGGCGCCGCCTTCGAACACCTTTGCGACCTGCAAGTCGGCGCCGGTGCCACCGCGCTTGTCGTCTGCGGCACCACCGGCGAGGCGCCGACGCTGCGCCCGGCCGAGCATCACGTCCTGGTGCGCATTGCGATCGACGTAGCGAACGGCCGTGTGCCGGTGATCGCAGGCGCCGGATCGAATTCGACAAGCCATGCCATCGAGTTGACCAAGCTGGCCGAGGCCGCCGGAGCCGACGCCGTCTTGTCGGTCGTGCCATACTACAACAAGCCGACGCAAACGGGCTTGTATGAGCATTTTAGCGCCATCGCCCAGTCGAGCGGATTGCCGATCATCCTTTATGACGTACCCTCGCGAACCCTCTGCGGCCTTGCCGATGAAACCATTGCCCGGCTGGCGGAGATTCCAAAAATCATAGGGCTCAAGGATGCCACCGGCGATGTGACCCGGCCGATGCGGCTGCGGTCATTGCTCGGACCGGACTTCAGACTTCTTACCGGCGACGACGCGACCGCATTGGCTTTCATTTCGCAAGGCGGCAACGGCTGCATCTCGGTCACTTCCAACGCCGCACCCGGTTTGTGCCGGAATATGTATCTCGCCTACCGGCGGGGGCAGATCGCCAGTGCGCACCGCTATGCGGTTCCAGTCGCGAAATTGACTGTCGCGTTGTTCCGCGAGACCAGCCCGGCCCCTCTCAAATACGCATTGAGCTTGCTTGGCCTCATGTCGCCGAGGGTTCGCCTGCCGCTGGTCGAATTGACCGACCAGACCAAGGTCGACGTCGCTGCAGTCATAACATGGGTATGCGAAAACTTTGGCGGCAACGCGATCGGTACACCGTGCGAAGGCGAGCAAGAGGGTCGTCGAACGGTCGCTGGTTAGTTAGAGTCCTCCTTTATGCCGGGCTTACGAGCCGGCCTTGATTTCCCAATCGAATTCCTACGCGCCGGCTCCCACATTGCGAGCACCGGAAGAACCGCTTCCGCAACAAGAATAAGGAGAGACCTCGATGACCGTTTTTGTGCTCGAAAACCTCGCCACCCTGCCGATCCTGGCACGAAATCTCCGGAATCTGCTGACGCGCCTGGCGCGGACACTCGATGCGCTGGTCAGCGCGCGCGCTGCGCGCGAAGTCCCCGAATGGCGGATGCGCGAGGTGCAAAGTGAGATCAATCGCTGTCGGGATCTCATTCGGGTCGGTGAAAAGCGACTGGTTGATGCGCGTTGAGACTCGGAAACCGAACGGGCACCAGACTAGTTTTGCAAACCAAATTTGAAAAAGCAGCGTCGCAAAAACTCATACTAGAACAATATTTTATGGCGCGCCCGAAGAGATTCGAACTCCTGACCCCCAGATTCGTAGTCTGGTGCTCTATCCAGCTGAGCTACGGGCGCTGATACCGCTACCCGGAAAATGGGCCGCGGAGCCGAGGGATAGCTATCGTCTAAGACTGCTATTGGCAAGGGTTACGGGTGTTAACGCTGAATTTGCGCGGTCCGTCTGGGCCCAGGCCAGCGCCCCGCTTTCGACATGGATTCGCAGCGCCAGCAGCGCTGCATTTGCAAGCGAGTAAGCGAGCGCGAATAGCGGCATTCCGAGCGCCAATGGAACCACGGCGATTTCCAATGCGACGACCACATAATTGGGGTGGCGCAGCCAGCGATAGGGCCCGCGCACGACCGGTGCGGCGCCCGGCAGTACGATCACGCGCGTCGTCCAGCGCCGGCCGAGGCTGGCGATCACCCAGATCCGCGCTGCTTGCAGCAAGATAAAGACGACGAGCCAAAACGGCTCGACCCCGCGGTCGTGCCCAAGCATCCACAGGCCGAGCAGCCAGAACACATGCAGCGCGACCAACAGCGGATAATGCGCGGCACCGAATTCGACGCCGCCGCACGCGCGCAGCCGCGCTGTGTTCCATTGCGCGAGACCGAGCTCGACAAGGCGCTGGACGACAAGAAAGCCGATCAGCCAGGCACCCTCACCCATGCGACGCCGCCAGTGCAACAAAGCTGGCGGTGAAGCCGGGGCCGAGCGCAGCGAGCACCGCCGCGCCGCGCAATCCGCGCTTGCGGGCGCGATCAAGCACGAACAGCACGCTTGGCGCCGACATATTGCCGTAGTCGCGCAAAATTTCGCGCTCGTCGCGCAGTGTGCCCTTCTGCAAGTCGAGCGCGGTCTCGACCGCGTCGAGCACCTTGGCTCCACCCGGATGGAAAATGAATTGCGGCGGCGCGACCCGCGCCGCTTTGACGAAACGGCGCGCCGGACCCGCCAACCGCTGCTGCACGAAACGGGGCAACGAGCGCGACAGTACCACGCCAAAACCAACCGGGTCGATCGACCAACCCATGATGTCAAGCGTCCCCGGCCAGGTGTGCTCGGCGGCGGCGCCAATCTGCAGCGATGCCTCGGCGCATTCGGCGCGCAACACGGCAGCGGCCGCGCCGTCGCCGAACAGCGCCGACGAGATTACATCGGCCTTGGTGCTGCGGTCGTTGCGGAACGCCAGCGTGCATAGTTCGACGATCACGACGAGCACCACTTCGCCTGGCGCGGCGCGCGCGAGCCGGGCGCCGAGCGCAAGACCACTGACGCCCCCGGCGCAGCCGAGCCCGAACACGGGCACCCGCATCGCCGATGGTCGGAAGCCGATCTCGGCGCCGACGCGCGCTTCCAAACTGGGCGTCGCAATGCCGGTCGACGAAACGGTAACGATCACATCGACATCGCGTGCGGCAATGCCGGCACGGTCAAGCGCGGCGCGCGCGGCCCGCACGAACAACGTATCGGCGCCGTCGACATAGGCTTTCGTACGCTCCGCCCAATTGCGCGGCGCCTCGTACCAGTCAAGCGGACGTACCGCATGGCGCCGCTCGATGCCGGCATTGACGAACACGTCAGCGAGTTTCGGAAATCGCGCAAAGCTGTTGGCGTATACGCGCCGCGCCAGCGCGGCGACCGCCTTCTGTTCAAGCCGATACGGCGGCACCGCCGTCGCCAAAGCAAGCATCGTCACCGGCAACGACATAAGCCGCGCCCTTCACTGTTACGAATATTGCCTGGTCTGGAGAACACCGCGGATGGCGCAGCTCTTCCCGCCAATCACGCGCGGAAACGTTCACCACGTCGTGAACTGAGATCGACCGCGCGGTCTGGAATAGTGATGCTGAACGTCGCGCCGATAGTCCCCGGCACCAGGCGGATGTCGCCGCCGTGCGCGCGCACCAATTCAGCGGCTATTGCTAGGCCCAATCCCGTACCCCCGGCCCGCGTCGAGCCCTGAAAAGCCTGGAACAAATGAGCGCGTGCCTTTTCCGGCACGCCCGGCCCGGTGTCAGACACCTCGATGATGACGACGCTGCCTTCGCGTCGCCCGGTAATGCGGATCTGGTCGCGCGCCAGATCGCGCGCGCCGCGCGCCTCGAGCGCCTGCACGGCGTTGCGCGCGACGTTGACCAGCACGCGGAACAACTGATCGTGATCCGCTTCCACCGTAAGGCCTCGTTCCACCGCCACGATCCAGCGGATCGGCACGTCGAGGCCGAGGCCGAGCGCCTCGTGGACCTCGTCGATCAACGGTTCGACTTCGAGCGTCTTGCGCTCGGGCGGCGGCTCCTGCGCCGCGCCGTAGGACAGCGTCGATTGACAGAAGGCGATGGCGCGCTCGAGCGCGCGCATCAGCTTGGGCGCGAAGCGCTGTACCTTCGGGTCCGGCAGCGTCGACAATTGATCGGAGAACAATTGCGCCGAAGCCAACAGGTTGCGCAGGTCGTGGTTGATCTTCGACACCGCGAGACCGAGCGCGGCGAGGCGGTTCTTCTGGTGCAACATCGAGGCGAGTTCGCGTTGCATCGCGGCGAGCTCGGTTTCCGCCGTGCCAATTTCGTCGCCGCGCCCTGACTCCGCGATAATACGCCCCGGATTCTCCGGATCGGCGCGGAAGGTCACCATGTTCTGCGTGATCCGCCCCATCGGCCGCACCAGAAGATAATGCAGCGCAAAGAACACCAGCATTGCGGTGATACAGGAAATCGCCAGCGACAGCAGCAGGATGTTGACCGAGAAAGTCAGCATCGCCTTGCGCAGCGGCGCCTCGTCGAGGATGATTTCGATAAATTGGCCTTCCGCCATCGGCGCCGGACCAACAAGACGCAGCATGTCGTGAGGTTCGGAGAAGAACATCGTGTCGAACGCGTCGACGATGGCGCGCCACCACGGCACGTACCGCATGTCGATGTCCTGCTCGATTTGCGGCGGTACGTCGTTCGCCGCCAACAGCCGACGCTGCGTGCCCATCTTCATGGCCACTGCGCGCGCGCCGATGCTCTCGAGGATCTGTTTGGCGAGACTTTCCGGCACCATGCCGCTCGGCGCCGCGTCGAGCACCAACGCCGCAGTGTGCGCGGCGGCGAGACGGTCGTTGAGCCAGTTGAGGCGAAAATTGGCGATCGAGGGAACGTAAATCAGAACTTCCGCCACCATCACGAACAGGATCGTGAGGAACAAGAGCTTGCCGGACAGACCGATGCGCGCGTGCGGCGACGCGGCCGCAAGAGACTCGTTTGCTGATTCGGTTCCCGGTTCCAAGCGATCCTCAACCGAAAATTCTCAACCAGCCGATGATGCGCCGCACCCAAGGGCTGGTCAAACTGGGCGTGAAATAATCGATCGCCGTGCGTTTGCTGATTTCCGTGAGCGTCGGATACGGCACGACGACGCCTGCGAGATCCCGAACATTGAGGCCGCGCGCGATTGCCAAGCTCCACATCGTGATCAATTCCCCCGCATGCGCGCCGACGATGGTCGCACCCAGGATCTTACCTTTGGTGCTGACGATGACCTTTATATGACCATGCGTCTCCCGTTCCGCCACTGCTCGGTCGTTGTCGTGATAAGGCCAGCGGAGGATGCGGAATTTGAGCTTGCGTGCGCGCGCCTGCTCCTCGGAAATGCCGGTCTGCGCCAGTTCGGGCTCGGTGTAGGTCACCCAGGGGATGCGGTCGTTATTGACCCTGACCGGCAGCCGGAAAAGCGCATTCCGGATCACCAGCCCGGCATGATAATTGGCGGCGTGGGTGAACTGTAGTTGCCCGGCCGCACAGTCGCCGATCGCATAGACACGACGATTGCGGGTCTTGAGGCGCCGGTTCACTTGGATGCCGGCGCGATCGTAACGGATGCCGGCCGCGTCGAGATCGAGGCCGTCAATTGTTGGCTTGCGGCCAGTGGCAACCAACAAATATTGACCTTCGACCGTCTGCTCGCCTTTCGCGCCCGTGAATGCCACCGTCACAGTGTCGACGCCGTGCGTGATCTGCGTTGCTGCGACGCCACTGTGGACGACTACACCGTCGCGATCGAGTTGATCGAGCACGATGGCCGCGCACTCTGGATCGTCCTTGGCGAGCGGTACCGCGGCCTCCAGCACTGTCACCGCGCTGCCGAGGCGGCGGAAAGCTTGTGCCAATTCCAGGCCGATCGGTCCGGCGCCGATGACGATCAGACTGTCCGGACGATAAGTGAGCGAAAAAATGGTCTCGTTTGTGAGGTAGCGCCCCTTGTCGAGCCCGGGAATCGGCGGCAGCGCCGGCGTCGATCCGGTGGCGATAACGAAGCGTCGCGCGCGTACTTCGACATCGCCGACGATAACGGTCTTACGGTCTTTGAACTTGGCGTGGCCCTTGATCACGCGCACACCGAGACCGGAGAAGCGTTCCGCCGAGTCTATCGGCGCAATTTCGGCGATCACGCGCTGCACGTGCTCGTGCACCTTGGCGAAATCGACCTTGACCGCCTGCGCGGTCACGCCGAATGTGGCGCTGCTATTCATCGCGGCGGCGCGTTTGGCAGCCGCGAGTAAAGCCTTCGACGGCACGCAGCCGGTGTTGAGGCAGTCGCCGCCCATCTTGTCGCGCTCGATCAGCACCACCGGCACGCCGAACGCGGCAGCCGCGGCGGCAACCGAAAGGCCGCCGGAACCGCCGCCGATGACGCAGAGGTCGGGGTTGAGTGTTTCCGCCATACCCTGAAATCTCTTGTCTGCAATCCTAACGCTAAATTCACATCGCCGCGCGCGAACGCGCGCGCAATCTCTTCACCACCACGGGAACGAGAGCGAGCAGTCCGAGCGCGATCAGCGCGCCGATCAAGTTCGGCGTCAGCACGTCCTTGGTGTCGAAGATCATGTGACAGTCGCTCCGGCCCGCGGCCAGACAATTGGCGTTCGCTGCCTGCTGCGCTGCGATGACGCTGTCGAGGCCGGTGCCGGCAAGCGCGAATGCGATGGCGCCGGGAATGACGCCGAGTGCGGTCGCGGCGACGAAGGGTGCGAGCCGCACGCCAGCGAAAGCCGGCACCAAGTTGACCAAGAAGAATGGAAAAGCCGGCACTAGGCGTAGGAACAAGAGATAGCTGAAGGCGTCTGCGCGAAAGCCTTGTGCAAGCTGAGCGGCGCGCGGACCCGCCCGCCGCAGCAAGGGTTCGCCCAGTGCGGTGCGCGCCACCAGGAAGATTATGGTCGCCCCGAGCGTCGCCCCGACCACAGCCGCGGAGGCGCCGACGACCAGGCCGAACAAGAAGCCGCCGGCGACCGTCAGGAATATAGCTCCCGGTACAGACAGCGCGACGACGGCGATATAAAGCGCAACATAGCCGAGCACGGCCAGAACACGATGTTCGTTAACGAAGTCGCCGATCGCGATGCGGTGGCGGACCAGCGCCTCCAGCGAAATGCCGCTGCGCCCAAGCACGACGTAGGCGGCCCCGGCGAGCGCCAAAACCGCAATGAGCGGCAACAGCCGGCGGATCAGGCTGCGCGGTCGTTCAGCGGACGGCGGGGTGGCGGGCATCCGCTTTCTATACACGAGATCGCCCCGTCTGCGGCCAAGGCGACCTGATCTCACCGCCTTGTGAGCCTTTGTGAAACCTTGGAACGAACCAAAAATCGCAGCCCGTCGGTCGCATTGACGTGCCGGGCCCCCTCCCTTATAAGCCGCGCAAATCGCGTGCCGATCCGTGCCGTTGCGGGTTTTCATGGCTGATTGTGGGGGCATTCTCGACGTCCCCGCCGCCACGGCGCGACCACCGGAGAACTCAAACGTGAAGCGGACCTATCAACCGAGCAAGCTTGTACGCAAGCGCCGTCACGGTTTCCGCACGCGCATGGCCACCAAGGGCGGGCGCAAGGTGCTTTCGGCCCGGCGCGCGCGCGGGCGCAAGCGGCTGTCTGCCTGACGGCGGGCCAAGAGCCGCGCGCATTGCTTCCATGGAACGACTGAAGCAACGGGCGGATTTTCTGGCGGCGGCTTCCGGCGCCAAATCCACGGCGACGGCGTTTGTGTTGCAAGCGCGTAAGCGGAGCGACGACGGGCCGGCACGGGTCGGCTTTACCGTATCGAAGAAGGTCGGCAACGCGGTGGAGCGAAATCGGGTGCGCCGCCGGCTACGGGAGATGGTGCGGGTCTCGGGGTCAAATCGGATACGAACCGGACATGATTATGTGATAATTGGCCGACGCGCGGCGCTCACCGCTCCGTTCGCGCGGATCGCCGAGGACTTCGAGGGGGCGTTGCGGCGCCTGCACGTGGGGCGCAACGACAGAACGGCATAGGGATGAGCGACAACAAGAATACCATTCTCGCTATCGCGCTGTCGGCGCTGGTGCTGATCGCGTGGCAATTTTTTTATGCCGGGCCGCAGGAGAAGGCGCGGCAACAGCAGTTGCAGCAGCAGCAGCTGGCGCAGCAGCAGCAGAGCGGACAGGCCCCCGCTCCTGGCGTGGCGCCGCAAGGCGCTCCCGGCGCGGCGCAGGCCCCGGGCGTGGCGCCGCAAGGCGCCCCCGGCGCGGCACCGACCGCCGCCCCGGCGCAGGCGCCCGGCCAGCCGCCGCAGTCGCCGGCCGCCGTCGCCGCCAACCGCGCGGCCGCGATCAAAGCCACCGCGCGTGTGCCGATCGAAACCGACAGCCTGCAGGGCTCGATCGACCTCAAAGGCGGCCGCCTCGACGACCTCGCGCTCAGCAAATTCCGCGAAACCGTCGACCCCAAGTCGCCGCCGATCGTGCTGCTGTCGCCGTCCGGCAGCCCGGAGCCCTATTACGCCGAATTCGGCTGGACCAACGCCGTCGGCGGCACCGTCAAGGTGCCGACCGCCGACACCGAGTGGAAGCAGGTCGGCGCCGGCGCGCTGAGCGTCGGCCATCCGGTGACGCTCGCCTGGGACAACGGCGCCGGCCTCGAGTTCCGCCGCATCATCTCGGTCGACGACAAGTATCTGTTCTCGGTCAAGGACGAGGTGGTGAACAAGGGCACGAGCGCGGTGTCGCTCTATCCCTACGCGCTGGTGTCGCGCCACGGCACGCCGCCGACGCTCGGCTATTACATCCTGCACGAGGGCATGGTCGGCGTGCTCGGCAATGACGGCCTGCAGGAATACACCTACAAGAAGATCGAGGAGAAGAAGGAAGTTTCCTTCGACGTCACCAACGGCTGGCTCGGCTTCACCGACAAGTATTTCGCCGCCGCGCTGGTGCCCGAGACCACCGCGCACCTCAAGGCGCATTACAAGGCCGGCAAGATCGGCACGCTGGACACCTACCAGACCGACTATCTGCTCGACGCCGTCAACGTCGCGCCGGGCGCGACCGGCGTCGCCGACGCGCGGCTGTTCGCCGGCGCCAAGGAAGTCGCGGTCGTCAACGCCTACGAGAAGGATCTCAAGCTCAACCGCTTCGATCTGCTGATCGACTGGGGCTGGTTCTACTTCATCACCAAGCCGCTGTTCGTGGTGATCGACTACTTCTACCACCTGGTCGGCAATTTCGGCCTGGCGATCCTGATCGTCACCGTGCTGATCAAGGCGGCCTTCTTCCCGCTCGCCAACAAATCCTACGCCTCGATGGCCAAGATGAAGGCGGTGCAGCCGCAGATGGCGGCGCTGCGCGCGCGCTATCCCGACGACAAGGCCAAGCAGCAGCAGGAACTGATGGCGCTGTACAAGAAGGAGAAGATCAATCCTTTGGCGGGATGTTTGCCGATCGCGGTGCAGATCCCGGTGTTCTTCTCGCTCTACAAGGTGCTGTTCGTCACCATCGAGATGCGGCACGCGCCGTTCTTCGGCTGGATCCACGACCTGTCGGCGCCCGACCCGACCAACATCTTCACGCTGTTCGGCCTCATCCCGTTCGACCCGACCACGGTGCCGGTGATCGGCCATTTCCTGCATCTCGGCGCCTGGGCGGTGATCATGGGCATCACCATGTGGGTGCAGATGAAGCTCAACCCGGCGCCGCCGGACCCGACGCAGCAGATGATCTTCAACTGGATGCCGCTGATCTTCACCTTCATGCTGGCGAGCTTCCCGGCCGGGCTCGTCATCTACTGGGCCTGGAACAACACGCTGTCGGTGGCGCAGCAGAGCGTGATCATGCGCAAGCACGGCGCCAAGATCGAGCTGTTCGACAATATCAAGGCGGTGTTCGGGAAGAAGAAGCCGCAGCAGTAGCGGCCCGGCCCTTTAATCCGCTTTTGCACCGGCCGCCTTCGTCGAGGCGCGCCACTTCGCGGTTTCCGTTGCAATGAGATTGCCGAAGTCCGCGGGCGAGCCGCCCATCACTGTGAAACCAATGGCGGCCAGGCGTGCCTTAATGGCTCGATCGGCAATGGCCGCATTGATGCCGCGGTTGAGCCTGTCGACAATCTGCGGCGGCATATCGGCAGGTGCGCCCATGCCGTGCCATGTGCTCGCCTCGTAGCCGGAGACGAAATCGCCGAGCACCGGCACTTCGGGCAAGACGTCCTGTCGCGCGGCGGCCGTGACTGCGAGGGCGCGGAGCTTGCCGGATTTGATGAGCGGGATGGCCGATGGATCGACCAATGCCAGTTGCACCTGGCCCGCCAATAAATCTGTAACAGCTTGCGGCGTGCCCCTGTAGGGCACGTGCACCATGTCGGTGCCGCTCATCGTCTTGAAGAGTTCGGCAGCCATATAAGGCGCCGTCCCGGTGCTGCTCGATGCCAGCGCGAGCTTTCCGGGATGGCTTTTGGCATAGGCGATGACTTCGGAAATGGTGGTGAAGGCAGACGAGGAATTGACGGCCACGAAGAAAGACGCCCTGGCGATGCTTCCGACAGGCGCAATGCCACGCGCGAAAGAGACGCCGTTGAGATCGGGATTGATCGCGTTAGCCACCGTGACATGGAGCAGCATGTAGCCGTCGGGTGCTGCCCGCGCGACCGCCTCGGCCGCGAGCACACTGGCGCCGCCCGGCCGATTCTCGACCACGAATGGCTGCCCAAGGTGCTCCGCGAGCCATCCGCCGATCAGCCGGCCGACAAGGTCGGGACCGCTGCCCGCCGCAAACCCCACGATCAGATGCACCGGCCGAACCGGATAGCTTTCGCCTCGCGCCGCCAGCGCCAAGGCCGGCAAGGCGACAGCGCCGGCGGCGGCGCGGAGCAACTGGCGGCGTGACGGCTTCATGGCTCTCCTCCGGCGCGCCAAGCGAGCTCAATATCAGCCGCGTAGCGGCGCGTTTCGTTGCAAGCGTAATGCAGCCCTGGTATTAGGAGAAGACCGCATTTTCCTAATAATAGTTAGGTCATGACCTAATGCCTAAAAAAATCGATTGGGACGCCCGGATCGGCCGCCGGCTGCAACTGCGGCAGCTCCACGTCTTTCTCGCCGTCATGCAGCACCGCAGCCTCTCCAAAGCGGCGAACACGCTTGGCGTCGCTACGCCAACCGTTTCCGAGATTATCGCCGACCTCGAGAACACCTTCGGTATCCGGCTTTTTGAGCGCAATTCAAAGGGAGTCGAGCCG
>Ga0335082_10005554_pt1 | contig 13790 bp, 11 predicted proteins | sample Lox_Sample_41_FD_206718 | JGI IMG/M metagenome (GOLD analysis project Ga0335082, IMG submission 206718) | Soil microbial communities from Loxahatchee National Wildlife Refuge, Florida, United States - Lox_Sample_4.1 | ecosystem: Environmental > Terrestrial > Soil > Wetlands | place: USA...
GATGATGCCGCTCGTCACCTGGACGTTGGCGAAGGAACGGCCGTGGGACCTGCACGATCTCTCGGCGAAGCTCCGGGAGCGTGGATGGCAGGTGCCGGCGTATCCGATGCCGGCCGATATGCAGGATGTCACCGTGATGCGTGTCGTGTTCCGCAACGGTGTATCGATGGACCTCACCGACCTGCTGCTCGCCGACATCCGGAGCTCCATGAAGGTCCTCGATGCGCTCCCGGCGCCGTTGCCGAAGACGGAGACCCCGAAGAGCGCGTTCCACCACTGACGTTCGACGTTCGCGAACGCCGCCGCGCTCAAGCGATCCGGCCGCGGCGCAACGTCACCACCTGATCGACGAGGTCGAGGCCCTCGGGTCGGTGCGTGATGAGGAGCACCGAGCGACCGTCGCCGGCCGCCAGCGCGTCCGCGATGATCGCGGTCGCGGTGGGCGGATCGAGATGCGCGGTCGGCTCGTCGAGGACCACCACCGGCGCGTCGGCGAGGAACGTCCGGGCGAGCGCGATCCGGCGGCGCTCACCGCCCGAGACGGCCGCGCCATCCTCTCCCACGAATGTGTGCCAGCCGTCGGGCAAGGACTCGACCCACTCCCAGATCTTCGCGCGTCGCAGGGCGACCTCGACCGCGGTGTCGTCGGCGCCCGCTCGCGCCAGGCGCACGTTCTCGAGGATCGTGGTCGCGAAGAGGAAGGCGTCCTGACGATCGAGCGTCACGCGGGACCGGACGTCGTACTGGCTGAGCGACCGGACGTCCGCACCGCCCAACGTCACGCGGCCTTGGTCGGGATCGATGAACCGAACGAGCAAGGAGGCAACCGTGCTCTTGCCCGATCCCGACGCCCCCACGAGCGCGATCTTCCGTCCCTGCGGGACCAGGAGATCGACATCGCGGAGCGCCCACGATCCCTCGGACGGGTAGGCGAAGTCGACGTCCTCGAGCGCGACCGGCGTGACGGACGGAAGCTCACCGGGCTCGGCCGGCTCGAGCACCGCCGGTCCTCGCCGGGTTACGTCCAGCAGCCGCTCGCCCGCTGCGAGCGTCTCGCGGAGCTCGAGCGCCGCGGCCGGGAGCGGAGCGACGCACTCGAACGAGGCCATCGCCAGCAGCGCGACCGATGCCACCAGCACGCGGTTCAATGCTCCGATCTCCGTCGCGTGGACGCAGACGGCGAGGACCCCGACCACGGTGAGCCAGGTGACGATCACGCTCATCGCCTCGACGAGCCCCCCGACGAACGCGCTCCGCCGCCCGCGGCCCGCGAGCTCATCGTCGAGCGCTTCGATGCGTGCGACGGCGTCATGATCGGCGCCCAGGACCAAGAGCTCGGGACCGCCTCGGAGGACGTCGACGAGCTCGGCCGTGAGCTCAGCGCGCACCGCCCCCCGACCCCGTGCGGCCCGGCCGCCCGTTGCCACCGCGAGCGCCGGGATGCAGATACCGCCGACCAGCAGGCCGGCCGCGAGGATCGCACCCGCCGCGGGAACGAACAGCGCCGCGATCACGACCGAGATCACCCCGGCCGCCGCCGCGACGAGCGCCGGCGTGACGCCGCGCAGGAACAGGTTCTGCATCGCGTCGACGTCGCCCACCATGCGGGCCAGGAGGTCGCCGTGCCGGTAGCCCTCCACGCGGGCCGGGACCTGCGGTTCGAGGGCGCGGAAGAACGTGCCGCGCAGACGCGCGAGCACCCGGAACGCCAGGTCGTGCGACTCGAGCCGGTCGAAGTAGCGAGCGATCGGTCGCCCGATCCCGCACGCACGCACGAGGACCATGGCGACGGTGAGCTCGAGGATCGGCGGATGCTCGGCGGCGCGCGAGATCACGTAGCCGGCCAGCGACATCAGGCCGACCCCGAGCAGCACCGTCAGGGATCCCAGCGCGACGGTGAGTGCGACGCGGCCCTTGGGCGGCTTCCCCATCCTGATCAGCTCGGCGAGCGTGCTCACGGCAACATCGCCCGTTCCACCGCCTCGACGGCTTTCCCGTCCGCGAGCCGGACGACCCGGTCGGCCACGAGCGCCAGCTCGGGGTCGTGCGCGATCAGGAGGACGGCGCGCGAGGGGTCGATCGCCCGGATCGACGTCGCGATCGTGGCGGCGCTGTCCGCGTCCAGGTTCGCCGTCGGCTCGTCGAGGATGAGCAGCGGGGCCGCGCTCACCAGCGTCCGCGCGAGTGCGAGGCGCCGCGTCTCCCCCGCCGACAGCTCGCGCCCACCCTCTCCGACCACACTGTCGTAGCCCTCGGGGAGATCCTCGACGACCGACGCGAACCCAGCCCTTTCGGACGCATCCCGGATCTCCGCGTCCGATGCTCGCGGGTTCCCGAGCGCGATGTTGTGGCGGACGCTGCCGCGGAAGATCGTCGGCCGTTGCGGCAGCCAGGCGACCTGTCGCCTCCAGCGTCTGGGGTCGAGCGTGCCCAGATCCGCGCCGTCCACCACCACGCGTCCTCGGTCGGGGCTGCGCAGACCGAGCAGGAGGGACGCCACCGTCGACTTCCCGGCGCCGCTCGGACCGACGAGCGCGACCACCTCGCCCCGGTCGATCCGCAGATCGACGCCGCCCAGCACTGGAGCCCCTCGACCCGGGTTCGCGAGCATCACGTCTTCCAGCCCAACGTTCTGCCACGTGACCGCCGGGGCCGAAGACCCTTCCGCGACGCTCGGCGCCTCGATCAGATCGAAGATCCGCTCGGCGGCCGCGAGGCCGTCGGCACTGACGTGGAACTGCGCCGCCAGGCTCCTGAGCGGCGCATAGAGCTCCGGCGTCAACAGCAGGACGGTGAGGGCGGGCCGAAGCCCGACCTCTCCATCGATCAGCCGCACGCCCAGCGTGACCGCCACGAGCGCGGTGGCCAGCGTGGCCGCCAGGTCCAGCACGGCGCCCGAGAGGAAGCTGACCCGGAGCGTCTCCATCGTGGTCCGGCGATAGGCTTCGCTCACCGCCTCGATCCGCTCCGCTTGCGCCGCACCCCGGTTGAACGCACGGAGCGTCGGCAGGCCTCGCACGACGTCGAGGAAGTGGTTCGACAAGCGCGCGAGCGCGTCCCATCGAGCACGCGTCTTCGCCTCCGTGTACCTGCCGATCAGCACCATGAACATCGGGATGAGCGGGAGGGTCACGAGCATGATCACGGCAGACGTCGGATCGATGTCCGCGGTCCACACCAGCACGGCGACCGGCACCAGCACCGCGAGCACCACCTGCGGGAGGTACCGTCCGAAGTAGGCCTCGAGGCCGTCGACGCCCGCGACGGCCGCCGTCGCCAGCTCACCCGCCTCAACCGGCTCGTCCGTCGCGGGCGCTGCATGCAGGCGCGAGGAGACGAGTGCCAAGCGGAGCTCTGACATCACCCGCGTCGCGGCGAGACGTCCGGTCGTCTCGAACGCTCCCGCCAGGAGGCCGCGGACCACCACCACGGTGGCGAACAGCACGAGCGCGCGAGCCGGGAACGGCCGGCCGTCGAACGCGCGCGTGACGATCAGCGCGAACAGCGTCGCCTGGACGAGGAGCAGGACCGTCGCGAGGAACCCGAAGCAGATGTCGGCGACGAGCGTGCTTCGGACCGCGCCGGCACGGCGCAGCAACCGGGGATCGAACGGGTGCACGGCCTCAGTGCGCCGCAGGCTCGGCTGCGGGTTCGAAGTCCGAGGTCCCGATCCGCTTGCGGAACACGTGGTACGTCCACGCCTGGTAGATCAGCACGATCGGCAGGAAGATCACCGCGACCACGGTCATCACCTTCAACGCGTACGGCGACGACGAAGCGTTCGTGACCGTCAGGTTGTACGCGGCGTTCGTGCTGGACACCATGACGTTGGGATAGAGGTCGATGAAGATCGACAGAACGGTGGCGCCCATCGCGAACGTGGTCATCGTGAACGCCCATCCCTCCCGACGATCGCTCAGCAACCAGCCGGCTCCGAAGATCGCGAGCACCGCCGCGGTCGACAGCAGATCAGGGAACGCGCCGTGGTGGATCGTGACCTGCGTCCAGATGCCGAAGATCAGCACCGCGATCCCGGTCGCGAGCGTCTGGGTCCGGGCGATGCGGTGGGCGCGGTCGCTGAGATCGCCCGTGGTCTTCAGCGACAGGAACGTCGCGCCGTGGAGGAGACACAGCGAGACGAACGTGAGGCCGGCGAAGATGGAGTACGGACTGAGGAGGTCCCAGAACGTCCCCGTGTACTCCTGGTTCGCGTCGATGGGGAGGCCGTGCAGCAGGTCCGCGAGCGCGACCCCGATCAGGAAGGGCGCCAACAAGCTGCCGAACGTGAGCGCGAGCCCCCACCCCCGACGCCACCGGTCGCTCTCGCGCTTGCCCCGGAACTCGAACGAGACGCCCCGCCCGATCAGCGCGACGAGCAGGAGCACCATCGCGAGGTACAGGCCCGAGAACATCGTCGCGTACCAGGGCGGGAACGCCGCGAAGATCGCCGCGCCGGCCGTGATCAGCCACACCTCGTTGCCGTCCCAGAACGGCCCGATCGTGTTGATCAGTGCACGACGCTCCGCGTCGTCCTTGCCGATCACGGAGTGCAGCATGCCGACGCCGAAGTCGAACCCCTCCAGCACGAAGAACCCGGTCCACAGGACCGCGATCGCGATGAACCAGAACACCTGGAGTCCCATCCTGTCGCTCCTAGTAGGTCATCGCCGCGGCCTCCGACGCGCCGCTCTCGCCCAACTCCGGCGCAGGTTCGATCTCCTTGCGCCCGAAGCGGAACATCAGTGTCCAGCACAGGATCGCCAGCCCCGCGTACAGGAGCACGAAGATCGTCAAGCTGATCCAGATCATCGTGGTGCTCACCGACGCAGACACGCCCTGGCTCGTGGTCTGCAACCCCTGCACGATCCACGGCTGTCGCCCGTTCTCGGTCAGCATCCAGCCAGCGGTATTGATCAGGAACGGGAGGATGACCGCCCACGGAGCCACGAGCAGGAACCACTTCGCCGTGCGGAGTTTCTTCCTCCGGACGAGCCAGAGACCCCAGGCAGCGAAGAGGAACACGATGCAGCCGAGGTAGGCCATGACCCGCATCGACCAGTACTGGATGAACACGTTCGGGATGTAGCTGAAGTCACCGCCGTACTGCTGCTGGTATTGCTGGTTGAGCTCGTTGAGACCGACCACCTGCCCGTCCCACGAGTCATCCGCAAGGAGCGACAGCAGGTGCGGGATCGCGAGGATCTTCGTCGGCGTCTCGTCGTTCTTCCCCCCGCCGATCTGGAAGACCGAGAACGAGCACGGCTGGCAGGTCTGCCACTGCGCCTCCATCGCCGAGACCTTCATCGGTTGGTAGGTGGTCTCGATCACGCCGAGATGGCTCCCGACCAGCAGCGCGAACAGGATCGCCGGCAGCAGCACGGTCAGTGACAGCCTGGCCGTCCGATCGAACGCCTCGGGCTGCGAGCCGCGACGGAGGTGCCAGGTGGAGACGGCCAGCATCAGAACGCTGCCGGTGACCAGCGAGGCCAAGAGCACGTGGAGGTACCCCCACAGGAAGACCGGGTTCGTGAGCACGGCCCAGATGTTCGTGAGCTCGGCCCTGCCGTTGTTGAGGGTGTAGCCGACAGGGTGCTGCATCCACGAGTTCGCGGCCATGATGAACGCGGCGGACAGCGCCGCCCCGAACGCCACGAGCCAGATCGTGGCCAGGTGGACCCGTTCGGGCAACCTGCCCCATCCGAACAGCCATAGGCCGAGGAAGGTCGATTCCAGGAAGAACGCCGCGAGTCCCTCCATCGCGAGCGGCGCGCCGAACACGTCACCCACGAACTTCGAGTACGCCGACCAGTTCATGCCGAACTGGAACTCCTGCACGAGTCCCGTCACGACGCCGACCGCGATGTTGATCACGAGGAGCGCGCCGAAGAAACGAGTCAGCCGAAGGTACTCGTCGTCACGCTTCCGGTACCAAGTCGTCTGGAGTAAGGCAACCAGGAAGGCCAGCCCGATGGTCACGGGAACGAACAGGAAGTGGTAGATGCTGGTCGTTGCGAACTGGAGCCGGGCCAGATCCAGGTTCGTCACACCGCGCGCCCTCCCGTTCGCTCGGGCACCTTACCGCACACGCCGTCCAAGGCCTCCATCGAGGATCCAGAGGCCATCGTTCAGCGTCGGACGCTACCCAGGCATCATCCGAGGAGGATGATCCCCGCGTGTGGCCAGAACATGAACGAGGCGCCCCGGAAGGACGCCTCGTCCTGAAGCGCTTCGAGGGGTCAATCTTCCTCGTCGTCGTCCGCGCCCTCGGCGAGAACAACGGCGGCGGCCGCGTCGGCCTCCGCCCGATCCGCCAGATCCTCCGAGGCCACCTCCTCGACGAACGCCTCGTCCGCGAGTCGGTCGGCCGCGTCGCGGAGCATGGCCGACTCGGCGGCCTTCTCCACGGCGTCTTCGTGCAGCGCATCCGACGCAGCGGCCTCGGCCAGCGCGTCCTCGGCCGCCTCGGTCGCCGCGTCCTTCATCTCATCGCTCATCCCCGGTCCCTTCCGTCGGTCGGTGTCGCAGCCTATCGCTCCGTCACCGGATGCGCGATGCGCTCAGCGCGCTCCCGCGCGCGGCGCGGCCGGATCATCGTCCGCTCGTTCGGCGACACGAACCCGAACTTCGCGTACAGGCCGTGTGCGTCGCGCGTCGCCAGGAACCACGCGCAATCGCGCATCTCGGGGTCCTCGACGGCCTCGCGGGTGAGCTCGACGCCGAGGCCCCGGCCGCGGTGCTCCGGGACGACGAACACATCGCCCAGCCACGCCATGTTCGAGCGATCCGACATCACCCGGCAGAATCCGGCCAGCGAACCGTCCGGCGCGTACGCCGCGATCACGCGCGTGGAGTCGCGCACGAGGCGCTCGATCGTCTCGCGCGACCGACCCGGCACCCAGTACGCCTCCTCCGCAAGGAACCGGTAGACCGCGTCGACGTCGACGCGGCCCCGATCGTCGTCCAGTTCGTACCCGCCGGGCAGCTCCCGTCGCATCAGCAGATCGACCCGAGCCGGCGGTGGGCGAGCGCCGGCAGGACGGCCCGCACGCGTCGAAGCTCGGCCGGGTCGAGGTCCGCGAACCAGACGCCATCGCCGTCGCCCGGCGCCTCGGCGAGCACGGCCCCCCAGGGATCGACGATCATCGAATGCCCGTGGGTCCGGCGGCCGTCCTCGGGCGGCCCCCACGCGCCCCACTGGGCCGGCGCGACGACGAAACACTGATCCTCGATCGCCCGGGCACGGAGCAGGACCTCCCAATGGGCCTCGCCCGTCGCGCGCGTGAACGCCGCCGGCACCAGCAGCACCTCGGCGCCGAGCGCCATGAGACCGCGGTACAGCTCGGGGAAGCGCAGGTCGTAGCAGATGGACAGGCCGACGCGGCCGACGTCGGTCTGGTGCGTGACGAGCTCGCTCCCCTCGGTGAACACCGAGGATTCCCGCAACGGCGGCTGATCGGGCAGGTCGACGTCGAACAGGTGGATCTTCCGGTAGCGGGCGACGAGCTCGCCGGCGCGGTCGAACAGGCACGAGGTGTTGAACACGCGTCCGTCCTCGTCCACCTCGGGGACCGAGCCGCCGAGGACCCACATCTCCTTCTCCCGCGCCACATCGGAGAGCGGCGCGGTCAGCTCGCCGGGGACGGATCCGGCGAGCTCGTGCATCCGGCGATGCGATCCGTAGAACGGCCAGAGCTCCGGCAGCGCGGCCAGGTCGGCGCCGCCCGCGGCCGCCTCCTCCAACAGCCGGACGGCGGTCGCGACGTTCCGCTCGACGTCGTCGCCGCCGGCGTTCATCTGGCATACCGCCGCGCGCATGGGGCCGCGAGCCTACACGCCCGCCGCCGCCCGGACCGCGTCGAGCGACCCCGGGTTCTCCACGCTCGAGAGGTCGCCGGGATCCTCGCCGAGGGCAGCCGCCCGGATCGCGCGCCGCACGATCTTCGCGCTCCGCGTCTTCGGCAGCTCGGACACGAAGACGACCCTGGCCGGCGTGAACGACTTGCCGAGGTGCGCCGCGACCAGCGCGCGGAGTCCCTCGGCCGTCACCTGTGCGCCCGGCGCGCGCACGACGAAGCACCAGACCTGCTCGCCCTTGACCGGATCGGGCACGCCGACCGCGGCCGACTCGGCTACGCCGGGATCGGACGCGAGCGCCGACTCGAGCTCGGCCGGACCGATGCGCTTCCCCGCGATGTTCAGCGTGTCGTCGCTGCGGCCGCGCAGGAACCAGAAGCCGTCCCGGTCGCGGATCGCCCAATCGCCGTGGACCCAGACCCCCGGCCACCGGCGCCAGTACGTGTCGAGGTACCGCTCGGGATCGCCCCAGATGCCGCGCGTCATCGACGGCCACGGCTGCGTACAGACCAGTTCGCCGACCTCGTCCGGGCCCGCGGGGGTGCCGTCGGGTCGCCAGACGTCCACGTCCATCCCGAGCGCCGGTCCGCGGAGCGTGCACGGCTTCAGCTCGGTGATCGGCAGCGGGGACAGGAAGCACGCGCCGATCTCGGTCCCGCCCGACAGGTTGATGATCGGACGGCGTCGCTCGCCCACATCGTCGAAGAGCCACCGGTACGACGCCGGGTCCCAAGGCTCGCCGGTCGCGGCGAGGATCCGCAACGTGGACAGGTCGTGTGCCCGCACCGGTCCCGTCCCGTCGGCGATGAGGGCTCGGATCAGCGTCGGCGAAACGCCGAGCGTCGTGACGCCGTGTCGCTCGACCAGGTCCCAGAGGCGATCCGGCCCGGGATGGGTGGGGGCTCCTTCGAACAGGAGCACGGTCGAGCCGAGCGCGAGCGCGCCGACGACCTCCCACGGCCCCATGATCCAGCCGAGGTCCGTCGCCCAGTGCAGGACCTCGCCCACGTGCAGGTCCACCTGGTAGGCGACCTCCTCCGCGATCTTCACGAGGAAGCCGCCGTGGACGTGCACCACGCCTTTCGGCGTGCCCGTCGTCCCGCTCGTGTAGCCGATGAACAACGGCTGCTCCGCATCGAACGGCTCGGCGTCGAGCGGCGCGTCGTCGTCGAACCCGGACCAGTCGACGTCGCGCCCGGGATCCCACGGGGTCGCGACGTCCGGCAGGCGGCGCCACACCACGATCCGCTCGACGCAGCCGGCGAGCTCGGCGGCCCGGTCGGCCGTCTCCTTCATGGGCACGGACTTCCCTTTGCGGAGCGACGCGTTCGCGGTCAGGAGCACGCTCGCACCCGCGTCCGCCAGCCGCGCGCCGACCGCGTCGGCGCCGAACCCGCTGAAGATCGGCACCCAGATCGCGCCGAGCTTCGAGCACGCCATCACGGCGGCGACCGTCTCCGGCGCCATCGGCAGGAAGATGCCGACCGTCGAGGAGGCGCGGACGCCGAGCGCCTGCAGCCCGCGGGCGAGCCGGTCGGTCTCCCGACGGAGCTCCGCGTACGTCCACACCCGGACCTCGCCGTCCTCGCCCTCCCACCGCACCGCGGTTGCGTCGGGGGTGCGGGCGGACCACCGGTCCACGCACTGACCGGCGAGGTTGAGCGTGCCGCCGCGGAACCAGGTCGTCCACTCGACGCCGGCGCTCGTGTCGAGCACCTCGTCGTACGGGTCGACGAACCCGATGTCGAGGTCGCGCACGACCGCGTCCCAGAACCACGCGATGTCCTCGATCGAGCGTCGCACCAGCTCGTCGTACGTGCCGATCCCGTGGGCCCGCATGAAGCGCGTGACGTTCGCGCGATCGACGTACGCCGCCGTCGGGGACCAGACCACGTCCTGCACGGGGGCATGGTAGAACCCTCACGATGGGCCCGCGGATCGGCATCGTCGGCGTGGGGTGGTCGGGCTTCCGGCCCACGACCGCGGGACGCAGCTACAAGGAGCTCATGTTCGAGGCCGCCACCGCGGCCTACGTGGATGCCGGCGTCGACCCGAGGACCGACGTCGACTCGTTCGTATGTGCCTCCGAGGACGTCGAAGAGGGCACGAGCATCTTCGACGAGTACGTCCCCGACCAGCTCGGGGGGGTCCAGCGGCCGGTGCACACGGTCGCCGCCGACGGCCTGTTCGCGCTCGCGACCGCGGCCATGCTGCTCCGCAGCGGGATCGCGAACGTCGTCGCGGTCGAGGCGCACTCGAAGGCCTCCGACGTCCTCACGCCCGGCCGCGTCGACGCGTTCGCGATGGATCCCGTGCTGAACCGCCCGCTCGGCGTGCCCGCGCTCGCGCTCGCGGGCCTCGAGATGCGCCGGTTCCTGCACGAGACCGGCCGCAGCGTCGAGGACTGCGCCGCGGTGGCGGTCCGCAACCGGGAGCACGCCCGGTCGAACCGGCGCGCGTCCTACGCGGACGCGCCGCCGGATCCGACGCCCTTGTTCGATCCGCTCATCGCCGATCAGGCCGCCCGCAGCGCGGACGGCTGCATCGTCGTGGTGCTGGCCGGAGCGCAGACCCGAGCCGACGCCTCGGTCTGGGTCGACGGCGTCGGCTGGAGCCAGGACGCGCCGTCGATCGAGAGCCGCGACTGGGCGCGCGCGGTCGCCACCGAACGGGCGGCCGAGGGCGCATACGCGCAGGCCGATCTCGCGCAGGCCGACGTCGATCTGGCGGAGGTCGACGACGCGTTCGCGTACAAGCAACTGCAGCACCTCGACGCGCTCGGACTTGCCTCGATCGATCCCGGACGGGTCAATCGCTCGGGCGGCGCGCTCGGCGAGGGCCATCTCCACGAGGCGAACGGCCTCGCCCGGACGTTGGGCGCCGTCGAGCAGCTGCGCGCGGGTGCGGCCCGCACCGCGGTCGTCCAATCCTGGCGAGGCGTGCCCAGCACGAGCGCGGCCGTGGCGGTCCTTCGGGCGGCCGGGTGACGGGGCGCAGGGTCGCGGTGGTCGGCGCCGGGATGACCCGGTTCGTCCGCCGCGCGCAGGAGACCGGCAAGGAGCTCGCCTTCCAGGCCTCGAAGGCCGCTCTCGACGCGGCGGAGCTCCGGCTCGCCGACGTCGACGCCGTCTGCCTCACGAGCGCGCCCGACGCGTTCGACGGCGTGCACCGCAAGGGCGATTATCTCGCCGATGGCGCCGGCGCCTGGGGCAAGCCGTTCATCCGCACCTACGTCGGCGGCGGCAGCGGCGTCTTCACGGCGATCCAGGGGTGGTACACGGTCGCCTCCGGCCAGGCCGACGTCGTGCTGTGCGTCGCCGAGGAGAAGATGTCCTCCTGCCAGCCGCACCCGCAGGGCGCGTTCCTCACGATCTTCGACAACATCATCGAACGCCCGCTCGGGCCGAACCTCCTGTGGATCTTCGCGCTGGAGATGCAGCGCTACATGGACCGCTACGGCCTGGACAAGCGGGACATCGCGAGCGTGGCGGTGAAGAACAAGCGCAACGCAGCCGGGCATCCCGCGGCGTTGCTCGGCCAGGCGGACATCACCGTCGAGGACGTCCTCGCCTCCGAGGTGCTCGCGTGGCCGGTGCAGCGCCTCGACGTCTCGCCGATCAGCGACGGCGCGGTCGCGCTCGTGCTGGCGTCGGAGGACGCGGCGCGGCGCCTCACCGATCGCCCGGTCTGGGTCCAGGGGGTCGGGTGGAACCTCGACTCGACGTACTGGACGAACCGCGACCTCGTCTATCCCGAGTACGTCGAGAACGCCGCGCGCATGGCGTACGCGATGGCCGGCGTCACCGAGCCACGCAAGCAGATCCACGTCGCCGAGCCGTACGACCCGTTCGACTACAAGGAGCTGCACCACCTCGAGGGCCTCCTGTTGTTCGACAAGGGGAAGGCGCCGGAAGCAGCTGCGGCCGGCGTCACGGCGCGCGACGGCGACCTCCCGTGCTGCCCGAGCGGCGGCCTGCTCGGGGTCGGCAACCCGATCGCCGCCGCCGGGTTGATGAAGATCGCCGAGCTCTTCTGGCAGCTGCGCGGCGAGGCCGGCGAGCGCCAGGTGCCCGGGACGCCGGAACGCGGCGTGGCGCAGGCGTGGGGCGACCTCATGCAGGTCGGCACGGTGGTCGTGATGGGGACGGAAGACGCCCGGACGGACGCCGCCGGCGCGACGGCGGACCAACCCGCGACGATGCTCGGGCCGACGCCGCTGTCCGACGCCGCGTTCCGGGCCGCCGCGGGCGCCGTCGAGACGGACCTCGACGTCCGCTACGCGTGGGACCCCGGCGAGGTGATGGGCGCGTTCCTGGACGCGCTCCGCGAGGGCAGGATCCTCGCGACGATCTGCACCGCGTGCGGGCGGACGCTCGTGCCGCCGCGCGCGTTCTGCGAACGGTGCTTCCGGCCGACCGACGGATGGACCGAGGTCGCGGCGACCGGCACCGTCGAGACCTTCTCGATCTGCCACGTCACGTGGGACATGCGACCGCTCGAGGTGCCCGAGCTGCCGGCCGTGATCCGGCTGGAGGGCTCGAGCGACGGCGGGTTCCTGCACAAGCTCGGCGACGTCGAACCGTCCGCGATCCGCATCGGGATGCCGGTCGAGGCGGTGTGGCGACCGATCGCGGAGCGCACCGGCTCGATCCTCGACATCGCGCACTTCCGCCCCAGGGAGACGGCGTGAGCATCCGACGGATCGAGGGCGGGATGCCCGTGTCCTTCCGGTACACACCCGGGGTCGGCAACACCGCGTTCTTCGAGGCGCTCCGCGATCGCGGCGTGTTCCTCGGCTCGCGCTGCGCCGACTGCGCCGTGACGTACCTGCCCGCCCGGATCTTCTGCGAACGCTGCTTCGCGAGCCTCACCCCGGACATCGAGTGCGGACCCGAGGGGGTCGTCGTGTCCTGGACCGTCGCGCACGTCGGGATCGACGGCGAGCGGCTCGATCCGGCGGTGACCTACTGCCTGGTGCAGCTCGACGGCGCCGACACGGTCCTGCTCCATCGCCTGCTGGGTCAGGCGGACATCGGCGCGCGCGTCCGGGCGATGCTGTCGGAAGACCGCACCGGGGCGATCGGCGATCTCCAGGGGTTCGCGCCCGCATGAACTTCGATCTCACCGACGAGCAGGAGCAGATGCGGGCGCTCGTGCGGGAGTTCGCGGATGAGGTCGTGGCGCCCGGCGCCGCCGAGCGCGACGAGCACGAGACCTTCCCGCTCGAGATCGTGCGCGCCATGGGGGAGATCGGGCTGTTCGCGGTGCCGCTCCCCCCCGAGTACGGCGGTCTGGGCGCGGACGCGGTGACGTGGGCCCTCGTGATGGAGGAGCTCGGGCGGGTGGACTCGAGCGTCGCCGTGACGCTGTCGGTGGCCTCGGGCCTCGCGGCCGGCATGATCGCGCGGCACGGGACCGCCGAGCAGAAGCAGCGGTGGCTGCCGCGGGTCGCCGCCGGCGAGATCCTCGGCAGCTTCGGGCTCACCGAGCCCTCCGGCGGCTCCGACGTACGCGCCCTGCGCACGACCGCGCGCCTGGCCGACGGCGCCTGGACGATCGACGGCTCGAAGTCCTTCATCACGAACAGCGGCACGCCGATCTCCGGGTTCGTCGTCGTCGCCTGCCGCACCGACGAGCCGCCGCACGACGTCTCGACCCTGATCGTGCCGTCGGGCAGCGAGGGCTTCACGGTCGGCCCGCCGTACCGGAAGATGGGCTGGCGCTCGAGCGACACGCACGAGATCTCGTTCCAGGGGTGCCGCGTGCCGGAGGACCACCTCCTCGGCGAGCGCGGCCACGGACTCCGCCAATGCCTGTCCTCGCTCGACGACGGGCGGATCGCGATCGCCGCGATGTCGGTCGGGCTCGCGCAGGCGTGCCTCGACGCGAGCCTCGCCTACGCGGGCGAGCGCGCGGCGTTCGGTCGCCCGATCGGC
>Ga0335082_10005555_pt1 | contig 13790 bp, 16 predicted proteins | sample Lox_Sample_41_FD_206718 | JGI IMG/M metagenome (GOLD analysis project Ga0335082, IMG submission 206718) | Soil microbial communities from Loxahatchee National Wildlife Refuge, Florida, United States - Lox_Sample_4.1 | ecosystem: Environmental > Terrestrial > Soil > Wetlands | place: USA...
CAGTTTAAGGGCTAACCAACTTATCGTCAAGATGGCAAACCAGATGCGCAGAGCTGGCTTTTTTTGGTTATGACCACGGCTTGTGCCAAGCTGATATATGTTGGATGATGAATACTGATTAAGCTATGAAGAACGCGCCACTTTTGTTCTTGTTCGGATTACTTTCGTCTTTCCTTTTTCCCGACCTGCGCACCTTCTCAGCGGAAACACAGGCTCTACCCGATACCGTCGACAGGATCAAACCGGCGATCGTTGCTGTCGGAACCTATCAAAAGACACGTCGCCCGCCCGGAATTTTTCGCGGAACTGGTTTCGTAGTCGGTAACGGGTTATATGTCGCCACCAACTTTCACGTTCTGCCCGACAAGATCGACATAGATAAAAGAGAATATGTTGCCGTCTTCGCCGGTAAAGGCGAAGTGACAGACATTCGTGAGGCAACCAAAGTCGCTGAAGACTTAGACCACGACCTTGCGGTGCTAAGAATCACCGGTTCCCCTCTTCCTGCTTTGTCGTTGGGCGATTCGAGTCGCGTGAGGGAAGGGGAATCCTATGCCTTTACTGGATTCCCCATTGGGATGGTGCTGGGTCTCCATTCGGCGACCCACAGAGGAACAATCTCGGCCATTACGCCCATCGCTATTCCCCAAATATCGGCCCAGCAACTGGAGAAAAAAGTTCTGGCGCGATTGACAGCTCCGTATGACGTATTTCAGTTGGATGCCACGGCCTACCCCGGAAACAGCGGCAGCCCGCTTTATGACCCGGCCACGGGTCAAGTGGTGGGAATCCTCAACAAAGTCTTCGTTCAGTCAACTAAGGAAAGCGCCATAGAGAAACCCAGCGGGATTTCTTACGCCATCCCTGTCAACCATTTGAGAGAGCTATTAAAAAAGTCAGGAATCGATCGCTAAGGACGGAAGGCTCAGAAGCTTTTACGCGACCCCTCATGAGCGAATAGATGCGTCACGTAATCGTATTGGGGCTAGGGCACAGAGCTAGACGCCACGCCAGCTGTCAGAATTGCTTCGTATTATACCGACGCCAGTAACCCTCTCTGTATCAGAGACTTCGCCAGACCGATTTTAAGACGTTGGCTTTCATAGGACGAGCGCCTTCGAGGGGTGGCAAGACGCTTGACGGAACGGCTGAGGACTTGTATATCGGATTTCGATAACGAAATTATGAATGGACCAACAAAAGTGAAGCACCAGATAGCAGACCAGGATCTCTACGGAGGATTGATCCGCCTTCATATTCTTCATCATGCCGCCGAGCGGCCGGTTTTTGGACTCTGGTTTATCGAAGAACTTGCGCGGCACGGTTATAAGCTTAGCCCGGGTACCCTCTATCCCTTACTTCACAGCCTCGAGCGCAAGGGATATCTCCGATCAACAACAGAACGCTCAGGAAAGAGCGCTCGCCGAATTTATCGGGCGACTCCCTTGGGACGCAAGGTTTTAGTCGCTGCTAAAGGAAAAGTCAGCGAGCTTTTCGGCGAGCTGTTGGAGGATGAGTGAAATGTCGTTCAGTGGCGAGCAAGGAATGAAGCCGGATATTCGGTGGAGGATAGCATGAAGTACGCTGCTTACCTTTGGAGCCTTGTAGCGCTTTCTGTAATCGTGATTCTTTTTCTCATTGTGAGAGTTGTGAGCCTGGGCAATGAAGTCCAGGAGCTTCATGACAACAACCGCGCATCTGCTGCGCTTCAAGATTCCCTCAAGCGAGTGCAAGCCGAGGTCGCAACCGCAAAAGAATTAGCGCCGGGATTGGGCGAGTATATGACCACGATACAATTACATGCCGGAAAACTTTGGTTTGCCGCCAAGGCGTCAAATTGGGAACTAGCGGAATACGAGCTTGATGAGCTGAAGGAAACCATGGAGGCTGCGAAGGCGCTAAACGCCGAGAAAAATGGCGTCAAAATTTCCAGCGTTTTGGATTCAGTCCTTCAGACCCAGGTAGCCGAACTGGATAAGTCCATAAAGAGCAAGAGTCCGGCGGAATTTCAGAGGTCCTACGACGAGACTCTAAGCGCGTGCAACGGATGTCACACGGAGGCTGGCTATAAGTTCATACACATCGTTCGACCGAGTGCGCCGTCTGTTACCAATCAGAGGTGGGAGATGTCACCCCAATAACGAAATACCAAACCAAAAAAGGAGGAACCCGAAAAATGACTCAATTAGGACAAGCTCAAAAGAATCAGCTGACAGCGCTGAAGAAGGAATTCAAACGACTTCAAAAACAGCTACAGGCAATCTATTACAAAACCGCTTACGAAGACCTCGCGCATGGAGTACTGGCGCTCGAAATCGCTGAGCATACGGTAGAAGAGACACTGGAGCATACCGGATTGGGCGGAGAGATTAAGCACAAACCAAATCCCAAAGCACACCGTCGGGCCAAGCAATGGCACAAGGTCGTGAAAGGGTTGCGCGCCCACGGCGGTAAGTTTCTTAAAACTCACCCGAGCGAGGATTTAGAGACAGCTTTGAAGGCATTGGAAATCGCTGAGGGTTCACTCGAAGAGGTGGCGGAGCATTATGAGTGAGCAAGCGCAAACTGCCACGGACGACGTCTTGCACGATCGACGCCAAGTTTCTCTTTTGGAGATACTTGGAGTCACCACGCGCTTGGGCCTGACCTCTTTTGGCGGTCCAATCGCTCATCTCGGTTACTTTCATGAGGAGTACGTCAACCGCAGAAAGTGGATTGATGAACAAAGCTACGCTGAACTCGTAGCCCTGTGCCAGTCTCTTCCTGGTCCGACCAGCAGCATGGTGGGTACTGCAATAGGACTCGTCCGCGCCGGTTTGCCGGGCGGACTCCTGGCCTGGCTTGGCTTCACGCTGCCATCGGCTCTCGCGTTGGTTACGTTTGCGTATGGTGTCGCTGCGTTTGGTGTGGCAAGCGGTGCGGGGTGGCTGCATGGTTTGAAGGTCGTTGCCGTAGCGGTCGTCGCTCAGGCAGTCTGGGGGATGGCGCGTACGCTTTGTCCTGATCGCGAGCGCGCCACGCTCGCCATTCTCACGGCGATCATCGCTTTAACGTGGCCGACTGCCCTTGGACAGGTTCTTCCCATCATTGTCGCGGGTCTCATCGGCTGGCGCCTTTTCCCTCCGGCAAAGACACCTCCAGCCTTACATATTCGGGTCCCAATCAGCCGCTGGATTGGGATGGGATCATGGGCACTCTTCTTTGGACTTCTGCTTGCGCTCCCGTTGGTCCGTCAGGTGGTTACCAATCAAGCAGTAGCAGTTTTTGACGGTTTCTTTCGCTCCGGCGCTCTTGTTTTCGGCGGGGGCCACGTTGTTTTGCCTTTATTGCAGGCCGAAGTTGTCGCGCCGGGTTGGGTAACAAACGAGCAGTTCGTTGCCGGCTACGGCGCAGCACAAGCTGTTCCCGGGCCGCTTTTCACCTTTTCCGCTTATCTCGGATTTGTTATGCAGTCGCAACCTAATGGCCTGTCCGGTGCGGCTCTGGCGCTCATTGCGATCTTTATCCCCGGCATTCTGATGACGGTTGGTGCGCTGCCATTTTGGGAATTGCTCCGTACACGCAGGAGTTTCCAATCTGCGCTACGTGGCGTCAACGCGGCTGTCGTAGGACTTCTACTCGCGGCCTTTTACCATCCTGTGTGGACGAGCGCGATTTACAAATCAACCGATTTAGGGCTCGGCCTCGTTGCATTTGGCCTCTTAATGTTTTGGAAATGCCCCCCATGGCTGGTCGTTGTGCTGACCGCCATGGGAGGAGAAGTGATAGCGCACATTTAAGGTAGGCCGGGCTGTATGTTTTGCAGTAAGACCGAGGCAAAAAATAGTGCAATAGAGGGAGGAGGATTATGATCATTTGTCGACATCCGCGCGTATAATCGCGTAGCGATATCGGTTGCGGCTAGGCGTTGTGTTGCCAAGAGTTCGCGCGAGACTTTTTCTGATAGTGGGACATAGAAGGTGACTTCATGAACCGTAGAGAATTTCTCCAGCTGGCGAGTGTGTCTGCATTGTCCGGCGTCTCGATACTCTCCGGCTGCGCGTCAGTCGTCGACCGCACTGGCATATCTTCGACTTCCGCCGAGCAGGGCGTCGACGCGGCGCAGTTTTCACTGCGCATAACTCCGGTCAAACTCGAACTTGCGCCAAAGCAAATAGTTCAGACGATCGGTTACAACGGCAGCACTCCCGGACCTTTGCTCCGTGTGAAGGAAGGCCAGCGAGTCACCGTCAATGTCCGCAACGACAGCGACGTGGCCGAGCTGGTACATTGGCACGGCCTCTACGTGCCGTCGGAAGTCGACGGCGCGATGGAAGAAGGGACGCCGATGGTTCCCGCTGGAGGATCGCGCCAATATGCTTTCACTGCGCAGCCAGGTGGAACACGCTGGTATCATACCCATGCGTTCGCCGGCAAAGATCTTACTCGCAGTCTGTATTCGGGACAGTTTGGCTTTTTTTACATCGAACCCAAAAATGATCCCGGCAATTATGATAGGGAAGTTTTTCTCGCGGCGCATCATTGGAATCCGATGTTTGTGAGCATGCAGGACATAAGAAAAGGACCGCCGCCGGATAACGGCATGGAAGTCATGTATCATGCCGCCTCTTTCAACGACAAATCACTGGGGTACGGCGAGCCGATCCGCGTAAAAACCGGAGCGCGCGTTCTGTTTCACGTGCTCAACGCGAGCGCCACCGACGATGTTCGCCTCACGTTGCCCGGACATGATTTCAACGTGATCGCGCTGGACGGCAATCCTGTGCCAAATCCCCGAGCCGTGCCAGTCTTGGTCCTTGCACCGGCGGAAAGGATCGATGCGATTGTCGAGATGAAACAGCCGGGAGTATGGATTTTCGGCGCCATTGAAGACGGCATGCGGGAAATGGGTATGGGCGTGGTGGTCGAATACGCCGGGCAGCGCGGTGCGCCGCAGTGGTCAAAACCGCAGTCTAGCAATTGGGATTACACCATCTTTGGCACAAACACACCACGTCCTGAACCGGATCATCGCTTCAATCTTGTGTTTGAAAAAATTCCCGGCGGCCACGGCGGATTTAATCGCTGGACAATCAACGGCAAATCCTGGCCGGATGTCGATCCATTACTGGTAGAGTCGGGACGGCGCTACAGGATCACGGTGGAAAATCGCAGTGGCGACGATCATCCGGTCCATTTTCACCGCCACACTTTTGAACTCACGCGGATCGGCGGAAAAACGACTTCGGGGATTCTCAAAGACACGGTCAACATACCCCGCCGCCAAAGCGCTGAAATTGATCTTGTCGCCGATGATCCCGGCCTTACGCTCTACCACTGCCACATGCAGCTGCACATGGATTTCGGCTTTATGGCGCTGATGAAATACGCGTGAAGTAGAAAACCTACCAGCGAGTCCTGCCTTCACTATGAATAAGCGTGCGATGATGACCCGAATGTTAGTGCTGGTGATTGTTTCGATGATCCTTGCGCAGCTCGCTTGGGCGGGCCCGCCTTTTACCACTGAGACGATCCTGAAACAGTCGAATATCGGCATTGGGAGGTGTATGTGGCTTCTCAAATCGAGCATGACGAGAACGGTTGGCCAGGCATCTCGCCTCACTTCGAGGTAAACTACGGGGCTATTCCAAACTTGCAACTTCATCTGATCGCGCCGGTGTCGTTTACAGCGCCGTCTCACGAAGCCACACGCTTTGGCTACGGCGATACAGAACTTGGAGTAAAATATCGTTTCTTCGAAGAGACGGACCATCTCCCACAAATCGGTGTTTTTCCGCTGATCGAACTCCCCACTGGCAGCCGCGAGCGCGGCTTAGGCAGCGGGCATACGCAGGCCTTTCTTCCTCTAGATGATTATCAGGGATCCCTATTCTTGTTGCCATCTTCATCGCGACCCGCTCCAAATCGATAGGTTACGAAGCGTCGCCCTCGGCCCTTGGATGAGGTCGACGAGCACCAAACCCAAGTCGGTCTGCTCAAACACGCGCCGGCACTTCGCCCGTTTCTGCGGGTGCGCTCTCATTAGCCTCGAACCTCCGGACAGATGCAACGGCCGCAAGTCCAGCGGCGATCGACGTGACGAGTAGGCCTCCCAAGGCAGTTGCTCCGACAACGCCGATCACCGAAGCAAGGGCGCCCGCTTCGAATTGTCCGAGCTGTGGACCCGTATTCGTAAACATACTGTTCACGCTCGTGACCCGGCCTCGAATCGCGTCGGGCGTCAACAGCTGATTAATCGTGTTGCGTAGGACGAAGCTTACCGTGTTGGCCGCCCCGGCGGCCGCGAGCATTAGGAACGACAACCAGAAAAAGTGCGAGATGCCGAAGAGCATGGTGAAGACCCCATACATAGCGACGCTGACAAGAACCCACGTACCTGCTCTCCGTACCTGACTCCGTAAGCTCATCACTGTTCCCATAACGAGGGCCCCCATCGAGGTTGCCGAGTAGAGCAGCCCGAGCCCCTGGGGTCCAACGCCCATAATGTCTCGCGCATAGATCGGGAGCAGGGCCCGACCGCTTCCGAAGAAGTTCTGGCCAAAATCCAATGCCATCATCGACAATATAACCGGATGCGTCCACACAAACGCCACCCCCTCACGTAAAGCCTGAATGGAGACAGCGCCACGCCCGCCGGCTGCCTGCGGAAGGGGCCGCATCATGGCTAGAGCGGCAAGCATCGCGAGCCACGATACAGCGTCAACCGCGTAGCAAAGCATGGGTCCACTGTGAGCGAGCAGCAGGCCCGCCAGAGAGGGACCAACGATGGTCGCCACGTGGCGCTGCGTGCCGCTCAGGGCGAGCGCATTGGTCAGATCGCTCCGAGGGACCAGGTTCGGGATTATCGCGGTGCGCGCCGGCTGCTCGAGGGAGCTGAACAGAGCGAGAAACAGACTGGCAGCATACAGAACCGGTGGAGAGACCCGCCCCACAAGCGTCATCACGGCGAGACTGGCCGAGACACACATTTGGGCAATCTGTGTTGCCATCATGAGATGACGCCGGTTCACGGCGTCGGCCAAAAGCCCTCCGAACAGGAGTAACACCAACATCGGAGCGCCACGGGCCAACCCCAGTAGGCCGAGTTCAAGCGGCGAGTTGGTCAGTTCGTAAATTTGCCAGGCCATTGCGACCGTGGTGAATTGGCTCCCAACTAGGGACAGGACTGACCCGCTCCAATAAATCGAGAAGTCGCGGTGGCGGAGCGCAGCTACAGGTGTCTGTCCCGCCTGTTCGTCCCCTAACGGATTCGGTGCCGATTCCCGATGGTTGTCTCTCATAGTCTCCCCGTGGTTTTGTTCAAAAACGGGACATAAAAACCATACCGATAGCTCGCTTCTACAGGGATAGGTTTGGCAGAACGATTCTCTCGTAGATTGAAAGAGCAAAATAGCCACGTCTTATAAACTTGGTTCGTCTTGATGGCATATTCGTCGCCTGAAGCCTTGGAAGAAGATTGTAACAATGACGGTCACCGACTATGTGCAATGGTCGCAGAGGGTTCTTGTTGGCCAGGTCGGCGGTTGCAGTGGGAACCGCCACATTCGGTGAAATTAACGGTTCGAGCAAGCGGCGCACAAGAGGCCGACAAAGACAATGAATCGGAAGATCTGATGCGAGAGCATGGCGTGCTAAACCGCATTTTGCTCATCCATGAATAAGGCATCCGACGACTCAGGGGAGGAAATAAAATCTCACCGGAAATATTTCATGGGGCCGCCTCGCTCATGCGAAGGTTTATGAAAGATTATCACGAAAAGTTGGAAGAAAGATACATTATCCCAGAATTCGAAAAGCGCAAAATACTGGCGGATTTGACCAGCGTATTGCAGAGCAGCATGACGCTGGGCGCAGACTAACAGACATCGTCTTGCGCAAGAAGTTTTATGTCAAACTGTCGCCGTAAAGTCTGGCGTCTTCATGACAAACTAGTTATAAACTCTAGACTTGGTGTCCCAGACAGACAGTACACAGGCGGTGGGCCTGTTCTTAGAGGAAGAACTATGTTGAAAAAATCACTTTTGCCGCTGATGGCAGCAGCTTTCTTCTGCTCCACCCTCCCCGCTTGGGGTCAGGACGCGTTGCCTGAAGGCAATGGCAAGCAAGCGATCCAGACTTATTGCGTTCAATGCCATGATCTTAGCCCCGTGACACGCAGTGGATATGACGAGAAGGGATGGCGAAATAATCTCGACATGATGATCAATGTCGGGTCCTCGTTGCCCAGGGATCAGATCGCTGAAGTGACACAGTATTTGACCAAGAATTTTCCGGAGCGACCCAGGCCCGCTGCGGTGGTGATTCCCGGGAGCGCGAAGGTCATCATCAAAGAATGGATCGTGCCCACGCCAGGATCGCGGCCGCATGATCCGTTGGCGACTGTCGACGGCGCCATTTGGTACACAGGACAGTTCGCCAACGTGCTCGGTCGATTGGATCCGAAAACAGGCAAAATCAAGGAATATCCTCTGACGCCAAAGGCTGGCCCTCACGGTCTGACTGCCGACAAAGACGGCAATATCTGGTACACGGCAAACTTTGGAAGCCGTGTTGGCAAGCTCAACCCGAAAACAGGCGAATTGACCGAATACCTTATGCCCAATCCAGCGGCGCGCGATCCGCACACACCGATTTTCGATCAGAAGGGAACTCTCTGGTTCACCGTCCAAGGGGGAAACATGATAGGGCGGCTCGACCCAAAAACCGGCGAAGTGAAGCTGGTGACGGCACCTACACCTAAATCACGCCCATATGGTATGGTGGTGAATTCCAAGGGTATCCCTTTCCTGGTTGAGTTCGGCAGCAACAAGATCGCCAGCATCGATCCGAACACGATGGCGATTCGCGAATACGATTTGCTTAATAAAGAGAGCCGCCCGCGCCGCGTCGCCATCACTAGTGACGATGTGCTTTGGTACTCGGATTATTCACGTGGCTTCCTGGGCCGATTCGACCCAGCGATCGGCAAGGTAACCGAGTGGCCTTCTCCCGGGGGGCCGCAGTCACTACCTTATGGGATCGCCGCTGTGAACGACATTCTTTGGTATAGCGAATCGGGGGTGAAGCCAAATACGCTGGTGCGCTTCGACCCTAAGACGGAAAAATTCCAAACCTGGGCGATCCCTTCCGGCGGCGGGGTGGTGCGCAACATAGACGTGACACGCGACGGCAACCTCGCGCTGGCCTGCAGCGGTGTGAATCGCATTGCCTTGGTTCAGATAAAGTGAATGATAAGATTGGCCCGCGCAGCGCCTACCTCTGTGGCAACGAGATCGCCATCGCAGACTATCTCGGTACGAAGGCGCTGGCCAGGTGGTCAAAGGTAAATCAAGCCTTCGCCGGATGGGTAGAGTCGCTCAAGCAAGTGATCTGAGGAAAATTAAGGGATCGAGGAGGAAATACCATGATAAAGAAACTCCATCACAGCGCGTATCGCTGCCGGGATTCAGAAGAGACAAGGAAGTTCTACGAGGACTTTCTCGGGTTAACCTTGGCCGGCACGCTTGAGATTAAGGAAACGAAGAGCAATCGCCAGGCGAACGCGTTACATACCTTTTATGAGCTCGACGATAAGTCCTATCTTGCCTTCTTCGAAGCACCGGATCTGCCTTTCGAGTTCAAAGCGCAGGGCGACTATGATCTCCACATCGCATTGGAGGTAGACGAAAATGTCTTGAAGGAGATGTTCGCCAAAGGGAAAGCGCGGGGAATCGAAACCCGCGGAATCTCAGACCACGGCGTAGTTCACTCGATCTATTTTCGCGATCCGAATGGCTACGTAGTCGAGCTAACCGCAAAAATGCCTGGGCATGATCAGGCCATGGATCCTGCGACCAACGGAGCCCGCACAAAACTCGACGCGTGGCAAGCCGCAAAGCAGGCTTAGACGATTCGACGAGCCATCGCAGGCCTCTCTTTTTTATCCAGCCACTGAAGCCCGTCGCTCAAAGAATCTCTCTGAGGTTATACATTCCCACTATTCCAATGGTTTTGGTGCTTCCTAAAAGCTCGTAACCTTTTGATCGAACGAGGTTTTTACAAAATCCAACCTAACTGTATTTTCATGAAATACAATTGCAAAAAAAGTTGACACTTTTTTCTTACCCAAAAAACAAACAAAATACGAAGAATAACAAATGCTTGACTCAAGTAGTTGAAATTACTTTTTTAAGGAGCCAAGTGAACGTAAAAAAGCTTTACAAAAATCAGTGATAACTAGGAGAAAAGAATTTCCTTCAAGTGGTTGTATTTAAAAGTATTTGCTTTTTAAAATAGTTTTGGCCTATAACTTGCGCACAACTTCCACGGAGGAAATGACTCCAGTTTGGATATGCAAAAAAACCACATCATGATGGCTAGAGCAGGGTACTTTGTTGCTACCCTTATTTTGAGTCTCGGCTTTGGGTCTCAGAATTCAATGGCAACTCCCGTACTGGGCCAGCAGTTTTATTATGAGGGGGGCTCGATAGAGGTCAAAGTGCTTCCACTTGACGCAAGTTACACCGATAGACTCTATCTGTTCTCGACCAGCAGTCCTTTGCTAATCGCCAACAACGTTGAGGTCGGAAAAGTGGTCAATCTGACAAATCTCCCGAGTCTCGGTGTTCCAGTCGGCGATGAGTTGATATTTGGAATATTTGTGACTAACACAGGCAATACGTTCCAGATGGGTCCAGCCTCGCGCAATGCAGATAACGTCCTCCATGCCACGGTTGATTATTCTGACAATCCGAGCGGCGATGTCGCGCTGCTTAGCTTTGAAGATCTGTTTGGGGGAGGAGACAAGGATTTTAACGACGCGAACTTCCAAATCAGTGGTGGCGTTGGTATCGCGCCGCCGAGGATCCCTGAACCCGCTTCCGCGATTCTTTTGATCTTCGGGGCGACCGTAATAGCCTGCCTTTCTCGTCGGAGGAAGAACCAACTTCAAGTCGTGTCCCGTTCATCCAACCGCGCGCTGGCATAGGGCTGGTATTTAGCGAAAGTAGTCACATACAGGCCGCCAAAAGCCGTTCCCCTTCGCCTCACACCCTTCTCACGGGGACCTCTCCCAAAAGATCGTGGTCGCACGGTCCGTAGAAGTCGATAATATCGCCTCAGCCTGATCCCAATATAAGGTCTGTTCACGAATCGCAGGAAACTGTGAATGACAGTAATTACTAGCCGGCTCTAATTGGACCTTTGAAAGGATACCTTCGGCCCGTGGAGACTCGGCACTTAGCACCGACGACCGGTAATCAGCAGGACAAAACGGCGGCGGAATTGTCTTCATTCCTTTCCATCTCCGCTAGAGTTGTTTGTCAGCAAGGGTCGAGTCGAATATGGCCGCCGAATGCTTCTGTCCGCTGTAATTCATCCGGGTCAGGCCGAGCATGCTGCGCAGTTTGTCGGGTGGCACATCCTTGATCGGTCCGGGGCCGGAAGCTTTGCCTGGTTCTCCCTGGGGATACGCGGTTGAGCGAGCCGTATGCAAAGTCATGTTGCCGTCGATCTTGTTCTGTATCTGATGGACGTGTCCCTGCAACACGGTGACCGAGTTGAAGCGCTTTATTAAAGACAAGGCTTGGTCGCCGTCCTCTGTGCCCCAACCCCACTGGGGATACAACATCCACAGAGGCATGTGAGTAAGACAATTATCGGCGTACTGGGGCGCAGGCGTTCCACATCCTTCTTAAGCCAATCCAGTTGCTCCTGGCCGAGCGTTCCGAGGCCGGTGGAAGTGAGTTTCGCCACATTCACCAGGCCGATAAAATGCACTCCCTTGTGATCGTGGCTGTGCCAGCCAGTACCTATTGTTCCTTTGCCGTAGCGTTTCAAGAACTCCTGTCCGTCGTCCAACTCGTCATGCTCTCCCGGTACATAAAAGATTTCTTTGACTTTGATCGATTTAAGTAGTTCCGCAGCTGCGTCGAACTCTTCAGCTTTAGATAGATGAGTCTGATCGCCGGTATGAATGACGAAGTCCGGAGGTGTGGGCATTGCGTTGATTTCGGCAATTGCCTCGCGGAACGTGACGAGCGAGTCTTTGTTCGGATCCTGCTTGAACCCCACGTGGGTGTCGGTGATCTGGACGAACGTGAAATCACTGGCGGCCGGCTGCGCATCCTCGGCGGCCAAAGCAAAGGAGGATCGGCCACGAACCGTCCATAGCACCCCTGCAGTAGCTAAACTTACGCCTTTCAGGAACGTTCTTCGGGTCACGCTTTTGGTCATAACTACCTCCTCTTTTTTTATTGGACAACGATTTGTCCTTTCATTTGCGGGTGGAGCTTGCAGTAGTACGGGTAAGTCCCGGGGGCTTTAAATTCAAACGAGAATTTGTCGTTGGTATCCATGGGGGGAGATTTGAACGCGTCAGTGGTGCTGTTTACCGTGTGTGCTTCGTCTTCACGATTGGTCCATGTAACCGTTGTGCCGACCGATACTGTCAGACTTGCCGGTGTAAATTCGAAATTATCAATAATAACTTCGTTCCCCGCTGTGGCTTTCTCCGCTCCTTGAACCGGAGCCGCATGGGCGGCCCGGTGCGCCGCCATGGATTCCGCGCTACCTGACTGGCCTGCGGCATTGCTCAGTCTGCCGCCCTGGCCAAACAGCATGCTTGCCGATCCAAGCGTCGCGATGAGAACAATTCTATGCCAATGGAATTTCATACATTTACCTTCCATTTATTGTCATGTGATTGTCTCTTTTCGAACTTTAAGACTGTTCCACTTGAATAAATATTCCCTTAGAGTCACATCGCTTGAATTCAGGGCTGGGACAGCCTCGTCCAAAGTGTCTTCACGCATTGCCGGGAATTTCATGTGGCAGTAGCTACCATCGGTCACAACGTCTTTGGAGATCATGTCACCATCCTGAGTACGCGCCGATGTTCCGCCCAAACCGATGGCTCCCCCTAGAAACAAAGCCCCAACAACTAACTTCATGTTCTTCATGTCTATCACCTCCTTTCCGGCCAATTTATTGCCTCTGCTATGCTTGACAACGGAGCACCCCAAAATATTCCCTACCTACAAGAAAACATGTTTCAAAAACTTGGCGTCGCGGTCCACCCACGGAGCTGTAACATGAGACATCGCTCTTATGAGTAGGTTTATTCACTTGGCAGGCGGGGCCTAATAGAGAGCGCGACAGAAGACGCCGCAACTTCAAAGGAAAAACAAAGCCTTGTCTCTTTAATTTGGTTTCCGGGAACAAAGCGGGCGGGGTAGCAGTCTTAATCCGAGAGGAAAAAGATAGATTGGCGCGGTTTGAGAACCGTCTATACCAGGGCTGCTGCAAACTCATGTGGATGAAATAACGAACAAAAGCTCAATTATTTGATTTTATTCTTAATCGGAGGGATCGATTTCAAATAATCTGCGATGGCAAGAGCGTCTTCACGTTTCATATCCTTGAAACCGTGCGGCGCTCCTTGGATGACCTCGGACATTAGGCCCTGGACGTCGTCCGAGTCCGGCTTAGTCCCCGTTAACAGCAACTCAGCAATATCTTCCCGCCTCCAGTCGCCGATACCTGTCTCTTTGTCCGGCGTGATGTTCGGAATGTCTTCGCCCAACGGACCGCTTTTGGCTCCCGCGCCGGCGAGGTAAAGGGACCGATTCGGCACACCGATGAAATTTCTCGGCGTGTGGCAATCGCCGCAGAGAGAAACATGCTCCACCAAATATCGCCCCCGTTCGATGCCGCTTTTCGGCCCTTGCGCGGGCGAATTCGAAAGACGCCCAAAAAATTTTAAATACACCGGGATTCCTAAGCTGCGGGTAAAAGGAGCCTTGCTTTCCAGC
>Ga0335082_10005556_pt1 | contig 13789 bp, 10 predicted proteins | sample Lox_Sample_41_FD_206718 | JGI IMG/M metagenome (GOLD analysis project Ga0335082, IMG submission 206718) | Soil microbial communities from Loxahatchee National Wildlife Refuge, Florida, United States - Lox_Sample_4.1 | ecosystem: Environmental > Terrestrial > Soil > Wetlands | place: USA...
AAGCTCGCCCTCGACGACGTGCAGATCCGTGCGGCACACTCCGCAGGCATTCACGCGTACCAGGATTTTACCGGGGCCGGGGCGTGGCGTTGGCAACTCCACAAACTCAAGAGGGCTGGTTTCTATTTTTGCGGGCGCGCGCAGCACGCAGGCTTTCATCGCTTTGTCGTCCTTGTTCCATCATACGACACCGGCAGGCAGCCGCTGCCGGCTGGAAGCGGGCATTTCAACCATCACCCGTATCCGTGATTCAGGGCACTGCGCAAGGTACCCGTAGTGGCGCTACGCTTTTTATGGGGAGGTCTGGAAGAGCGGAGGGCTCCGCCCTGGATGCGGAGCGGGAGGTGGCAGCATGATCCGGAAGATGAAAGGCGGCTTTCAGGTGTTGTCCCACAGAGGCAGGAACCTTGGCGGGCCGTACAAGACACTCGGAGAAGCGAAGAAGCGCCTGCGCCAGGTGGAATTTTTCAAGCACCGCAAGGCATGAAGCCAGCGCCCGGGGCAAGGCAGCGCGATGATGGGGCTCGCTACTCCTGCGTGTCCCGCCATTCGTTCCCGCAGGCTTCGCACTTCCACCGGCGTCGTTTAAACGGAATAGCCAAATTGGCGAGAAAGAGGAGATAAGTTAGCGGCCTGTTTAAGGCGTGGAAGGAAATATTCAGCGAGTCGCATTTTGGGCACCGGGGCTGCCGAAACTCTCCCACGCCCTCAACTTCGAATTCCTCCGGCATTTCCGCCTTCAGCAGCGCTTGCGCCGCTTGCAGGTCCTCCTCAGTTACCCAGAGCTTGATGCCTCCAATCAGGTTGGAATAAAACCAATCCATTCGCACCAGGTTTTCGTCGGCAAGGAAGCACTTGATGTTCGCGGACTCGAGAATCGTTTTGGCCACTTGGGCTTCGGGAAGGTCGCGAAACGCGCGCACCGTAACCGGCCCGGCCGGTTTTTCCTCCGCTGAGGTTGAGCCCATCTGCAAGTCATCCGTCTCTTCGCCTTCCGCTTGCGCGACCATCATTGTGCGGCTTGGCGTCGGGTTCAGTTATGGATGGACACCGGCTGGCCGCCATTCGCCACGTTGCAAGTCCCCTGTTCGTTTGATGGGAAGGAGGAACAGCGGACCGCCAATCGCGCATGGATCCGCATTTCCGCGGGCCGCCCTTCGCGGCGCGGCGGAACGAAGATGAAATTGGAAATCTGACCCGCAATGGCCTCTCTGATTTGACTGTTTGGCGGATCGCTCACTCTGACATTTTCCACCGTCCCATTCTTGCCGATGAAGATTTCCGCTTCGACCAGTGCGTTTATTCTTAAGTTCTTGTCTGCCGCCCAGGATTTGAACTCGCATTTCAGACAGTCGTTCGAAAGTGCCCGTGAGTTCAAGGAAACGACGATCGGGCGATCCTCCTCCGGGCGCGCTGGAGGCTCCGCCCCGGCCACGGCCGGCGCGCACTTGAGCTTCGCATTCACGCTGCAAAGCACCCCGTTGGCAATCGCCCAGTCAGCACTGAGCGTGCCGCCCTGCGGCACGGACCAGAATCGCGGCTCCTCCCCCGAGAGATCAACCAGTGCACCATCCCACAGGTAACAACCCTGCGCCGTGCATTCCGTAAACTCGTGCGGCGAATGGGGGGCATGGGTCCATGTCTCGCCGTCCTTTGAATGCACCGCGTCCCCAACCCCGTAACCCCCGCGGACCTCCCGGTTCACATACTCCGTCCCGTATGACCAGAACTCGCCATCGCGTACGAATAGCATCCTATCGAAGGTGTCGGCCAGATGCGCCAGATTCCAGGTTGCCCCGCCATCGTGCGTCGCGAGGAAGCCGTTCTCTCCCTGCGGCTGGTGCACCGCGATGACCATGTGCAGGGAATCGAGCGCGGCAACGCCGAGCACCTCAGAGAAGGGCTGGACGGTTTTGTCTGTCTTCCACACGGTGACCTCCGTCCAATGCGCTCCTCCGTCCGTTGTTATTTCCACGCGCGTCTCGGCCTGCCGGATTCCGTGAGTCTCATCCGCAAAGGAGATCCGTTTGATGGTCTCCGATCCGTTGGACCGGGACGCCCAGGTTTCGCCTCCGTCCTTCGACCACAGCAGCAACCCGTGCGTTCCCGCCGCGTATACCAGAGTTTCGCTCAGAGCCGCGACGTGCAGCAGGACCTCGCCGTCCTTCCGATTGTGTTTCACCTCCCAGGTCTTGCCCCCGTCGCTCGATGCGGCTATCCCTTCATCGGTTCCGCAAACCCAGATCTGGCCCTGTCTCCTGCTCACCTGGAAAGGAGCGAAGGGCAGTGCAATGCTGGTCCACGCTCCAACTGATTTCGCCGGAGCAGCATGCGGTGGCTCCGCGGCATCCGCCGGCGGGGTAGCTGGAGGCTTCGGGGCTGGAGAGAGTTGGGGAGCAGCTTGCCGCGGCGGAACCGGCTGTCTGCTCGCATCCGCAGGCGAAATCATTACAAACTTGCACGAGGCCGGCTCGTGCTCGCAACCCAGCACGCCGCGCCTCACGATCTTTACGGGCGATCCATCCGGAAAAGGAAATTCGAATGCGACCTCCTGCAGAGCCTTCGTCGCGCCGCGAAGTCCCTCCGCGCCCTCGATAAAGCGTACTTCCTTGTCCTCCCCTCCATTTTGGAAAACGACGTAGAAATCCGCGGAGGAAGTATCTCGTGATACGAGCGGCAACTGGACGCTCCGCAACTCGCTCAGTTCGTCCAGGGCCTTTTGGATCGCGGAATCCGCCCGAGCCCTGCCGCCCAGCAGAGCGATCAGCCTCTCCCGCGAGCGCTCTGGTGCGCCCCGGGCGGCGATCGCCTGCGCGTAAATCTTTGCCGCTTCCTTCGGTCGCCCCAGCTTTTCCAGCGCCTGGCCCAGATGATCGCCCACATCCCCCACTTCGCCCAGCTCCCATGCGGCCCGCAGGTACTTCCGGGCATTTTCAAAGTCGCCCATCCGGAAATACACCCAGCCGAGCGTGTCCCAGAAGGCAACCAGAGCATTCATCAGGTTGAAGTCCTGGACGCTCAGTTTCCCGGCGGAAATGCCGAACGAGGAGCCGTCCGCCGAGGCCACAGCCTTGTACGCCCACTCTTTTGCCTGCTCCAGATGCGATCCATCCTCCGCGAGCACGAATGACGCATCGTTCATCATCACCGGCGAGGAATCGAGCTCCACGGCCCTGCGCAGCGCCGCCGCGCCCTCCTCCTTTTTTCCCTCCGGAAGCAGCGCCTGGGCCAGCAACAGCTGCAGCTGCGCGTTCTTGGGGTTCCGGGTCACCGCCCCCTCGAGCTCCGGAACCGCCTCCGCGTAGCGTTTCTGCGAAATCAGGATTCCCCCCACCGCGCGGGCCGCGTCCGCATCGTCGGGGTCGGCCTTCGCCACGGCCTTCCAGACCTTCAGCGCTTCCGGAAACCGGCCGGATCCCTGCATATTGCGTGCCATCATTTTGCCGCGGCCTGCCAGCGAATGTTCCAGCAGGATTGCGTGACTCATTTCATCTGCCGCGTCGGTCAACACCCCGAGGCTGTAGTGGGCCACGGCCAAATCGAACCACGCGGCCCCGAATTGCGGGTCCTTCTGCACCGCCGCCCGGTACCAGCGGATGGCCTCCTCCATTTCTCCGCTCCGCGCCGCATCCGTGCCCTTCTCATAGGCGTCCGCGGCGTCCGGGTTGTCCGAGGTGGTAGGCGCCGTGGCCGCCTCGGCCGTCAGCGGGACCATGGAGACCCAGTCCTCGTACAGTTGCTTCACGAATTTTCTGTACGTCTCGAATTCCGCCGGCTGCACCCGCCGTGCCTTTTGGGCAAGGTGCCGCTCCACCTGGTAGATTCCTCCGGAAAACGACGACTTCGTGCTGTAGTCCGCGAAATCCTGGACGTTGGAGAGCGGATGCGGCACCTGGGGCGTCAAACCCGCCGGAAGCTTGATGGCGGACCGCATGTCGTATTCCACCGGAGTGCCCAGCTCCAGCGCCTGCGGATTCTTTTCCGTCTCCGGCGGAGCTTCGGGCATCGGGAGCGGCGGGATTGCCGCCGGAATCTGCCGGCTGGCCCAGTTGCCGAATTCCTTTCGCGTGTATTGATACCGGATGTGGAAGGCGCTCTCCGTCGCCTCCGGTGGATCGACCTGCACCTCACTGACCGTGCCCCCAAATCCGAGACTCGCTGAGATTTTTTGCGTGAATTCATTCCACTGCGACTCGCCCGCCTGGCGATATGCCGTGCGCAGAATGAATTCCAGATCTCCGCGCAGCGTGAATTTCGCCGTGCCGGTCAGAGTTCCCTTGTCGTCCAGCGTCGCGTCCATCTGGAAATCCAGCACGGATAGAAATGGAGGATCCGCGGGCGTGGTCACCAGCTGCGCCTCGCCGCTCGCCGGAATCAGTAGCGCCTGTTTATCGCGCAGCGCCGGCGCCAGGTAACCCAGTGGGGCCACCTCCTCGGTTGTGTCCATCCACTGGATCGATTGCCCATCGGGCAGCGTGGTGACCATATGATCGAACTGCCCCGGCGAGGGAACCTCCGCGTCGATTTTCTGCGTCGAGTTAATCAGCGCCGCGCCCGCTTTCAAGCCTTCTACGGAGAGCAGTGACGCCAGCAGTGTGTGCTTGTCCTTGCAGTCTCCGTATTCGTTGGCCAGGACCTCGGCCGCAGCGTGCGGCTGGTAGCGGCCGATTCCCAGCGCCACCCCGATGTAGCGTATTCCGGTTGACACGTATTTGTAGAGTGACCCGATCTTTTGCGCGTCGTCGCCCGCTCCCTGGACCAGCGCTGCAGCCTTCGCCCGCACTTCTGCCGTGGGCTGCGCGCGCGGCCCGGCCAGTCCGCGGAACCAATCCCCCACTTCTCCCCAGCTATGGAACGTGGTGATGAGCACGTCGGGAGGCTCTTGGGCCTTCGTCGTCTGCGCACCTGATGCCGGGTCTGCTTTTTTGGGTTCCAGATTCGCCGTCTTCCAGGTGTACACCCGGTTGCCGCCGGATTCGGTAATCACCGGCTGCACACTTCGGCTTTTCACTTGCACGTATCGGTCCCGCGGCGCGCTGAATTCCAGCTCTTCCTTCAGGACTACGGCTTGCTTCGTGAAGCCGTACGCGGCCCAGTAGTGTCCGGGATCGATCGGGGAATGCACAAGCACCCGGTACTGATATTCGAGCGTATCGCCCACGTCGAGCCCGCGCACGGCCACTTGTTTTTCCTTCAGATCGCTGTAGTAAGGCGCGAGCCGGGTGATCTCCGAGGGCATCTCCAGGGCGTTCTCGCGCGGCGTTTCCACCACCTTCCCATCCGGCTTGCGCACGCGCACCCATTCGATATCCAGAGTTGACGTGCCGGACTCATACGGGAAACGCAGCAGACCGTAGGCCTTGAGCCCCGCTGGCGACTGGACTCGCACATGCGCCATGGACTCAACCTCAGATGTGCCGTCCTTCGCCAGAGTGATGTGCGTGGAGGCCTCCTCGTACACAACGGGTTCACGCGAATAATCGGGATTCGGTGTACTGCCTGGAGGAGATTGCTGGGCTTCAGCGCAGGAAAACGCCACGAGGCACAGCAGGCACAGCCGAACGGCCATCACGGGGCGCCGCATTCCGGGTCACCGCCGAACCGGACAGCAGTATTGCACAAAGTAACGAAACCGGGATTGTACTCGTCGTCATCACGAATTCCTATTCTTTGTTTCGCCGGGGGATCTGCGGCCTTCGCCTGCCTCCGGCTGGCCGCTAACTTCCGGCGCCCTCCCATTCGTTCCCGCAGGAATTACACTTCAGGCCCCGGCGCTTCCACAGGGTCTGCAGCTTCGCGAACAAGCCTGAGGGCGCAGCTCGTCCGTCCAGCGATTCGATCGAAACGGCGGGCGACTGGCAATGCGGGCACCGCAGCCGGCTGGCCCCGCTGGCCGCGTTTTCCGCCGCATCGCCGGGAATCTCGTGATCCAGCAGTTCCTTCGCGCCTGCCGCGTCCTGCTCATCCACCCAAAGCTTCAGGCCGCCACATACGATCGACATGATGCCGTCCAGCCGCGCAATGTTTTCGTCCGCAAGGAAACACCTGATGCCTGCCGACTCGAGGATGGACTTCGCAAGCAGGCCATCCTGCAGATGGGTGAATACGCGCAGCGTGACCGGGCGGTGCCACTCGCGCCCCGGAGTCTTCACTTGCACTTTGACTTTCGCATCCAGCCCCCGCCGTGCGATTTCGGCGCGCAGGGCCCCTCGGGCGACTTCCGTGAGTTCGCCTCCCTGTGCGGCCAGATGTTCGAGTTCGCCGTCCATCATGGCTGCGTAATGTTCCATCAATTGCCGGTGATCTTCGGAGTTGTGCGGAAGCGGCATGAAAGGTTGATTCTAGAGGCTCGTCGCGCTCACTCCAAATCCGCAGACCTCTGCGCCACGGAGTTCCCAACTTCGTTCATCGAAATGTAAGAATCCTGTCATAGTCTCTTCCCGCTCGTGATGCCCGCATTCAAGCGATTCTCGCTCCCGGCCTTGCTGACGCTGGCCGTGGCCCTCGCGGTGGCGCCGCCGGTGCGCGCGCAATTGCCCTTCTACACGGATGATCCCGCGGTCACCGCTCCATGGAACGGCCACTTCGAATTCTTTGATGAAATCGACGGGCTGCAGTCCTCCGAGTATCCGGACCAGATGCAGAACACCGCCAATTTCAAATTCCAGTATGGACTCCCGCATGGCCTCGAGCTGGACGTCGATTTTCCCTACCTCTCGATTTACCGCGCGCCGAACAATCCCACTGCCGCCGGGATCGGAGACACCGAGCTGGGCGTGAAATGGAATTTCCATAAGGCATCGCCGGACTCCCGCATGCCCGGGCTTGCCGCCACTCTGTACATCGAGTTCCCCACCGGAAGCAGCCGCCAGCAGCTCGGTTCCGGTCTCACCGACTACTGGCTGAATCTCTGCGCGCAAGAGCCGCTCTCTTCGAAGTCCCGGATCAACTTGAATTTCGGCTATCTGTTTGCCGGGAACACGAGCACCGGAGTCGTGGGAATTGAGGCTGTACGAGGCCACGTCTTCACCGGTGGACTTTCTTTCCTGCACGATTTCACTCGCCGATGGACCCTCGGCTCCGAGGTCTACTGGGGCGTCGCAGACAAGGATGTGCTCGGCCGGGCCCAGTTGCAGTTTATGGGCGGCGGCCAGTACACCCTTCGCAGCGGCCTGTCGCTCACCTTCGGCCTGCTGGGCGGAAAGTATTCCGCAAGTCCACGGATTGGCGGCCAGCTCGGATTGGCGATCGATGTTCCAGCCGTTGTGAAGCCGAGAAAACGCCAGTAAGCTCAGGTCCACAGGAACCGCGCGGGAGGCTTTCCATCCCGCCGCTGCGTCTAAGGAGAACCCCATGACCTGCAAGCCGGAAGTGCTGAGGAGTGTTCCGTTGTTCGCGCTGCTGGACGACGATGAAACCGCCGTCCTTGCCGGCCAGGTGGAAACGAGAACCTTCGCCGCGCGCGAACGAATCTACAAGATCGGCGATCCCACCGGCCCGGCCTACGTCCTGGTTTCCGGCAAGGTCCGCGTGACCACCGTGGACGAGGATCACCAGGAGGTGATCGTCGACGAACCGGGACAGGGTGACTTCTTCGGCTTCGCCTCCATGCTCGAGCAGACCGCGCACCAGACGAATGCCATCGCGCTCGAGCCTACCGAATGCCTGGAAGTTTCCCGCGAAGATATCGCCACGCTTCTCCATAGAAAGCCGCATGCCGGCATGGACCTGCTGACCACGCTCGGCCGCCAGTTCCACGCCTCGCAGGGATTGGTGCGCCTTCGCGCCAGCCGCAACCCAAACGTGATCATTGAGGAGAAGGCCACGTTTCCCGAGCGAATCGCCGATTCCGTGGCGCAATTCGGCGGCTCCTGGACCTTCATCATTTCTTTTGGCGTTGTGATGGTGGTGTATACGGCCATCAACGTGGCTCTCGGTCTCAAGGCCTGGGATCCCTATCCCTTCATACTTCTGAATCTCTTCCTTTCTCTGCTCGCTGCCATCCAAGCTCCCGTGATCATGATGAGCCAGAACCGGCAGGACAAGAAAGATCGGCTGCGCGGGGAACTCGATTTCGATGTGAACCGGCGCGCGGAAATGGAAATTCAGGGCCTGTCGCGAAAGTTGAATCTGCTGGACGAAAAAATTGATGACGTGGGCGACCTGCTCCGCGGAAAAACCGCGCGCTAGCCCCTGCGCCCCGGGTTTCGGGCAGAACACGCACCAGCGTTGCGGCCGAGCGGCGGCGGATCGAACAGCCATCCCTCCGTTCGGCCTGCCGGATCCCCAGCCTCAGTTCGTTCCAGTGAAAATAGTCGCCGTCCTCACGCCTTTGTTGGATTTCCCGGTCCACGAGATGACCAGTTGATCGCCCAATCGCTGAATCCGCGGATAACTGAATCCTGTTTCCGCGCCGGAGGCGATGGTGAACCTTCCGGCGTGTTGTCCGGCGCTCGAAATGCGTTCGCCGATCAGTTCCGTTCCCGAGGCGCCATGGTGCAGCCACACGGCGATCGCATCCCCATCCTCGAGCAGCGACAGGGCCACGTGGCCCACCGGCCGGTCGTCTCCGTTCGGCGAATCCAGAGTGACTGGGGCCTGGAACGTTGAGCCAAGATCGTTCGACATCGCAATTTTGACCTCGGGTTTGTCCTGGCTCGCTGTAAACCACAAGACGGCCAGCCGCCTGCCTTCGCTGGCCAGCGCCGGTCCGTTCACAGGGCAGGCATTGATCTTCCACAGGTCGTCGTGCACCGTATGTGCTTGCTGCCAGTTGCCGTCCGCCAACCGCGCCACCTTGATGTCCCGAATGTCTTCAGGATTGTGGCCGCGGTACGCCGCCAGTGCGCCCTGGGGAGCGCGGATGAGCGCCGTCGGGCAGCAGGTGCAGGTGTCGCTGTCCACCGTCTTTTCATCCGAAACGGTTCCCTTGGAATCCACGACCGCGGACATGAGCCGATACCGATCCTTGGTATCGTAATCCCTCGCGTCGAGCCAGATCACCAGCGCCTGGGCCGGGCCCACGCCGATGACCGAGCTGAAGCTGTGCTCGCTCAGACTGGTATCGGAATGCACCCGGATTGACGGGGACCAGTGTTTTCCTCCATTCGCGGAGACATTTGAGAAAAGATAGCTCCCGTCCCATTTTCCGCCGGTTTTGATGTCCTGGCCCCAGATGGCAAGCACGGTCCCGCCGGCGAGCCGGAGAACGGAAGGAGGGGCTTCTGCGTACACATCGAAATCGGAGCGCTGCGCGACCATCTCCGGCCTGCTCCACGTCTTCCCATCCCATTCGGCGAATTTCAGGGCCAGCTCAGCGGCCGCCGGCTCCAGCCAGCTCAGAATCACCTTTCCGTCCGGGCCGGCGGACAAGCTCGGAGCCATGCTCCCCGGCCGCGCGGGATTGGGGAGCTTGCGAACCTCCGCCCTCGGCTCTGCGCCCAGGAATCGCCAACTGAGGAACGCGACAAATCCCATTCCCGCAATCAGAACAATTCTTCGCAACCTGGCCCCTCCACGTCGGGATTACAGCACCAGCGCCTCGCGTTGCCGTCAGAAGCGATACTCGAAGCGACTCCACACGTTAATTGGCGAACCGGGGAAGATCACTCCGGGAGTGCTCCCCGATTCGAAATACTTCCGATCCGTCAGGTTGTTGATGTTCACGCTGATCTTGAGTGGCTTCAGATCCTTTCGTTGCGGGCCAAAAGCGTATGCGGCCATGGCATCCACCCGGCCGTAGCCCGGCAGAACCACGTCGTCCGCCGGATCCACATACCGGTAGGTCATCGCACGCACTCCCCCGCCAAAGCTCAGGCCCGCGAGCGCGCCATGCTGCACTTCGTATACGGTCCAGAGATTTCCGCTGTGCCGTGGCGCATTCTGAAAAATATTCCCCACCGGGTATACCGGGTCGGCAACGATTTCCGCCTGGTTGTATGCATAGGAGAAAATCACATCCCAGCCGGGCAGGATGCGCCCCGAAGTGTCGAACTCAATTCCCTTCGACTCCGTCCTCCCGATTTGAATCGACGCGAGCGGATTGCCCGGATTCGTGACCAGCAAATTGGAAGCGCGAATCCGGTAAAACGAAAGTGAGGAGGAAATCCGGCCGTGAAACGCGGTCGTTCTTGCGCCGAACTCGTATTGGTGGCCCCACTCCGGGGGGAATGGTTCTCCACCCGGAGTGAATTGCGCCGCCAGCGTGGGCGTGAAGCTCCTGCTCCAGCTTCCGTAGATTGTGAACGCCTGAATGGGCTGATACGTGATCCCGATTCTAGGGAGCGCCGCCACGTTGTCCTGCCGGTTGTGCGTTCCGTAGACGGTTTCGTCGTAGCGTTGCGTGAATCCTTCAAAGCGCACGCCGGCCAGCACCTTCAGTCCGCGGATAAGCGTGATCTGGTCCTGCAGGTAGCCCCCGTGCGTCATCAGCTTCGTCGTCCCGTTCAGCGGAAAGTAATCGGGCGCCGACGGATTGAAAAACTGGTCCATTAACGTCGCCGGGTCCGGCATGGTCCGGCTAAAGGGCACCGGGTTGTACAGATTGATGGGAGGCGCGTCGCTGAAGATCGCGTCCTGCACCACCTGCTGTCTTCCATACTCATAGCCGATCAGGAAGTTATGCTCCAAAGGTCCCGTCTTGAAGACCCCAGTCAGGTCCGTCTGCCAGTCATAGAATCGCAGGGGATAGTGCGCATCCTCGGAATAGCGCGTGAGGGTCTGGTTGTCCGGCAGCAGGAAACCCGTGCTGACGTCGAGGTAATCCCAGTTGACTAGCGTGGCGCGGAAGCGGCTGCGCACCGTCCACCGTTTGCTCAAATTCCGCGAAACGTCCACACCGCCTACTCTGTTTTGCAGAAGGGAATGTTGCCACGGCTCTCCATAGAAGTTGCTGATCGGCACTGGAGCGGGACGGTCGCCAAGCGCTGGAATTCCGTAGTCGGTTGTCGTTCTGGCGTGCAGATACTCGAACAGGAACTGGATGGTGGTCGCGTCGTCCGGCTTCCACGTCAGCGCCGGCGCAAGAAAGTATCGCCGGTCGCCGTATGCGTCCCGGAAATTGGAGTAATCCGCGAACTCTCCGTTCACCCGGTAGAATAGCTTCCCGCTGTTTCCCAGCGGGCCGGTTGCGTCAACCGTCGGCCGGACGCTACCGTATCGGTCCACCTGCAATGCGACTGTGCCTTGCGTCCGGGGCAGCGGTTCCTTCGTAACCAGGTTCACGATTCCCCCGGATGATGCCCGCCCGTATAGCACTGACGAAGGACCCTTCAGAATCTCGATGCGATCCACATCCGTCGTGTCCGCGGGCACCATGCCGTCGAACGGGAAGCCGTCCCGGTAGTAGTTGCTGAATACACCTAGTGGCAGTCCACGGATCGTCAGCGCGCTGCCCAGGTCTCCCGCTGCCAGGATATCCCGGTTCACCCCGCTGATATTTTCGGCTGCGTCTCCAAATCGAATGTCCTGCTGGTTTTGGATCAGGGCCTGATTGACGACACCCACTCCCTGTGGGATTTCGTTGATCGGGATGTTCATTTTCGTGGCCACGGAGGACTCGTCCGTGCGGAAGGACCCCAGTTCGGCGGTCACGGTGACCTGCTGTCCCGGTCCGGCGACTTTCAACACGATGGAGACGTGGGTCACGCCGGACGCAGCGACGTTCGCGGCCACGCTGGCTTTGGAAAATCCCGCTCGTTCGACATCCAGGTTGTAGGCGCCGGGGCGGAGTCCAGAGAATGCAAAATCTCCAGCTTCATCCGTCCTGGTCCGCTGCAGTCTTACCGCGTTACTGTCCAACAGAATCACCGTCGCTTCCGGGATGACGGCGTCCTTTTGGTCTTTCACCACACCGGTGATCGACCCATTCGACTGCTGCCCCGGCACATACGGCGCAGCAGCCAGGAACAGGAGCGAAAACAAAGAAAAACCTGCCAACCGGGGCACACGCACTCCTTGCATAGACACACCCTCCTCATAGGTATTTGGACAGCCTGTCACTTCAGTTTGGGTGAGCTAGGACCGCGGAGGCTGTTCGGGAGGGCTGAAGAATCGGGTCAGAAGCGTGAGGCCGGCGACGAATATTTGCGCACGCGATACCACGGGAGTGGACACGGGAATCGTAGGCGGCAAAACGATTTCCGGCATCTGCGGCGACAGACCAGTCCCCTCCTTGTGGTTCTGGCAGCAGTTCATCATGGCGCATTCACCTGGCTGGCCCTGCCGGGCATGGTCGCAGATAGGCCCCGTTCGTTTGTCATGCCGCGAGGAGTGCATGGGGCACATCCCCGAACAGCAGCACAGCGGTGGTTGGGGAAACCACGAGGCTGCGGCCGCATGCAGGGGATCCAAAAGAAAACACACAAGCAGCAAGCTGGCCCGAATCCGCGTCCCGAGGCTTCGACCTGTGCTCGTCTGCGCCACCATCTCCGGCATATCCCAGGGGTGGACCATATTCTGCACCGGAATCCTCGAAAACACGAATGCCAGTGAAGCCCGTGGCAGGGCGACATCCCTTAACTTGCGTCCGGACGTGGCTCAGGCATAAGCCGCGAGGCGAACGCTCGGCCTCACGGGAGTCCGCCGCAAAATATTCGGGAAATCCGTCCGGCTGCCGCAGTCCGTAAACTCCAATCGGACCATCGCGCAGTGCAACAGCGCGGAAATGGAAATTCAGGGCCTGTCGCGAAAGTTGATTCTGCTGGACGAAAAAATAGACGATATGGGCGATCTTCTCCGCGGCAGGGCAGCGCGTTAGCTCACGCGCAGCCCTGCCGGAAGCAGCCTGGCAGAAATCGCAGCGGAACAGCCGTGCGAGCGTCTGAAGTTACTTCGCGCCGGTGCGCGGCTTGATTAGTTCATCCAGGTAATTGGGCCGGGATTGATCCCTCACCAGGTGCGGATTCCGCGCCCCGCCGTGGTAGTTGATGGAGCAGGTTCGATAATACTCGTCAATAATCACGAGCAGCGTGATCGGGTTGGATGAGTCTTTTGCCGCTTTGATTGCGTCGTCCAGCAGTTCGCGCTTGTACACCCGCCCATTCACGCCGACCACTTTCATTCCAGACGTGATCCCCGCTTCGTACGCCGGTCCGCCCACAAGGGAATCGGTCACGGTGCCGTCGTCGCCCAACTGAAGGCCCAGCGAATAGAGATCGCCGTAATCTGCGCGGCGTCCGTGCAGCACCGACGGCTGCTCGGTCTGCACGACTTTCCAGCCGCCGGTTTCGATGCCTCCCACGGGCGCTTCCGGGGAGGTGGAATCCAGCCTTTGCCTGAAAAAGGAGGCCCAGTCATAGGGCGCAAGATCGTTCAGCGCGTGGACCAGTTCCTCGAAGGTGTACGTTTTCACCTGCGGGCCGTTGTTCGGGCCTCCATGGAACTCATGGCAGAAATCGTCGATGGAATGCCGGCCCTGCGTCTCGCGATGGATGATGGTGGCCACTTCAAGCCAGACCAGGTCTCCTTCGTCATAGTAATCCACGCCGCGCCGCCAGTTGAACCAGCCCCTCGCCATGTGGATGCCGGGCTCGCCCGCCGCCGTGTCCAGCAAGGAACGCCAGGTGCGGCCCGGCCGCCCGGGTCCGAGCGCCGTCGCGATGCTCGCCAGGTACTCGTGATACTGATCCGGGGTCCACAGTCCGCTTCGCGCCGCCAACATGGGTCCCAGGAAATCCGTTAGCCCCTCGTAGACCCACAGAAGATCCGTCTTCATCGGCGACTCGTAATACGGCACCGTCAAATCGGCGGGACGGCGGAACTTGCCGTTCCAGGAGTGGACAAATTCGTG
>Ga0335082_10005557_pt1 | contig 13789 bp, 10 predicted proteins | sample Lox_Sample_41_FD_206718 | JGI IMG/M metagenome (GOLD analysis project Ga0335082, IMG submission 206718) | Soil microbial communities from Loxahatchee National Wildlife Refuge, Florida, United States - Lox_Sample_4.1 | ecosystem: Environmental > Terrestrial > Soil > Wetlands | place: USA...
GATGCCCAGGATGCGCGCCGCTTCCTCTTGCGTCGCGCTGCGCGTGAGGACGCGCAGGATGTGCTCGCGCTCGATCGCCTCCAACGTGTAGTCGCCGCCGAGTTGCGGCGCGGCGCTGGCGGGGCCCACGATGCGCTCGGGCAACGCCGCCGGTTCGACCACCGGCGCCGGCCAGAGAATCGCGGTGCGCTCCATCACGTTGCGCAGCTCGCGGACGTTGCCGGGCCACGCGTACGACAGGATTGCCACCTCCGCCGCCTTCGACAGCTCCATTGGATGACGCTTGGCGGCGCGCGCAAAGAAAGCCAGGAAGCGACGCGCCAGCGGCAAGAGATCCTCGCGCCGCTCGCGCAGCGGCGGCACCTCGACTTCGACGACGTTGATGCGAAACAACAAGTCTTCGCGGAAGTGGCCCGCCTGCACGTCCGCCTGCAGATCGCGATTGGTCGCCGCGACGACCCGCACATCGGCGGTCCGGGTGCGGTTCTCCCCCACCCGCTCGAATTGTTTGTCCTGCAGGAAGCGCAGCAGCTTGGCCTGTAGTCCGGGTGGGATCTCGCCGATCTCGTCGAGGAACAACGTCCCGCCCTCCGCCTCTTCCACCCGACCCGGCTGGTCGCGAATGGCGCCGGTGAACGCGCCCTTGGTATGGCCGAACAGCTCGCTGGTGAGCAGGTCCTCGGACAACGTCGGACAATTGACGACGACGAAGCGCTGCGCGCTGCGCTGGCTGTGGGTGTGGAGAAAGCGCGCCAACACGCCCTTACCGGTCCCGCTTTCGCCGCGCAGCAGCACCGCCGCATCGGACGCCGCAGCACGAGCCAGCATGTCGAGCACGGCCTGCATCTTCGGCGCGCTGGTTTCAAGGTCGGTCTCCGGACCCGCCTCGCGCACTTGCTGCTCCAGGTCTGAAACGCGGCGCGACAGCGAGCGGCGATCGATGACCTGCTCGACCACGTAACGGATCTGTGCCGGGGTGAACGGCTTCGGCAGGTAGTCGGTGGCGCCGCCCTTGATCGCGGCAACGGCAGTGTCGACGGTCGCGTACGCGGTCACGACGACGATGGCCAGGCCCGGGCTTTCCGCGAGCAGCCGCGGCAAGAGATCGAGGCCGCTGCCCTCACCGAGGCGCAGATCGACAAACGCTAGATCGAACGGCTGACGCTGCAGGGTCTCGATGGCGGCCGAAGCACTGGCGGCCGTCGCCACCTCGCATTGCATCTCCTCCAGGCAGAGCGCCAGCGTCGCCCGGATGTTCTTCTCGTCGTCGACGATCAAGACGCGCAACGACGTCGGGCTTGCCGCACTCTCCGACGCTTCAACCGACTGATCCACCGCATTCGCTCCTTCGGATGCTTCGAGCAGGGAACCCCCCAGCTGCGCCGCAAAGGTTGATGCAAACGTGTTCTCGCCTCGGTGTCAACCCTGACCGCGCCAGGAGTGGACATCCGCGGGGTTTGCGGTCATCTACTCCCTCAGGTCCCATGAACGACAACGAACCTGTCCTTCGCCGCACCCTCGCCGCACGGCTAGCACTCACGCGGCTGCTGGCGCTCCTGTTGGCGTGTCTGGCATCAACCGGGTGGGCCGAGGTCGATGATACCCGACGCAAAGTGGAAGCGAGCCTGCTGGCCGAGGCCGCTGGCGGCCAGCCCTGCGCCTGCGTGGTCCTGCTCGCCGAGCAGGCCGATCTCAGCGCCGCCTATTCGATGCGCGATGCCGACGCTCGCGGCTGGTACGTATACAACACCTTGCGCGCCCACGCCCGCCGCACTCAAGCCGGGCTGCGCACCTTTCTGCGGCGGCGCGGCGTTGAGTCGCGCTCATTGTGGGCCGCCAACGCCGTGGTGACGAACGCCGACCAGGCCTTGCTCGCCGAGCTGGCGGCGCGGGCCGACGTCCGTCGCATCGAGTCGAACCGCCCGGCACGCTGGATCGAAGATCCGCCGGTGCGCGAGCTGGTGTACGCGCCGGATGCCGTCGACACCGTCGAATGGGGCGTCAGCAACGTCAACGCGCCGCTGGTGTGGGCCCTCGGCTTCACCGGGCAAGGCATCGTCATCGGCAACGAAGACACCGGCATGCAATGGAATCATCCGGCCATCAAGCCACACTACCGCGGCTGGAACGGTGTCAGCGCCGATCACAACTACAACTGGCACGACGCCATCCACTCCGGCGGCGGCGTGTGCGGCACGGACTCCGCCTTCCCGTGCGATGACAACGGTCACGGTACCTTCACCACCGGCATTGCCACGGGCGATGACGGCGGCACCAACCAGATCGGCGTCGCGCCCGGCGCCCAGTGGATCGGCTGCCGCAACATGGATCAAGGCAACGGCACCCCGGCGACGTATACCGAGTGCTTTCAGTTCTTCATCGCCCCCACCGACCTGAACGGCAACAATGCCGACCCGACACGGCGGCCACACGTCATCAACAACAGCTGGGGCTGCCCGCCGAGCGAAGGATGCGCCGCCAACACCCTGCAAACGGTCGTCGAGAACACCCGCGCCGCCGGCATCTTCGTCGAGGCATCGGCGGGAAACTCCGGCCCCAATTGCAGCACCGTGGACACGCCGGCATCCATCTACGCGGCATCGTTCACCACCGGCGCCTACGACATCAACAACACCCTCGCCAGCTTCAGCAGCCGCGGCCCGGTCACCGTCGACATGTCGAACCGCCTCAAGCCCGACATCGCGGCACCGGGCGTGAACGTCCGCTCCAGCTTTCCGACCAATACCTACGGCAGCGCCAGCGGCACCTCGGCGGCCGGGCCGCACGTCGTCGGCGTCGTCGCCTTGCTGTGGTCGGCACGACCGCAGCTCGCCCGCGACATCGACGCCACCGAGAGCGTGCTCCGCAGCACCGCGAACCCTGCGGTCACCGTCTCCCCGGCGCAGACCTGCGCTGGCATCTCGAGCATCACCATCCCCAACAATACCTTCGGATATGGAAGGGTCGACGCGCTCGCCGCGATCAACGCGGTGCCGATCCTCACCCTCACCCCGACCGACACGCCGACGCGGACGATGACGCCGACGGCTTCGGTCTCTCCAACGACAACCGCCACCCAGACCCGAACCATCACGACGTCGCCGACGCGCACCGCAACCGACACACCAACGCGGACCCCGACCGCCACGCTGTCGAGCTCGGCAACGTTCACGAGCACCACGACGGCAACGCCAACGCTTTCGCTGACAGCGACACCGACGGTCACATCGACAGCGGTGCATAGCCTTTCCGGGCGTATCGGCTACTACAGCGGCGATCGACCGGTGGCCGGCGCCACCGTGCAGCTGTCCGGCGACGCGCCGCAGAGCATGGCGACGGACACTGCGGGAACTTTCGCATTCGAGGTTGCCGACGGCAACTGGATGATCCAACCCGCAAAGACCGGCGAGCTGAACGGCGCGGTGACGGCGCTCGATGCCGTGTACATCCTGCAATCGACCGTCCACCTGCGAACCCTGACCCCACTGCAGCAGCTGGCTTGCGACGCCACCGGCAACGGCAGCATCACCGCCCTCGACGCCGTGCGTATTCTGCAGTTGCAAGTCGGGTTGATCACCCGCCTGCCGGTGGCGAGCGCCTGCGACTCCGATTGGGCGTTCGTTCCGATGCCCAGTGTCAGCATTCCCGGCGCGCAGCTCATCGCACCGCAGATCGCCGGCGAGTCCTGTCAGCGCGGCGCGATCGCCATCCCGTCGCTCACCACCTCTGCAACGGGGCAAGACTTCGTCGGCGTGTTGTTCGGCGATTGCACGGGGAATTGGACGCCGGCAGCGAGTCCGAGCACTACGGTTCGTGCGGCCGCGGCTTCAACCGTCTCGGCGCTGCGCGCCGGTCATCTGCAACGCGGTCGTGGCGGTCGTCTGCGGCTGCCGCTGTACGTTCGACCCGGCAATGCCTTTCATGCGCTCGACCTGGAGCTGGCCTACGATGCGGCGCGGCTGCACGTCAGCGGCGCGCGCGCAGCCGACGCAACGGACGACAGCCTCGTCCAGTTCAACGCCGACGTCCCCGGCGAGTTGCGCATCGCTCTCGCCGGTGCGCGGCTGCGTGCGGGCAGCGCCGCACCGACGTTGCTGGTCGACTTCGAACCGCGCGGCCCGCGCGCTGCTAGTACCACGGTGCGGCTGCGCGGCGCCACGTTGTATCGCCAGCCGGCGCCCTGACGCATGCCCAAGCCTCCGGCGCGCCGCCGACCGCGATTGGATGCCGAGCAGGTCCGTCAGTTCCAGCACCGTCTCATCCGCTGGTACGGACGCTACGGCCGCGATCTGCCGTGGCGACGGACACGCGATGCGTACGAGATCCTGGTGTCGGAGATCATGCTGCAGCAGACACAAGTCGAGCGGGTAATCGACTACTATGGGCGATTCTTACGCCGCTACCCAAGTCTCGAGTCGCTCGCCGCTGCATCGGAACCGCAGGTGCGCGAGGTCTGGGAAGGCCTCGGCTACTACGCGCGTGCTCGCAACCTGCGGCGGACGGCGCAGCAGGTGGCGGCGCAGCACGACGGCAGGATCCCGGATGATCCGCAAGCCATCCGTCGCCTCCCCGGAATTGGCCGCTACACGGCCGGGGCGGTATTGAGCTTCGCGTACGGCAAGGACGCAGCCATCCTCGACACCAACGCGGCGCGGGTGCTGGCGCGCGTCTTCGGAGTCCGCCGGCGCGGTTCGAAAGCGCAGCTGCAGCGGCGCTTATGGGACATCGCCGAAGCGGTGACGCCGGCCGGCAAAGCCGACCGGTTCAATCAAGCCATCATGGATCTGGGAGCGACGATCTGCAGGGCGCGTCAGCCGGCTTGCCCGCGCTGCCCGGTCCGGGCGCACTGTCGCAGCGTCATCCGCGACGGATGATGCGGCTCGACACTGTTTCCGGTTTCTCACTCTCATTCCTCGACTGCCCCCCGCTCCCACTCGCGTCGTAGGATCGAGTACACGAAGCGATCCACCGCACGGCCGTTGTGAGCGCGGGCCCGCGGGATGATGCGCTCGCGCACCATGCCGAGCTTCTCCATCGTCCGATACGAGCGTCGATTGTCGGTGTCGCATACGGCCTGGATGCGGCGCAGGCTCAACTCCCTGAACCCGTAGTCGAGCAGCAGTCTTCCGGCTTCGACGTTGAAGCCTCGCCCCCAGTAGCGTCGCGAGAACGTGTAACCGATCTCGCCGATGCCCCACAGGCGACTGACCAAGCGGATGTCGACGACGCCGATGACGCGTTCCTCTTCGACATGTTCGACGGCGAAGGAGATCGGCCCCCAGTCGTCGGCGAGGCAGCGCCGGATGTACGCCATGGTCTCGAACGGCGAGCGGTGTGGCTCCCAGCCGGCGTAGCGCGTGACCAGCGGATCGGAGGCGTAGTCGAAGACGTCGTCGATATCATCGGGCCGGAAGTCGCGCAGCCGCAAGCGTTCGCTGTGCAACTCCGTTCCTGCCATCATCGCGACGTCCCCCCTCGGGCGCGTTTCTCGTCGGTCTAGATGTATCCGGTCGATGCCAGATACTCCGCCGTAAGCACGGCCCCCTTCGCGGCGCCCATCTTGGTGTTGTGCGACACCAGGACATACTTGATGCCGTTGTCGAGCGCGCCGTCCTCGCGGATGCGGCCGACGCTCGTGGTCATGCCGCCGTCCGCGTCGCGGTCCAGCCGCGGTTGCGGGCGGAACGGATCGTCGTGCACGGTGATCATCCGGCGGGGCGCCGACGGCAGGGCCAGGCGTGCCAGCTCGGCGCCGAACTCGCGGAAGGCGTTGGCGACGTCCGCCGGGCTACATGGCGTCTGCGTGGAGACCGACACCGCCTCGGTATGCCCTTCGATCACCGCGGCACGCGTGCAGGTTGCGCCCACCTTGAAGCTCGCCGGTCCGACGCCGCCTTCGCCGACGACGCCAAGGATCTTCAGCGTCTCCTTGGCGACCTTCTCTTCCTCGCCGGGAATGTACGGAATGATGTTGTCGACGATATCGAGACCGACGACGCCGGGTGAGCGGCCGGCGCCGGAAATGCCTTGCATCGAGGTCATCAGCACCCGCTCGATCCCGAAACGATCGAGCAACGGTTTGAGCGTGATCACCATGCCCATCGTGGTGCAGTTCGGAAGCGGGGCGATGAAGCCGCGCCAGTTACGCTGCCGGCGCTGCACGTCGATCAGCGCCGCATGCGACAGATTGACCCCCGGCACCATGATCGGCACGTCGTCCTCGTAGCGGAAGGCCGAGGCGGTGCTCAGCACGGCCGTGGTCTTGGCGTAGCGCGGCTCCAGCTGGCGCGCCGCATCCGACTCGACGGCGCTGAACACGACGTCGATGCCGGAGAGATTGATGTGCTCGGCGTTCTCGACCGGCAGCTCGAGGATCTTCGCCGCCGGCTCTTCGTTGCACCACCAGCGCCGCGCCCCGCTCTGCGCATCGCGAATGGCGGCGCCATACGACTTGCCCGCCGAGCGCTCGGACGCGGCGAGCATGACTACTTCGAACCACGGATGCCCGTCGAGCGCGACCAAGCACTGCTGCCCGGCAATCCCCGTGGCACCCACAACCGCTGCACGTTTCTTCATGAGGCTTTCGACACCCTTTCCACCCGAATAAAACGGAAGCGGCCCCGGATTGTCAACCGCGCAACCTGCGTATTCCACACCCGTCCCATCACCGCGGATGCGCGGACGGCAGAGCGTCTCCGTAGATACCCGCATTGACAGGTTGCGCTTCAGGTTCTAACAGAAGCGGCTGCTGCGGCAACGCGTGCGCAGAGGAGCTTGCGGTGGGTACTGTTCAAGCGCGTTTGACACTTCGTTGCTGACCGATGGGTGCGTTGCATGGAAAGGTCGCCGTCGTGACCGGCGGTGCCTCGGGCATCGGCCGTGCGACGGCGCTCCGCTGTGCCGCGGAAGGTGCGCGGGTGGTGATCGCCGACGTGCAGAGCGGTGATGCCGTCGTGGCGGCGGCGCGCGCCCAGCAACACGCTGTCACCTGTCGTCAGGTCGATGTGTCCAATGCCAACGAGGTGGCGGAGCTGATGCGTTCGACCGCGGCGCAGCACGGCCGTCTCGATATCCTGGTTGCTGCCGCCGGAATCGGCGGCGGCGGCGCGCCGACGGCGGACTATGCCGAGGCGGATTTCGACCGCGTGCTCGCCGTCAACCTGCGCGGCGTCTTCCTGTGCATGAAGTATGCGATCATGGAGATGCTGCGTGGTGACGGCGGCGCGATCGTCAACATCGCCTCGGTCATGGGCCTGGTCGGCTTGCCTTTCACGCCGGCGTACTCGGCGGCCAAGGGTGGGGTGGTGCAGCTCACCAAGACGGCGGCGGTCGAGTACGCCAACCGCAACATCCGGATCAACTGCGTTTGCCCCGGCATGATCGATACTCCGATGGTGCAGCGCATTCCCGAACCGGGCCGTCAGCAGTTCCTCGCACGCCAACCGCTCAGCCGATTGGGTACGGCGGAGGAGGTGGCGGCGGCGGCGGTGTTTCTCGCCAGCGACGCGTCCGCCTTCACCACCGGCGCCGCATTCGCGGTCGACGGCGGGTATGTCGCCCAATGAAACGGGGCGCCGCCGTATGGGTGACAAGGACACAAATTTTCACTACGATGCGGCGCCAGTGGTTACCGGCACGGCAGCGCTTTAGTCGTGGGGAGCGGGTTATGATGCGCAGAGTGCAGGAGCAGGAAGAGGAAACCGCGGACTTCACCGAGGCCTATGTGAGACGCGCCCTCGAACCCAGACTGCAGGGGCACGGCAAGATCGATGTCCGCAAGACGACGCCGTGGGGCTTCACCATCGTGCACCGCTACACCAGCGAGTGGAACGGCCGCGAAGTGGCGTTGCCGGTGGCGCAGCTACGCACCAAGGGGCAGCAGAAGCTGCAGCTCTACTGGAAGCGCGCCAATGGTCGGTGGGCACCCTACGAGAACGGCGACGAGGCGCCGTTCGTCGGCAGCCTCGACGCGTGCTTGAAAGAGATCGACCATGACCGCTGGGGCTGCTTCTGGGGCTAGGACCTGCGGTCGGCGTCATTGCTGGCCGCGCCCCGTTGCGCGGGGCCGCCTAGTCCCGCCACTCTGCTAAGGCCGCGAGCCTGGTCCCGCCGGCACGTGAGGAGAGCGCGCTTTGAGCCAAATCAAGTTTGGTCTGTTCGCACCGCAGGTGGGCTTGCCGTTCGCCACCATCAAGGAACGCGCGCAGCTCGCCGATCGTCTCGGCTATCATTCGATCTGGTTCGTCGATCACATGTGGAGCCGCGGGCTGCCGGACCTCGACCACCTCGAGGCCTGGACGCTGATGGCGGCCACCGCGGCGGTCACCGAGCGGCTCGGCATCGGCACCCTCGTCTTGTGCAACTCGTATCGCAATCCAGCGCTCCTGGCGAAGATGGCGGCCAGCCTCGATCACGTGAGCAACGGCCGCCTGCTGCTGGGCCTCGGCGCCGGCTGGATGGACGAGGAGTACCGCGCCTACGGCTATCCGTTCCCGTCGACACGCATTCGCATCGAGCAGCTCGACGAGGCGTTGTCGATCATCAAGCTGCTGTTCCAGGAGCCGCGCGCCACCTTTCAGGGCAAGTACTACGCCGTCGACGAAGCGGTGAACAATCCCAAGCCAGTGCAGAAGCCGCATCCGCCGATCTTGATCGGCGGCGCCGGCGAGAAGCGCCTGCTAAGGGTGGTCGCGCAGCACGCTGACATCTGGAACTGCCCGAACAACGTGGCCCTCGAGCTGGAGCACAAGCTCGCGGTGCTGCGCGCCCATTGCGACGCCATCGGCCGCGACCCGGCGACACTCGAGGTGTCCGAGCAATGCGTCGTCGTGCTCGGTCGCAATCAGAAGGACCTGGCCGGCAAGCTCAAGTTCGCCAAGCAAGCCCTCGGCGCCGTGTTCGACGTCGACAAGACGGCGCTCAAGGGCACGCCGGATCAGCTCATCGACGCCATCCGCGCCCGCAGCCAACAAGGTGTGACGTTCTTCACCATGCTCTTCGGCGACTTCAATCAGCCCGAGACGCTGGAGCTGTTCGCCGAGAAGGTCGCCCCGGCGTTCGCGTAGCGGCGCAGCGCACCCCGCGCTTGACGGCCGCTGTCCCGCTGTGAGAGCATCGCGCCTCGTTCCGAATTTTGCGCGGGGCACTCCCCAGAGGGAGGCGCATGAGATCCGAGGCGTTGCGGGGATTGTTGGCGATCGGACTGCTTGCAGCATTGACGCCGGCGAGCGCGCAGATCACCTTTATTCCGGGTCCGCAATTCCAAGTGCCAAACGGCCCTGCCTTTGTCGCCGACGGCGACTTCAACCACGACGGGATCGAGGACGCAGCAGTGGCCGTGACCAGCGCCGGGAAGGTCGCCGCGCTCCTCGCATCCAACACCGGGCAATTCCAATCCGCTACGACGGTCGCGGTCGGCTCCAGCTTGCGCGGCGTCGCCACCGCCGACTTCAACGGCGATGGCAAGGTGGACATCGCAGCCATCGACATCGCGCTCAAGCGACTGTTCGTATTGTCTGGAGAGGGCAACGGCACGTTCGGTGCCCCGCAGCCGTTTCAAGTCGGCAACCAGGGTCCCATCGCACTGGCAGTCGGCAACTTCGACAATGGCAATGGCCCCGACGTGGTGACTGCCAACGGCACCGCCGGCACTATCACCACCTTCCTGAACCAAGGCGGCGACAATGGGCTGTTAGCACCGCCAAACATCTCGCTGGGTGCTGGCTCGAATCCTCACGCGATCGGAACGGCGGACTTTAGCAGCGACGGACTCGACGACATCGTCGTCTTGGTCAGCGGCTCGGGCGGCCCCGACAATGTGGCCTACTTGCAGAACAACGGCGTCGGTTCGTTTCAGTCCGTCACCCCCGTCAACTTTCCGGTCGGTGCGGGAACGAAGGCGTTGACCATCAGCGACTTCAACGGCGACGGCATTCCCGATGTCGCCGTCCTCAACGGCGCTGCCGTTCAGCCGAACACCTTCACGATCTCCGTCCTCCTGGATCAGACGAGCACCACATCGACAGGGCACGTCGTCGGCACCGGCGAGTTCCAAAGCTTAGGCGCCCTTCCGATTACCTGCCCGGCAGCGATCAACGGGATCCCGGTGAACTGCACGCCGCAGGACATCGTCGCCGCCGACTTCGACGGCGATGGGTTCGTCGACCTGGCGGTGTCATTCAGCACAACACCGATCGACGCGGCGCCCGCCACCGCGGGCTTGGTAAGTGCGTATGCCGGGCGTGGCGACGGCAGCTTCGAGCTGGCTACGCAAGTGTTGGTTGGCATCGCACCGCGACAGATCGCGGCTGCTGACTTCACTGGTGACGGGGTGCCCGATCTCGTGGTCACCGAATCCACCAGCAACGCCGTCCGCATCCTGCGCTCCCTACCGCACTTCGACAGACCGCTCGGCGCAGCCTGCGAGACGCCGTCGCTGTGCACGTCGACCTTCTGCGTGGACGGCGTCTGCTGTCTCTCCAGCGCGTGCCCCGCGGGCGAACGCTGTAATCTGGAGGGGCAGGAAGGCAGCTGCTCCGCCGTCCCGACGCAGACGCCGGCCGCCACACACACACCGTCGCCCGCAGTGACGCCGGGAACTCCTACTCGCACGCCCGTGCCGCCCGGCGGCGCATGTGCGGTGAGCGGTCAATGCGCATTCGGGTTCTTCTGCAACACCGCGGAGAACGTGTGTTGTTCGCTCAGCGAATGCCCGGCCGGTCAGTCATGTCGCGTCGCCGGACACGAGGGCTTCTGCAGCAGCCTACCCACACCCACTCCCTCACCGCGGCAACTTGGCGATTTCTGCATTCCGAATGATCCGACTGCCTGCGCATCGGGCTTCTGCACCGACAACGTATGCTGCGACGCGCAGACCTGCGCTCAACCGATGCGCTGCGACATCGGCGGCGGTGAAGGAAGCTGCTCCCTACCACTGCCGAGGGGCAAGGCTTGCAACAAGAACTCGGACTGCGCAGACCCGCTGATCTGTCTGTTTGATGCCGACGTTGGCGTGACGGTGTGCACCGCCTTCGCGCCAACGCCGACATTCATTCCAATCGGGAGCCCGACACCGGTGCCCTCTCCCACAGTGCTTAGCTGCCTCGGCGACTGCAACCTCGACGATGGGGTCGAAACGACGGAGTTGCTGAGCATGGTGGTCGACGCGCTGTATGAAAGATCAGCTCCTCTCTGTGAGGATGCAAACGGCGACGGATTGGTCTCGGTCGACGAGGTGCTCAAGGCGGCAAACAACGCCGGGGCTATTTGTCAGGTCGTCAACGTCTGCGGCTGCTCGTGTCAATGCCAGGGGTGCAGCTTTCAGAGTGCCTCCCTGTGCTTGTCCGCGGGAGACTGCACCTGCGACGAGCTCTGCGGTGCCGGGTGTACCAACAACGCCGCGTGCGGCTCCTTTGCTGGAGCCAACGACATCTCGTGCCACTGAGGCGAGTCTACGTGAATGGCAGCTCCCTCAGCACGAACCGCCCGCCGTGCGGGACTTCCAGCGAGAACGTGTCGCTGCGCACGTCGTCGATGACGTCGATGAGGAAGCGGTCGCGCTGCAGGTAGCGCGCGTGGTCCGGGTGCGCGTAGACGGCGAGGCCGTCGGCCTCGCCGAGCCAGACGTCGAATCCGTCGAGGATGTTGGAGCGCCGGCACAGCACCGGGCTGGTGCCGCCGCAGCAGCCGCCGCTGATCATCAACACCAGCGGCTCAGCGTCTGCAGCTTCCGCAGCGCGCACGCGCTCCAGCAACCGCCGCGCCCGCAGCGTCAAACCGCGACACGCCGCGTTGGGTTCGATCTGTGGTTCAACCACGCTTCACGAGATCCGCTTCACGCTTCACGTGCCTACATCGCGAAGAAGTCCATCGTGAAGTCGTTCAGATCCACCCACACCTGCTTCAGCTTGGTGAGATGCTCGACCATCGCCAGCCCGTTCTCGCGGCCGTAGCCGGAGAGCTTGTAGCCGCCGAACGGCGAGTTCGGCTCGATCATGTGCCAGGTATTGATCCACACGGTGCCGGCCTGCAGCCGCTTGACGAGGCGATGCGCGCGCTTGAGGTCTTTCGTCTGCACTCCCGCCGCCAGGCCGTAGATCACGTCGTTGCCGATGCGCACGGCATCGTCCTCATCGGTGAACTTGATGACCGACGCCACCGGCCCGAAGATCTCTTCCTGGGCGATTTGCATCTTGTTGTCGACCTCGGTGAACACCGTCGGCTCGAAGTAGAAGCCCTTGGCGAGCGCCGGATCCTTGGGCTGCCCGCCGCCGCAGCGCAACGTCGCGCCTTCCTTCTTGCCGATCTCGACGTAGCGTTGCACCTTGCGCAGCTGCTCCTCGGAGACCAGCGGGCCCATGCGGGTCGAGAAGTCGCACGGGTCGCCGATGGCGATCTTCTGTGAGCGTTCGACGAAGCGCTCGACGAAGCGGTCGTAGATCGACTCCTGCACCAGCAGGCGGGTGCCGGCCGAACAGATCTGCCCGGTGTTGGTGTAGAGGCCGTACAGGGCGTTGGCCACCGCGGTCTCCAGATCGACGTCGTCGAAGATGATGTGCGGCGACTTGCCGCCGAGCTCGAGGGTCACCGTCTTCAGGTTGGAGACGGACATCTGCACGATGAGCCGGCCGGTGACGTGCTCGCCGGTGAAGGCGATCTTGTCGACGCCGGGATGCTGCGCCAGCGCCGCGCCGGCGGTGGGGCCGAAGCCGGGGACGACGTTGAGGACGCCCTCCGGCAGTCCGGCTTCCGCGCCGATGCGCGCCAGCTCCATGGCCGTCATTGGCGTGTGCTCGGCGGGCTTGAGGACCACGGTGTTGCCGCACGCCAGCGCCGGCGCCGTCTTCCACGCCGCCATGATCATCGGACCGTTCCACGGCGTGATGCCGCCGACCACGCCGACCGGCTCGCGCAGCGTGTAGCCAAGGTATTCGCCCGGCCGCATCGGGGCACTGGTGATGCCGTGGATCTTCGTCGCCACACCCGCCCAGTAGCGGAACACTTCGGCGGCCAGGTTGACCATGCCGCTGGTCATCAACACCGGTCCGCCCATGTCGAGCGACTCGAGTTGGCCGAGCGCCATGGCGCGGGCGTCGAGCAGATCGGCCATGCGCAGCAGAATCTTGGCGCGCTCGCCGGGCGGCATCGACGCCCACGGCCCCTCGAAGGCGCCGCGAGCCGCCGCGACGGCGGCCTCGATGTCGGCCTTGTCGCCTTCGGCCACCACTGCCACGACCGACTGATCGTGCGGGCTGATGCTCTCGAAGGTCTTGCCGGATCGGCTATCGACGAACTTGCCGTCGATGAAGAGCTGATAGCGGCGTGGGGTTTCGTGTGCACTCTGGGCTTCGGCGCTGGCTGACATGGACGACTCCTCCTAACGAACGCTTGTTCACCCGACTCTGTCGGATCGCGCGCGAAGAATCAACCGGGAGGGGGCGATCCGGGTGCCCGAGTTTCGAAGAGCGCCCTTTGTATGGTGCGACCCCTCCCTCAGTCCCTCCCCGACACGGGGAGGGAAGGCGCTTGTTTCCCCGTTCCCTCGGGACTGTCGATTTTCGCGGATCCACCGTTGCCATAGCCGAGGCGATCCGACGCCCGGGAATGAATTCCCGGGCTGAGTCGTCGAAAAATCCCCTCAAGGGGACTCCAGAATTTCATTCCCCGGCGTCCGCAGCGGTGCGCAGCTTTCCGTTTATCGACACTCCCCCTCGGAGAGGGTCGATAAATCCGGAACAGACGCGCCGTCGCAAACGCCGGGGAATTCATTCCCGGGCGGCGAGCCGACTCG
>Ga0335082_10005558_pt1 | contig 13785 bp, 13 predicted proteins | sample Lox_Sample_41_FD_206718 | JGI IMG/M metagenome (GOLD analysis project Ga0335082, IMG submission 206718) | Soil microbial communities from Loxahatchee National Wildlife Refuge, Florida, United States - Lox_Sample_4.1 | ecosystem: Environmental > Terrestrial > Soil > Wetlands | place: USA...
GGCCTGACCGAGACCTATGGCCCCAACACGGTCTGCGCCTGGCAGAGCGAATGGGAGAACATTCCGACCCGCGAGCGCACGCGCCAGATGGCGCGCCAGGGCGTCCGCTACCTGACCTCCGAGGACCTCATGGTCGCCGACCCCGAGACGATGGCCGAGGTGCCGCGCGACGGGGCGACCATCGGCGAGCTGATGCTGCGCGGCAACACCCTCATGAAGGGCTATCTCAAGAACCCGTCGGCGAGCGCCGCGGCGTTCCGCGGCGGCTGGCTGCACACCGGCGACCTCGCCGTGCGCCATCCCGACGGCTATGTGGAGGTCAAGGACCGCTCCAAGGACATCATCATCTCCGGCGGCGAGAACATCTCCAGCCTGGAGGTGGAGGAGGTGCTCTATCGCCATCCCCAGGTGCTCGAAGCGGCGGTGGTCGCCCGCCCGGACGAGAAGTGGGGCGAAACGCCCTGCGCCTTCGTGACGCCGCGTCCGGGCGCGGAGAGCCTGTCGGCGCAGGAGGTCATCGCCTGGTGCCGCGATAACCTCGCACATTTCAAGGCCCCAAAGACCGTGGTCTTTGGCCCGCTGCCGAAGACCTCGACCGGCAAGATCCAGAAATACATCCTGCGCGAGCAGGCCAAACAGTTGGGCGATCCGCCCGCCTGCTGAACACCGAGAGGGGGTCGGATTGGAGGACTGGACCACTCACCTCCGCGAGATCGCCGAACAGCTCAATCCCTACAACACCGGTAATCAGGTCCTCTACTATACGTGGCTGATCGTCTATACCTTCACCTGGGTCGCAATCTGGCGTTCGACGAGGCCATGGCTACGCTTCCTGTGCTTTCTGCTCAATCAGCTGTTCTCCGTCGGGATCCTGCTGTCGACGGTCTTGACTGTCGCGTTCATCATCAGCTTCTGGAAAGAATCTCTCGCCGTGTTCGTCGCCACGGCGGGCCTCAGCCTGCTCCTGTTCCGGCGCCGGCGGCAGCACTAGTATCGGCCTATGTCTGATACCGCCTCCTTCGATCTCGCCGGCAAGGTCGCGCTCGTCACGGGCGCGTCGAGCGGGCTCGGGCGGCGCTTCGCCCTCGTGCTTGCAAAGGCCGGCGCCAAGGTCGGCGTCGCGGCGCGGCGCACCGACAAGCTCGCCGAGGTCGTGCGCGAGATCGAGTCCTTCGACGGCCGCGCCGTGCCCATCCCGCTCGACGTCACCGACCCCGCCAGCGTGCGCACCGCCGTTGCCGCCGCCGAGACGGAGCTTGGCCCGATCGGCGTGCTCGTGAACAACGCCGGCGTCATCGTGGTGAAGCCGCTGCTCGATCATACGGTCGAGGAATGGGACCAGGTCATCGACACCGACCTCAAGGGCGTGTGGCTGATGGCACAGGAGGTCGCCCGCCACATGGTGCGCCTCGGCCATGGCGGCAGCATCATCAACATCGGCTCGATTCTCGGCCTGACGGCGCAGCCGCGGCGGCCATCCTACTGCGCCGCCAAGGCCGGCGTGATCCACCTCTCGCGCGCCATGGCGGTCGAGCTGGCGGCGCACAAGATCCGCGTGAATGCCATCGCCCCCGGCTTCTTCGAGTCGGAGATGACACATGATTTCCTCGCCAGCAATGCCGGCCAGGCCATGGCCACGCGCATCCCGATGAAGCGCGCCGGCGCCGTCGACGAGCTGGACGGCGCGTTGCTGCTGCTGGCGTCCGACGCCTCCCGCTACATGACCGGCGCCGTCATCACGGTCGACGGCGGCCACAGCCTCACCCTGTAGGACGCGCCATGGACTTCACCCTCGCTCCCGAGATCGAGGATCTCCGCCAGCGCTACCGCGCGTTCGTCGCCGAGCACATCCTGCCGGTCGAACGCGACCGCGAGAACTACGATGAGCACGAGAACATCGCGCTGCCGGTGCTGGAGGGACTGCGCGGCAAGGCCAAGGCGGCGGGCCTGTGGGCGCCGCAGATGCCGAAGGCGCGGGGCGGACTGGGGCTGCCGATCGTTGGCATGGCCGCCTGCTACGAGGAGATGGGCCGCTCGATCTTCGGGCCGGTCGCATTCAACTGCGCCGCCCCCGACGACGGCAACATGCTGCTGCTGGAGAAGGTGGCGAGCGACGCGCAGAAGGCGCGCTGGCTGCAGCCGATCGTCGACGGCAAGGTGCGCTCGGCTTTCGCCATGACCGAGCCCATGCCGGGCGCCGGCTCCGACCCATCGGCCATGCGCACGCGCGCGGAGAAGAAAGGCGACCGCTGGATCGTCCGCGGCCACAAATGGTTCATCACCGGCGCCGGCTTGGCCGACCACTTCATCCTGATCGCGCGCACGTCGGACGACGCGCGCAAGGGCCTCACGGCCTTCCTCTTCGACGCCGACCAGCCGGGCTGGGAGATCCTGCGCCGCATACCCATCATGGGGCCGGAGGAGCATGGGGGCCATTGCGAGCTGAAATTCGACGGTCTGGAGATCCCGGACGAGAACCGGCTGATGAACCTCGGCGACGGACTGAAGGTCACGCAGATCCGCCTGGGCACGGCGCGGCTTACCCACTGCATGCGCTGGCTCGGCCTGAGTAAGCGCGCGCTCGAGATCGCCCGCGACTATGTGGCGAGGCGCGAGAGCTTCGGCGCCAAGCTGGCCGATCATGAGGGCGTGCAGTGGCTGCTGGGCGAGGCCGCGATGGCCATCGAGACCGGCCGCCTGCTGGTGATGAAGGCGGCCTGGAAGCTCGACCAGGGCGACTTCGCGCGCCAGGAAGTCTCCATGGCCAAGATCCAGGTCGCGGAAACCCTGCACAAGGCCGTGGACACGGCCCTGCAGCTCTGTGGCGCCCTCGGCTACTCCGCGGACACGCCGCTGGAGTGGATGTACCGCTACGCCCGCCAGGCCCGCCTCGTCGACGGCGCCTCCGAGGTGCACAAGATGGTGCTGGCCCGCGCCTATATGGCCGCGGGCAGCGACTTCTGGGACTGGAAATGACCATCGACTTGGCGGCCGATGCGGCGGCCCGGGAGCGTCTCAGCCGGTTCATTGCAAGAGCGGCGGGTGCCAGGCGCGCAGCCCTCTCGAACATTGCCCCGCTCCGCGGCGGTGCGATCCAGGAGAACTGGTCGCTCGACATCGATCTGGAGGGCGGAGCGCTCGCCGGCCGCTATGCCCTCGTGCTGCGCACCGATGCGCCCTCGCGCGTGGCCGCCAGCCACGGCCGGGCCCAGGAGTTCGCCCTGCTCCGGCTCGCGCGGGCCGCCGGCGTCACGGTGCCGGAGCCGCTTTGGCTGTGCGGCGACCCGGCGGTGCTCGGCCGCGCGTTCTATCTGATGCGGCGGATGCCCGGTGTCGCTGCCGGCCATAGGATCGTGAAGGACCCGTCGCTCGGCGGCCCGCGCCATGCGCTGGCGGAGCGGCTTGGGCAGGAGCTGGCCCGCATCCACGCCGTGACGCCTCAGACCCTGGCGCGGCTCCTGCCCGGCCAATCGTTCGACTTCCTTGCACCGTCCTCGGCCAACCCCGGTCTTGACCGGGTCCAGCTCTACCGCCGCTATCTGGACGACCTCGCTGATCCTCACCCGGTTCTCGAGTGGGGCCTGCGCTGGCTGGAGCTGCACAGCCGCCCGGCCGGCGAGATCACGCTCGTGCACCAGGATTTCCGCACCGGCAACTACCTCGTCGACGAGCGCGGCCTCACCGCCATCCTCGACTGGGAGTTCTGCGCCTGGGGCGACCCGATGTCGGATATCGGCTGGTTCTGCGCCAGATGCTGGCGCTTCGGCGCCGTCGACCGCGAGGCTGGCGGCATCGCTGCCCGGGCACCCTTCTATCGCGGCTACGAGGCCGCCTGCGGCCGCCGGATCGATCCCGCCGCGGTGCACTACTGGGAGGTCGCCGCCCACGTCCGCTGGGCCGTGATCGCCCTGCAGCAGGCTGCCCGCCATCTCTCGGGCGCGCAGCGCTCGCTGGAGCTGGCGCTCACCGGCCGCATCGTCCCCGAGCTCGAGCTCGAGATCCTGAGACTGATCGACAGCCCGGAGGGCAGGGCCGCCTGATGACGGACAAGCCGGACGCCGCCGCCCTGCTGGAGGAAGCCCGCCGCGCCCTGCTCGACACCCTGCTGCCGCTGCTCCCACCCGAGCACCGCTATGACGGCCTGATGGTCGCCAACGCCATGGCCATTGCCGCCCGCGAGGCCGGGCAGGGGGACGCCGTCCTCCGCGAAGCGGCGCAGCGGCTGGCAGCGCTGCTGCCTGAGCCCGGCGACACCACGAATGCCAGTTGGCAGGCGCGGCTGCCGGAGCTCGAAACGCGGCTCGCGCGCGAGATCCGCGCCGGCCGGTGCGACGCGGGAATTCGGCGCGAGGCCGTGGCCGACTACCTGCGCTGGTCTGTGGTTGTGCGCTTGCGTCTCAGCAACCCCAAGGCGCTGCCGAACCCCTAGGGCGCCGCCTTGCTCGGGCCCTTCAAAAAAGTCGGGGCCGCGCACGATGTCGCGGCCCCGTGGGATGGATGAGGAAGGAGTATGGAGCGCCGGTTTGGCGTGTTCGAAAATATGCGGGAGTTTCTTGCCGAACCGATCAGCGGGCGCCAATCACAAATGAGCTAGTGGGAGTGAGCATCGACTGCTGGGTCGAGGTCGGCGCGGCCGGCGTCGAAGTCGGCGCCGCCTCCACGACCATGCAGTCGACAGAGCGTTCCTTGAGGTTGGAGCAGAGCGCCTTGGCATCCTTCCGGTCGCTGAAGGAGCCGGCCTGCAGGCGGTAGTAGACGCCTTTGTCGGTGCCGAGGTCGGCCTTGGCCACGGCATGCGGCAGCTTGGCCAACAGGTCGGCCTGCTCGGCGGTCAGCGCCTGCCAGCCGGCGGACGCTTCCTGCTCGGAGCGGTAGGAGGCAATCTGCACGGTGTAGATCTTGGCCGAGTCCAGGGTCTTGGCCGTGACCGTCATTGCCGGCGTGGCATCGCTGGCAGACGCGGTCACCGTGGGGCTAACCGAGCTCGCTGGCGCCGGAGAGGTCGTGCCTGCCGAGGTGGTCGCGGCCGGGCTGGCGTGTGCCGGAGCGCTGGTGCTGGCAGACGCGGCAGGCGGCTGGGCGGCCGCGGCCGGCGTCGCGCTGGCAGGTGTGGCGGGCTTGTCGGAAGCGGCAGGCGTCGCCGGCGCCGGCGGCACCGCCGCAGTCTGGGTCGTCGCCGGGCTGGCGCTGGCCGTCGCGGCCGTCGGCTGGGACGGCGCGGCCGGGGTCGCCGCGGGAGTCGCGGGCGCAGCCGCCGGCTTGTCGTCGCCGATGGCGGAGGAGGACAGGAAGCGCGGCGCGCCGGCCTCCTGCGCGGGCGGCTCCGAGGAGGCGGCCGCCGCGCTCGGCGGAGTCGCGCTGCCGGACGTGGCCGTCGACGGCGTGCCCGTCGTCCCGTTCACGTCGGTCGCGTCGACGAGTTCCTCATCCCAATCCGACCAGCTGTCCTTCTTGCCGTTCTGCTTGATCACGACAGGGCCCGACTGGGCCGTCTGGGTCTGCGTATCGCTCTGCTTGCCGGTCGTGATGACGGGCAGCGGGTCGCCCTCCTGCGAGGCCGACATGTAGGGCTGCTGCGGCTCGTCGATCGAGGAACTCTGCGCCAGCTCGTTCAGCGGTGTAACGGGCTTGGCAGCCGGGGCATACTGGCGGCCCTTCAGCTCGACGCCAAGCGCCTCCTTCAGGAGCTCCTGCTTCTTCGCGGCGTCGGCGGTGCTCAGCGCCGCGATGTTGCGGTCCACGGTGCCGGGCGGCAAATCGCCGCGGCTCACCTGCTGGGCCTGCGCGACCTGGCCGTTGGCGCCGTAGAGCAGCGCCAGGTTTTGGCGATTGACGGCCGTGGCGCTGGCAGACTTGCTCACGTCCTCCAGGATCTTGATGGCGCCGGCATCGTCGCCGGCCAGGGCCATGGAGAGCGCCAGGTTGTTCTTCGCCGACTGGTTGGCCGGGTCGAGCGTGAGCACCTGGTGATAGGTCTTCTGGGCGGCCGTGTGGTCGCCCGTCATGTCCTGCGCCACGCCCAGGCCGTTGAGGCTGCGGATATCGTTGGGCGCGATGCTGAGGGCAGTCTGATACTGCGCGAGGGCGAACTGCGGCTGGCCCAGGAGGATGCGCGCATGGCCGAGGCCGCGCAGCGCGTCGAGATTGCTCGGCTGGAGCTGCAGGGCGCTGCTGTAGGCCTGCGCCGCCTCGGCGTTGGAGCCCACGGCCAGCAGGCTGTCGCCCATGCCGAGCAGCGGCCGGGCGTCGCCCGGATTGGCCTGCGCGGCCTGCTGATACATAGCGGCAGCGCTGCTGAAGTTGCCCTCTGCCTTGAGCCGGTCGGCCAGGGTCAGGGCGTCCAGGTGCGAGGCGTTCGTCGCCCGCTGCTGCGGCGCGGGGGCGGCCCCATGGGTGCCCATGCCGCCGGCGCAGCCGCCCACCACCAGGGGCAGGCCAACCGCCAACAGAGTGGCCCAGTGGCGTTTCGAACGATTGAGCATCAAGGCCTCCGCAATGCAGCCGAAAATGAATGCAATGCGGCGGATGGTAAGCTTGACTTCTTATTACTTGGTTAACGGCGCTTAAGCCTAACCAACCCTTTAGCACCTATTTTTCGCGCTTTTTGCGAAACGCTGGACCTCTCAACCGACCCTGTGAAAACATTCCCTCCCCGGTGCGGCGGGGAGGGGATGCCTGGGGAACCCTACTTCTTCAGGAGGTCGCGGATCTCGGCCAGCAGCACCTCGGAGCGCGGCGGCGCCGCCGGAGCAGCGGCAGGGGCCTCCTTCTTCATCTTGTTCATGCCTTTGATAAGCAGGAACATCACGAAGGCGACGATGATGAAGTTGATGACGAGGTTGATGAACAGCCCGTAATTGATGGTGGCGGCACCGGCATCCTTAGCCGCCTTGAGCGACGGGAACTGCTCCTGCGGACCCGAAAGGTTGATGAACAGGTTCGAGAAATCGACCCCGCCGGTGACCTTGCCGACGATCGGCATGATGATGTCGTTCACCATCGAGTTCACGAGCCCGCCGAAGGCGACGCCCATGATGATGCCGACGGCCATATCGATGAGATTTCCCCGCATGGCGAAATCTTTGAATTCTTTGAGCATGGTGTACTCCCTCCGCTAATCCGGCGGCCCCTGGGCGAACACCTGCGCATTTCGATGGCGCCCGCGCGTCGCCGCCCCCGCTGCAATCCTGGCAGATGTCTTTTCGGAACACCACCGGCCGGTCGGCGGTCGGGGAGGGCCGTGATCAGCCGAGAATCGCGCGCCGACGCTCCAGACTGGCCGCAGGCCACAGCTTCCCGCTGTCGTAGTAGGCGTCGAACGCCGGCACACCGGGCGGCAGTGCGATCCACGGCAGCTTCGAGCGGACGTAGATGTGCACGTCCGGCGCAAGGGCCATTGGGTTGTCGAGCGTGCCGACGCGCACGAAGCGGAGCGCGGGCCTCCGGCCATAGTCGCTCCAGACGGCGGTCAGGCACTGGCGGCAGCGGTAGATGTCATGCGGCTGGCCGCTGTCGGTGGGCACCCCCACTGGCTCCGGATCGCCGGACAGCAGGGCGATCCGATCGGTCTCGATCAGCGCATTGAGCACGAATGCGCTGCCCGTCTGCCGCTGGCAATCGCGACAGTGACAGCAGTGCACAAACATGGGTGCCGAAGCGAGCCGGTAACGGACCACTCCGCAGGCGCAGCCACCTTCCAGGCGATCGCTCATGTGACCCTCATGGCGGATGGGGTGGGATTCGAACCCACGGTGAGCTTGCACTCACGCCGGTTTTCAAGACCGGTGCCTTAAACCGCTCGGCCACCCATCCGTGTCCGACTTCCATAGACGCGTCTTCTGCGGGCTGCAACAGCCACCAGGCCGCCACCGGGTCGACCCGCCACTTGCAGGCGTGCCGCCGTTTGCTACAATATCTTGTGGCTATGAGGGGCAGGGCAACAAGCCATGCATCAGGGATCGTGGTGGTATCGCAGCTTGCTGGCCTTCGCCATGCTCGCGCTAGCATCCTGTGCCGAGCAGGGCGGCGGCGGTAAGCCGCCGGTCCAGCAGGCCGTACCCGGCTACAAGGTCGGCAAGCCCTACGCGATCGACGGTGTCTGGTACTACCCGGCAGTCGATTACAACTACGCCGAGACCGGCATCGCGTCCTGGTACGGGCCGAACTTTCACGGCCTCGCGACCGCCAATGGCGAGACCTACGACATGAACGCCCTGAGCGCCGCCCACCGCACTCTGCCCATGCCCAGCATGGTGCGGGTGACGAACCTCGATAACGGGCGCCAGATCGCCCTGCGGATCAACGATCGCGGTCCCTTCGTCAACAACCGCATCATCGACGTCTCGCGCCGCGCCGCCCAGCTGCTCGGCTTCGAGCAGCAGGGCACCGCCCGCGTGCGCGTGGAGATCATGGAGACCGAGAGCCGCCAGTTGGCCATGCTGGCGGGGGCCGTGCAGCCCGCCGCGGAGCAGACGGCCGCCGGCGGACAGGCCGACGCGGTTGCGGCGCCCAAAGTGACGGCCGCGCCGGCCGGCGTCGTCACCGAGGAGGCGCTGGCGCCGCCGCCGGGAAGCGCCGCCGCGCCGCCGAAGCAGCTGCCGCCGGCGCCTCAGCCGCCGCCGCAACCGGCCGTTGCCGTCGCTACCGTCACCGTGCCGGTGACTCAAGCGGGTCCGCAGCCGGACGGCAGGGTGACGGTCGTGCCGGTGCGCAAGACCGCCATGTTCATCCAGGCCGGGGCCTTCACGAACCTGACGAACGCCACCCGCCTGCGTACCCAGCTGACGTCCTTCGGCCATGCCCAGGTCGTCCCGGCCTATGTCGGCACGCAGAAATACTTCCGCGTCCGACTGGGCCCGATCGGCACTCTGGCCGAGGCCGACAGCATGCTGGCCAAGGTGGTGGCGTCAGGCCATCCGGAAGCCCGCCTGATCGTGGATTGATCGCGCCGGAGCCGCCATGCTATTGGCGGGTCGCCAGGCGCGTCCTGGCCGCCAGCATACAAAGGACATCGTAGATGATCGGGATCCTTCGCCACCGCACTCTCGTGACATTGGTGATGGGAGCAGCGGCGCTCCTGCTAAGTCCCACCGCCGCCATCGCCATCGATACCGCGGCGAAGCAGGCACTGGTCGTCGACTTCGAGACCGGCTCGGTGCTGTACGACAAGAACGCGGACGAACCCGTGCATCCGGCATCGATGACCAAGCTGATGACGCTCTACATCCTCTTCGAGCAGTTGAAGCAGGGAAAGCTTAAGATGGACGACACGTTCCGCGTGTCGCAGACCGCCTGGGCGCGCGGCGAGAATGAAGAATCGAACATGTTCCTGCCGCTCGATTCGACCGTGCGCATCGAGGACCTCATCCGCGGCATCGCGATCCAGTCGGGCAACGATGCCTGCAAGGTCGTCGCAGAGGGCATCGCCGGCAGCGAAGAGTCCTTCGCCAAGCTCATGAACAAAAAGGCGGCCGAACTCGGCCTCGCCCACAGCCACTTTGAGAATTCCGACGGCCTCGACGCGCCCGGTCACATGATGACCGCGCGCGACATCCTCACGCTCGCCGAACGAATTTATGCCGACTTCCCGGAGTACTATCACTACTTCGGCGAGAAGGAGTTCACCTACAACAACATCAAGCAGGGCAACCGCAACCCCCTGCTCTACAAGGACCTCGGGGTCGATGGCCTGAAGACGGGGCACCTGGAGGTATCCGGATTCGGCTTGGTGGCCTCCGCGAAATCCGGCGACCGCCGCATCTTCCTGGTGCTCCATGGCATGACCAGCATGCAGGCCCGTTCCGACGAGTCGGCCAAGCTGATCACCTGGGCATTCCAGAGCTTCCAGAACGTGAAGCTGGCCAAGGCCGGCGATCAGCTCGAGCAGGCGCCGGTCTGGTACGGCACGGCCGACATGGTGCCGCTGACGGTCGCCAAAGACCTGGTCGTCACGCTCCCGAAGGGGACGCAGGAGGAGATGCAGGCCAAGGCCGTGTTCCAGGGACCGGTGCAAGCGCCGATCGCCGCCGGCCAGCAGCTCGGCAAGCTCGTGATCACTTCGAGCAGCGGCAGCACCGAAGTGCCGCTCGTCGCCGCAGCCCCGGTCGAGCGCGTTGGCTTCCTCGGGCACATCTTCGCCACGCTGAAGTACCTCGTCTCGCCGCAAGGCTGAGCAGCACGGAATCGCAGCCTCCCATGGCGACCGACGCCCGCGGGCGATTCATCACGCTGGAGGGCGGGGAGGGGACCGGCAAGTCGACGCAGATCAAGCTGCTGGCGGCGCGGCTGCGCGAGCGGGGCATCGACGTCGTGCAGACGCGCGAGCCCGGCGGCGCAACGGGTGCCGAGCGCATCCGGGAGTTGCTGGTCAAGGGCGATGCCGATCGCTGGACGCCGATCGCCGAGACGCTGCTCCACTATGCCGCCCGCGCCGATCACCTCGATCGCACGATACGGCCCGCGCTGGCGGCGGGCCGCTGGGTGATCTGCGACCGCTTCGCGGATTCGACGACAGCCTACCAGGGCTACGGCCATGGCGTGTCCCTCGACGTCATCGACTCACTATTCAAGGCCGTGGTCGGCGAGACCGCGCCCGACCTGACGGTGATCCTGGATCTTCCGGCCGAGCAGGGCCTGCAGCGCGCCACCGGCCGCGCCGGTCAGGAGAACCGCTACGAGCAGATGGCCGTCGATTTTCATCGCCGCTTGCGCGATGGCTTCCTGGCGATCGCCCGCCGGAACCCCCAGCGCTGTGCCGTGATCGATGCCAGCCGCGCGCTCGACGCTGTTCAATCGGATATCCTGGCGGAGGTCCGCCGGCGCCTCGGGTTGCCGTGATGCGCCATGGCTGAGCCCGCCGAGACCGCTGCTCCTGCGCCGCGCACCAACGCCGACTTCGTCGGCCACGCCCTGGCCCAGCAGGCGCTGTTGCGCGCCTGGCGCTCGAGCCGGCTCCACCATGCCTGGCTGATCACGGGGCCCCGGGGCGTTGGCAAGGCCACGCTCGCCTTCCGTTTCGTGCGCCACGTACTGTCCGGCGACACGGGCGGCCTGTTCACCGACGCCGCCGATACGCTCGCCGTGCCGCCGACGGCGCCGGTGTTCCGGCAGGTTGCCAGCGGCGGGCATCCGGACCTGCTGACCATCGAGCGCGGCTATGACGAAAAGCGCGACCGCTATCGCACGGAGATCGTGGTCGACGATGTCCGCGAGCTCGGCGGCTTCCTGCACCTGAAGGCGGCTGCCGGCGGCTGGCGCGTCGTCGTCATCGACAGCGTCGACGACCTGAACCGCAATGCCGCCAACGCCCTGCTGAAGATCCTCGAGGAGCCCCCGGCGCAGGCGCTGCTCCTGCTCGTGAGCCACGCGCCCGGTCGGCTTCTGCCGACGATCCGCTCCCGGTGCCGCCGCCTGACGCTAGGCCCTCTGGATGCGCCCGTCATGGAGGAGCTGCTCGGGCGTTACGCGCCGGAGCTGACGGAGGCCGATCGCCGGCTGCTGATGCGCATCGCCGACGGCTCGATCGGCCGCGCGCTCGAGATCGTCGCGGCCGGCGGCCTCGACCTCTACCGCGACATCGCGGGTCAGCTGATGCAGCTGCCGAAGCTCGATGCCGCCGCCTTGCATGCGCTCGGCGACCGGCTCGGCCATCGCGACGGCGCCGACCTGTTCCGGCTGGCGACGGAGCTGCTGACAGGCTGGATCGGCCAGCTGATCCGAACCGCGGCGACGGGGCAGGGGACAACCGACATCATCGAAGGCGAGGGGCGCCAACTGGCCGCCCTGGCCGGGCGCCGCAGCCTTGATCAGTGGCTCGCGCTATGGGAGAAGTTGACCAGCCTGTTTGCCCGGGCCGAATCCGCCAACCTCGATCGCAAGCAGGCCTGGGTTGGCGCCATGCTCGACATCGCAGGACTCGCCAGCCGCTAATTCCGGGTTGGGCTTCGCAGATCGGCCGGAGCGATGCCACGCGCGCCGATCGCAGGAGAGCAGATGCCGTCACGCGACCGCTACTACGTCACGACGCCGATCTACTACGTGAACGATTCCCCGCATATCGGTCACGCCTACACCACGCTCGCCTGCGATGTGCTGGCACGCTTCATGCGCCTGGATGGCCGCAAGGTGAAGTTCCTGACCGGCACCGACGAGCACGGCCAGAAGATCGAGAAGTCCGCGCGTGCCGCCGGCATGGAGCCGCAGGCCTTCACCGACAAGGTGTCGCAGAATTTCCGCGACCTCGCGCGCGCCATGAACTTCAGCAACGACGACTTCATCCGCACGACCGAGGAGCGCCACGTCCGCTCCTGCCAGGAGCTGTGGCGGCGCCTTAAGGCGAATGGCCAGATCTATCTCGGCAGCTACTCCGGCTGGTATGCTATCGCCGATGAGGCATTCTACGATGAAGGCGACCTGACGAACGGTCCGGGCGGCAAGAAGATCGCACCGACTGGCGCCGAGTGCGAGTGGGTCGAAGAACCCAGCTATTTCTTCAAGCTGTCGGAGTGGCAGGACCGCCTTTTGGCCTACTACGACCGCACACCGTCACCGGTGGCACCGGAGACCCGCCGCAACGAGGTCGTCAGCTTCGTGAAGGGCGGCCTCAACGACCTCTCGATCTCCCGCACGACCTTCACCTGGGGCATCCCGGTGCCGGACGATCCCGCGCACATCATGTACGTCTGGCTGGACGCGCTGACCAACTACATCACCGCTGCCGGCTTTCCCGATACGACCAGCGGCGACTACAAGACCTTCTGGCCCGCCGACCTGCACATGGTCGGCAAGGACATCCTGCGCTTCCACACCGTCTACTGGCCGGCCTTCCTGATGGCGGCCGGGCTGGAGCCGCCGCGCCGCGTCTTCGCCCACGGCTGGTGGACGAACGAGGGCCAGAAGATCTCGAAGCGCCTCGGCAACGTGATCGATCCGCTTGAGTTGATCGCCAAATATGGGCTCGACCAGGTGCGCTACTTCCTGCTGCGCGAAGTGCCGTTCGGCAACGACGGCGATTTCTCGCATCGCGCCATAGTGGAACGCGTCACTGCCGACCTCTCGAACGGGCTCGGTAACCTCGCGCAGCGCGTGTTGAAGATGATCAACGCGAGCTGCGAGGCAGCCGTGCCGCCACCGGGACAGCTGACCGCGGCTGACGAAGCGCTGCTGGCTGCCGCCCGCGGCCTGCATGCGCGGCTGCGGGAGGAGATGGAACAGCAGGCGTTCTACAAGGCACTGGACATCCTGTGGTTGGTGATCCGCGACGGCGACCGCTATGTGAACGAGCAAAAGCCGTGGAGCCTGAAGAACACCGACCGGCCGCGCATGAACACCGTGCTGTACGTGCTGGCCGAGACGGTTCGCCATCTCGCCATCCTGATCCAGCCGTTCATGCCGCAGACCTGTGGTCGCCTGCTCGACTACCTGGGAATTCCCGGCGATGGGCGAAACTTCGCCGCGTTGTCCTCGCGACAACTCGTGCCGGGAACCGCTCTGCCTCCGCCCGAAGCCTTGTTCCCGAAGTATGTCGAACCGGCGGGCGTGCCCGCGACATCCTGATGCTCGTCGATAGCCACTGCCATCTCGACTACTACAAAGAGGAAGGCGGCGAGCGCGATGCCGTCGTGGCCCGGGCGCACGCCGCGGGCGTCGCGACCATGGTAACGATCGGGACGCGCATCAGCGAGTTCGAGCGCGTATGCCGCATCGCCGAGCGCTACGACGACGTCTACTGCACGGTTGGCATCCACCCGCATGAAGCTGCGAGCGAGCCGGAGACTGACGTCGCGC
>Ga0335082_10005559_pt1 | contig 13785 bp, 12 predicted proteins | sample Lox_Sample_41_FD_206718 | JGI IMG/M metagenome (GOLD analysis project Ga0335082, IMG submission 206718) | Soil microbial communities from Loxahatchee National Wildlife Refuge, Florida, United States - Lox_Sample_4.1 | ecosystem: Environmental > Terrestrial > Soil > Wetlands | place: USA...
GTACGCGGGCGGAGCCGCGGCTGCCGCCGGCGGGCGCTGCGGACGAGGGCTGACGTCTGCGGACGCTCACGGAGAGGCCCGCGGCGCCTGCGCCAGATGCCGCGCGAGCACCTCGGCGAGCGCATGGCCGAGCAGCGCGTGCCCACGCTCGTTGGGATGCAGATCGTCGGGAGGCGCCACCCAGAGGTCGGCGAACTCGAGGCCGTTGGCCGTCAGGTACTGCTGGATCGCCGGCCAGGCGTCGAGCGGCTCGAGCCCCTCGGCGGCGGCCCAGGCGGCGGCCTGTGCGTCGACGGGCCCCCCCCAGCCCACCAGGAAGACGACCGGGACGCCGCGCGCACGCGACCAGCCCGCGATCCGACCGAGCGCCGCGCGCGCGCCCGCCTCGCCCACCATGCTCCGGTACTCGGCCGGCACCTGCGCCGGGTCCGACGGAAGACTCTTTGCGGTGTAGTCCTTGCCGAAGGCCTGGTAGACGTAGTCGCCGCCGATCGGCGGCACCTGCTCGAGGCCGGGAACCGGGAAGACCGCCACGTCGTAGCGGTAGTGCATCACGTCACGCCGCACGAAGCGCGGAAAGAGTTCGGCGAGCCCGCTGAGCGCGGCGTGCAGCGCGAACGAGCGGGTGACCAGCGCGGGCGCGTGCGTCTGGATGTAGTTGGGGAGCGCGAGATCGTTCGGACAGTATTGCAACACGACCAGGTCCGGATCCCAGCCCGCCGCCACCTCCTCGATCTCGGCGTCCTCCATCGCGGTGTTGTAGCCGGGAACGCCGAAGTTGAGCACCTCGACGTTGCGGCCGCCGCTCCCCGCGAGCTCCTCCTCGGCCCGCTTCAAGAAGACCCGGTCGCGCGGAACGCCCATTCCAAAGCTGATCGAATCGCCGACCCCCGCGACCCGGAAAGTCTGCGGCGGCTTGCGCACCGCGTACTCGCGATCGCGCAGGCCGTGCGAATTGCGGTCGGCGCGGTTGGCGCGGAGCTGGTAGACGCGGTGGGGCGAGTCGGAGCGGATGTAGCCGAAGTGGTTTCGCGCGCGCGCGAGGGCCTCGAGGCCCGCGGCGGCGAGGCACGCGAAGGCGAGCAGGTAGAGCCAGGCGGCGACCCGGCGGAGCGTGCCCGCCGGCCGCTCGGCGCCGCTCAGTAGGCCCCCTGCCGCTCGAAGACCCGCCGCGGGTTGTCGACCGTCATCTGGCGGATCGCCTCCTCGCCGACGCCGCTCTCGCGCAGCGCGGGCAGGACGTCGTCGGAGATGTGCAGGAAGTGCCAGTTGGGCACGGCCTTGCGGATCAGGTCCTTCGGGAACCAGTCGATGTGGCAGGAGGCGTCGTGGGAGAGCACGAGCTGCCCCGCCCAGCCGCGCTTGCAGAGCTCGACGATCGTCGCGACGCGCTGCTTGGTCGGCAGGATGATGTCGATGCCGAAGCGGTCCATGCCGATCGTGCTGCCGCGGCGCAGGATCTTCTCGAGGTAGTCGATGTCGACGCTGTCGCCGCAGTGGCCGATCACCACCCGCGAGAGGTCCACGTCCTCGGCCTCGAAGACGTCCTGCTGCGCGAGACCGGTCCGGTGCGCGACCGAGGTGTGCGTCGAGATCGGCGCCCCGCTGCGCCGGTGCGCGCGCGCCGTCACCTCGAGGATCTTCTTGTTCAGGTCCGTGACGCCGTGGCGGTCGGTGGCGCACTTGATGATGCCGGCGCGGATCGACGTGCCCTGGATTCCCTCGCCGAGGTCCCGCAGCAGGAAGCGAAGGAGCGCGTCGTGATCCCAGGCCTCCATCCACGGCTCTTCGGTCCAATAGAAGCCGGTCGCCGCGACGATCTGCACGCCCGAGCGCTCCGACACCGTGCGGATCACGTGGATGTCGCGGCCGAGGTTGATCGGCGTCAGGTCGACCATGGTGCGCACGCCGCGCTCGCGCGCGATGCGCAGTTCAGCGGCCGCCGCCTCGACGAAGCGCGGCACGTCGACGTAGTCGGGGAAGCTCTGCCGCATCGCCCAGTTGGCGATCAGGACGTGCTCGTGCATCAACGTGAAGCCGAGCTCGTCGGTCGAGAGCGGTCCGAGCACGCTCGGGATCGTCGCCATGGCGGTCTCCTCCCGCCCGCTTGGTACCGCAGCGGAGCGCCGCTCGGCTAGCAGGGGGACCTCGCCGACTAGGCCGACAAGAGGCTCCGCGCGATCGCGCGCACCTGCATCTCGTCGGTGCCGGCGTAGATCTGCAGCACCTTGGCGTCGCGCGCCAGTTGCTCGACCTGGTACTCGGCCATATAGCCGTTGCCGCCGAAGAGCTGGACCGCCTCGAGCGCGACCTCGGTCGCCGCCTGCGCCGAGTAGAGCTTCATCGCCGAGGCCTCGGCGAAGCTCATCGATCGACCCTGCGCGACGGTCTCGATGTGGCGGAACACCATGTTCTGCACGTTGGTGCGCGCCACCTCCATCTTGGCGAGCTTGAGCTGGATCAGCTGGTACTCCCCGATCGGCTGGCCCCAGGCGATTCGGGTCCGGGCGTAGTCGACCGATCGCTCGAGGCAGCGCTCGATGATGCCGAGCGCCATCGCCGCGACGCCCGAGCGCTCCATCGAGAAGGTGTCCTTGGCGCCGCTGCGGCCCGCTCCCGCGGCGCGCTCCTCGCTCTCGCCGAGCAGACGGTCGCGGCCGGCCTGCACGTCGGTCAGGAAGAGCTCTCCGGTCGGCGAGCTGTGCATGCCCATCTTCCGCATCGGCTTCGATTGCACGAGCCCCGGCATGCCGCGGTCGAGCACGAAGTGCAGGATCTTGCGATCCTTGGGGTCGATCCCGGGCTCGTCGAGCTTGCAGATGAACACGATCGTGTCGGCGTAGGGCCCGTTGGTGATGAAGGTCTTGTTGCCGTTGAGCCGGTACCCGTCGCCGTCGCGCCGCGCGCTCGCCTTCATGCCGCCGAAGGCGTCCGAGCCCGAGCCCGGCTCGGTGATCGCCCACGCGCCGATGGTCTCGAGCGTGAGGAGCGGCAGCGCCCAGCGCTCCTTCTGCTCCAGCGTGCCCTTGCTCATGATCGAGGCCGCCGTGAGTCCCATCGACACGCCCATGGCCGTCACCAGCCCGGGGCAGTAGCGACAGAGCTCGATGATCGGGATCAGCTGGATCGCCGCCGAATCTCCGCCGTCCGCGCGCGGCTTGCGCCCCGACGGCGGCTTGCCGGCCCGCTCCCTCTCGATCTGGTGGCGGAAGCGCTGGCGGGCGAGCTCGTCCATGCCGAAGGCGCGCACCATCTTGCGCAGGATGTCGTAGGGAGGGAGGCCGCCGTGCTCGAGCGCCTCGACGTTCGGCTTGACCTCGGCCTCGACGAACTTGCGCACCGCATCGCGGATCTGCTGCTGCGACTCGGACCACTCGATCATGCGCGTCTGCGGAGCCGAACGAGGGTCACCAGCCAGGAGGCCGACTCGAGAGTCGGCCTCCGCGCAGTGAGGCGCAGTCTGCGGAGCCGAACGAAGCTCATCAGCTAGTAGCCCGGGCCGTAGGTGCTCGGCTGCGGCTGCGGCGGCCGACCCTGCTGGTACCCCTGCTGGTAGCCCTGCTGATAGCCCTGGTTGCGGCCCTGCTGGTAGGCGTTCTGCTCGGCCTCCTTGGCCTTGCCGTACAGGAAGCCGCCCGCGGTGCCGACCGCGCCGCCGATCGCGGCGCCGAGCGCGGCGTTGCCCGCCAGCGCTCCGATCACCGCGCCCGCGGCGGCCCCCCCGGCGCCGCCGGTGAGCGTGCGCTGCTCCGTCGGCGACAGGTTGGCGCAGCCGGCGACGGGAAGTGCGATCACGAGGACGGAGGCCACGGCGATGCGCTTCATCTGTTCTTCTCCGGCGTCGGGGCCGGCGCGTTCGCGCACGGCCACTTCTCGATGAGGAAGCGGAACATCGTATCGACCGCGGGGTCCGTCATGTACTTCCCGTTCTCGGGAACCCGGGCCCAGGTGACGAACATCGCCACCGCCTCCGCTCGCGTCGGGGGCGGATCGGGCGGGCACACGAGCTTGGCGCTCTGCGGACCCGAGTTGACCGACTGGTGGTATTGCCACGCGCCCGAGACGAATCCGTGGCAGAAGTGAATGGCCTCGCGCGCCAGGGGATCGCCGGGGGCGACGCCACACAGCGCGACCAGGTCCTGTGCGTTCCGGATGAAGAAGTCGTCCTCGGTCAGCGCCGCTCGGGCCGCGATCGGCGCGGCGCCGAGCGTCACGGCCAGAGCCGATCCCATGAGCCACGCCATGAGCGTGCGCCAGTCCCCGAGCCTCGTGCGCCCGGCGACGAGCTGATCCCCGAGCGAAACCCGCCGAATCGCCTCTCTCTGCATCGCGCTCCTCGCCCCGTCGGAAGCCTGCGGTCGGAATAGCGCACGAATCGCCCGGCGTCTCCCCTCACCGGTGCCGGTGTCGATGGTGTAGGTCCGGCAAGTGCGGATGCGCATGCGAGAGGGGCTCGTGGCGGTGCCAGTGGCTGTGGAGGGTCGCGGGCGCCGCGTCGGGGTGCTCGTGCAGGTGGTGGCCGTCGTCGTGGCGATGGGCGTGGACGTGCTCGAGCGCGCCGTGCCGGTGCGGATGCACGTGGCGGGCGCGGAGAAGCATCGCGACGGAGAGCGCGAGCAGCGCGGCGCCGGCGAGCTGCGCGGGACGGAGCGGCTCTCGCAGCGCGGCGAGCGAGAGCGCCGCGCCGAGGAAGGGCGCGCTCGCGAAGACCGCCTGGGCGCGGGTGGCGCCGAGCTGCTGCGCCGCCGCGATGTAGAGCGCCACGCTGGCACCGTAGGAGAGCGCGCCCACGCCGAGCGCGGCGGCGACGCTCGGCGCCGTCGCCGCGAAGGGCGACGTCGCGAGCCCGATCGCGAGGTTCGCGGAGCCCGCCACCGCTCCCTTCCAGAACGCCGCCTGCGCCGGCACGATGCCGTCGATGCGCGCCGTCAGCTGGTTGTCGAATCCCCAGCACGCGCACGCGGCAGCGACGAGCGCCGCCGCCGGAACACCCGGCCAGCCGGCGCTTCCCGAGACGAGCGCGCCCGCCCCCCCGATGCCTGCGACGGCGAGCCAGCCGCGCGCTCCGAGGGGCTCCCGGAACAGCCAGGCGCCGAGTGCGGCGGTGGCCGCGATCTCGAGATTGAGCAGCAACGCGACCGAGGCCGCCGGCGCGATCTGCAGCCCTTCGAGCAGGAGCAGCGGCCCTGCGACGCCGCCGAGGGCGACCGCGCCCACCAGCCGCCCGCGATTGCTCCGATCGGGGGGGAGCGCGGGCGCGCGTCGCTCGCGCAGCAGCCATGCGCCGGTCCCGAGCGCAGCGCCGAGGTAGAGGAGTCCCGCGAGCTGGAGGGGCGGTAGGGCGCCCAGCATCCACTTGCACGCGGGAGTCGACGCCCCGAAGAGCGCCGCCGAGGCGAAGGCCAGCACGAGACCCCTGCCGCGCGAGCCCCGCATCAGTCGCCGCGCCGCAGCGCGCCTTCGGAGACGTAGTCGTCGACGACGGACTCGAGGTCGGCGAGCGCGACGCCGTGCTCGACCGCGAAGCGCGCGCGCTCGGCGCGGTCGAGCGGGACGCGCGCTCGCTCCAGGAACGCCGCGACGAGCGGCGCGAGCGGCTCGACGCTGATCGGCCGGAGTCGCCCGAAGCGCAGGTCGGCGCCCGCCTCGCCGGCGATCAGGATCCCCTCGCGGCCGACCTCGTCGAGCGCGAGCGCGCCCGGTGCTGCATCTCCGGCGAGCGCCACCGCCGCGCGGTGCGTCCCGGCCGGGGCCCAGTGGACCCACGCCGTCGCGCCGAGGACGACCTCGCCGCGCGCTGGGGAGCGCACCGCGTCGGCGGGCGCGCGGCGCGCGCGCGCCATCGCGCTCTCGAGCGAGGCGAGCGCCCGGAAGAGCGGGCTCGGCGACTCTTGGGCACGCGCCTCGAGCCAAGCCGCGAAGGCGAGCGGCAGGCTCTCGCCGTCCGACACCGCACGGTGGAACTCGGCCGAGCGCGGGAAGGCGCCGGCGAAGGCCGGGTTGCCGTCGCAGCGCGGCCCGACGCTGGTGGCGAGGGGGAACTCGGAGCCGAGGTTGCGCAGCAGCTGGGCCGTGCGCTTCCCGTCGCGATCGGCGGCGACAGCGGCCGGATCGGCATCGCGCAACCAGCCGAGCTCGCGCGGGCCGAGCCGGGCGGAGGCCAGGGTCTCGCCGTCGCCGGCGCGCAGCCGCGCCGCGAAGCCGGGGTCGTGCTGCATCCGGAAGAGCGCGCGCTGGAGGCCGCGGTGGTCGGCCGGGCGCTCGTCTCGGTCCGGTCGCCGCGGGCGCCGACCGGCGCGAATCCCGCGCCGCAGCGGCGCGTCGGCCAATGCCGCAGCGAGCCGGTCGAAGTTGGCGAGCACGGCCTCGCGCGGGTTTCGCTCGCACTCATAGACGACCGCGCGGAGGTTCGCCGCGCGGGGCAGGACGAAGTCGAGGATCGCCCACGCGTCGGGAAGCGGTTCCGGCGAGTGATCGTCGTCGACGAAGCGGCGGCCGCCGTGCGCGAATTCGACGCCGCCCGCCACGTGGATCTCGACCACGCGCTCGAGCGGGAAATCGTCGAGGCCGTCGAGCGGCGCGCGACCCGCCGCGCGCTGGTGGATCGCGAGATGCGCGACGTCGAGCAGGAGGCCCGCGTCGGCGTCCTCGACGACGCGCGCGAAGTACTCGAGCAGCCCGAGGTCGCCGAGGTAGAGATGGGCGGGCGGGTTCTCGGGGAGCACCTCCAGGCCGCTCGCCTCGCGCAGCCGCCGGACGCTCTCCGCCATCGCGGAGGCGGAGGCCGCGGTGAGGATCGGAGGCAGGAGCGTCCCGTGGCCCCGGTCGCGCGGCCCCACGTGCCAGAGCCCCGCGTCGCCGCACAGCCAGGCCGCGCCGAGCTCGCGCGCGAGCGACGCGGTGGCCTCGATCCATTCCTGTGTCAGATCCTCGGGCTCCTCGAGGTTGGCGTCGAGGAAGTGGTAGGTGGTGGGCCAACCCGCGCCCACCCACGCGCGCGCCACCGCGTCCACGCCGCGCTCGAGGTCGACGCCGATCTCGAGGAAGCGGGCCGCCGCGGGCCGCTCGCGGCGCAGCGCAGCGACGTCGAGCCCGACGCCCCGCGCGCCCGCGGCGCCGAACTCGGTCGAGACACCGAGGCCGAGCCGCGGCAGCGCGGCCACGCGCTCGGCGAAGGACTTTCGCACCTCGTCATGCATGGGCGCCGCGAGCATGGCGCAGGACCGGCCGGCGGCGCATCCTCCCGCCATGCCCCCCGCCGAGCTCCGCACCCTGCGGATGCGCACCCGCTTCGTCGGGAGCCGGCTCAACCTACGCTCGTTCGAGAGTGGGAAGCCGCTCGCGCTGCACCCGCTCACGATCCACGCCGGCGAGCGCGGGCTCGCGGTGCTGTTCCGCTTCGGCGCCGTGGCGCTCGTCGACGTGAGCCCGATCGAAGAGGCGGGATTCTTCGAGGCGCTCGCTCCCTTCGTGATCGGCGGCTTCGCCAAGCCAGAGAGCGAGGAGGTCGAGATCTCAGTCGGGTCGGTGGCGACAGAGGGCGTCGACGAGAATGGGCTGCTCCGCCTCCGCGAGGCGAGCCTCGAGCGCCTGCAGGTGCTCGCCCACGTGCTCGCCAAGAGCACCGTGCTCGCGTGGTACGAGCAGCGCGCGGGAGAGCTCTTCGATCGCGTCGAGGATATCGCCGAGGATCTTCAGCGCGGCGGCCGCGGCCCGGCGAGCGGCCGTGAGCTGGCGCGGCAGATCGGCGATGTATTGCTCGCGCAGACGCGGACCGTCGGCCGCGTCGAGATCGGCGAGAAGCCGGAGATCACCTGGGACGACCCGGCGCTCGACAGGCTCTACGAGCACCTCGCGCTCGAGTACGAGCTGCGAGAGCGCGACCGCGCGCTCACGCGCAAGCTCGAGCTCGCCTCGCACACCGTCGAGACGTACCTGAGCCTGCTCCAGCACCGCCAGAGCCTACGCGTCGAGTGGTACATCGTGATCCTGATCCTGGTCGAGATCGCGATCGTGCTCTACCAGATCTTCGTCTCGCGCTGATCTCAGGAGAAGAGCAGCTCGAGGAGCGACGCCTCGCCCGGCACGCCGATCCGCAGCGGAAAGCCGTAAAACCCGGTGCCGCGGTGGACGTAGAGGCGATTGCTGCCGTGGCCGAAGAGGCCGTGGTCCGGCCAGCGCGAGCGCGCGAGCACCGTCCAGTCGAGGCCGAGGCTGACGAGCCCGATCTGGCCGCCGTGCGTGTGGCCGGAGAGCGTCAGGTCCACCTCGCCCTTCGGCACGTGGCGGAAGGCCAGCGGGTCGTGCAGCAGCAGCAACCGCAGGTGGCCTGCGCGGCGCGGAAAGCGCCCGAGCAGGCGCTCGATGCGCTCGGCGCGCTGCTCGCGCGCCCAGTCGGCGCCGAGGATCTGCACGCTGCCGATCTCGGTCTCCGCGCAGGCCTCGTCGTCGACGAGCAGCCGTACGCCGTTGGCGGCGAGCGCCGCGCGCACCTCTCCCGGCGCCTCGTGGTCGTGGTTGCCGAACACGGCGAAGCAGCGCCCGGGGAGCCGCGCGAGCGGCGCCAGCGCGCGCCCGAGCGCGCCGGGAGTTCCCTGGCCCTCCATGGTGAGGAAGTCGCCGGTGAGCAGCACGAGATCGGGGCCTCGATCGAGCAGCGCTTCGATTCGGTGCCGCAGTCGGTTCACCGACTGCCAGGGCCCCAGGTGCGGGTCGGCGATCTGGACGATGCGGAGCGGGCGCTCCGCGATGGGCGGAGGCCGGCGGCGATGCCGCTCCACCGGGAGCCGGGTGACCTCTTCGGGCTCGACGCCGCCGAGCCGCACGCGCACGACCTCGCGGGGCAGGCGAAGCGAGGTGGCGAGCGAGGCGCCCGCCACGGCGAGCGGCACGAGGTCGAGCCAACGCAGCGCCTCGAGCGCTGGCGTGAGGGAGGCGAGCGCGAGCGCGCCGCGGAGAGGGAGCAAGGCCAGGAGCCAGGGACCGGCGAGCGCCCCCATCCCGACGAAGGCCATCCCGGGGACGCTGACGCTCCACCGGAACCAGCGGCTTCGCAGGCGCGCGCGGACCAGCGAGGCGAGGTGCGCGCCCGCCGCGACCACTCCGTAGCCGAAGCCAATCGCGAGGGCCGGGGCGAAGCGGGCCGGCAGCGTCGCCGCGAGGCGCGCGTGGAGGACGAGTGCGGCTGGGAAGGAGAGCGCGAGGATCACCGCCGCGAAGATCGCGTAGCTCCGCCCCCGAACGCGCAGCGCGTACAGCGGAATGCCGACGCCGGCGAGCGCCGCGGCGAGCGCCGGGGCGAAGGCGAACGCGGGAGCCGCACTCTCGAACATCCGAAAGAGACTAGACGAGCTCAGCCGGGATTCGAGCAGCGCAGAAAGGAGCGCTCGTCCCCGGCCTTGACGGCCTGGTAGCGCTCCCAGAATCCCTCGTCGACCGTCTGCAGCTCGAGCGACGTGTCGGGCTTGCGATAACGCCGCAGGTGGCCCGGCCCCCCGTTGTAGGCGGCGTAGGTGGCGCGCGCGAGGTTGTCCTCGCCGCCGGGAGCCAGGTGCTCGCCGGACCGCACGGCGTGATCGGAGAGGTAGTGCTCGAGGATCTCGCTGCCCGCCCGCCCGTTGTAGCCGATGTCGCCGATGATCCCGGCGATCGAGTAGATCCCGCGCCAGACCTTGGCGTTGATCTGCATCAGCCCGAACGACCCGGACGAGTTCGTGACGGGGAGGACCTCGCCCTGGCGGAGGAAGAACTGGCGCCAGCAGCTCTCCTGCCAGGCGGTCGCCAGCACGAGGTTGCGGTAGACGTCGGCGTGCTCGGCCCCGAGGTGGGTGCGCGCGATCGCCTCGTCGGCAGTGAGGGTCAGGAGGTCGCGGACGAGCGGGACGTACTCGCGAAGCTCGCTCTTCTTGCTCGGGATCCACGCATTCAGGCGCTGCGCCAGCGCGTTGCGGTCGGCGGGGGCGGGAGCCGCCCAGGCCGTCCCGACGATCCAATCGCCGGCGCCCTCCGCGAGCCGCGCCAGCCAGTCCATCGCGCTCGGCGGCGCGAGCCACGCGCCGCTCGGGCCCTCGCTCGCGGGGTCGAGGAGCGGGCTCGGCGCGGGCGGCGCGAGCGGAGGACCGAAGCCGAAGATCTCGCGCAGCTCGGGATCGACCTCGTCGTCGTAGGTGAGCGGGTCGCGTCCCTCGTCGCCGACGAGGATGCGCGCCAGCTTCCGCAGGCTCTCCGGGGAGCCCGCCAAGTCCTTCGAGACGCCGAGGCGCTCGGCCGCGCGCAGCATGTCTCCGGCCTCGACGAAGGAGCGGTACTTGCTCGCGGCGGCCGGAGGGAGACCCTCCGCGACCTGGTCGAGGAGGGGGACGAGCTGCGTCCAGGAGCTCTCGAAGAGCGAAGCGAGGAGCTCCGGCGCGTCGATCGTGAAGTCGGTGAGGAGCCCGACCAGCTCGTAGCGTTCGCTCAGGAGAACGTCGAGGAGCTCGTTGCGGAGCTGGCTCTCCTTTGCGTCGCCGCCGGCTCGCTTGACGACGGAGGTCAGGAACGCGTCCCAGGTCTGCGCGATCTCCTCGCGGCTCGGGGAAGTGGCTCCGGACCCGTCCTTCTGCTGCACCCTCTTGTGGATGGCGTGGTGGAGGGCGTTGCCGAGATCGACCGCGGAGGCCGGGGACGAGAGCGCGAGGGGCGCGCAGAAGAGGAGGAGCGAGGCGAGCCGGAGACCTCGTCGGATCATCGGGCACCTCCCCTCGTGCAGTCCGTCCGAGCCGCCCCGCGAAACGGAATCCAGACTAGCGGATCGGCCTCCTCCTCGGTTCACTTTTGTCATTTTGGATTCCCCGGGGGATCATGGCGCGATGGTGTGCCGGGAGTCGCACCAGTCGGCCCGCGAGCCTCGTCCGCGAGGCCGGCCAGCAGCGGAGAGGCCGGGCCGGCGTGAGTCACCCAGAGCTGGTGGACGGCGCGGGTCGCCCCCACGTGGAGGAGGCGCCGGCTCCCCGGGGTGTCCCGGAAGCTCGCAGCCGATACGTCGACCAGCACCGCATAGTCGAACTCGAGGCCGCGGGCCGCCTCGATCTCCGCGACCTCGACCCCGGGGGCGAACGAGAAGCGCCCGCCTTCGACCCGGCGCAGGCGCGGCACCTCGCCGCGCTCGAGCCCCTCGTGGTAGACCGCGCTCGCCGCGCGCGAAGGGGCGAGCACCGCGACGGACGCGAGGGGCTCGTCGGCGGCGAGCCGTCGCAGGGCGTCGGCGAGGAAGGCCACGCAGGCACCCGGGTCGGTGAAGGAGAAGACCTCGACGGGCGGACCGGAGCGCTGCGCCAGCGGCGCGGCCTCGTCCTCCCAGAGCGGCCCGAGCACGGCGCGGGCGAAGCGCATGATCTCCCGCGTCGAGCGGTAGCTGACCCGGAGCGTGCGGATCTCTGCGGCCGGGATGCCGAGGGCGTGCACGCGCTCCTCCCAGGGGCCGGCGCCTCCCGCGCCCGAGAGCTGCTGCTGCGTGTCGCCCGCGAGCGTCAGGCTCGCGGGCTCGGCCAGGCAGTCGATCACGACGCGCAGCTCGAGCGGCGAGAAGTCCTGGGCCTCGTCGATCGCCACGTGCGCGTAGCGCAGCGCCTCGCGGCCTGCGCCCGGAAGCGGCCCGACGCGGAGCTGCCAGGCGCGCAGCAGGAGCGCGTCGTCCTCGGTGTCGAGCTCCGCGGGCGCGTCGGGGTCGCCTCCCAGCGCCGCGAAGAGCTCCTCGTTCCGGGCTCGACACCAATCCGTGGCAGCGCGCAGCTCGGCAGGCGCGGAGTGGGATCCGATGGAGAGTGCGGCCTCGAGCCCGCCCGGGTCGGTGAGGACGCTCGCCCAGTCGTCGAGCGCCTGGGCGGGGCTCGCCGGACCCGGGACGCGCCGCACGTGCGCCTCGAGCGCGCCCTCGAGGGCGGGGTGGAGCTTGAGGCGGCGGACGTAGTCCGGCGTGTCGGCGCGCTCGACGGCGGGTAGCGCGGGAAAGAGGCGGCGGCGCTGGCGCGCGGCCCACTCCGGGAAGGTCTGGACGCGCACGCGGGCCACTCCGAGCGCCGGCAGCACGTGGCCCACGTAGTCACGCAGCGCGGGCGAGAGCGTGAGGAAGAGGGTGCGCGGAGAGTCGATGCCCGGATCGTCGTAGGAGAGATACGCGATTCGGTGTAACGCGACGGTGGTCTTCCCCGAGCCTGCGCTGCCGCGCACCACCAGGAAGCCGGGGCCGGGGCGGCTGATCAGGTCGAACTGCGTCGGGTCGAGGAGCGCCGCGATGTCGGGGAGCCGCTTGTCGATGCGCAGCGGGTGGCCTGCGGGATCGGTCCCGAGGCGGCGGGGATGCCCGGGGAGGCCCGAGCTGTGGGCGCGCAGCGCGGCGCCCTCCCCGCCCGCGAGCCGCGCCGTGCGCGCCGCGGCCGAGCGCCACGCCCCACCCGCCTCGCGCAGCCAGGTGCCCTCGGGTGCCTCGACGCGCTCGAGGATCCCGGCGCGGATCGAGACGGTGCGGCGCGCGGCGACCTCGCCCGCGACCACGCGGCCCGCCAGTTCCTCTTCGTAGGTCTCGCCCTGCTGGTAGCGATAGAAGAGCCGCGAGATCGGCGCGTTTCGCCAGTCGACGATGCGCACGCCGCGCCGGATGCAGGTGCCCTTGCCGAGGCAGATGTCCCGCTCGCGGCCGTTCTCGCGCAGCCGCACGTGCGCGAAGTAGGGGGAGTTTCGGTCGACGCGCGGGGTGGCGCGCGAGGCGCGCAGCTGGCGCAGCAGCGCGCTCCCGCGGTCCCATTGCTCCAGCAGCGCGAGCTGGTCCTTCTGCTCCTGGCCGGACACGAGGAGGGCGCGCACGCGCTCGAGCTCGCGGACCAGCGACTCCTCGGCGGTGCCGTCGTCGGGCGGCTCGTCGGCGAGCGCCTGCAGCGCTTCCTCGAGCAGCCGCAGCTCCTCTCGGACGATCGGGTGCGACGGCGGGTCCACCGCGCGCCTCCTGCGACGGGGCAGCGCATTCTCCCACGTTCGCGAGGGGGGGCGCCATCGGGCGCGGAGATGGCAGGGCCCGGCTTGGGATACCCTCGACGTGCCGGAGGCGAGATGACCAGGCGCTACATCACGCCGAACGGCTTCCGGACGCTCGAGGCGGAGCTCCAGCGGCTGCTGCGCGAGGAGCGGCCGCGCGTCACCCGCGAGGTGGCCGAGGCGGCGGCGCAGGGCGATCGCTCCGAGAACGCCGAGTACATCTACGGCAAGAAGCGGCTGCGCGAGATCGACCGCCGCATCGAGCTCCTCTCGAAGCGGCTCGACGAACTGACGGTGGTCCGCTCCCGGCCGGAGCGCACCGACCGCGTCTACTTCGGCGCCTTGGTGAGCGTCGAGGACGAGACCGGAGCCGTCTCGAAATTCCAGATCGTCGGTCCCGACGAGTTCGACGTCGCGGCCGGGCGAATCAGCATGGAGTCGCCGCTCGGGCGCGCCCTGCTCGGGCGCTCGGCCGGTGACGAGTTCGTCCTCGAGCGACCGCGCGGCCCCGCGCGCTACGCCGTCGTCGCGATCGCCTACCCGGACGACGGAGGGGACTGAGCAGCGGCGGCCCCTTTTTTCGTTGTCTGCGGTGCACCGGAGCTGCCATCATGCGGTGCTCGATCGCGCCGGTGTTTGCGGGGTGATGCGCCGGCGCTCTCGAGGCCTTCGAGGCCCGAGGGACTCTCGGACGCGGGGCCGGGAGCCAAGGGAGGGGGAGGTGCGCGCTCGCCGTCTCATGCGCCTGGCCGCGTGCGCGCTGCTGCTGGGGGGGCG
>Ga0335082_10005560_pt1 | contig 13784 bp, 10 predicted proteins | sample Lox_Sample_41_FD_206718 | JGI IMG/M metagenome (GOLD analysis project Ga0335082, IMG submission 206718) | Soil microbial communities from Loxahatchee National Wildlife Refuge, Florida, United States - Lox_Sample_4.1 | ecosystem: Environmental > Terrestrial > Soil > Wetlands | place: USA...
ATATAGGAACCGTGGTGGCGACGATGGGGACGACCGCGACAGGTTCAGTCGACTGCTTGCCGGAAATCCTGAAGTTGAGCGAGCGCTACGGTTTCCGCGTTCACTGCGACGCCGCGTATGGAGGGTACTTCGTGCTGTCTGGGAATCTGGCAGATGACACGCGCGCAGCCTTCGATCAAATATCGAGGGCGGACTCAATCGTGATCGACCCGCACAAGCACGGACTTCAACCGTTCGGGTGTGGCTGCGTGCTGTTCCGCGATCCTGGCGTCGGGCGATTTTATAAGCACGATTCGCCGTATACGTATTTCAGCTCGAAGGAACTGCATTTGGGAGAGATCAGCCTGGAGTGTTCGAGGCCAGGCGCGGCGGCCGTTGCCCTATGGGCAACGCAACGACTGTTGCCGCTCGTCAGCGGAGGCGAGTTTGCGTGCGGATTGGAAGCCAGCCGAGGAGCCGCGCTGGACCTTTACGAGCGAATCGGGAAAGACGGCCGCTTCTGGTGCGCAATGCCACCGGAACTGGACATTGTGGTACTTGTGCCAAGGGCGAGACGGATTGGCGAGGCGTCGGCCTTGAGCCGGAAGATCTTTGAGGCAGCCGCCCGGCGGAATTTGCATCTCGCGGTCGCAGATTTGCCGACCCGGTTCTTTGGGGGTGATCTTGCAGGCGATGGATCAGGCACGGAGGAGAGGGCAACAGTAACCTGCTTGCGCAGCGTCTTGATGAAACCCGAGCATCGGGAGTGGGTGGAGCAAATCTGGAAGCTGTTGAGCGAGGCGACCGATGAATCAGTCTGATATAGTCCCCCGTACAGGGAACCGGGCTGACCCCTTAAGTGCCACTTAATGCGAGATTTAGCTGCTGGATGTAGGTTTCGCCCCATTGGCAAAAACCCATATTCCGGTGGAAGCAAGTCCGGTAAACTATTCCATGACGTACTCGTGAGCGTTGAGTCTGGGTGTGGCCACTCTAAGTGTGGTTATCGTTGGGAACGATTCGGACATCCAATCTTGAGTCAGTCTGAGGGTGAAGAATGCCGGATGTTTTAAAGACATTACTGCTAAATCCACCGAGCTTTGAGAACTTCGACGGTGGTGCCAGTTCGCGCTGGCCCGCAACGCGCGAGATCGAGTCCTACTGGTACCCAGTGTGGCTGACTTATCCGGCGGGGATGATCCCCGGCAGCCGTTTGCTGGACGCCTCGCCGCACAAGATCAACTGGCAACAAACGGTTGAGATTTGCAAGGACTACGAGTTCCTGGTGCTGTTCACCTCGACAGTGGGCTTCGACAGCGACATCAAGCTGCTGAACAAGATCAAGGAGTCAAACCGCTCGCTGAAAGTGGCGTTCGTGGGCCCGCACGGACACATCAAGCCCGAAGAAACGCTGAACGCCAGCGAGCACATCGATTTCATCGTACGCGGCGAATTCGATCATGCGGTTACGGAATTTGCGCACGGGAAACCGCTTGATCAGATTCTTGGCGCGAGCTACCGCAAAGACGGGCGGATCGTGCACAATGCTCCGCGGCCGCAGTTGCACACGGAGGAGCTGGATAAGCTGCCCTTCGCGACGGACATCTACAAGCGCGACCTGCAGATCGAGCGCTACAACGTGCCGTTCCTTCTGAACCCCTTCGTTTCCTTTTACACTTCGCGCGGCTGTCCGGCGCTTTGCACATTCTGTATGTGGCCGCAGACGATCTCCGGGCACGCGTGGCGGGTGCGTTCGGTGGACAATGTCGTGCAGGAAGTAAAGAACGCGCTCGAGTATTTCCCGCAGATGAAGGAAATTTTCTTCGATGACGACACGTTCAATATCCGCAAGGACCGCGCCATCGAACTCAGCCAGAAGTTCAAGCCGCTGAAGTTCCAGTGGTCGTGCACGGCCCGGTGCCACAGCAAGTATGAAGAGCTGAAAGCGATGGCGGACGGAGGCGCGCGGCTGTTTATCGTGGGATTCGAATCGGGCGACCCGCAAATCCTGAAAAACATCAAGAAGGGCGCAACGGTCGATATGGCGCGAGAGTTCATGAAGAACTGCCGCAAGGTGGGGATCAAGGTTCACGGCGACTTCATCATCGGACTTCCGGGGGAGACCAAGGAATCGATTGATCGCACGATTGAGTTTGCGAAGGAGCTGGACTGCGAGACAATCCAGGTTTCGCTGGCCCACGCAATGCCGGGCACGGAACTTCACGACCAGATGACCAAAGAAGGATTCCTGCGCGTGGAGGCGCTGGCGGATTCCGGCGGGCACCAGTTGCCGCACATCGAATATCCGCATCTTTCGAAGGAAGAGATCATGCCGGTCGTGAAACGGTTTTATGATGAGTATTATTTCCGTCCGCTGGTGGAGTGGCGCATCGTGAAAGACGCTCTGTGGGATTCGCACGAGCGCAAGCGGCTGTACCACGAAGCTGTGGAGTTCATGAAGCTGCGTGCCGAACGCCTAAAGTGGGCACGGCAGGGCGGCGATGCCTCAAAGCCGATGGTTTCGATGGCGGGAACGTCCGCAAGCGGAAACGACTAACCTCACTCAATGAGTCACGAACGACGGCTCAGGTTCAAGACCCTGGTGATGGTCTTGCTGATGGTCGTGTGCGCAAACCTCGGCGATCTGATGCTCAAACGCGGGATGCTGGAGGTCGGTGCAGTCGAGATGACGGCGTCCGGCATCTGGCACGCGTTGCTTTCCACCATGCACAACGGCACGATCTGGCTGGGGATTCTCTTTCTTATCGGATTTACATTCTGCTACATGACGGCGGTGAGTTGGGCAGACTACAGCTACGTGATGCCAGCGGGGGCGTTCGGCTATGCGCTGCAAACCATGCTGGCGGTGGTTATCCTGCACGAAGCGGTATCGCCGCGACGGTGGCTGGGCGTCGTGTTGATCGTCGTGGGAGTATTGCTCGTCGGGCAAACCCATCCCAGTACGACGCCTAAGGCGGTGACGCCATGACCCGGGTGATCGTCATGCTCGTCTTCTTCATCTGTTGCAGTACAGGCGGCGAAATCGCGATGACGCACGGTATGAAACAGGTCGGGGAGCCGGAGAGTTTCCGGCCACGGGCGATCCTACGGTTCATCGGCAAGGCGATGAGAAGTGGCTGGGTGTGGTTCGCGCTACCGTTGCTCGCGGCGTCGTTTTATTCTCTGCTCGCGCTTTTGTCGTGGGCGCCTCTGAGCGTGGTGATACCTGCTTCGGCGTTCAACTACGTGGTGGGCACATTCGGCGCGAAATACCTGCTAAGAGAGCAGATTTCGCCTAAGCGATGGATGGGAGTTGCAATGGTGTGCCTTGGCGTTACGCTGGTTCTGCTTACTTAGTAGCTAAGATGGAGACGAGACAACCTTTCAATGGAGGGACACATCAGTAGGGGTATTCGGCCCGGTCCCGGTTGTTTGCCTGTTCATCTTGCCAAAGATGGAGTGAGAAGTGCTTCTATCCCCGAGCGTGTTCCGCGATCTAGTGCTGCTTACCGCGACAGCGCCGCTGTTCTACTACGGCTTGGCCATCTACGCGTCAGAGAGCTTTTTTCGCTCGAAGAGGAAAGCGGGTCAGATTGACCGCTCTGTTGCGCCAGCCGTCAGCATCCTGAAGCCCGTGCGCGGCGTTGACCGCGAAGCGTATGAAAACTTCGCCAGCATGTGCGCGCTGGACTATCCGCAATACGAGATCATCTTTGCCGTCGCGGAACGCACGGACCCGGTGCTGGGAGTGCTGGAGAGATTGCGAGCCGATTTTCCGAGATGCGCGATCCGCGTCATCGTGGGGATCGAGCAACTGGGAACCTGCCGGAAGACGAACAATCTCTGCCGGCTGGCCAAGGAAGCCCGCTACGAGCTATTGGTGATCAACGACGCGGATGTGCGGGTCGGCCCTGAGTATCTGTGGCAAGTGGTCGAGCCTTTCCAGGATGCAAAGGTAGGACTGGTGACAGCACTGTTTCGCAGCCGGACGGACGGAAGTTTTGCCGCGGAGCTTGATGCGGTGGGAGTGCCGTCCGATGCGACCGCGAACACTTTACTGGCGTGGAGGTTTGCCAAGATTGATTTTGCGCTGGGTTGGACCATGGCAGTCACGAAGCAGCGGCTCGAGGAAATCGGAGGTTTCGAATCGATCGCAAACATGCATTCGGACGATTTTGCGCTGGGGAACGCCGTGGCAAGGCACGGCTACCGAGTGGAACTGATGCGTGAGCCGGTTGTGATGGTATTCCCGGGAGAAACGTTGCGGCAGTTCCTGGCGCACGAGTTGCGATGGTGTACGCAACTGCGAAATCTGCGGCTGACCGGCTATCTGGGCATGTTTCTTACGTTTGGGCTGGCATGGTCCGTGATTGTGGCAGCGGTGGCTCCATCGTGGAAGGTCGCGGCGGGGTACGTCGGCGCGTATGCCGTGCTGAGGTTAGCGATGGCATGGTCCACTGGAGTGCGCGGGCTGGATGATCCAACCGTGAGGCGAAAGCCTTGGCTGGTGTACCTGAGAGACGCCGCGAATCTGGGCATATACTTCGCAAGTTTCTTTTCCAACACGGCGGAGTGGCGCGGCGTGCGCTACCGGCTGAACGGTCCGTACATGGAGCCAGTGGAGGCAGCGGATGGAAAGGCCGTTGTAAGACCAGTTTGACCCACAGCGGCGCCACAGCCTAAAGTACTTACTTGGCATCAACGGCATCGCCTACTTCATGTTTCATGCTCCAATCTGGCGTCTGCTCATTTTGTTGTTCGCGATTGCGCCGCTGGCGTACTACGTCGTCGCCATCATGGCGGCGAACCGCTTTTTTCGCAGGAAATTGCCGCCGGTACCATCCCGACCTGAGCCGCCCGTAAGCCTGTTGAAGCCAGTGCACGGCGTCGACTTCGCCAGCTACGAGAACTTCGCCAGTTTCTGCCAGCAGAACTACGGAGCGTACGAAGTCTTGTTCTGCGTGAACGATCTCGATGATTCAGCTGTTCCTGTGATCGAAAGACTGAAAAAAGAGTATCCCCAGATCCCTATTCGCCTGTTCTCGGGCGCACCGCAGATTGGAACAAACCGAAAAGTGAACAACTTGGCGCTGCTCACAAAGGAATCTCGCTACGAGACCCTGGTACAGACAGATGGCGACGTCCGGGTCGGGAGGGACTTTCTCAAAAACCTGATTGCGCCGCTGGCAAATCCGAACGTCGGCGTAGTGAGTTGCTTATATCGCGGAATCGCCGAGCCGAATCTAGGAGCGGAACTGGAAGCAATCGGCGCCGCCAGCGATTTTCTTGCGGGAGCGATGGTGGCGGACTGGAAGGAAGGAGTCAGCTTCGCACTAGGCGCCGCAGTCGCGACGACGAAGACGTGGCTGAAGAAGATCGGGGGCTATGAAGGGATCGCCGACTATCTTGCGGATGACTATGAAATCGGGAATCGCGCCTGCAGGGCCGGGGCCGTTGTGTTGCTATCGCACGAACCAGTATGGACGATGTATCCAGCGCAGACGTTCAGCAGCCTCTGGCAACATCAGGTGCGTTGGGCACGAACGTTGCGCCTGGTGCGGCCGTGGTCCTATGTAGGTTTGATTGTTACGCAGGGGCTTCCGTGGGCGGTGGCCGCCGCGCTATGTGGGCCGACGTTCACCGTAGCGGCGGTATACCTTGCGGCGTATGTGGTGTTGCGGTTGACCATGGCGTGGATGGTTGGAGTAAAGAGCCTGGGCGACGATGTGCTGAAGCGGCGCTTATGGCTGGTGCCGTTGCGAGACGCCATCCACTTCTTTGTGTGGATTGCGGGCTTTACCTCAAACCGGGTCACCTGGAACGGGGCAAACTACACCGTGCGCGACGGAAAAATGGCTCCCATCTCCTGAGCGACCGGCTAGTGCCTCGGTTGCGTTGTTGAGGCGACCGGCGTGATTGTCATATTCTTCCAATCCGTATCGGACAAATTCCATCCGCCGCCGAGCGCGCGGTAAAGATCGACAAGTGCGAGTTTGCGGCCGAGATCATAGTTGATCGCAGCGCTTTCCGCCGGATACAACTGGATCTGAGCGTCAACGACCTCGAGATAGCTGGAAAGCCCGCTGTCATAGCGGACGGAAGAAAGGTGGACGGATTCGCGGTAGGCATCGACGCAAATGCCCTGTTCCTTGTAGGCTTTCGAAAGCTTGTCGTGGGCTGAGAGCGAGCTGGAAACCTCTCCAAAAGCCTGTGTAACGGACTTTTCGAAGGAGATGAGCGCCTGATCTCGTTCGGCGAGCGCCGCGCGATACTCGTTCTTCAGACGCCCAGCGGTAAAGATGGGCCCCGCGAGATTACCTGCGACACTCCAAGCCTTGCCGGAAACGGTCAATTCGGACAATTGAGGGCTGACGCCACCAAACAGGGCGGTGAGAGAGATGGTCGGGAAGAAGTTGGCCTTGGCGACGCCGACATTAGCATTCGCGGCGATCAGGTTCTGCTCGGCTTCGCGGAGATCGGGTCGGCGTTCCATCAGTGTCGAAGGCAACCCGGCCGGGATCTCGGGAGGATCGAACTGCTCAGTCAACGCGGCACCCCGTGCGACCGGGCCGGGATTGCGGCCCAATAGGAGGTTCAAAGCGTTCTCCTGAGCGATGATCTGACGTTCCAGATCGGGGATCGAGGCGGCGACGTTGGACAGAGCCGCCTGGGCGCGAGCAACCTCCAGGCCGGAGGCTGCGCCACCCTTGAACTTCTCGTTGAAAATATTGAGAGTGTCGGTGAAGCTGGCAACGGTGCGGTGCGCCACATCGAGCTGCGAGTCGAGGGCACGTAGCTGGAAGTAGCCCTGCGCGACCTGGGCCATCACCAGGAGGCGAACATCGCGTCGAGCTTCCTCGCTGGCAAAGTAGACGGCGCGCTGAGCCTCATTCATTTTGCGGATTCGACCGAAAAGGTCGATTTCCCAGAACGAGCTGAAACTGTAGGAATAGTAGGTGTGATTCGGAACCGTGGGTGATTCCTGGCCGGATATGCCGCCGTTGTAGCCGACCTGGGGATAGTACTGCGACCGCGTTACGCCCAGAAGCGCCTGCTGCTGCTCAACCCGGGAGTAGGCAAGGCGCAAATCATAGTTTTTGTCGAAGGCCTCTTTGATCAGCGCTTGAAGAACCGGATCTTTGAAGATCTCCCACCAGGCCAAGTCGGCGGCGGAAGTCGACGTCGCTTGCTGATCCGTGTAAAAAGTGGCCGGGGGCTGGAAACTTGGTTTCTTGTATTTAGGTCCTACGGTGCAGCCGCTGAGAAACAGCAACGACAGAATTGTGACCGTGGTCAGGCTTTTCATTAGTCGTGCCCCCCTTCCAGCGCGGCTGGTTGGGTTACTGCGGCTTCCGATTTCTTTTGAGCAATCCGCTCGACAACGACGAAGAGGACCGGAACCAGGAAAATGCCCAGGATGCTGGCGGCACCCATTCCGGTAATCACCGAAGTTCCCAAGACTCTTCGCCCGATGGCTCCGGCCCCCTTTGCCGTCCATAGCGGAACGCAACCGAGAATAAACGCGAAGGAGGTCATGAGAATGGGGCGGAGGCGCAGTTTTGCGCCTTGAAGGGCCGCGTCGATGATGCTCTTGCCCTGTTTGGATTCCAGAATGGCGAACTCGACGATGAGGATGGCGTTTTTAGCGGTCAACCCGATGAGCATGACCAAGCCGATCTGTGCAAATACGTTGTTATCGAGCTTGCGCAGAATCAAGCCGCCGTAAGCTCCCAGGACCGCCACGGGTACGGAGAGCAGTACGCTGAAGGGCAGCGACCAACTCTCGTAGAGCGCCGCCAGGATAAGGAAAACGAACAGGAACGACATCGCGAAGACCATCGCCTGACCGCCTTCGGCCTTCTTCTCCTGATAGGACATGTCCATCCAGGCATAACCGAAGTCCGCCGGGAGTACTTCCTTTGCGACTTGCTCCATGGCAGCCATGGCTTGCCCGGAGCTGTATCCAGGAGCGGGCGACCCATTGATCTGGATGCTTCGAAACATCTGGAAGCGATTGGTGTATTCGGGGCCGGAAACGCGCTTGATGGTGACGAGGGATGCCAGTGGCGTCATCTCTCCCTTGGAGTTGCGCACAAAGAAGTTGTTGATCTGATCCGGAGTATTGCGGTATTGCGGCTCCGCCTGCAGATACACCTTCCACTGACGGCCAAAACGGTTGAACTGGTTGACGTAGGCGCCGCCGAGGAACGCCTGCAAGGTCTGATAGACCTCGTTGAATTGCAGCCCCTGTTTCAGGACGCGGTCCTGATCGACTTCGACGAAGAGCTGAGGGACGGAAGGCCGGAACGTGGTGACAAGAGAGGCGAGCTCCGGCCGTTTACGGGCGGCGGCAATCAATTTCTCGAGGTTTTCCCAAAGCGTTTGCACGCTGCCGGCAGTGCGGTCCTGGAGCATGAAGGTGAAGCCGCCGGCAGTGCCCAGGCCGGGAATGGCCGGCGGACCGAAGGCGAATCCAATTGCCTCGGGGAATTCCTTTGCCAGCCGCTGGTTGAGAGTCCGCATCAAGCCAACAGCGGAAAGCTCCGGCGTGATGCGCTCGTGCCACGGGTCGAGCTGGAGGAAGTAGAAGCCAGTGTAGGAAGCGGAAGTGTTCGAGAGGAGGCTGAAGCCTGAAATGCCGCTGAAGCTCTGGACGCCATGGGTGTGCGCCAGGACGTCGTCGAGGCGGCGCATGACGGCATCGGTCCGCTGCAATGAGGCCGCATCGGGCAACTGGATCTGGATGAAGGCATATCCCTGGTCCTCTTCGGGAATGAAGCTGGTGGGCAGGCTTTTGCCCATCATGACGCCCACCACGGAGATTCCGACAAGGAGAAGGAGGGAGAGCACCCAGCGACGGACGAGCAAGTGGCTCCAGCTCACATAACCGTCGGTCATTTTGGTAAACCAGCGATTGAACCAGTCGAAGAACTTGCCGAGCGGGCCGCGAGTCTTCTTGCGTGGCCGGAGGAGCATTGCCGAGAGCGCTGGAGAAAGTGTAAGAGCGTTAAATGCAGAGATGAGCACGGAGATGGCGATGGTGATGGCGAATTGCTGGTTCAGCAACCCTTTGATGCCACCAAGCGCGGCCATGGGGACGAACACCGAAGAAAGAACGAGCGCGATACCCACGACCGGACCAGACACCTCTTCCATCGCCTTGAGGGTTGCGTCATGAGGGGAGAGGCCGTGTTCGATGTGGTGCTCCACCGCTTCGACGACCACGATGGCGTCGTCGACGACGAGGCCGACGGCAAGGATGAGCCCGAAAAGCGAGAGGGTATTGATGGAAAAGCCGAGCATTGGGAAGACGGCGAAAGTGCCGACAAGGGAAACGGGCACCGCGAGCAGGGGGATCAAGGTAGCGCGCCAGTTTTGCAGAAACAGGAAGACGACGATAATGACGAGAACGATCGCTTCCAGGAGGGTGGTGACGATTTCCTTCATGCCTTCCGTGATGGGAAGGGTGGTATCCATCGCGATCTTGTATTCCAAATCCTGTGGGAAGCGCGACTTCAGGTCTTCCATCTGTGCCTTGACCTGGTTCGCTACGGCCAGCGCATTGGAACCGGGAGCCTGATAAACGCAGATAACGACTGCAGGCTTTCCGTTGTACCGGCCGATTTGCTGGTAGACGAGGCTGCCGAGTTCGATGCGGGAGACGTCTTTGAGGCGCACAGTTGAACCGTCGGTATTCTGGCGGACGATGATGTTGCCGAACTCTTCGGCATTTGCCAGGCGGCCGGGTGCGCGCACAGAGTAGGTGAATTGCTGACCCTTGGGAGCGGGTTCACCACCGATCTGACCCGCGGGATTGACCTGGCTTTGTTGCTGGACGGCGGTGGTCAAATCCGAAACGGTCATGCCGAGCTTGGTAAGTTGATCGGGTTTGACCCAAATGCGCATGGCATAGTCTGCGGCACCGAAGTTGGTGACCTGGCCGACGCCAGGAACACGCAGGATCGCGTCATTAACGTTAATGGTTGCGTAGTTTCCGAGAAACCCGCCGGAGTAAGAGCTGTTCGGTGAATAGAGGGAAATCACAAGGAGAGGCAAGCCCATCAACTTTTTCACGGTGACGCCATACTGGGCGACGGAGGTAGGCAAATTGGGGCTGGCCTGAGAGACGCGGTTCTGGGTGTTGACCTGGTCGATGTCAACGTTGGTGCCGACATCGAAGGTAACCTTGAGATTCATGGTGCCGTCGTTGGCGTTCGTCGACATCATGTAGAGCATGTTGTCGACGCCGTTCATTTGTTGCTCGATCGGAGTGGCGACAGACTGTTCGATGGTGAGGGCGTCCGCGCCGGTGTAGGTAGTCGATACGTTGATCTGAGGGGGAACGATGTCCGGGAGCATGGCGATGGGCAGCTTGGACATGGCGACCACGCCGCCAATCACCGTAATGATGGCGATCACAATGGCCACAATGGGCCGGTTGATGAAGAATTTGGCCATAGCTATTTTCCACCCACCGCCGCGATCGCCTGAGTGTCTTTATAGGGAGTGGGAGCGACCACGACGCCGGTGCGTACACGCTGCAAGCCGTCGACGATGACGCTCTCGCCGGGCTGTAGACCGGATTCGACGACCCAGGCATCGCCAAATTGGGGCCCGAGTTTCACGGTCTTAATCGTCACTTTGTTGTCTGTGCCGACCACACCGACCTGATAAATCCCCTGCAGTTCCGACACGCATGCCTGTGGGATGACCATGGCGCGCTTCAGGGTCTCGGTGACCGCCCGCACGCGAGCATACTGGCCCGGACGCAGGACATTGCCAGGATTTGGAAATTCGCCACGGACTTGGAGAGTGCCGGTACGGGAATCTACCTCACGGTTGAGGAAGAGCACCCGGCCTCTATGCGGGAACACGGTTCCGTCGCCCAAAATTAACTCGAGGTTTCTCTTAGCGTTCTCCCCAGTGGGTTTGTTACGTGAGAACCGCAGATAGTCCTGTTCCGCGATATTGACATCGACATAGATCGGATTCACGTTGGAAATGGTGGTCATGACGGTTGTGGGTGTCATGAGATCGCCGATGGCGGCTTTGGAGATCCCCGCAATCCCGTTGATGGGAGAATTGACTGTCGTCCATCCGAGATTGAGCTTGGCGTTATCGACCGCCGCCTGGTCAGCTTCCAGCTCAGCCTGGGCGGCTTTCTTCGAACTAGTGGCCTTGTCCAACTCAGCCTGGCTCACCGCCCGCTGCGCGACGAGAGGGGTGTAGCGATTGACGTCAATTTCAGCCTGTGCCAACGCCGCGCGAGTGCGTGCCAAGCGACCTTCGGCCTGCTCGACGGCGGCCTGGGCCTGGCGTTTGTCGAGTTGATACAGCATCTGTCCCTTGTTCACATAGCTGCCTTCTTCATACAGGCGTGCGAGCAGGAATCCCTCGACCTTCGGCCGGATCTCGGCGTCGATGTTGCCAGCCATGGTTCCCACCCATTCCTGGTGGATGGGCACGTCCTTTTCGACGACAGGAGTGACGGTGACACCCGGAGGCGGCGGTGCCGGCTTCTCCTTTTCTCCGCCGCAGCCAAGCAAGGCGAGGGCGAGGAAAGGTGCGGCGATGAACCGCGAACGTCGATGTGTGAAGAGGTGAATTCCACGCAAAAAGATCGTGCTGAAAAAGCGCTCAGGTGCAGACATAGGGCATCCCAGTTTTGAATTGATCAGAATAGAATCGGCCAAACGCAGCCAGACCAGTCCCGCGTCCGTGTGCGCAGTGGGCCGAAAGGAAGAACTCGTCTCGAACGGCGACTGAACAGCAGCTGTGCCGATCGTGCACTCACGGGACAGGTACCTGATTTAAGTACGGGCGGAGCGAACGGCCCCGAACTCAGGCAGAAAGCATACACCAATCGCTGAAGTGAGAAAAGGTTAACAATGCTTGAACGGTCGCGTGATCCGGACACTTGAATCAAGCGGTAGGCGGGTGGCATGATGCAGGAAATTCGCGTCGAGCATTGATCCGGTCTGCACCGGGCGCGACTTCGTTCGGGGGGGTCATGGCCAAGGTCAAGACGAAAAACATCCACAAGTTCATCAAGCCGTACGTGATCACGGACGGGAAGCACTTTCGTCTGAAGGACCATGACCCTTGTGACACCCACCACCTGAATTCCGAGGACAAGCCCGAAGCCAAGAAGCTACTGGAACAGGGCGTATCCATGCTGGCGGATTTGCAAGACGTCCTTTACGCCGAAGGGAACTGGGGCTTGCTGCTCATCTTTCAAGCGATGGACGCGGCCGGGAAAGACGGCACAATCAAGCATGTGATGTCCGGTGTGAATCCGCAGGGAGTGGAAGTGTTTTCGTTCAAGTCGCCCTCTACAGAGGAACTGGCGCACGACTTTCTGTGGCGCACGAATCGCTGCATGCCGGCGCGCGGGAAGATCGGCATCTTCAACCGGTCGTACTACGAGGAAGTCCTGGTGGTGCGGGTGCATCCTGAATACCTCGAAAAGCAGCGGATTCCCGATGACCTTCGTGGCGACCACTTCTGGAAGCATCGGTATGAAGATATCTCAAACTTCGAGCGCTATTTGACCAGGAATGGCATCGCCATCCGCAAGTTTTTCCTCAACGTGTCGAAAAAAGAACAGAAAAAGCGGTTTATGCAACGGTTGGACGTCGAAGAAAAGAATTGGAAGTTCTCCTCCGCCGACGTGAAGGAGCGAAAATACTGGAATGAGTATCAAGACGCATACGAGAAAATGATTCGCCAGACGGCGACGGAAGATGCCCCGTGGGTGGTGGTGCCGGCGGACAACAAATGGTTCAGCCGATTGCTGGTGGTGGCGACGATTGTCGACGCCCTGAGCAGTCTGAAGCTGAATTTTCCGAAATTAACGGGCGCACAACTGGCGGCGCTGAAGGAAGCGCGCAAGCAACTGGAACGGGAATGATCTTCAGTTGCGAGGAGCGCCGGTCGGATTGTCGGGCGAACCTGGATCAGGAATCACTTTCAATCGTTGCAAACCCAAACTGTGAAAAATAGTTGGCCAGTAATTCTTGAACATGTTCCCGGCGAACTTCCACGCCATGTCCGTGGCATAGCGCTCCGCCGTTTTGGCGCCGGTCTGTTCCGACTGCGGTAGATAGACGTTGGCCAGCGTCTCCGCGGCCAGCGGCCCGAGAAGCCCGGAGACATTAAAGCCATTCTCGCCGGAGTCTTTGCGAGTCACCACGAGCCTCTGGGCTGAATATTTCACGCTGCCCCAGAAGGAAGGGCGGTTCTGAGGGAAAAAGCGCGGGTCTTCTTTGAAAACTGACGCAAAGACGAACGTCGAGAAGAAAGAGTTTGAAGAAGCCCGGCCCATCGCGGCACCGAATCGCCCTCCATACGCATCCCAACCTTGCCCGTACGCTTCAGGCACGTCGCGAGCCTGGCTGATTCCCGCGTTGATGGCGGCGGCGAGAATGTAAGGCGGGGAAATGCTCTGGTTGACGAACAGTTTGAATTTGCTGCCGACGCTGAGAGGCTGAGGGTTGGTCGCTATATCGGGGAAGACGATCGATCTGTTCGTGACATAGCCGACAAAGCGCATCGCCGTGGCTTCCGGAGGGCCGACCTGTCCCTGAGATTTGGGTTGAGGCGAATCGGGCAAAGAGGTCTTGCCTGTGCCTGCGCCAGCGGGTTGCTGCGCGGTTCCCCGACCCGCAATGAAGAGTGCGCAGAAGAGGAAACGGAGGAGAATGCTCCCGAGATGGCCGGAGACACTCTGTGTGCTCTTCATGGAAACACCCTCATTTCTCAATCATGCGATCACACTGGATTCGCAAAGGTGGCTACTCAGAGAT
>Ga0335082_10005561_pt1 | contig 13783 bp, 7 predicted proteins | sample Lox_Sample_41_FD_206718 | JGI IMG/M metagenome (GOLD analysis project Ga0335082, IMG submission 206718) | Soil microbial communities from Loxahatchee National Wildlife Refuge, Florida, United States - Lox_Sample_4.1 | ecosystem: Environmental > Terrestrial > Soil > Wetlands | place: USA: Florida...
CTCCGGACACAAAACCGCGAGCGATCCTACCGTGCTGCCACCGGCGCCGGCATCTTGTCCTTCGGGAACCGCGGCACCATTTCGTCCCGGTTCGCCACGTGCCAAACCGCGGCCGCGATCTCCGTCGCCGCCTGCTTCACGTCTTCCGGAATGATCCGCTCGTAGGTGTCCAGGTTCGTGTGGTGCGTCATGGTGTTGTACTCGATCGGGTCCTGCGACATCCCGATGCCCGGCAGTCCGGCGTTGTTGAACGACGTCGAGTCTGTCCCGCCCGTCGCGCGGCTGTTCGTCGTGTTCGCGCCGAACATGCCCCACTCCGTGAACTGCGTCAGCACCGGACGCAGCACCGCTGCCGCTTCCGGCGGCCCGAAAATTCCCGCGCCACGCAGACGGCCGGTGCCCGTGTCGACGTTGAAATAGCAGTCGAGCTTGGCCCATTCCGGCTTGGGGTCTTCCGCAGTGCCGAAATGCTGCTTTACGTACGCCAGCGAGCCTAGCAGGCCTTCCTCTTCGCCCGACCACAGCGCCACACGGATGGTTCGCCGCGGCTTCAACCCGAGCGACTGAATGAGGCGAGCGGCTTCCATCATGATCGACGAGCCGATCGCGTTGTCGGTCGCGCCCGTGGCCGCGTGCCAGGAGTCCAGGTGGCCGCCGAGCATCACGACCTCATCCGCCTTGTCCGTCCCCGGAATCTCGCCCACCACGTTGTAGCTCGTCTTGCCCTCGGGATACACGTGGTTTACTACATTCATTTCGACCTTCACATCTTCGCCGTCGGCCAGGAGCCGCTCGATGCGGCCGAAATCGTCGTTACGCAGGATCAGGGTCGCCACCGTTTTTGATGGTTCGTACTTGTGGTCCTGCTGCGCCACGATGATGCCTTCGCCGCGCGCCGCGTCATTGATGCGTCCCACCGCGCCGTTCGCAAGAAGCATTTCGTCGATCGCATCGCCCACCTGCTGGGTCGTGAGGCGGTTCGGGTCCTGTGGCCCGCGGCCGCCGCCGCCGAAGCCGAAACCGCGGCCCGCGTTGGGATTGTTGGGGTCGTACTGCTGCTTCACCTGGTCGTCCGGGCGCCGCTTCGGCTGTGCTTCGAAGGCCACGGGAATCACCGCCGCCTTGCCCACCAGCACGATCTTGCCCTTCACCTTGTCCTTATTCGCCGCGACCCAGGCCGCCATCTCGTCCTTGGTCGGTCCAAGCCGCGCCGGCCCGCGCCCGCCGCCGAACCCGCCGCGCCCACGCCCCGCGCCGCCTTCCGGAACAGGCGCTTCCGGACCCTGCGGCGGGATCAACTGTACGGTCGAAGCCGTCACCACGCCCTTGGTCGACGCTGTCCACGCCAGCACTTCGAACTTCAGGTTCTCGTGCACCGGCGCCACCAGGAACGCCGTCGCCCGCTCGTTCAGCCAGCCCGGATGCCCGTACTCCCACGCCTCCAGGTGCGTGTTCTTCATGCCCCACCTGGCCATCTCATCACGCGCCCACTTGGCCGCCGCTTCATGATTCGGCGTGCCCGTCACGCGCGGGCCGTACCGGTCCGTCAGCATGTGGAGCGTGTGCATGATTTGCGAATGTTCCGCCTCTTCGCTGCGAATGCGCGCCGAGGTGGCCTCGTCGACCTTTTCCTGAGCGAGCACCAGGCAGGCCAATCCCAGAGGCAGGGCAAGGGACAACTTTTTCATATCCGATCAGTGTACCCGATTGCCCAAAAGCCCATACACCCACACGCCCTTCTTCATTCCCACATACACGCGTCCGCCTGCCACCGTAGGAATTGCGAACCGCGTCACCAGCCCCGGCGAGTCCCGCGGGTCGTTTTCCGCGGTCGAGTACAACATACGGCCCACATCCGCGGCATCGTACGCTTGCAGAATCCCGTAGGTGTCCTGCCCGTTCCAGGCTTTGGTCAGCGCCACCCATACGATCCCGTCCTTCGTGCCGTTTGACGACACTACCGGTGTGGCCGGATGATACTCGAAGCTGCCCCGGTGAGCCGGCTGCTCTGCCACGCGCCCGTTCGCCACCGGGAAATCTCGCAGCACGTCATTGCGACCGAACGTGTACAGGTGCCCGTTCCAATACGCCGGTGCGCCATATCCGCCGCCTGTCCCACCGATGGCGTGGAATGCCTGGACCGCGTGCGCGTTCGAGTCCTTGCGGTACTTCCCCATCCGGTCTCGGTCGACAACGTACAGGAATCCGTCCTTTCCCACGGTCGCCAGCACGTGCGGATGCGGCCCAGGCTGGTCCGGCAGCAGCACGGGCCCGCTGGTCCCCAGGTCCAGGTCGTCCTTGTTCAGCGCCGCCTCGTTGTACGGGGTGAAGTAATCGACCAGGTTGAATCCTGGTGCACCCAACCTTAGCTTCAGGACCGAGTCTCCGTAGTCCCTCCCACCCGATGCGGCCGTGAATTTCCCGTTTCCCGTCACGGCGTATACATTGCCTTCCGCGTCCGCCGCAATTCCCGTGTCCGATTGCCAGATTCCGGACTGCCCGGCGTCCGGCGCCGCGTTGAACACGCCCTTTTGCTGCAACGTCTTCCCGTCATACGCCAGCACCCAGCCGTAATAACTTCCCGCGTCGCACGACGATCCCCACGCGATGTACACCGTCCCATTCGCGTACAGCAGCGCCGCCCGTGGATTCTCGAGCAGCGCGTGGAATGACACTTCCGATGACAAGAGCCCCGAGCCCTTTACGGTCGCGCGAATGTTCCCGCCGCTGCCGGGCCGCTCCTTCCCCGTCGTGATGTCGAGCGCGTGCAGCCGCTGGTAGAAGAGGTTATTCTCTTTCGTCCGCGCCAGCACGTACATGGTCTTCGACGCCACGTCGATTGCCGGCGTCGGCGTGATTCCCAATTCCGGTTGAATGAAGAAACAGCGTACCTCGCTTCCCGGCACCGACGTCGCGCCCGGCCCCAAAAAGCTGGTGTGCCAAAGCGGCTCCTCCGGTTTGCCCGCGGCATCGAATGCGTAGAGGCTGTCATGCTCTGTCGCCACGAAGACCACGTCATGTACGCCTTTTCCGGGAATCTCGAGGCCCGGCACGAACAGCGGCTGCGCGTAGACATCTCCGTCCACATGCATGACGAACTGCCTCCCGAAGTGCGCCGTATTCACATTCCGCGGTGTCAGGACCGTTTCATGGCTATTCGCCCCGGTCCGCGCGTTGTCGTACTGTGCAGTCGGCACCGCCACCTGCGCCGCGGCGCAGGCCACGGCCGCCCACACGATCAGCATCCGTCCCATGCCGAATTTAGACTCCGTCCGCGTAGCTTTGTTTCCTTCGCGTGTCGCCGTCTCTGTGTGTGATATTGAAAGCAGAGGCCATGTCTCCGCCGCGCAGCCCTGTCAACAGCCGCGTCATGCTTACCGCCGGTTTCGGCGGCCTCCTGCTCCTGATGACCTTTTCGGCCATCGACGGGATTCAGGCGCTGCAGCAGATCCAGACCTCCAATGACACGATGCGCGAGCAGTTTCTGCGGCGCACCCGGGTCCTCGAGCGGATCCGGTCCGATGTCTACGTCTCGGGCACTTACGTCCGCGATTACCTCCTCGAACCCGAGTCCGGGAAGGCCGAAGGCCACCGCTACAGCCTGCTCGAGGCCCGCCGCGACATGGATTCCGCGCTTGCCGAATACCGGGCCCTTATCGACGACCGCGAAATCCGCCCCTTTCAGGGGCTTACGCAGCAGCTCGCCGATTACTGGTCGGTCCTCGAGCCCGTGTTCGAGTGGTCCCCGGAGCAGCGTCGCCGCGCCGGCTACGTGTTCTTGCGGGATGAAGTCTTCCGGCGCCGCCAGTCCATGCTGAACATCGCCAACCAGATTGGCGCGCTGAATGAAGCCCAACTCGATGCCGGCCGCGCCAAGGTCGAGGAGACCTTCCGTCAGGCGCGCCGGCGCCTCGGCTTCACCATTGCCCTGACCATCGGCCTCGGGCTTCTGTTGGCCACCTTTTCGATGCGCAAAATCCTCGGCCTGGAAGACAAGACTGCCGAGCATTATGCCGAAATAGCCAAGGCACGTGCCGAACTTCAGCAGCTCTCAGCGCGCCTGGTCCAGGCCCAGGAGGACGAACGCCGCTCCATTTCCCGCGAGCTCCACGACGAGGTCGGCCAATCCCTCACCGGCGTCCTTGTTGAAATGGCTAATGTTTCAACGCTCATCCGCGTACGCGATCTTGATGGCGTCGCCGAAAAGGCGGCCGAAGTCAAGCGCCTTCTCGAAGATTCCATCAAAGTCGTCCGCAACATGGCGCTTCTCCTGCGGCCCTCCATGCTGGATGACCTCGGCCTCGTGCCCGCCCTGGAATGGCAGGCGCGTGAAGTCTCCAAGCGCGGCGGCTTGTGGGTCGACGTCGATGCCGGTGCTGTGCCCGAGGACCTGCCGGAAGAACATAAGACCTGCGTCTACCGCGTCATGCAGGAGGCGCTACACAACATTGTCCAGCACGCTGACGCGCACAAGGTGAAGGTGACCGTGGGCCAGGAGCAGGACCGCCTGACCCTCGCCATCGAAGACGACGGCCGGGGCTTCGACACTGGCCGGCAGAAAGGCATGGGACTTGTGGGCATGGAGGAGCGCGTGCGTCATCTTGGTGGCACTTTCGAAGTCCAGTCCCGCCCCGGCGCCGGCACACTACTCAGCATTTCATTGCCGCTCCCCGCGTCTGTTGCCATATGAACACGATCCACATTCTTCTCGCCGATGACCACACCGTCGTTCGCAAGGGCCTTCGCCTGCTTCTCGAAAGTCAGCCCGGTTTCCACGTCGTTGCCGACGCCGCCAACGGCCGCGAAGCCGTGGCGCTCGCCGCCGACCACCACCCCGAAGTCGTCGTCATGGATATCGCCATGCCCATCCTCAACGGCATCGAGGCTGCCCGACAGATCGTCGCAAAACTTCCGCAGACTGCGATCGTCTTCCTCAGCATGCATGCCGATGAAAGCTACGTCCTCCGCGCATTGAAGGCCGGCGCCCGGGCCTATCTGTTGAAGGACTCTGCTGAGCACGATTTGATTGACGCCGTCCGCGCCGTCTCCGAAGGCAAGGCGTTCTTCAGCCCCGCGATCAGCAAAATGCTGGTGGAGGATTACATGCGCCAGATGCAGGAGCGTAAGGTCGAGGACAGCTATGAACTGCTTACTACCCGTGAGCGCGAAATCCTGCAGCTGTTCGCGGAGGGGAAAAATAACAAGGACGTTGCGAACATCCTGAACCTCAGCCTCTACACGGTCGAAACTCACCGCGCCAACATCTTTCAGAAGCTGAACCTTCACAGCGCGGCCGAGCTGATCCTCTATGCCATCCGCAAGGGCGTGATCAGCTAACGTGGGGGCGCCGGCACCGCCACCTCCACCCTCGTCCCCTTTCCCACCCCGCTCCACACCATCACCGCGCCATCCAGCGCCCGCGCAATTCCCGCCACGGCCGCCAGTCCCAAGCCGCGGCCCATGAACTTCGTCGTGAAGAACGGGTCGAAGATGCGCAGCAGGGTAGTCTCGTCCATGCCGCTGCCGGTGTCGTCGACGCTCACCGAGACATACGCGCCCCCTTCCACTCTCCCCACCGCCACCGGCGTGCCCGCCTCCAGGTGCTTCAATGCTGTGCGAATCGTTACGCGGCCCGTCCGGCCGCCAATTGCTTCCACTCCGTTCATGGCCAGGCCCGTGATCATTTGGCGTATCTGCTCCGGATCCGCCATGACCACAGGCAGGCCCTTGGCGGTTTCCAGCCGAATCTCGATCCGCGAAGGCGCCTTCGTTCGAACGTCGTCCATCGCCTGCCGCGCCGCCTGGGAAAAATCCACCGGAGCCCGGACGAAAACGCCCTTGCCTGCGTACGCCAGCAGTTGGCCGGTCAGAAGCGCCGCCCGTTCCGCTGCGCTGACGATGTTTTCGATCATCGGCCTTGTCCGGCTCTCCGACGGCAGTTCCTCCAACGCCAGGCTCGCGTTCCCCAGTACGCCAGTCAGGAGATTGTTGAAATCGTGCGCGACTCCGCCCGCGAGAAGGCCGATGCTCTCCAGCTTTTGAGCCTCTCGCAACTGTTCTTCAGCCTTGAGCGCCCGCCGCCGTGCGCGCCGTTCCGCCTCAAACAGGGCCACGGCCGCCGCGGCCACCAGGAAATAAAATTCCAGTCCATCCAGGTTGGACGCCGCGAACCCGGTGATGATCCGTCCCGGCTCCACATGGAAAAACGCAGCAGAGAGACCGCCCAGCGCCACGGCCAGGAGCGCCGGTCCCAGGCCTCCGTACCACGAGGCAAACAAAATGGCCATATACAGCATCGGGAAACGATGTTGGTCGCCGTAGATGTCTCCGAGGAGCAGCCGTGCCGCGGTACACACGCATGATGCCAGCACAGCGGCGGTATAACAAAGCCACGCCGGCCGTGTGCCGTTTGCAGGTCGCAATTGCCGTTGCGGAGCGTCGATCAGCATTGGCTCCTCTAGTGTAGCGCTCCGACCTGGTAATCCACGTTGATGCGCTGCGCCTGGTAGTCGTATTTCGCGTTGGCGTCGGCGATCTGCGCCGACGTCAGGTTGAGCTGTGCCGTGCTCAGTTCCACCACCGTGCTCAGCCCATTGTCATAGCGCGTCTGCGCCAGATCCAGCGCCTGAGTCGCCTGATCCACCATCTCCTTCGTCAACGCCATTCGGTCATACGCCGTAGTGGCGTTGAAGTAGGCCACTTTTACGTCGCGCGTAACCCGATTCTCCAGGTCCGAGATGTTCTCGGCCGCCGCTCTGGCCTTGAGCTCCGCTTCGCTCTGCCGGGCATGGTACAGTCCGCCGTTGAAAATCGGAATCGTCACGTTGAGCCCGACGGCCCCGTATCTCCCCGGAATCTGGACCTCGCCTGCGGGCGCGAATCCGGCGGTCGCCAGCACGCCGACGCTCGGGAAGTAGAGGTCGTGCTCCGCCCTGGCGAACTGCTGTGCCGCGCCCTGCTCGAAGCGCAGGTCTTTCAGGTCGGGCCGGTCCTGCATCGCCGTCCGCACCAGGTCGACGATGCGGTCCGGCAGTTGTGGCGGCAGCGGCTCCTCGTCCAGCGCAAACGCAGTTTCGTTCGGCAGCCCCATCGCCGCCGCCAGATTTGCCTGCGCGGATTTCAAGTCGTTCTGCGCCTGTACGAGCAGCAGCTTGGCATCCGAAAGGTTGACGCTGGCGAAGCTCACATCCAGCGTCGAGCGCAGCTTGCTCTCGGCCAGAGCCGAGATCTGGTCCAGCACCGTCTGGCGCGCGTCCACCGTAGATTTCGCAACGTTCAATACCGCCTGCGCCCGCAGCACTCCGAAATAAGCCACTGCCGTGTTCAGAAGAATCTGCGCCCGCGTGAACTGGGTCGCCTGGTCCTGCGCCTGCGCGTGCAGGTTCGCCGAACCGACCAGATTCCCCGTGCGCCCAAAATCCGTGATCATCTGGCTGACCATCAGCCCCGAGCCGACGCGGTTGTAGACCACGGGATTATTCAGGCCGCCCGCCGCCAGTCGGCTTCCGCTGTCCGCTCCGACGCCGGTAAACATCCCGGACACGTTCGGCGCGAAATTGGCTTTGTACTGGTTCGGCACCTGGTGCGCCGCCGCCGCCGTAAACCGCGCGGACGAAATCTGCGGATTGTTCTGCCCCGCCAGTTGCTCCGCCTGTGCCAGGTTGAGATGCATCGGCCCCTGCGGAGGAGCCGGAGGCTGCGCGCACAACACTGCTGCGAAAAGCAGGCCGAAAGAGAGCCGAGACCGTAAGGGCGCGATACAAGAGCGCCGGGACGCAGCCCGCCCCTCCCGCACGGCCGCGGCCCTGTTACGCGGTTGCCAATACCTGATCGCTGATCCCTTACCTGTCATATACCTTCACATAAGCCGCCGGCACCAGCACCACCGTCAAGGCCACCGACACGCTCAACCCTCCCAGAATCGCCCGCGCCAGCGGCGCGTAGGCCTCGCTCCCGGCCCCCAGTTTCAACGCCATCGGCAGCAGTCCGATGATCGTCGCCAGGCTGGTCATCAGCACCGGACGGAGCCGCACCCGACAGGCCATCATGACCGCTTCCCGTACGTTCATCCCCTGCTCGCGCAGATGCCGGGTGAACTCCACGATGAGAATGCTGTTGGAGACCGCGATCCCAACCAGCATCACCACTCCCATCAGCGACATCACGTTCAGCGTCGTTCCCGACAGCCAAAGAATCAAAATGACCCCGCTCAGCCCCGGCGGCACCGCCAGCAGAATGATGAACGGGTCTACAAACGAACGGAACTGCGCAACCAGAATCAGGAACAGCAGCACCACCGCCAGTGTCAGGCCCATAGTGAAGCTCGCGAATGATGCCCGCATCCCCTGCACCATCCCGCGCAGCGTCACGGTCAGCCCATCGGGCACCGCCGTTCGCCCGATAATGCCGTCGATCGAGTTCGCAATGCGCCCCAGGTCCTCGTTCAGCGGACGCACGTAAACGTCGATTGTCCGCCGCAGGCCGTAGTGGTCCACTTCGGTCGGAGATTTAATCCGGTGAATGTCGCTGATCATGTCCAGCCGCGTCGGGTTCATGGCGGCCGCGGCTCGCAGCGGAATCGACTTCAGCTCCGTCAGCGACTTTACCTGGTTTTCTGGATACTGTACGGTCAGCATGTAATCGTTGCCGGTCCGCGGATCGATCCAGAAGCTCGGCGCGATCATGGTGTTCGACGTCAGCGCCGTGATGATGTTGTCCACCACCTCCTGCTGGTCGAGTCCCATCTCGCCCGCCCGCGTGCGATCCACGTTGAGCTGGAGCGCCGGGTAATCGATGTCCTGCGGGATGAAGACATCCGCCACGCCTGGAATCCGGCGGATACCCTGCGAGAGCCGCAGTGCCGTGGCGTACGATTTCTCCAGGTTCGACCCCGCCACCTGCACGTCGATCGGCGCCGGCAGTCCCAGGTTCAGCACCGCGTCCACCAGGCCCCCCGACTGAAAGTACGCGCTGAGCTCCGGCATCTCATCCGCCATCCGCCGTTTTAACCGCGCCATGTAATCGTAGCTGCCGACCTTGTGGCCTTCCTTCAGACTCACCTGCACGAACGCCGTGTGCATCGCGGAGTTGGTGGTGTAGATGGCCGAAAAATCCGGCGTCGCCCCGATGTTCGAGACGATCATCCCCAGGTCCTCCGGCGCCACCACCTGCCGCACCAGGTTCTCCAGCTTGCCGACCTCCGCTTCCGTCACTGAAAGGCGCGCGCCGGTGGGCGCCTTCAGGTTGATCACGAATTGTCCGGCGTCCGTCCGTGGGAAGAACGACACGCCCAGCAGCGGGAACATCGCCAGCGTCGCCGCGAACGCGACGCCGAATGCCGACAGTGTCATCCCCGGCCGCCGCAGCACCGCCGCGACGATCCGGTCGTAGAACCGCAGGAAATCCTCGAAGCGGTCGTTGAACCACAGGTTGAACCGCTGCCCCAAGTTCGGCGGATACGTTTCCTCCTCTACCATCACCGGCATCTCGTCGGCCGGTGTCCGGTGGTGCGACGGCGCCTTGATGAAGCGCGCGCAGAAAAGCGGCACTACCGTCATCGCGACCGCGAACGAAGCAAACAGCGAAAGTGCTACCGCCAGCGCCAGGGCCGAAAACAGAAACCGGCTCACGCCGTATAGGAATGTGACCGGGAAGAACACCACCACGGTGGTCAGCGTCGCGGCAAGCACCGGCAGGGCCACTTCGCGCCCACCCTTCTCCGCGGCCTCTTCCGGCGATTCCCCCAGCTCCAGGTGGCGGTAAATGTTTTCCAGGACCACTACCGAATTGTCGATCAGCCGCGAAAACGCCAATGCCAGGCCGCCCAGCACCATGGAGTTGATCGAGCTTCCCCCCAGGGACAGCGCGATAAACGCCGCCAGCGCCGAAAGCGGAATCGAAAAGAACACGGCCACGGTGGCCCGCATGCTGCCCAGAAACACCAGGATCATCACCGACGTCAGCAGCAGCCCGATGCCGCCCTCGTGGAGCAGCGTCTCGATCGCCGTCTTCACGAACACCGATTGGTCGAACACCACGCTCGTGATCAGCTCCTTCGGCACATCAAACAAATGTTGAAGTGCATCTTTGATGCCGTCCACGACCGCGATGGTATTGGTGTCGCCGCCCTGTTTCAGTACCGGAACGTACACAGAGCGCTGCCCGTCCACCCGCACCACGTTGGTCTGGATCTGGTGCCCGTCCTCGGCGTATCCGATGTCGCCGACCCGCACCGGGCTCTCGCCGACCATTTTCACCGGCAGTTGCTCGATCTCCGCCACGCTGCGGAGCTGGCTGTTGGTGTAGATGTTGTAGTCCCGCGGCCCCACTTGCACGTCGCCAGCCGGGAGAATCAGGTTGGAGTCGTTCACGCTCCGGACCACATCCATCAGGCTGAGCTGGTGCGCCTCCAGCTTGAACGGATCGGCGTATACCATGATCTGCCGGTACTTGCCGCCAAATGGTTGGGGTACGCTGGCGCCGGCCACGCTGCCGATCTGGTTCCGCACCTGAAACTGCGCCAAGTCGCGGAGGTTCGTCTCGTTTAGTCCTTCTCCCTTGAACGTTACCAGGCACACCGGCAGGCTCGAAGCATCGAACTTCAGCACAACCGGCGGCAGCGTGCCCGGCGGAAGGCGGCGCAATTGAGCCATCGCCAGGTTCGAGATCGTGGTCACAGCCGAATCCGGATTCGTGCCCGGCTGGAAGTAGACCTTGATCACGCTCACACCCGGGAGCGACCGCGACTCGATGTGCTCGATTCCCGCCCCCAACGTGAAAAACCGCTCGAACCGGCTCGTGATATCGGTCTCGATCTGCTCTGGCGGCATCCCGGAATAGAACGTCGCCACCACCACCACCGGGATGTTCATGGCCGGAAACATGTCCACCGGCATCCTCACCACGCTGGTGGCCCCGACCACCGCGATGATCAGGCAGACCACCACGATGAAGTACGGATTCTGAATGGCAAACCGGGACATTACCGGGCGGGCTCCAGTGCCCTCGCATCGTCCTTGCGGTACGCCACGTAATACGCTGCCGGCACCATGATCACCGTCATCATCAGGGATATGCTCATTCCGCCGAGCACCGCGCGGGCCAGCGGCGCGTACGCCTCGCTGCCCTCGCCGAGCTTCAACGCCATCGGCAACAGCCCGATGATCGTCGCCAATGACGTCATCAGCACCGGCCGCAGCCGCACGCGCGCCGCTTGCACGACCGCCTGGCGCACGCTCAGACCGGTCTCCCGCAGATGCGTGGTGAACTCGACGATCAGGATGCTGTCTGAAACGGTCATGCCGATCAGGATCATGAGTCCCATCAGGGACATCACGTTCATGCTTGTGCCGGTGAGGTACAGGATCATGAGCGCGCCTGTGATCCCTGGCGGCACCGCCGTCAGGATCAGCAGCGGGTCGAGAAACGAGCGGAACTGCGCCACCAGGATCAGGTACAGCAACACCACCGAAAGCGTCAGCCCGATGAAGAAGCTGTGGAAGCTCTGCCGCATTCCCTGTACCAGACCGCGCAGGGTCACCGTGACTCCGTTGGGGATGCTCGCGTGCGCCGTCAGGTCGTCGATCCGCGATGCGATCCGGCCCAGGTCCTCGCCCTCCGGCTGGACGTACACATCGATCGTGCGCCGCAGCGCGTAGTGGTCCACTTCCGTCGGCGACTTGATCTGCCGGATATTCGAGATCATGTCCAGCCGTGTGGGATCGATCATTTTGTCGCCGCGCACCGGAATCGCACGCAGGTCCGAGAAGTTGTGAATCTGGGTCTCGGGATACTGCACCGTCAGCATGTAATCGTTCCCGGTCTTGGGATCGATCCAGAAGCTCGGCGCAATCATGGTGTTGGAGGTCAGCGCCGTAATCACGTTGCCCACCACTTCCTTCTGGTTCAGTCCCAGCTCCGCCGCACGTGTGCGGTCGACATCCAGTTGCAGGGCCGGGTAGTCGAGATCCTGCGGGATGTAAATGTCCCCGACTCCGGGGAACTTGCGGATCCGGCTCGCCAGTGCCAGCGCGGTCTTGTAACTGTTCTCCGGGTTGGAGCCGGCCACCTGTACATCGATCGGCGCCGGCATTCCCATGCCCAGGACTGCATCCACCAGGCCGCCGGACTGGAAGTACGCGGTCAACTCCGGCATCTCCGTCGCCAGGGCCTTCCGCACCCTCGCCATGTACTCGTAGCTGCCGATCTCGTGATCTTCCTTCAGGCTCACTTGCACGGTGGCGGTGTGCATCCCGGAGTTGGTGGTGTAGATGGCGGAGAAATCGGGGGTTGAACCGATGTTCGAAACCACCATCCCGAGATCATGCGGAGTGAGGACCCGGCGCACGATGCCCTCCAGCTTCGCGATCTCCTGCTCTGTGACGTCCAGCCGCGTGCCCGACGGCAGCTTCACGTTCATCATGAACTGCCCCGGGTCCGTGCGGGGAAAGAAGGCGAAATCGAGCAGCGGGTACAGGAACAGGCTGGCGACGATCAGGCAGCTCAGGAACACGAGCGCGCCGATCGGCCGCTTCAGCACCATGCTGATTACCTTGTCGTAAAAGTCGAGAAATCTCTCGAACAGTGGATTGAACCAGGCGTTAAACCGGTCCAGGAGCCCGCGGCGCCTCCGCGGCCGATGCGCGCGCTGCTCTTCGGCGTGGAGATGCGCAGTGTGATCTTCGGCATCGTGCTCTCCATGCGCCGATTTGATAAACCGCGAGCAGAACAGCGGCACCACTGTCATCGCGACCGTAAACGAGGCCAGCAGCGAAAGAATCACTGCCAGCGCCAATGCCGAAAACAGGAATTTGCTGACGCCGTACAGCATGGTGACCGGAAAGAACACCACGATTGTTGTGAGCGTTGACGCCAGCACCGGCAGCGCCACTTCGCGCCCGCCGACCTCCGCCGCCACCTCCGGCGATTCGCCCATCTCCAGGTGCCGATAAATGTTCTCCAGCACTACCACCGAGTTGTCGATCAATCGCGAAAACGCCAGCGCCAGTCCGCCCAGCACCATCGCGTTGATCGAACTGCCGCCCAGCATCAGGAGGATGCCCGCCATGAGAGCGGAAAGCGGTATCGAAAAATAAACCGCCACCGTAGCCCGGATGCTCCCCAGAAACACCAAGATCATGATCGACGTCAGAAACAGACCGATTGCTCCCTCGTGGAACAGCGTCTCGATCGCGGTCTTCACGAATACGGACTGGTCGAACACCACCTTGGTGATGAGCTGCTTGGGTACGTCGAAGAGCCGGCCGAGCGTCTGCTTGACTCCATCCACCACCGAAATCGTATTGGTGTCGCCGCCCTGCTTCAGCACTGGAATGTAGACGGAGCGCTGCCCGTCTACCCGCACCACGTTGGTCTGGATCTGGTGCCCATCCTCGGCGTATCCGATATCGGCAACCCGGACCGGCGAGGTGCCGATGGTCTTCACCGGTAGCTGGTCGATTTCTCTGACACTGCGCAGCTGGCTGTTCGTATAGATGTTGTAGTCGAGCGGTCCGAGCTGCACGTCTCCGGCCGGCAGAATCAGGTTGGCCGTGTTCACCGCGCGCACTACGTCCATCAGGCTGAGCTGATGGGCTTCGAGCTTGTACGGGTCCGTGTAGACCATGATCTGCCGGTACTTGCCGCCGAACGGCTGCGGCACGCTTGCGCCTGCCACGCTTCCCAGTTGGTTGCGCACCTGAAACTGCGCCAGGTCGCGCAAGTTCGTCTCGTTCAGCCCCTCGCCCTTGAGGGTCACCAGGCACACCGGAAGGCTAGACGCATC
>Ga0335082_10005564_pt1 | contig 13778 bp, 14 predicted proteins | sample Lox_Sample_41_FD_206718 | JGI IMG/M metagenome (GOLD analysis project Ga0335082, IMG submission 206718) | Soil microbial communities from Loxahatchee National Wildlife Refuge, Florida, United States - Lox_Sample_4.1 | ecosystem: Environmental > Terrestrial > Soil > Wetlands | place: USA...
GCCACTGCCGGCGTCGGCTCATTCACCTTCAAGTTCGACCACATGGCCGAACTGACGGGGCGCACCGCCGACCAGATCATCGCGGCGCGGCGCGCGGCGGAGTAAATGGCATCATCATTCCAGGACGCGCGCAAAGCGCGCGCTGACCCGGAATGACACAGGCGTGATTTGCCAGTGACGGAGGAGCATCTTACCCCTTGAACGTCGATTCGGAGGGGACCGATGCATGTGATTCGCCGCCGCGGTTGGGAGATTCCTGACCGCCTCGCCACGCCCGAGCATCTGTTTTTCAACCGCCGCAGCTTTCTCGCCGGCGGCGTCAGCACGCTCGCTTTGCTGCCAGCGGCGGCCGGTGCGCAGCGAGTGTCCGATCTCGCCAAGCTGCCGGACCCCACCGCCGATCTTTATCCGGCCAAACGCAACGAGACCTACAAGCTCGACCGGGCGATCACCGACGAGAAGATCAACGACCACTACAACAATTTCTACGAGTTCAACTCGTCGAAGGAGGTCTCCGAGCAGGCGCAACTGCTGCCGATCCGGCCGTGGATTATCAAATTCGACGGCCTCCTGGAAAAGCCGTTCGAAATCGGCATCGACGAACTGATCCGCAAGATGACGCTGGAGGAGCGCACCTACCGCCACCGCTGCGTCGAGGCCTGGGGCATGGCAATTGCCTGGACCGGCTTCCCGCTGGCCAAGCTGGTCGCGCTCGCCAAGCCGCTCGGCTCCGCCAAATACGTGCGCATGGAAACCTTCATGAACCCGAAGGTCGCGCCCGGCGAGCGCATGACCTGGTTCCCCTGGCCTTACGTCGAAGGTCTCACCATGGCGGAGGCGAACAACGATCTCGCCTTCATCGCCACCGGCGCCTACGGCCATCCGATGAGCAAGCAGCATGGCGCGCCGCTGCGGCTGGCGGTGCCGTGGAAGTACGGCTTCAAGTCGATCAAGTCGATCGTGCGCTTTTCCTTCGTCGAAGAGCGGCCGAAGGGTTATTGGGAGGCATTGCAGGCTTCCGAGTACGGCTTCTGGGCCAACGTCAATCCCGCGGTGCCGCATCCGCGCTGGAGCCAGGCGACCGAAGAGTTGATCGGCACCGGCGAGCACCGGCCGACGCTGATTTTCAACGGCTATGGCGAATATGTCGCCGGGCTTTACAAGGGCCTGGAAAACGAGCGGCTGTGGGCCTGATCGGAGTTTAGTAGCCCATGCGACGGTACATTCGGGCTGCGATGGCGACCAACACGCCCGTGGTTGCCGCCAGCAGGCCGAAGTCGATCACCAAGCCATAGTCCGATGTGCCACTGCGCAACATCAGCGCACGCAGGATATCGACCTCATAGGTGAGCGGGTTGGCGTGTGAGACCGTACGCAGCCAATCCGGCATCAGCGATAACGGATAGATAGCGTTGCTGGCGAAGAAGATCGGCATCGTCAGCACTTGGCCGATACCCATGAAGCGCTCGCGTGTCTTCACGATGCAGGCGATGATCAGTGATAATGTGGCGAACAAGCCAGAGCCGAGCACGATGGCGGCGGCGACGCCCAGCATATTGAGCGGATTCAATTCAATGCCGACGCCGAGCAGCAGAGCCAGAACGTAGACGATCACGGCTTGCGAGAGGCCGCGTACGCCGGCCGACAACGCCTTACCGAGTACCAGCGCCGAGCGCGGCGCCGGACTGACGAGATAGCGCTGCAAAACGCCGAGATCGCGCTCCCAGATTGCCGAGATGCCGTAGAAGATCGCGACGAATAGCGCGCTCTGCGCGAGGATGCCGGCGGCGAGAAAGTCGAGATACGGAATATTGCCGGGGGCCACACCGCGCACGCGCGCCATTACTTCCCCAAACAGCATCAGCCACAAGACCGGCTGTATCGCGCGGGTGAACAATTCGAGCGGATCGTGGCGGAGCTTCTGTACTTCGGCGGCCGCCACGGCCAATGTTTGCGTTATGAAGCTCTCGATTGCCCTGACGGCGGTCCATTCAGCCGTGATCGCGCTCGGCGCGGCGGGCTCGTCTGACCTCGACATAGCCTCCTCCGGTTTCGATTTCGCTCGTGGGCGCGACAAGCTTGATGAAGACGTCGTCGAGGGTGGCGCCAGGCCCAACGCGTGCTTTCAATTCGGCTGCAGTGCCGATCGCCACGATTTGTCCATGGTCGATAAGAGCGACGCGGTCGCAGAACTCTTCGATCTCGTCCATATGGTGCGACGTGACAATCATCGTACGTTGGAAGCGGTCGCGCAGATCGACAACCCGCTCCCAGACCGTATCGCGCGCGCCGGGGTCGAGTCCAACCGTCGGTTCATCGAGAAACAGGACGGTCGGCCGATGCAGCAGGCTTTGCGCGATTTCAAGGCGACGGATCATCCCGCCGGAGTAATGGCCGACCAGGTGATGGGCCGCTTCGGTCAGACCCATGCGGGCCAGCGCCCTCACGATACGTTCTTTGCGCTCGGGCCGGGCTACCCCGTAGAGGCGCGCGGACAGCTGCATATTTTCGTAGCCGGTCAGCGAGCCGTCTGCCGAAAGAAGCTGTGGAACATAGCCGATATGACGACGCACGTCGGCGGACTGGCTGACGATGTCGTAGCCGGCCACCGTCGCCGATCCGGAAGTCGGCGGCAGCAGCGTCGTCAGCATCCTGATCAGCGTGCTCTTGCCGGCACCGTTGGGGCCGATCAGACCGAATATCTCACCCTGCAAGACGGTGAAATCGACGTGATCGACGGCGGTCAGACCGCCAAAGCAGCGGGTAAGGGCGGAAATCTGAACGGCGATATTACGACTTTTCGCGACAGCCGAGTCGGCCGGCATGACTTGCAACCTTCTCGCATCCCAACGAAACCATGCAAAACTGCCCGAGGCGATCGCTTGGCGCAAGGTCGGCTCGCTGCGGTACGTACGTCACCGACAGCGGCAAACGCCTTGAGAGGGAGCGCCTTCGCGCATGAACGGCCGCACACGCAATTTTGAGGAACGCAAGGCGCCGAATTGGGTTAAGCTTGCTTATTCGTGGCTCGTGGGAATGACCGGAGCCCTCGAACGGTTCCTTTGTCATCGCACGCGCCGCGTCCACCTGAACACCGGGTTTCAGGAGACCATCATGGCGCATTCACATATTCTGCTCGGCGCGGGAGATATTCCGGCGCAACCGTCGATCCGCCGCATCGGCTTTGCCGATCTCAAGGAGGCGCTTGCCGAAGGCTTCGACGATTTCAAGGCGATGCCGACGCACGCCATGTTCCTTTGTGCGATCTATCCGATCATCGGCCTGGTGCTGGCGCGTCTCGCCTTCGGCTATTCGATCCTGCCGCTGCTCTATCCGCTGGCGAGCGGCTTCGTGCTGGTCGGGCCGCTGGCGGCGCTCGGACTCTATGAGCTCAGCCGGCGCCGCGAGGCCGGTCTGCCGGGAGCGGCGACGCACGCCTTCGACGTCGTGCGTTCGTCGTCGATCGGCGCCATCGTCGCGCTCGGTATGTTGCTGTTGTTGATCGTCGGCGTCTGGCTCGCCGTCGCCAACGCGATCTATGTCGCGGACTTCGGCTACGCGCCGCCGGCATCGTTCGCGAGCTTCGCGCATGAGGTGCTGACCACGCCGGCCGGCTGGAATCTGATCGTCGTCGGCAACGGGGTCGGCTTCTGCTTCGCGGTCATCGTGCTGACCATCAGCGTGGTGTCGTTCCCGCTGCTGCTTGACCGCGACGTCGGCGCGGCGGTCGCGCTGCTTACTTCAATCCGGGCGGTCGCGAAAAATCCGCTCACCATGGCCACCTGGGGCCTGATCGTCGCGGCACTGCTGGCGCTCGGCTCGCTGCCGTTTTTCCTCGGCCTGACGGTGGTGCTGCCGGTGCTCGGCCACGCCACCTGGCACCTCTATCGCAAAGTGGTCGAGCCGGACACGAGCCCGCGGCCGCGCTTGCGCGACGACCCGCCACGGCATTCCGCGGTCGATTTCCCGGCCAATCTCTTCCCCTGGATCCGTTAGCGGTCGCGGAAGGGGCGCTTGCTGCGCCCCTTCCGCCGGCTCCCGGCAATTCCTATCTCGCAGGGAACGCCAATCGCGCTAGTGGAGGGTTTCTTGCGCGCTTTGTTCGCTTGTTTCGTCGCCGGATTCACTGCGGTGAATGCACTGTCCGCTACTGCCGCGGAACAGCCGGACCTCATCTTCAAGCGCTCGACGGTGTTCAAGTGGCTGACGCCGAACGACAAACTCGCCACCTATGGCATCGACGATCCGGAGGTCGACGGCGTCGCCTGTCATTTCACCGTGCCGGAGCGCGGCGGCCTCAAGGGCTGGATCGGCGTCGCCGAAGAAGTCTCTGATATCTCGCTCGCCTGCCGGCAAATCGGTCCGATCCGCTTCAAGGCCAAGTTCGAGCAGGGCGAGGACATGTTCCGCAAGCGCCGCTCGCTGTTCTTCAAGAAGATGCAGATCGTGCGCGGCTGCGACACCAAGCGTAACGTATTGGTTTACATGGTCTATAGCGACAGGCTGATCGAAGGCTCGCCGAAAAATTCAACTTCGACTGTGCCGATCCAGCCCTGGGGCCAGGAGGCCGCGGTGCAGAAATGCGCCGACTGGGTGGAAAAATAATCCATCCGGCTGCGATCCGCCGTCATCGAAAAAGGAGTATGTTGGTAGGGGGGCTCAAGGAGATTGCCATGTCCGCCAACCAACCCGATATCGCCGGAATTCAACGCGCGGTCGCCAACGCATTGCATCGGCATTGGAAACTTTATCTTGCCGAAGGCATCGCGCTGGTCATCCTCGGCTTCATCGCCATCCTGGTGCCGCCGATCGCCACTTTGGCCGTGACCATCGTGCTGGGCTGGCTGTTCCTGATCAGCGGCGTCATGGGGTTGTTCACGACATTTATGATGCGCCACGCGCCCGGCTTCTGGTGGTCGCTGGTTTCCGCCGCGCTTGCCGTGATCGTCGGCGGCCTGCTGCTGGCCCGGCCGATCAGCGGCGCGTTCTCGCTCACCCTCGTGGTGATCGCATTCTTCATCATCGAGGGCGTCGCCTCGATCATGTTCGCGCTCGAGCATAAGCGCGAATTGTCCGGCCGCTGGGGCTGGATGCTGGTGAGCGGCATCGTGGACCTGATCTTGGCCGCGATGGTGTTCGGCGGCTTGCCGAGCACTGCGGCCTGGGCGATCGGGTTGCTCGTCGGCATCAACATGGTGTTCGGCGGTTCGGCGTTGATCGCCATGGCGTTGCACGCGCGCAACGCGTCGGCCGCGTAACAAGGTCTTATCGTCCGTACCGCTCGGCCAATTGGCGGTCGTAGTCGAGCACGGCTTGCAGCAGCACCTGGGCGCCGGCCGCGCATTGTTCCTTGGATGAGTGTTCCGCCTCGTTGTGGCTGATGCCGTCCTTGCAGGGCACGAAGATCATGGCCGCCGGCGCGACGCGCGACACGAAAGCGGCGTCGTGGCCGGCGCGTGAGATCATGTCACGCACGGAGTACCCGCAGATTGTCGCCGCCGCGCGCACCGCGGTGATGCAGGCGGCGTCGAACTGTACGGCCGGCTCGGCGGAAATGGTCTTGATTGCGATCCGCAAGCCGAGGTCGATCGAGATCCAGTCGGCAATGTCGGCGATGGCTTTTTCCATGCCGTCGAGCACACCCGCCTGCGGGTGACGCAGATCGATGGTAAAAAAGACTTCGCCCGGCACGACGTTTGGCGAACCGGGCTTCACCTCGAGTATGCCGACGGTGCCGACGGCATCGAAAATGCCGCAGGCGGTCCTGTTCACCGCCTCGACCAGACGCGCGGCGCCGAGCAGCGCGTCGTGCCGCCGCGGCATCGGCGTCGTGCCGGCATGCGTGTCCTGACCGGTTACCGTCACCTCATACCAGCGCATTGCCTGCACGCCGGTGACGATGCCGATGTCCTTGCCGTCGGCCTCGAGATAGGGGCCTTGCTCGATGTGCAGTTCGAAAAAGGCCGACAGCCTATGGTCGCCGCAGCGCTGCGCGCCGCGATAGCCGATCTTGTCGAGCGCAGCGCCGAAGGTTTCGCCGCCGCGATCGGCGCGGCCGCAGGCCCAGTCGCGCCTGTAGACCCCGGCGAACACGCCGGACGCAATCATCGGCGGCGCGAAGCGGGCGCCTTCCTCGTTGGTCCAGTTGACGACCTCGATCGGTGCGAAGGTCTCGTAGCCGGCGCGGTGCAGGGTACGCAAAGCCTCCAGCGCGGCGAGCACGCCGAGCGCGCCGTCGAATTTGCCGCCAGTCGGCTGCGTGTCGAGGTGGCTGCCGACGGCGATGGGCGGGATGTCGGCGCGCTGGCCCTCTCGCCGCGCGAACATGTTGCCCATGTCGTCGACGGTTACGGTGCAGCCGAGCGCCTGCGCTTGCGCCTTGAACCAGTCGCGCACTTCGCGGTCGAGCTCGGTCAGCGTCAATCGGCAGATACCGCCTTTCGGCGTTGCGCCGATCTTGGCGGTCTGCATCAGGTCATCCCATAGACGCTCGGGATCGATGCTCAGGTTTTTCATGGGGCGAACAATTGACGGTCACAGCCGTGGTCTGCACCCAGCCGGCGGTATTTCCCGCCCCAAACCGTTATGCCGATCGTCTTGCGCGCCATGCCGCGATGGCCGATGTTTACGGGACCTACGTATGCCAGTCTCAAGTAAGCTAGTGACACTGTCCAGGAGGAAAGCATGCCCGCTTATTGGGTTGCGCGCTCGAAAATCAACGACCCGGTTGAGTACAAGAAATACACCGACCTCGTCCCCGACATCATCGCGAAATACGGCGGCAAGGTGCTGGCACGCGGCGGCAAATTTCAGATCATGGAGGGGCCGGACAAATTCCATCGCTTCATCGTGATCGAATTCCCCACGTTCGAGCAGGGGGTGGCCGCCTTTACGTCGCCGGAATACGACAAAGCCGCGGCATTCCGGCGCAGCGGCGCCGGCGAGGTCGAAACCATCATGGTGCAGGGGGTTTGAGCGCGCCGACCGCCGCCGCTGCCCACTAGCGTGGGCCGCCCGAACTGGCCTAAACTCCCTCAAAACGAGAATAAAACTGGGAGGGAGACCATGCTGCACTACCTGAAATCGAAGGCGTTTGCCGGCCTTGTGGGGACAGTGGCTGCGCTCGCCGTCGTTGCGATGTTCGCGATGTCGGCAAGTGCGCAAGACAAGAAGCCGATCAAGATCGGATTCGGCATGGCGCAGACCGGTCCGCTCGGGCCGAACGGCAAGTCGGCGATGCTGGCGATGGACATTTGGGTCGAAGAGACCAACGCCAAAGGCGGTCTGCTCGGGCGGCCGGTCGAGCTCGTCCATTACGACGATCAAAGCAATCCGTCGACGGTGCCGGGCATCTACACCAAGCTGCTCGACGTCGACAAAGTCGATCTCATCGTCGGCGGCTACGGCACCAACCTGCTGGCGCCGGCGATGCCGGTCGTCATGCAGCGCAAGAAGACGTTCCTCGGCCTGTTCGGCCTCGACGTCAATCACGAGTTTCACTACGACCGCTACTTCGCCATGATCCCGACCGGGCCGACGCCGACGACGTCTTTCACGCAGGGCTTCTTCGACACGGCGATGGCGCAAAATCCGAAGCCGAAGACGGTCGCGATCGTGGCAGCCGACGCCGAGTTCTCCAAGAACGCTTCAGATGGCGCGCGGCAGAATGCCAAGAAAGCGGGATTGAAGATCGTCTACGACAAGAGCTATCCGCCGTCGACCACCGACTTCTCGCCGATCGTGCGGGCGATCCAGGCGACGAATCCGGATCTCGTGGTGATCTGCTCCTATCCGCTCGACTCGGTCGGCATGGTGCTGGCGGTCAACGAGGCCAAGTTCACACCGAAGATGATTGGCGGCGGCATGGTCGGACTGCAGTCCACCGTGTTCAAGGTGAAGCTCGGTCCGGCGCTCAACGGCTTCATGAACTACGACTTCTGGCTGCCGGCGAAGTCGATGATGTTCGACGGCACCGATGCGTTCATGAAGAAGTATCAGGAGCGCGCGGCCAAGGCCGGCGTCGATCCGCTCGGCTACTACATGGCGCCGTGGGGCTACGCTTATCTGCAAGTGCTCGGCGACGCGATTACCGCGACAAAGAGTCTCGACGACGCCAAGCTCGCCGCCTACATGCACAGCCACAGCTTCGATACCGTGGTCGGCAAGATCAAGTTTGCCGCCAGCGGTGAATGGGCTCAGGGGCGGGTGCTGCAGGCGCAGTTCCGCGGCATCAAGGGTCACGATGCTGCAGAATTCAAGAACCCTGCAACCGAGGTTGTCATTACGCCGGCCCAATACAAGTCGGGCTCGCTGATCTATCCTTACGCCAAGGCGCATCAATAGGAGGCTGCCCACCGACCGATCGGTCGGAAAAGTGGGAGACGGTGCGGCGCGGCCGATTGGCCGCGCCGCGGCTTTTTGCGCCTGCGAGAAGAACGGCCGCCGCCCGGCGTGGCTGGACCATTGGATCGGGCGCTGTCATTATTGCGGCACTTCCAAAAAATGAAATGAATCGGGAGGACGACATGATGCAATACGTTAAATCCAGGGCCTTCGCGTGGATAGCGGGGGCGGCGGCCGTGCTCGCGGCGGGCGCAATGTTTACCGTCGCAGGGCACGCGCAGAGCAAGGAGCCGATCAAGATCGGCTTCAGCATGGCGCAGACCGGCCCACTCGGGCCGAACGGCAAGCAGGCGCTGCTTGGAATGAACATCTGGGCCGAGGAGATCAACGCCAAGGGCGGTCTGCTCGGGCGCCCGGTCAAACTCGTCACCTATGACGACCAGAGCAATCCTTCGACCGTCCCGGGCATCTACACCAAGTTGCTCGACGTCGACAAAGTCGACCTGGTGCTCGGCGGCTACGCGACCAACATGATCGCGCCGGCCATGCCGATCGTCATCCAGAGAAAAAAGACCTTCATCAGCCTGTTCGCGCTCGACGTGAATGCCCAGTTCAAGTATCCGCGATACTTCTCGGTGCTGCCGACCGGCCCGAAGACCAAGCCTTCGTTCACCGAAGGCTTCTATCAGGTCGCGATGCAGCAGAACCCGAAGCCGACGACGGTCGCGTTGACCTACGAGGACGCAGAATTTTCGCAAAATGCTTGCGAGGGTGCGCGTGAGAACGCCAAAACATTCGGGCTCAAGATCGTCTACGACAAAAGCTTCCCATTCAACTCGCCCGACGTCTCTCCGATCGTGCGCGCGTTGCAGGCCGCCAATCCGGACCTCGTGATTGTTTGCTCTTATCCGCTGAGCTCGGTCAACATGGTCCAGGCGGTGAGAGAAGCTAACTACACGCCCAAAATGATCGGCGGCGCCATGGTCGGCCTGCAGGCCACCGTGTTCAAGAACAAGCTCGGGCCCAAGCTCAACGGCATCGTCAACTACGAGACCTGGGTGCCGTCGGAGAAGATGATGGCGCCGGCCGCAGCCTTCTTCAAGAAGTACCAGGAGCAGGCCAAGGCCGCAGGCGTCGATCCGCTCGGCTATTACCTTGGCGGCTGGGGCTACGCCTATATCGACATGCTGGGCAAAGCGGTCGAGGCGACCAAGAGCCTGAACGACGACAAGATCGCCGACTGGCTGCGCAAGACGCCGCACAAGACCATCATGGGCGACTGGAGCTACGGACCGAACGGTGAGTGGACCAAGTCAGGCATGATGCAGGTGCAATATCACGGCATCAAGGAAGGCGCGGGACTCGAGACATGGAAAGGTATGTCCTACCAGACCGTGTTGACGCCGGCCTCGCTCGCCACCGGCAAGGTCGTCTATCCTTACGCCAAGGCGAAGTAAGCTTCATTCTCTAAGAACGACGGACGGCGCGGGACAAAATCCCGCGCCGTTTTTGCTTGCTCGGCCGCGTTACATGCCGAGGTAGAATTTGCGGATCAGGTCGTTGTTGTTGAGCTCGTCGGCCGAGCGGCCTTCGAAGGCGATCTTGCCGTGCACGATGACGTAGCCGCGGTCGGCGATGCGGATGGCTTGGGTAAAATTCTGCTCGGCCATCAGCACCGTGAGCTGGTAGTGCTCCTTAAGCTCTTTGATGGCGTCGATGGTGCGCGCCACCAGCAGCGGTGCGAGGCCGACCGAGGGCTCGTCCACGAGGAGAATGCGTGGCGCCAGCATCAGCGCGCGGGCGAGCGCCAGCATCTGCTGCTCGCCGCCGCTCATCGAGCCAGCGAGTTGGTGGCGCCGTTCGGCCAAGCGCGGGAAGGCCTCGCAACAGAACTCGTAATTGGTCTTGATCTCGGCGCGCGCCTTCGCCCGGAAAGCGCCGAGCATCAGGTTCTCCTCGACCGTCAGTTTCGGGAACAACCGGCGGCCTTCGGGCACCAGGGCGATGCCGAGATCGACGATCTGCTCGGTCTTCATGCCGACGAGGTCGTGCTTCTCGCCATCGATGTCCGCGATGATGCGGCCGGCCATGGGGCGCAGGATACCCATGATGCACTTCATCAGCGTGCTTTTGCCGTTGCCGTTGGTGCCGAGCAAGGCAACCGTCTCGCCGGCGTTCGCCGTCATCGAGACGTCCTCGATCACCCGGACCGCGCCGTAGGCGGCATGCACGCCTTCGATGGTGAGACTACTGGCCAAGGTAAGCCCTCACCACTTCGGGGTCGCGCACCACGTCTTCCGGTTTGCCATCGGCGACCTTGCGGCCGGAGACCAGCACGGCAAGCCGCTGCGAGAAGCTCATCACCGCGCTCATGATGTGTTCGATCAAGATGACTGTGATGCCGCGCTCGTTCAGCCGCACCAGCAGGGCCAGGATATCCTCGATTTCCGAATGCGACAGCCCGGCCATCGCCTCGTCGGCGATCAACAGCTTCGGCTCCGCTGCCATGGCACGGGCCAGCTCGAGCTTGCGCATCTCGACCTGCGTCAGGTCGCGCGGCATCTGCTGCGCTTTGGCGGCGAGCCCGACCATGTCGAGCAGTTCGTGGCAGCGTGCGCCGAGATCGCTGTGTGCGTGCAGCATGCCTTCGCGTGCGCGTACGGTGTAAAGCAGGGGGATGCGGAGGTTGTCGGCGAGCGACATGCTGTGGAAAGGCCGCGGCAGTTGGAAACTGCGGGCCAGACCGCGGTGGGTGCGCTGGTGTGCGGCGAGCCCGTCCAACTTGTGGCCGTCGAAGGTGACGTTGCCGGTCTCGTTCTGCAGCGTGCCGCAGATGCAGTTGACCAGTGTGCTTTTGCCCGAACCGTTCGGTCCGATCAGGCCGAGACGCTCGCCGGCCTGCACTTCGAGTTCGATGCCGTCGAGCGCGACAAACCCGCCGAAGCGCTTGCTGATATTGTCGACGTGCAGCAGCGCGCTCACGATTTCCTCCGCTTACGCAGCCATTCCTGCACCAGCCCGACAAGGCCGTTGGGCGCGATGATCACGAAGACGATCAGAATGACGCCGACGATCAAGACGTTGACGCCGGTGCCGAGCGAAATATAGGCGGTAGTGTATTGCTGCGCGGTGCCGAGCAGCAGCGAGCCGATCAGCGGGCCGATCCACGTGGTGGTGCCGCCGATCATCGGCATGGCGATCGAGTTGACCGCGTATTCCAGGCCGAAGGCCGAGGAGGGCTGCAGGTAGCCGATGTAGTAGGGGAACGGCGCGCCGGCCATGCCCATGAAGGCGCCGGATAGGGTGGTGGCGATCAGCTTAAGCCGCAGCGTCGGCACGCCCGAGGCTTCCGCCGCCATCTCGTCGTCGCGGATGGTGGCGAAGCCGAAGCCGAGTTGCGAACGCTCGATAGTGCGCGCGGTGGTCAGCACAATTGCCGCCAGCACCAGCATCAGCACGAACAGATACTCGATGTAGTTGACCTGCAGGCTGCCGATGTCGATCGTCTCGGGGCGGATGATGTAGGCGCCGCGCGAGCCGCCGACGAAATCCCAGTTCACCACCAGAGTCTGCAGGACGACGGCGAGTGCGAGCGTGGCAATGGCGAAGAAAGCGCCGCGCAGGCGCAGCGTCAGATAGCCCATGCCGAAGCCGACGATGCCCGACACCACCGCGCCGACCAGCATTAAGGCCGGCACCGGCAGAGGATAGACTTTGTGCATGAACACCGAGGAATAGGCGCCGAGCGCGAAAAACGCCGCCGAGCCGAAATTGACGTAGCCGCAATAGCCGCCGAGAATATTCCAGGCGGTCGCCAGCACGGTGAATTGCAGGATCGTGTAACCGGCGAAAAAGAAGTAGTCGATCTTCAGCCAATGTGCGAAGGCGAGCACCAGCAGGCCGACGAAGAACGCGATCAGTGCGAATTTTGCGGCGTTCACGGCTTACCGTCCCAACAGTCCCGCCGGCCGGAAGGCGAGCGTCAAGAGAAGAAAACCGAAGGCCACCGCCGGCGACCACGAGGGACCGTAGAAGGTCGAGGTCAGACTTTCGACCACGCCGAGCAGAAAGGCGGCGATCAGCGTGCCGGGCATGCTGCCCAGCCCGCCGAGCACGCAGATGGCGAAGACGCGGCCGATATAGTCGCGGCCGACCGAAGGCTCGATCGGCTGGATGATGATCAGCAGCGCGCCGGCGATCGAGGCAGTAGCGATAGACAGGCCGAAAGCAATGCGTTTGATGCGGATCGGGTCGGCTGCCATCAGTTGCAGCGCCAACTGGTCCTGCGACACGGCCATGATGGCGCGGCCGAGAAAAGTGCGGGTAACGAAGAGCTGTAGTGCGGCGAACATCGCCAGCGCCACCACGCAGGGCACCAGCATGCGCAGCGGCAATTCGATCAGGCCGAGATGGATGCTAGGGCCAATATAGGCAGCCTCGACGTAGCGGTAGTCGACGCCGAACACCAGGATCAGCCCCACCTCGGTGACGAACAACAGGCCGAAGAAGAACGCGAGACCGCGCAAAGATTCCTGGCCGCGTTTCTCGAACGACACGTAATAGACCTGATAAACCAGCGCGCCGAGCGCATAGAATGCCGGCAGCGCCACGATGCTGACGATGATTGGATCGATGCCGAAATTGATATTGAAGAAATAGGCGATGTAGGAGCCGAGGATGATGAAAGCCGGGTGCGCGATGTTGACGATGTCGAGCATGCCGAACGAGATCGACACCCCGGCGGTGACGGCGGCATAGAAGCCGCCGAGCAAGAGCCCCGCCGTAATCGCATTGATCAGCAGATCCCAGGAAATATCCATGCCGCGTTCGGCCGGCGCATTTGTTCAGGCGGATCGGCTACCGGCGCTGCGTCGTGCGGCGCGGGGTCGCGATCGGCATGTTGAATTGGCCGGCTTTGTTTCCCCTCTCGACGTCCGTTTTTTCTTTGCCCGAATTGGCATCCGGGCTTTGCGCGCTAGTTTGCAGGAAGCTCGGCGGCTTGGCTAGCCTATTGATCGATCAGTCGAACGTGCCCATCCGCGACAATATGAAACGCGCACCGCGGACTGCAGGCTCAGGCGGCAGGCGCCCCTAATGGCGGGTTGTTCAAGCGGCGGCTTGCGGACGAACCCCGGCCGGCAGCGGCATCGGCTTGTTGGCGCTGTCTTTGAACTCGACGGTCATGAACACCATTTCCCGGTCGCCGAGGTTCTCCAAATCGTGCACCTTGAACTCACCTTTGCCGTAGGTCTCGTGCCGCGTCTCGCCGGGGGCATAGGTGTATTCCACCGTGGTGCCGTCATGCACGTGTTGGCGGCCGCGGCCGCCGTTGACCGAGGTCCAGAAATAGTCGAGCACGTGGCGGTGGAAGCCGATGCGCTCGCCGGGGGCGAGGCGGATGATCCACACCCGCGTGCGTTCGTTCTCCGACAGCA
>Ga0335082_10005565_pt1 | contig 13778 bp, 8 predicted proteins | sample Lox_Sample_41_FD_206718 | JGI IMG/M metagenome (GOLD analysis project Ga0335082, IMG submission 206718) | Soil microbial communities from Loxahatchee National Wildlife Refuge, Florida, United States - Lox_Sample_4.1 | ecosystem: Environmental > Terrestrial > Soil > Wetlands | place: USA: Florida...
TTCGCTGCTCAAACACTGACTAGACAACATGTTTGTAGCAGAAGAGCACTTCCGCGTCGTTATCTTCATGAATTTTGCGGGCTAATGGAGGCGAGTACGTAGGAGTTCGGGAAAGCTCTTGTCGAAATGCACCCAGAAAAGTGGGAGCTGGAGGAGCGCGAACAGCAGGGTCGACAGCCGGTTCAGGAGGAAGTCACGTCCCGAACAAGCAGTCTCTGGGAACTCAAGACCCAACTGCACGAGGAACACGTTGAACAATACGCTCGCCGTCAAACCGATATTCACGTACCTGCCTTTGCTGAGCATCAGGATTCCGGTGGCCAGCTCAAAGGCTGCAAGCAGCAGCGCGAAGAACACGATGTGGGGCATGACCACTGAGATCCACAAGTCGCGGGACGCAGCGAATAGGGAGGTTGTGCCGATCGCTTCGTAGATGTGATTGTTGGTTAGCCCAAATTTGACGTGAACCAAGCTTCCCAGTAAGTACCACAAGGCGAAAAACAACATAGCGACGTTGGACCAGACTCCACCGGCGATTCGCTTGGAACAAGAATTGTCGATCTCAGCCTCACCTTTGCGATGGGAGTGAAGACATCTGCCGCGCCTGGGATGACTGGGGATGAGTCAGTGACGAGTCAGACGAACTGGTCCGATTATCTTCGAGGAGCCTCAACAGTTCCAGCGTAAATTGATGATTGGGATCCGGGCGGCGCCAAAGCATCGCTACCAAGATGGCGACCAGGAAAACCAGCAGCGCAACTGGGAGCGCTTCTGTCATGATTGTCCTCTTCGAAGCTAGCGCACGAATGTTACAAGATGATTAAAGCCAGGTTCTCGCGATCAGCGCTCGTGCCGATTTGAGACTCATTTCGTCTGAACGAGTCTATGCCCCGAGTCATGCCTCACTGGCGGACGACTCCATACGGTCCCTTCGACGCGTTATAAGGGTGCTGATCCTTTTCATGTTGAGCGTACTGGAACTGTGCAAAGATCGTGGGAGAACCAATCGTAAACGACACGCATTGTTGTAGGAGAGGCATGGCAAGGTGTATGGCGGAGTTAAGATTGAAAGGGTCTGTTCTCGGAGTGATCCTTCACGACGTGTGCGAAGAGATCAAGCTCGAGGACCTGCGCGACATTCTCGGGGCTCGAAGGACCGAACCGAGCTTTAAACATGCTACTCCGGAGTACGTAAGATTTGAGAACCCCCCAGTTGTCGAGATGCTCGATCCAATCCTGCTCGGGAGCGGAGAGCGTATCCGCCCAAAGATCAAGTATTACGACTACGGGGTTGTCAGCGTTCTAATGGAGTTTCCGTTTGAAGGCGACTGGGAGTCGCTGTCGACGCTGGCGGCACGCTGGGTTCCGAGCACTGATTTGGAGCAGCAGGCGGAGAAAGTTGTACGCAGCCGGTTGGAGCGGATCGCACCCGCATTGGTGCGTCCCTACAGCCACTGGCTCGGAGAAGATTACTACATCTTTCTGCTCAGCGAGGTCGAGGGGCAGCCGTTAGGCGCAGACCTGTTAAGAAGCCACGGCTCACAGATTGCCCAGATCGTAAGAGGCGAGCACTCGGAGCTAGCGCAGGCTGAAAAGGAGGACGCTCTGCAAGCCGCTTTGTCCTATTATCCAAGAGACCTCATTGTCATTGGGTGGAATGCATCGCTAATTTACGACACGCCAAGCGGAGCCGAGACTTCAGTCCAAATTCTCGAATACGTCAATTCACAGTTGCTTGAGTTTCGCCACTACGATGAGCTGCTGACCAGGGAATTGGGGGCAGTCTACGATTCCTTGAAACATCGGGCAGGCCTCTTGAAGCGTTGGCAGATGCGCAGGGAAGCATCTCGGCTCACAACGGCAACAGTCGAAGTCACGGAACTGGTGGAACGCGCCGACACGGCCATCAAGTTTGTCAGCGATATGTTCTCGGCGAGATTGTATCGGCTGGCTGCTAGCAAGGTGGGCGTCCCTGAATATAAAAACCTGGTGAATGAGAAGCTCAAAACGGCGGAGGGGCTCTACCACTTCTTGATCGAGGAATTCCATCAGAGTCGCGGGTTTGTACTGGAGCTGATGGTGGTGATCATTCTGCTGATTGAATTGGGGTATTTGTTTCACGGCAAGATTTAGCCGTCAGTGCGGCTGGCCAAATCACGACGCTCGGCCCGCTGAACTCGATCCGGTTGGTTGTTACTCGAACCCAGATCTGTCCCGATCTAGTGAGGACGGTATGCTGGTTGGGAGAGGCATCTATTCATCCGCGAGAAACAGCCTCATTCCTCACTCGGGCGGCTTATTCCGTAGCAGCACTTTCCCTCATCTTTTTCAGGCCGGGGTGGAGCAAACCCGGACCTATCCCTCAACAGGATTCGCGAAATCACTCTCTGGATGTGGAGTTGCGACCGAGTCACAATCGGTCGTCCCCCGAGAAGCCCGACGGGATGACACACGCCAGCGAAGGCCATTGGAATTTTCTTTACCGGACGGCGGCCATCGCCGCTCTAGTCACCGTCGCTCTGTTTCTCGTTCAAATCGTCGCCTTTTTTGTCTGGCCGCCGCCCGCCACCGTGGCGGGTCATTTCGCTCTGCTGCAATCACGAACACTCATTGGCCTGATTAGTCTTGATCTCCTGATCATCGTGGACGAAGTTCTGGCGATCCCAATCAGTCTTGCACTATCTCTCAGATTGCGCCGCGTGCACGAGTCGCTGGCGCTCATCGCGACCGCCCTCGCAGCGGCATCGATTGTTTGCTTTCTTGTCGCTACTCCCGCCCTAAATATGCTGTATCTCAGCCAGCAATATGCTGCATTCGCGACTGCTGTGGAGCGGGAAGGGCTGCTAGCTGCGGGGCAAGCCGTGCTCTCGTCCTGGCAGGGACCTCCCTACGAGGTGGGTTATATCGTAGGCACGATCGACATGCTGATCATTTTGTGGGTAATGCTGCGCAGCCAGATCTTCAGCAAGGCCACTGCATATGTCGGAATCGCCGCGAGCGTAATTGGCTTTGGGGTCTATGTGCCTAAGGTTGGCGTCTTCATTTCTATTCTCTCGGTCGTGGGCATGCAGATTTGGTAGGTGATGATCGCCCCTGCGCTTTTGCGCCTCTGCAATCGCACGATTCAACCGGCATTACCAGATGGCTACGTGACGGCGCCCGAGAGTGCCTAGTTGCACTTCACGCGCAGAATCGCCTTGCGGTCCGGCCCAGGCTGTCGAATCAGATGCGGTTGGGCTTATGCTGCGTTGTCTTGCTTCTTGTAGGGGTCGCCGACGAAAACGAAGGGATACTTGCTCAGCGCTTGCGCGTCCTTCGCTTCCGCAAGCCGCTCGACTTCTTCCATCAACCTGGAGACTTCATCTTTGGGCATGCCCTTCGTGGCCTGCCAAAACTTATCGGGGAAAAACCAGATTCGCTCGCGGTGGTCAAATTCTGCAGTATTATCAAGTTCAACTTGCATTGCACTCCTCCCACATTGTCAGATAAGTTGGAATTAGAGCCTGAACTGTGAGCCTGGTTGCCGGTAGGTAAAAGTATGCTCTTTGTATTATGGACTGCCCGCTGCTGGAAGTAAACCGCCGAAAGCCCGCCTTTTTTGAATTTTGTTCGCCAAATCGCAATAGAAGGCCAACTTCCCTCCTATCATTGCCTTGCAAACGTGTTGGCACGAGTCAGTTTGCCAAGTGGGTACTACCGTGCAGGCAACTCGTGAAATCCACAGGCTTTCCCAGAATGAGAGTTTAGTGATCTAACGCCGACTCTTGTGAAAAGTCGTACGAAAAGCGGCGTCGGATCGACGCGAAGCCGATTGGTGCCAAGCGCAGCACCTTGATCTAGCGGTATCTGACAATGTGGGAGTGTGGGATTTCTTCGTGTGCCGGGGAAGCAGTTCCCTCGAGTTCGAGGTGCCACAACCACCGCCGAGGGGCAACGATGACCGATTCCGAATGGGCGTGGACGCACTCCACTCCATGCGGGCACGCGTCGGTGCAGGTACCAGAGGCGGGAAAGTCGAAAGCATCCGCTTTCTGTCAGTTCTATCCGCCGGGCGTGTTTCCCGCCGATTGATTGTCCGAGGGACTCTGCGGGGGAATGCTGGGGCTTGCTGCCCCAGCATTGATCTACCACAGCGTGGGACACTACTAGCCTAACGGTGACATCTTCCGGCGGAGCGCGCCCGCAAGGCCGAACAGGCCCGACCCCAACAGAATAATGCTGCCAGGCTCGGGAGTTCCGAGAGTCGCAGTCGCCGGTCCTCCGGCCGCATTCCACTCGGTGAACGACTCCGAGCCGCCATTCGCAGGGGCGGTTTGCGCCAGGACCGCGCTAATCGTGTAGGTGCCGAAACCGTAGATAGGGTTGAAGCTGACGGTACCGGTGACGGGCAGGACGTTGCCGCAGAATCCGCAATCGTCCACCAGGAAGTAGCCGACGAACGAGCCGTTGACGTAGATATCGTTCTCGTACGAGGCGCCGGGGTTGTTGCCAAAGTAATCGACGAGGGTCCAATCGACGGTCAGGTAGCTGACCCATGTTTGCCCGGTGACAAAGGTCTCAGAAATGAAGTCGCCCTGGGTAAAGAGCGGAGCGGAGAAGCCGCCGTTGTTGCCCATGTAGTCGCTGCCGTTGGCGGCAGAAAAATACCAGGTGTTGTCGCTGGGGAAATTGACAAGGACGCTGCTAGCGAGTGCCATGCCGGATAACAGGGTGATCATCGAAACCAGCAGAAAAAACCTCTTCATCGAATTCCTCCTGAGAGCCCTGGGGCTGCATGCGACGCGACGGCGGTGCGGGCCCAAGCGGCAAGACCACCGTACACTCCCAGCGTCGAATTGCAGGTGAAAATTCGGCTAAATCGCAAGGGATGTGATCGCCGGGCGACGCCTCTGCGAGCCAGAGCAAGGCGCCGAGTGAAGTGTCCACAGGCTAAGCGAGTTTTTCATCGAGCTGACGACGAAATTTCACACGGCAGTGATTTTGCGGTGAATGAGCGGGAATAGATTCCTTTTGCGCCACACTCGAATGGAGGGACCGCGAAATGTTCAAATTCAATTCGCTCTTTGCGACGATCGCCGCCGCAGCCATGCTGATTTCGCCGCTCACCACACCAGCTCAACAGAGAAGCAACATCACCGTCCAAGGTGCCAACATCAAGCACGTACTTCTGATCAGTGTGGACGGCATGCACGCGCTGGATCTGACTAATTATTTAGCCGCGCATCCGAATTCGACGTTCGCCTGGCTGAAGTCGACGGGCGTGACCTACGACAATGCCAGCACCTCGGACCCGTCGGATTCTTTTCCGGGTCTTGCTGCGCTGGTGACGGGTGCAACGCCCTCGGTGGCCGGCCTCTGGTACGACGACAGCTACAACCGCAATTTGATCGGGCCCTCCAGTTCGGGAGCGCAGTGTCCCGGGACGGCTGGCACGGAAGTGAACCTGTCGGAATTCCTGGATTACGATTCGTCGCGGCTGGATGCGGGCGGCGGTATCAATCCGGTGAACCTGCCGCGCGATCCCAATACCTGCGCGGTGATCTATCCGCATCAGTACGTCCGGGTGAACACGATCTTCAACGTGGCGAAGAATGCCGGAATGTATACCGCATGGTCGGATAAGCACCCGGCCTATGAGTGGGTGACCGGCCCTACGGCGAACGGCGTCAATGACCTGTTCACGCCGGAGATCAACTCGGTGGCGATTCCGATTCCGGTGACCACACCGACACTGGGCGCTTGTTTCCCGAACCTGCCCGACCCGACGCACACCGGCGACTGGACGAAGAGCACGTTCAACATCCAGTGCTACGACCAGATCAAGGTGAATGCGATCCTCAACCAGATTGACGGCAAGACCTCGGACGGCAGCAAGTCCGCTCCGGTGCCGGCGATCTTCGGCATGAACTTCCAGGCGGTGAGCGTTGGCCAGAAACTGGCGAGCGGGGGATACATCGATGCGGTGGGGACGCCGAGCGCCAACCTGCAGCAGGACCTCGACTTCGTGGATGCCTCGCTGGGCGCGATGGTGAGCGAGATCACGAAGCAGGGCCTGTGGCCGAGCACGATGATCATCATCGCGGCAAAGCACGGACAGTCGCCGGTCCAACGCAGTAAGCTGACGCCGATTGATCCGGCGCAGATTCCCGGCATCGTGGGGAGCAGCTACGCGTTCGACATTTCCGACGATGCTTCGCTGATCTGGCTGAGCGACCAGTCCCAGACGGCTTCGGTTGTGAACACACTGGCGCAACCGGCGAACATGGCGACGCTGGGCATTCAGGAAATCTTCGCCCTGAACTCGCTGAGCACGAAATTCGGCGACCCGGCGAAGGATGACCACGTTCCGGACATCCTGCTGAAGGTCAACACCGGCGTGGTGTTCACCACGGGCTCGAAGATCGCCGAGCATGGCGGGGACAACGAAGACGACGTGCACACGGTGCTGCTGGTGGCGCGCAAGGGCACAGTCCCGGTCGAGACCAAGACGCCGGTGACGAACTATCAGGTCGCGCCGAGCATCATCAAAGTGCTGCGCCTGAACCTGAACAACCTGGATGCGTACCGGATCCAGAACGTGCAACCGCTGCCGCTGGCGCCGCTTCAGTAACGGCTGTCATCGATGTCCATTCACGGCGTGCACCAAGGTGCACGCCTTTCTTCTCACGGGTCAATCTACGGCGCAGGTCGCACATTGGTAACCAACCATTCAGATTCATTTCAAGGAATATTCATCCCAGGTTCACCGGCGAAGCGCAGAATCCAGTCGAAGTTCATCGGCCTCGCCGGTGGTGATGGTGCTCAACCCTTCCCGCGAAACTGGCACTCGGTGCCGGAAACGCACGCTAGCAATGACCCGCTTGTACGGGCCTAATTGGTGGTCGCTTTTCCGTTGTGCTGTCAAAAGCGAGACCCCGCCTTGTGGCACGACCGGCAAAGGCCGGTTTAAGGAGGCTTTCCATGAAAGCGCGCTTATCGATCCATGGTGTGAAGTCGTTCGTCGCACTGTGTGCGCTGTTGACGGTGACGTTCGCGTCTCCGGCGTTGGCGCAGTGGGACAAAACCAATTGGGGCCTCGTGACCTCCGCGGTCTACGGCACCTCTGAGTCCGGAGCCTACGCCGGCGCAGAATTGTTTGCCGGTCCGAACAAGCTCTACAACCAATACTTTGCGGGCGTCGTGCCGAGCGGCAGCCGGGTGACTCCGGCGGGCATCAGCGCGCAGATCGGGATGAATCCGCTGGGCGCAGTGCTCACTCCTGACGGCAAGTACCTGATCACGAGCAATGACGACGAGCGGGAAGCGGGTTCGAGTTACCCATCCTTCGTCAATCCGATCAATAAAGGTGGCTACTCGCTGTCAGTTCTCGACGCAGGCACGCTGAAAGTAGTTTCGCAAATCACCGTGTCCGGACAAAAGTACTTCGTGGGCATGCAGGCCACAGGATCAGGCCCTTATACGGTCTGGGTATCTGGCGGCGGCGACAACAACCTGAAGCTGTTCAGCGTGACCACGGCGGGCGCGATCAGCTATTCCAACGCCATCACGATCAGTCCGATTCAGCCCTCCGCGTCGGGATATGTGTCGAACTACTCCACCTCCGGCTTCACTGGCCCGAGCCCTTCCGGGTTCAGCACCGGCGGCGCGAAGATCACCTTCCCGGCCGGCTCCGCTCTCAGCCCAGATGGGAAGTACTTGTACGTGGCCTGTAACGGCGATAACAGTCTCGCCGTGATCGATACCACGTCGCAAACGGTCGTGAAGCAGCTCTCTGTGGGCTTCTTCCCGTATGCCGTATCGGTGAGTCAGGACGGCAACACGGTGCTAGTGTCGAACTGGGGCATCACAGAATACAAGTTTGCGAACCCTACCTACAGCAACGGCAGCATTACCAGCTTGGGCACAACCGGCGCGAACACGCCACAGGGCTACTTCGTGCCGGTAACCAGCACGTCGGGCCCCAACCCGCAAACGTCGTCGGTTTCGGTGTTGACGCAGAGTGGCGGAAACCCGGCTACGCTAGCGCTGCAGGGCTCGACTTATCTTGGCCACGCGCTCGATGCCAACCTCAACATCGGCGATACTCATCCTTCGGCCAATGTGATTGTGCGTGGCAACGGGCAGGAGTTGCTGTATGTGACAAAAACGAACAGCGACAGTGTGGCCATTGTGGACTTGCAGGGTAACAAGAAAGGTGAGGTCGATCTGTCGCTGTTCCAGAACGTGAGTGGCCTCGGCCATGAGATCCATGGCACCTATCCCAACGCCATCGTGGTTTCCCCGGACGGAAAGCGAGTCTATGTCGCGGAAGCCGGCATCAACTCGGTTGCCGTGCTCGACACCACGAACCCGCTCTCGCCCAGCTTCGTGGGCCGCATTCCGGCTGGCTGGTATCCCACTGGTCTGGTGATCAGCCACGACGGCAAATCGCTGTACGTGCTCAACGCCAAGGGCATCGGAGAGGACATCAATCCGAACACTGACATCAACAATCGTCCGCAGGGCGCTCCGCCTCCGACGGGCATAGTCTCGACGCCTTCCACCGACAGCAACTACATCTTCGGAACGGCGCAGAAAATTGATCTCACCAAGACGTCACCCAATAACCTCACGGTTCCCAGCAATAACTATCGTGTACAGAAGTCGTACCCGGCCTCTCCGGTGCCGATCGGCGGTGGGCCGTCGTCTCAGATCAAGACCGTGATCTTCATCGAGCAGGAAAACAAGACCTTCGACTCGATGCTCGGCAACCTGGGCGGGCACTTCGGATACTATGCAGGACTGTACTACAACAACATCGACGGCAGCTACTACCAGAACGGGCAATACACGGGCGTTTCCGTCAACACGCAGGCGCTGGCGCAGGCCTTCGCCACCGGGGTGAACTACTACTCGCTGTCCGAAGAGAGCGACGCGGGCCACCAGTTCTGCGCCTCGGCAACATCCACCGACTACACCCAGAAAACGCTCCTGGTGAAAAGCGGCCGCGGGCTACTCGTCAACAAGAACTTCGAGCCGGAAGACTATCCGGAGACCGGATACATCTTCAATAACGCTGCCCGCAACGGGGTCTCGTTCAAGAACTACGGTGAGCTGGTCCGCATCGAAGGCACCGATACGGGCACCAGCACGCCGACGACTCTTAACGACCCCAACAGTGGCAATGTCGGGTATCCTCAATTGCAGGCAGACCTGTTTACGATTACCAGCCCGCTGGTGAACGCTGGCGACGTCACCACTGCGACTCAGGGCCTCGGTCAGTCCTACTTCATGACCCTGCCGATTCTGGCGATCCTGGGACAGAACAATGCCAACGGAGAGCCGCGCATTGACGTCAACTATCCCGGTTACAACTTCAATATCTCCGACCAGCGCCGCGCGCAGGAGTTCATCCAGGACTTTGACCGCATGGTGCGAGACGGGACGTTGCCGCCATTCCTCTACATCTACGTTCCCAACGACCATACCGGTGGCGTGCAGGCGCCCAACAAGGGCTCGGTCATCCAGAACGGCAACAACCAGTATGGCAACAGCGCCAGCAACGTGCAGCAGGTGGCTGACGGCGACGTGGCGATCGGGATGATCGTGCAGCACATCATGAACAGCCCGGTGTACTACAACAGCCAGAAGAACACCGGCTCTGCCATCTTCATGACTTACGACGATGCCCAGTCCACTCTCGACCACATCCATCCGCACCGGACGCCGCTGATCGTTGTCAGCCCCTTCGCCAAGCCGGGATATGTGGCCAAGAAGCACTACTCGACCGCTTCCATCGTAAAGACCGAGGAACTGCTGCTGGGCCTGCCACCGAACAACCTCGGCGACCTGCTGGCGACCGACTTGCGCGACATGTTCCAGACCAGCTACAACGGGCTGTCGGCGTCAAAGCTGAAGTTCAACTTCAAGATCAACTACGTTCCCTCGCCGGAAGGTGTGAAGATCTGGTCGCTGGTATCGCAGTTGGATACCTCCGGCCCGGATCGCGACAGCATCCGCCTGGGGACCCTGGGGCGCCTGTCGCAGGCCGCCGACAATCTGCATAACAAGGCGGCCAAACAGGGGAGTCTGAACGCGAAGTCGTACCGCAAGGAGCAGGCTGAACTGTATGAACAGGCGCTACGGTTGGTAAACACCGCGGCGCCGGCTCAGCACGACGCTGACGGCGATTAACCACCGCTAACTCTAACTCGTAGCGGCTCCGCTCGCGCAACCACGCGGGCGGAGCCTCTATACAGACTGTGTCTGTCAGGGGGCTGTATGCCGCAAAAAATGCAGTGCGAACACGAACTCTGCCGGGGAATGATTTCGCGGCGCGGCGGGCGGCTCTTGGGCGCGGTTTTTATCCTCCTTTGTCTTGTTTCCCCCGGCTGGGCACAATGGGACAGCAGCGGATTGACCGGAACGGTCAGCGATTCCTCCGGACACCGACTGCCCGGTGTCGATGTGACGGCGGTACAAGACACTACAGGGCTTCAACGAAAGGCGGTCTCTTCCGCGGAGGGAGCGTACTATTTTCCTAAACTGCCGCTTGGAACCTACACCGTCACCTTTGACCACCCAGACTTCCAGCCGCTGCGTTTCGACGATGTGGTGCAGAAGCTGGGAGCAACTCGGACGCTCAACGCAACACTGAAGATAACCGGACACGCCGAGCACGTGGAAGTTGCGTCCACCCCGGTATCGCTCGATCAGACTAACAACACGCTAAGCACGGGCATTGCACGCATACAGGCTAAAGAACTTCCCTTGAATGGGCAGAACTGGGCCACCTTGACCGCCTTGGTTCCAACAGCGGTTGACACCGCGGGCGGACCCGGCGCCGGCAACCAGCGCTCGATTCGCTATGCCGGCAGGGGCCGCGACGATAACAACTATACCTACGACGGCATCGATGCCACTTACATTATCAATCAGTCCCAGGTCTATTACGTGCGCGCGGCGATTCCGCTGGATACCATCCAGGAGATGCGCGTCGATCCCATCCTGGCGACGGCGCAGACCGGCCAAACGGGAGGGGGCCAGGTGGGCGCAGCCTCTGCTTCAGGCACGAATCGGTTCCATGGGGATGCCTTCTACTTCTTGCGTAACAACGCTTTCGATGCCACGGATCCGATTGACTCCTTGAATCCAAAGCGCCAGCCGCCCTTCCACTTGAGTCAGTACGGTGGGTCGCTGGGCGGCCCGATCGTGCGTGATAAGGCCTTTTTCTTTGTCGCCTACGAAGGCTACCAGCAAGACCTCGGTCAGACTCTGATCGGCTATGTACCCAGCCTTGCCTTTCGCTCGCAAGTGCTGGCGAAGTCGCCAGCTCTTGCGCCCGTCATCAACGCCTATCCCACAGGGCAGAACCCTACGAGTGACCCAAACGTTTCCCAATTCGTAGGGCAAGGGAGTCAAGTGGGCCAGGAAAACTCGGGGATGTTCCGCCTGGATTATCGCTTCTCGGACGCGACCAATCTTTTTTGGCGGGCCAACATCGACCAAGCCGACTACCACATCCCATATTCCCCAAGCTCCGGGCAATACCTCGATGAACGACAGGAGCTTACGTCCTACCCGGTCAATAGCGTGATTACGCTGACGCACGTCTTGTCGCCCAACCTGCTCGCCGACTTCAAGTTTGGTTACAACCGCGGCACGACCGAGACCCACTACCTGAATCCGACCGGATCGCTCTACGCGGTCGCCGTGGCAGGCCTCACTTCCTTAAACAACGGTCGTCTCAGCACCGGCATCGGTAATTCGTTTTCCTGGCTTGGCGATCTAACCTGGGTTAAGGGAAGAAATGTAATCAAGGCCGGAGTCGAGGTCCGCCGCATACAGATGAACCAGGGGAGCAGTTCCTATGGCACGATCACTTACAGCTCCCTCTCCAGCTTTGCGGCCAACCAGGCCAGCAAGGCCAGCATCACGGGCGAATATCCGGTAAACGGTCTGCGGAAGACGCAGTTTTTCGGTTATATCCAGGACGAGTTCAAGTGGCGGCCGACTTTCACCCTGAATTTAGGCCTGCGTTACAGTTATTTTGGGGTTTTTCATGAAGTACAGGGCCGCGGCAATCCGTTCGATTTCGAAACCTGCGGGCCGCAAGGCTACTGCGGCGTAGGCGCGAGCTTCGGCCCGCCGAATTACAACGATTTCGATCCGCGCATCTCCTTCGCCTGGGCCCCGGACAAATACGAAGGGAAGACCGTTATTCGCGCCGGCTTTGGTATTTATCACGAGGACGGCCAATTAGACGATCAGAACGTCCCCGATAAGAACGAGGTACTAAGCTACGCGCTGACACCGAAAAATTGCTCAGGGCTTGGCTACCCCATAGTTCTAAACTCGAGCGGGAATCCGGTCTGCACGAACGGCACACAATCGCCGAGCGCGGAACAGCGGAATCGCAAAGACTCGTATGTAACCCAGTGGGGGGCTTCCATCGAGCATGCAATGCCCGGCAATTTCGTCGCAAATATAGCCTACGTAGGCAGCAAAGGCACCAATCTGCTGCAGCTAGGCTATGTCAATGTTTTAGACCCGACCACTGGCCTGCGCCCTTACCCGGCCTTCTCGCAGATCTCTTGGCGAGGCAACATCGGTAACAGCTCGTATAATGCGCTGGCGCTCTCGCTGAAGCGTTCCTTCACTCATGGTTTGCTGGTTTCGGCCAACTACACCTGGTCCCACAGCATCGACGACGGTTCCAATGGAAGCGGCGACGGCGACTCCCTCGCTGCACAGAACGTTTCCTGCTGGCCCCGGGGAGCGGCGCAATGCGGGGAGAAGGCCAGCAGCGCCTTCGACGCCCGCCAGGTGTTCAATGCAAATCTCATCTATGAGCTGCCTTTTGGGGCAGGCAAGCCGTACCTTTCGCAGAACGGTTTCGCGCGGGCGGTTTTCAGTTACTGGCAGATCAGCAGCATCTTCATCGCCCGTACCGGCTTCCCCGTGAACCTGACGACCAGCGGTACTGGCCCGGACGGAAACACCAACTCGCAGCGTCCCAACTTGGTTCCCGGCCAGCCCTTGTATTTGGCCGGCGGGACTTTCAACGCAGCGGCTTTTTGTACCCCTGGGACGAAAGATCCGCCTTATCCGCGTGGTACCTGCCCCTCAGGATTCGGCGATGTGTCCCGCAATTACTTGCGCGGTCCCGGGTTCTGGCAATCTGATTGGGCGCTTTCCAGACGCTTCCCTCTCACGGAACAGTTACAACTTCAGTTCCGGGCCGAGATGTTCAACGCTTTCAACAGAGCGCAGTTTGCTAACCCGAATGGCCTAATTTCGGCTTCCGACTTCGGCAGGATATATCTGCCTTTGAATACAACTCCGATAGGAATAGGTACGCCGCGTCAGTTCCAGTTTCTGCTGAAGCTACAGTTCTGAAGGAAGAGAGACGAGGAGTTCAATATCTTCAATTATGCGGAGTACGGACAGCTCCGGAAGAATATTTCGGCAACCACCTTGGGCCAGATCCTGAACACGGTGAACACTGGTCCGGTCGGCACCGGTACTCCGCGGCCAATTCAATTCATGCTGAGGCTTACTTTCTAGGGGCTAGATGGGTCCAGGAGCATCATGTTGTTTCCGCGTCTTCGCAGGAAACCTACAGCTACTATGGCATTCTGAATAGGCTCTGTTTCAACATTGGATACCACTGTGAGCACCACGATTTCCCCTCTGTTCCGTGGAGCCGGTTGCCGGAACTTCGCATAACAGCCGCCCAGTTTTACGACCAGCAACTAGTATTACTACGTTAAGTATTGAATTATTAAAAGATTAGCGCT
>Ga0335082_10005566_pt1 | contig 13777 bp, 8 predicted proteins | sample Lox_Sample_41_FD_206718 | JGI IMG/M metagenome (GOLD analysis project Ga0335082, IMG submission 206718) | Soil microbial communities from Loxahatchee National Wildlife Refuge, Florida, United States - Lox_Sample_4.1 | ecosystem: Environmental > Terrestrial > Soil > Wetlands | place: USA: Florida...
AGGCGGCAATTTCCTGATGACTGTGCTGCCGCTTCAGGAATACGATCGGCCGCCACCGGCCGGTGGGAAAGCGCCAGTTGATGCGTTCCGCCTCGGCCTCGAGTTCTGCCAGCAAGTCGTGATAGCGCTTGATATGGGTGCGGCTTGGCGCCCCGATCTGCACCAAGGTAAATTTCCCTTGATACTGCGGATATTTTTCCAGAAATCGCTCGACCGCCAGGAATCGTTCCAGGATGCCTTTTGTATAGTCGACACGGTCGACCCCCACAGCCAGGAAGGCGGCGTCGACCCCCAAACTCCGCAGCAGCGCCGAGCGTTCCAGATAGCTCACGGCTTGTTGGCTGTCTTCCGCAGCCTCATCCTCGTTGAGGTCTACGCTGATGGGAAATGGCCGGACAATAGTGGGGTGGTCTCGCCGCATGACGGAAAAGTGCTCCCAATCGACGCGCGCCTCCAGCGTCCGGTCCACTGTCTCTAGGAAGTTATTGCAGTGAGACTGAATGTGGAAGCCGACGAGGTCGGCGCCCAACAGGCCGTCCAACAACTGGCGTTGCCATGGGCAGATGCCGAAAGCCTCGGCATTGGGCCAGGGAATGTGCCAGAAAATGGCCACCCGCGCATCCGGCCTCTGTTCCTTCAGCAGCCGGGGAAGCAATGCGAAGTGGTAGTCTTGCACCAAGACCACCGGTTTTGATGTGTCTGCGATCTCTTCGAGCAGGGCATCGGCAAATTTCTGGTTCACTTCCTGGTAGAAGCGCCAGTCATCCGCACGGAAGATCGGGCGGGTGTGGGCGATGTGGCAGAGCGGCCAGATACCCTCGTTGGCAAACCCGTAGTAGTAACCTTGCTCTTCTTCCTTGCTCAACCAAACTCGCCGCAAGGTGTAGCGGGGCTCCTCCGGAGGGACGCGCAGCCGGTCGTGCGAATCGACCACTTCCCGGTCCGCATCGCCGCTGCCGTGAGCGATCCAGGTTCCATCGCTGGCGTTGAGAACAGGCTCCAAAGCGGTCACCAATCCGCTTGCCGGGACCGTCACTTCGACGGACTTCCCGTTGCGCTGGTGGATGTAAGGCTCACGATTGGAGACAATAAAAAGCCGTCCACCATCCAGTCGCGTTCGAATCTGAATCGCCAGCCGTTCGGCTGTCCACAGCGATTCCCCTGCTTCCCGCAAGCGAGCTTCGTTTTCTGCGGCGTTTCGGGCAGCTTTCAGACTTTCGGCCAAGGTGGCCACCTCGCGCGCCAGCGGCCGAAACAAATCGAGGTCGGGCATTTCCTGCCGCGAGGCCTTGCCCATGCGGAGAGCGCGCATCCAGTGAGCAGCGCGTGCGATCGGCCCGCCAATGCTCCAGCGCACGATCAGCAGGGTGATGAGCCCAATAAGAAAGGCCTGGACCAGCACGCGCTGAAACGTTTCCCGCCACACGCGAACAATCTGGTCATGAATATAACGAGTGTCGTGAACGACAGCGAGACTGCCCACGATTTCATCCTGCTGCTGAATCGGCACCGCCATGACATGCACAGGAATATTGGCCAGGCGAAGGAAGGTACTGGTGGCGCGATTGTTGGCAAGGGATGTACTGACTGCCTGCGGAGTCTCGGTTACGGTCTTGTCGAGCTCCGGAGTCATGGCCACCAACTTGCCATCGCGTTCATAAACCGCGAACCCGATCATGTGTTCGCGGTTCGCGAAGCGTTGTGCCAGGCGCTGCAGATCGCGGTCCGACTTCGACTTCCACGTTCGTTCGACGCTGCTGGAGAGACTCTCCGCAATGACTTCCGCTCGCCGCTCGAGGTCGGCGCGCAAGGCCCGCCTCTCCCCTACCGCCTGATAGTAGGAAAACAGCAGAGAGACCATGGTGATGCCCAGAACTAACGAGACAATCAGGCGAGTGCTCAGCAGTCGCATCCCATAGACTCCCGTTGCAAGAATGGTTTCTTATGACGAGGACAAAAAGTCCCAGGTTGTATGTATTCTTCGTAGCGAACGGATGTGTAACGTCCGCGCCAATCGCGGCCGGCGGTTTCTAGGATTCGATGGTTAGGAAAGTGCAAATGCGCTGCCAGGCCCTATAACAGCGCTAAGTTGCTGGAATACAGTCAAGTTCATTGACTTGTTGCGTCATTTAGCACAGGGTGGACACGACTTCGCCAGGGAAAATATTCCTGATCCAGGTAAGAACAGCGGGTTGCAAGGGCGGAGGCTACGCCAGTGAGACCTATGGTCCCAGGGGTATACAGTAAATTCTGTAGGGATATGCCTTAGGCAGCGTGGTAATGTAGTTGAACTTGAGCCTGAACCCTGCAGGCTTTCGCCCGGGGAAAATAGTTCTCCTCATCGCAGGGGCTATATGGAACAGTCAAATACGTCACTGCCTCCATTCAATTCCATGGCGGGACGAAACTGGTGGCATCCTGCCGACGGACCGCATTCCACTGCTGAGTATTTTTCCAGGTTTGCCCTTGTCTTCCTGCTCTACTTCGCGGCGGGGAAGCTCGGACTGGCTGTGCCGTTCACCAGTTCGAATGTTTCCCCAGTATGGCCAGCAGCAGGGGTTGGCCTGGCGGCGGTATTGATGTGGGGAGGCCAGGTGTTTCCCGCAGTTGCCCTGGCGGCATTCCTGGTGAACTATCTCAGCGGCCTACCCGTAGGGGTAGCCGTGGCCATTGGTCTGGGAAACGCATCCAGTGCGCTGCTTGGGGGATACTTGCTGGGGCGCATACCGGACTTTTCCATCACGCTCCCCAGATTACGCGATCTGCTGAAATTTGTGCTGATTGGTGCGGTGGCCGCCGCTGCGGCAGCTCCCACAGTCGGCGTCACCGCGCTCGCTTTGCATCACATACGCAGCTGGTCGGGATACGACTCCGCCTGGGCGATCTGGTGGCTGGGCGACGCGATGGGGGTCCTCGTGGTGGCTCCTCTGCTCCTCACCACGCGCGAACTGGCGGCCATCTGCAGCACCCCGCGGGTTGTGGAATTGATCCTGATCCTGCTAGGCCTGCTCGCTGCCAGTATGTTCATATTCGGTCCATCCCTAACCCTGCGGGACGACGTTCTGGCGTTCGTCGTGTTTCCCTTTATTTTGTGGGCGGCAATCCAATTCCGGTCACCCGGTGCGGCTGTGGCCAACGTGGTCGCTGCAGCCATTGCGATCTGGGGCACCGCCCACCGTTCCGGCCCGTTCGTGAATCACACCCCGCTACGCAATGCCGAGTTGCTGCAATTGTTCATTGCCGTCACCTCGCTCACGGGACTCATGCTTGCGGCCCTGATTACCGAACGGGCGCAGATCGAGGAGGCGTTCGAGACCAAAGAGAAACTGTTGCGCGCCTTGCGAGAGGCCCAGTCGGCGTTGGCAGAAGCCCACCGCGAACTGGAAAACCGTGTGCGCGAGCGAACCGCACAACTGGAACGGAGGACCCAGCAGGTTGCGGAACAGGCCGAACTTCTCGACCTGGTCAATGATGCAATCTTCGTCCGCACCCTGGATGACAAGATCGTCTATTGGAACCGGGGTGCAGAGCGGCTCTACGGCTGGAACCGCGAGGAAGTTTTGGGGAAGGCGGTTGAGGCCATATTGGAGACCGGTTTTTCTCAGCCTTTCGCGGAGATTCAGGAACAACTGTTCCGCAACGGTAGCTGGGAAGGAGAACTGACACACTGCAAGCGTGACCGGAGCCGGATAGTGGTCGCCAGCCGCTGGGCGATCTGGTCAAGCAAAGAAGGGAAGCCTCTGGGTTTTCTCGAGCTCAACACAGACATTACCGACAAGATACGGGCCGAGCAGAGTCTCCGGGAGCTGTCAGGAAAGATCCTCACTTTGCAGGACGAGGAGAGACGGCGCATCGCCCGCGAGCTGCATGACAGCGCGGGGCAGATCGTGGCCGCGTTGAGCATCAACCTTACTGTCATCGAAGCGGATGCCTCACTGCTGGGCCCGCGAGCGGTAAATGCATGCCAGGAAAGCATGCAGCTGGTGCAGGAGCTGTCTTCGGAAATCCGCACGATATCGCATTTGCTGCATCCTCCGTTGCTGGACGAGGCGGGACTGCCCTCAGCGCTGGGCTGGTACGTGGATGGATTTTCGGAGCGGAGCAACATTGCCGTGGATCTGGATCTCGCGCCGAACTTGGGGCGTCTGTCGCCGGAGGTGGAAACGGCGATCTTCCGCATCGTGCAAGAGTGCCTTACTAATATCCATCGTCACTCCCAGAGTCAGACCGCCGCCATCCGCATCAGCCGCAATGGACGGAGTGTCGAACTGGAGGTCCGGGATGAAGGGAAAGGCATTGCACCGGCAAACGGAGGCGAGAACCGGCCTCAGCCTCAGCGATCCGGGGTCGGGCTCCAAGGTATGCACGAGCGTGTCAAGCGATTGGGTGGCCGCTTCGAGGTCCGCTCAAGTCACAAAGGAACTGTCGTCCGAGCAAATCTGCCAATCGTGCCTCCGGAAGCCGATGCCGGCGAAGCGGTTGCGAAAGCCTCTTAGCCGTCATTTCGGAGACCGGCAATCTACCAGATGCCTTTATCACTTCCCGTGATCTTCTGCCCCAGGGCCGCTGCGGTTGCGAGGCAGGGCAGGAGGCTGAGTCGCGCCGTGTTCCGCAGTTGTCCCCGCGACATCAGGGTTTTCCATTCTCCGGCATAGAGCCGTACCGAGTGGGGCAGAATGGGAACTCGCAGAAATCCCCTGGCAAAGCCAACCTGCCCGAGCCTTAGCTGTGCCGCCGATCGAACCGGCGAAGGGATGGGGACGCCCTGCCCGCGGTAGCCTTCCACATATTCCGCCACAATCACCAGCAGAGTTGCCAGGCCTTCCCAAATTCCATTTTCTTCAGCCAACGCACGCAAGCTGGCGAAATCAATCTCCCCGGTTTGCAGGATCTCAAATGTGTCCGCGATGTCGCAGAGGCGAATAAAAAAGTGGCGGTACATTCTCTGCAGCGTGCAGATTACCAGCCGGTCTTCCAGGGACGACACTGGAAAGCGGTACCCCTGCAACATGAGCTTTCTGGCGCGTTTAGGCAAGGAATGGGCGAGGCTAACCAGTTCGCCGGTCTGTCCCAGGCGCCCGATGTGTACTTCCACCAGTTCAGGCAGACCGGGAATCATAAAATTCCACTTATTGGCCAACCGGTCGCCCCAACTGCGTGGAGCGACTCGCCCATTGCAACGCTCAGTCATGACGCGAATGATTTCTTCTGCCGGGGCGTTGGTATAGAGATCCAGATCGCTGCCGAGATCTGGCCAATGGTCCAGCGATTTGATGACCGTAACTTCGCATCCTGCTTCTCCCAGCGCCTGCAATATCTCGTGCAGGCGAGTCAGGGCATTTTCGATGCGGCAACTTTCCTGCTCCAGCGCGTTCGTCGCCCACTCATAGCGTTCGCCGTCCCCAGCGTCGGCCATGAGTCCCCGAAGAACGCCCATGGAGCGCATGAGGACGTGGTTGGTACCTGCCAGTAAGAGCATCTCCTCAAATCGTGCGCGGCTCAGGTCATGAAATGCATGCCGCTCTTCGGGTACAGGCGAGAACAGAAGCCGTGACAGCAGCACGAGGGAGTTGTTGGAATCAAAACGTGAAGTCATATGAGAAGTCGGGCCCCGGTCGTTTCAAGGTTGCGGTGGTCGCGGCACCTGCGGTGCCTGCGGCTGATGTGTTGCTGGAAGGATCGGCACGATCGAAGGCGACGAATTCGCGCCGGGAGGTGAATCTTGTGGTGGCCTTGGGACCGAGGGTGCTGGTTCGACCACCGGAGTGTTATCGCGGTGTTTGAGTTCTACAGGTCCGCCCTCGCGGCGCAGGACTGCCGCCTCTCCCGCGAGTTGTGCACTCACCTTCTGATCGCTGTTATCTGCCACCTCGCCGAGCCTCATGCCCTCGGCAGACTTTCGGGTTGCCAGACCGACGCGGGCGCCGGCGCCCAGGGCCTGCTTCGCCCTTTCATAAAAAAACTGTGCCGTTTCGGAGTCTCCTTCCATCTCGGCCACATAGCCCGCATTGTTCAAGGAGAAAGCGTTGTTTGGATCCAGCGAATAGGCGGCGCGGAATCTCCGGTCGGCATCGCGCCAATCGTTGCGGTTGAGCGCACTCACTCCACGGGCGTTCAACATGGCAGCCTTTTCTGGGGCCGTTTCAGACTGGATGCGGGCACTCAACCTCTCGGCGCTTTGCGCCGCCATTTCGCTGACCGGCTTGCCGCGCCAGGCTCGATTGAAAGTCACGATGACCGGGCTGGAAGAGTTGATCGCCGCCGCGGCTGTGTAGTACTTGAGGGCCGAGTCCAGATCGCCTTCCGTTTCTTTAGTCACACCAAGGTTGTTAAGCGTGAAGGCGTTCTTTGGGTCCTCCACCAAAGCGCGCAGCAGGAGAGCTTCCGCCTCCGACCCTCTCCCCTGCGACAAGAGATGCACTGCCCCCACATTCGCCCGGCTGATTTGCATCGCCTGGTCATGAATACCGGCGACCTGGTCTCGAAAAGATACCCCACGCAAGTTTGGCGAGCTTGCCCGGTCGATGACGGCGTCGGTCATCTGCCGCGACGCCAGTTCGTACAGTTGTTGTGCGCGGTCCACTTCGCCGTTCAATTCTGCGATGTATCCCAGATTGTTCAGCGTGAACGGGTCACCGGGATCGTAGAGATAAGCCTTGTAAAAAAGGGCATTCGCCTTCTCATATTGGTGCTTGCGCACCGCATCTACGCCTTCCTGGTTGAGACGCTGGACCGGCGTGAGCTTACTGCGCCGAGGAAGCGTGATCTTAATGTCGCCAGCCTGCGCGGTCTCCAGGAAAATACCGAACAGCACAGCCATTAACACGCGGGTTCCACGTGATCGCAATATGTTCATCGTTAGAGACATTCCACCGCCAAGGGTTGGATGCCGGCGGGATATGGGCGTTGCCCTGCCCAGCCATCTTTCGGCGAAACTGCAGATTACCTCCCGCCAACCTGGTGCATCCAAGGAACCCATCACGAAGGGTGAGGTGTGCATGAATCTACTCGGAGTTCTGCTTCTCTTTGGCACTTTGACCTGGGCCCAGGCGGCTCCTTCGTCGTTTTCCGCGAACACGACCCCGGTTCCAGCGGTCGGGATAAAAGCAGCGGATCCTGGAAGTACGGAGCGGATCAAGCAGTTGCCCGATCTCCTACCACACCCTGCTGGGAAGCCGACTTTGATGGGCGGTACCATCGTCAAGGTCGATCGTGTGCGGGATGAGATTGTTATCGGCATTTTCGGAGGCGGGAAAACCCGAGTCCTCTTCGACAACCGGACGCATGTGTATCGGGACGGGACCGCCTCCTCGGCAAGCGCTCTCCGCGACGGTGACCGCGTGTACGTCGATACCATGCTCGCCGGCAAGGACATCTTTGCCAAGAATGTCCGTGTGACAACGCAGGTTGCCATGGGACAAAGCGCAGGCCAGGTGGTTCAATATGACTCAAGAAGATCGGAGCTGGTGCTGAAGGATGCGATTTCTCCGCAGGAACTGCGAGTGCGCATGCTGCCAGGCACCGTGATCTCGCAGGGCGACCGCACGCTCTCTGCGAATGATCTGCTTTGCGGGACGTTGGTTGCGGTGACCTTCCAGCCCGGCGGCTCCGACCTGCCCGTCGCTCGCCAGGTCTCGATTCTGGCGGCACCGGGAAGCGCCTTTGCTTTTGTCGGACGCGTGCTGCACCTCGATCTTCATCTTGGCCTTCTGGTGGTACAAGATCCTCGCGATCAGAAAAGTTATGAGGTCGCTTTCGATCCCAGGGTCATCGGGGTAAGCGACAATTTGCAAGAGGGGTCGAGCGTACAAATCACGGCCGCGTTTGACGGGGCCCGGTACGTGGCCAACTCCATCAAAGTTGCGTCCAGCTCCAAGCCGTAGAAAAGCCGCAGACAGGTAAGTAACCCTTCCGTTTGGCGGGTACTCATCTCTCCTTCCCCGTTAGCACCGGACGATGCACTTCCGACACCGTGTCTAGGGGTTTCCCTGATTGACCCTAGGAAAAGCCTGTATTACTGTCTTCTAAATTTAAAGCTGGGCGCGCAACGCGCCCCCGCTCAACCTAAATTTCGAGGACTTGCTTTTCGTCAACGGGCCAGTCCTGTCTAAACGGCGCAACTGACAAGCCAGCAGTTGCACATCGACCCAAATTCGGAGGACAGCTGCGTGCATACGCATGACTACATCTTTGTTTTGTTTATTTTGATTCTGGCAACGTCCGCGTTCGGAAGCGTAACCGTGAGCAGTCCGGCGAATGGTTCGAAACTGGGATCCCCGGTGCATTACGTGGCGACAGGCACGGCCCCGAGCTGCGACCGCGGCGTCGCCTCGATGGGTATCTACGTCGATGATGTGCTGAAGTACGTGCAAAATGGCGACAAGTTGGACACCGAGATATCCTTCGACGCGGGGAGCTACAACACCACCGTGGAAGAGTGGGACTACTGCGGCGGCGCCAGCTATACCCATGTCGACATCACGGTAAGCGGTTCGACTGGCGTATGGGTTACATCACCAACAGACAACGATTCTGTAACCTCACCCGTACATTACCAGGCCACGGCGACCACAGATAAGTGCGACAAGGGTGTGGCGTCGATGGGTATTTATGTCAACAATGTGCTGAAGTACACGACGCAGGGCGCCAGCCTGGACACCGATCTGTCGCTGTCTCCCGGAAAGTACGATACCGTCGTGGAGGAATGGGACCATTGTGGTGGTGCAGCTTACACCCACGTCGCCATCACAGTCGTGGAAGGCTCCGATAATCAATCCACGTTCAGTAAACTTCAGGCCAGCAGCGGATGGGTTGGATACGGGGAACTGCCGCCGGATTACAAGATCTGCCGAGCCCCTTGCCCGGGCGTAACCTGGTCCATGAAGCAGCATATTGGGTCACCCTCGCGGAGCGGCAACTCCACCAAGTTCAATCTGGGAGGCACCAAGCCTTATTCGGATGCCTTGTGGACGCTTGGACTAATTGGCCAGAATACGACGCAGGGCATGCCAGACAAGAACCACACTATTATCCCGACGCTGCATAACTTCACTTACGACGCCTATTTTTACACCACCCAACTTTCGTTGTCCCAAGTGCTGGAATTCGATATCAACATGTATTTCAACGGGCTTTCGTTCGTGTGGGGGAACCAGTGCCGGATCGCCGGCGGCCACGCCTGGGACATCTGGGACAATGTGGACAAGAAATGGGTTCCAGCCGGCGCGCCCTGCAACCCGATCAACAACGGCTGGAATCACGTCGTTATCCAGGTGCAACGGACCTCCGACAACCGGCTGTTGTTCCAGTCCATCAGCTTGAACGGCAATAAGCACGTCATCAACAAGTACTATGCGCACGGCAAGTGCCCGAACAACTGGTATGGTTTTTCCGTGAACTACCAGATGGACGGCAATTCCAAACAGACCGACTACTCAACCTACCTCGACGATTTCAACGTGACCTACTGGTAGAAAAGGGCGGGGCACAAGCGGGGGCACATCCACACGGGCGTGCCCCCGGTCTGCTTTCCGCTTTCCACTCTCCACTTATGGGACGGCCAGACGATCGACGGTTCTTGAGTCTGCCAGTTCTGTGTGACGTAGCGCTTCTGTGAGGTGTTGGGTCACCGCGGCTGCCACCGTCGGCACGAGCCCGGGAGATACCACCGTCAGACCGCCAATGCAGCCTAAGTGCAGATATGCGACCCGATTGTCCCGAAGAAATTCGAGCGGATACTCCGGTTTGCGTTCTCGCGCTGCTTCTGGTTCCGCATCCATCACATAGGCAACGTCGGGTGCGGGAACCAGCTTCAGGAGTAGCCAGATGTAGGCTTGGATGAAAACGCTATGCCATGACAAGTTGGCAAGCTCGTCATAAAGGTAACGGTCAAAGATTACGACTTCCGACTCGCTGTGCTTTGCACGTAGCACCACCGTGGTGAGAGAGACCGCGTCCAGACTGTACAACACAAGCCTCAGGACGCTCATATACCAGGAGCGAACGTTTTTGTCGCGCCGCCGTACCGGACGGCCAGGCGCTCCGACGCCGCGCTCGCTCCCGAACAGTCTGCTGGATGCAGTATCACGAAAACGGGTCAGGACTGCGACGTCATCCCAGAAGGCGAAGCGGCGGACCTGGAGTCCGGCTTGGCGAAGGCGGGTGTCAAGCATCTCGATTTGTGTGGTCTTGCCGGAGCCGTCAATCCCCGAAAAACTGATGATCACGGGGAGACGACGTTTTCGGGCCGACGCACCCAAGGTTGTCGATTCCATTTTTAGCGGCTGCCCGGAGGCGTGCTCGGGCTTCCGCTGGCCAACGCTGCGACCGCCCCGATGGCAACGCCAGCACCCACGATGGCACCCACCTTAATCAGGAGAGTGCGCACCCGTCGCTGTTTGGGTGGCGCGATCGCCACTCCGGCAGGATTTGACGCCGCCACCCCGGTTGTGGCCGGGCGTTCCGCGGCGGCAGTTCCCACGGGAGTTGGTCTTTGTGTCTGCGCCTGTGCCTGCAGAGAGAAAGTGGCCGGTGGTTGCTGGGATGTCCCGGGGTGCGTAGCCGCTGGCCTCGATGTCGCGCTCGGGCTGTCAGGAATCACCGATTGTCGGCCATTGTTCTGGGCTGAGGCGAGGAAGCCATTGAGAAGCACGAAGAGCAGGAGCGAATCAGCTATCCAGATCTGAGTTTTGTTTCTCATGTTTCCCCAATCACGCGGTTCGCATTGCCCGCTCAAAGCGTATCGCCGCTTTCGTGAGACGGGCCCCCGCCCAAAGAATGCGGCGAATGGAATGCATGGCTCGGAAACGCCTGGTAACTCTCCACCGCGTCCGACGAATGCTGGTAAATCTCAAAGAGACGATCCACGCTCGTCAATTCCAGAATTGCGGCCGGCCCCGGAGAAATCGCGGCGAGCTTGAGGTCACCATTGCGCTTCATGACCTCTTCCATGCTGTTCAAGAGCATTTCAACACCCGCACTGTCCAGCCGGGTAACGCCCGAAAAGTCGAACACCATGCGGGGCCGGTCGGCATGCAGAAACGGTTCAATTTCGCGAAAATAAGATTGCGCGCTCTCCCCAACCAGTTGTTCTGGAAGTTGGAGAACGACGACGGGTCTGTTGCTGCTCATAACCTTGCTTCCTTTCCGCACGGATCCACTGATTCGTCCCCCCAATCAAAGGGAACCCCGCTTTATCCACCTGCGATTGACAATGTAGACAGGCGCCGTACGGCGGTCTATCAGGTACCACCTGTAGGTTGCGGACAGTATTGCCGTACAACCCAAAGTCGCTCGGCGATATCACGTCCGCAAGGCCACGCGTCATCCTCAAAGCGGAGGTAAGGGACCGCTAGGAAGAGCTCTGCAGCAGTCGCGTGATCTCCGCCTCGGGATCGTGGGTGATGTGCCGCAGCAAATTCACGCCATAGCGGCTGAGAGTTGCCAAATTCGTCCTGTACCAGCAACAACGGGCCATGTTGGGGGATAGGCCACACAGGAACCGCAGTTTGCGCATGTTATTCGGGGAGGTGAGCGCAGCCGCCACCAGTCGATGATTACCATCAAGGATCGTAAGCGGGCTTTGTTCGCTGACGCCGATCAGCAGAACCGCTCCGGCATCGCTTATCCGGGTCAGCCAGTCTCTGAGGTCCCAAATCTTGGCCAGGAAGGTTGGTTCCACGGGAGGAGTCGATGTTGATTGCAATGATCGAAGGACCTGGTTGAAGCCAAAATCTCCCTGCGCCACTTTCCGCCATTGTGCCCGGGGAAAAACTCGGACCTGTTCCAGGTCGGGCGGTTGCAGCTCAATGTCGAACCACTCAGTATCCTTCGGCAGCTCCCTCCACAGTGCGCCGTGGCGAAGGAACAGCAGGGCACGGCGCCTGGCGTTCTCTCGAGGATCGTTAAAGTCTGGAGTCGAAACCAGGGCCCCCATTGATTCCTGGTAATCCTCGAATTCGGGATTGTAGAAATCATTTTTCAGGAATTCTGCAATCACTTCGTCCTCGGAAACCCGTCTGATGATTTGTACACAGCAGAGTCCGCTGTTCGCATTCTCGTCTGGCACGGCAGCAAATGTGCTCTTCAGGAATGGAACCGCGACTACTGCCAGCAAAAGAGCCATCAACACCATCTGCACCAGGATTACTTCCTGCAGACTGGAGTGGAAAACATATATTCCTGCGATCACGACACCGCTGAACATCAACTGGACCCACGCGGTGTTGGCAATCCGGTAGGACATCTCGTAGGCAATGATCACGACACTCAGCGAGTAGATGCAGGTCGCGGCTGCGTACAGACCCAGGAGATGGGGCACATCGTAGTTCACATCGAAGACAAACTGGGAGCCAAACAAGGTTGACCAAATCCAGGGCGGGGCCAGGCGCAACACTAGGGTCAGCACGCTTCCCAGTCCGAACACCAGCAGCAGCGCGGTTGTCAGCACCTCATGGGTCCGGCGGTTCTGGCTCTGAGCAGCCGCAGAGATCGGGAACATAGTGTGCGCCACCGCCCACGAGAAGGAGAAGATGACTCGTCCAACCAAAGCAACCGCCGCATAGATGCCGGCGGGCGTGGCAGCGAAAAAGTGTTTGACAATGGCAATGTCACAATTGTTGATGACCACTTGACCGGTGAAAAATACGATGGCCTGCAAGGCCTCGCGGAACGCGTCCGGGATGTGAAGGTCGAAGATCTCGGGCTTGGGCATGACAGGCAGAGCGAAGTAATAGGCTATGGCGATTCCGCAGGCATTCGCAGCCACCACGCCAACGACGCCAAACCCGAGTGTGATAAAGAGCAAAGAACCCAGCAGCCGGGAAGACGCCTCCAGCACCATGTTGCCGGCCAAACGCCGGAAGTCGCAGCTGCCCTGCAGATATCCTCGCCGGCTGCCGAGCGGGACGTAGAAAGCTACTCCAACCGCCAGCCAGAGCACGAGCTTGGTGGTTGGCAGGTTGAGATATTGGGTAATCAGCGGGTCGAGGAGCACCAATCCAAGAGCCAGGAAGATACTGCTTATCCAGGCCCGTGTCTGAAATATGCGATAGGCCGCACTCTTCGCCTCCGGCGAGGCTTGCTTTGCGACCACCTTAGCGGAAACGATTTGGAAAGAAAGGGTAACGGCCGACAACAGAATCAGCAGAGTGTAAACCGCGCTGGCATGCCCGAAGGCGGCGACCCCGAGGAAGCGCGCGACCGAGACGTTGTATGCAAAATTGATGGCGGTTACTGAGGCGGAGCCCGTCAGTAGCACCAAACTGCCCGCAAGCACTCGCGCCCAGGGATTGATCCGCTCACTGGTCAGACTCGCAATCACGTATCAGCTCCGAGCAAGAGAATGGAGAGGCTTGTGGTGGCGACGGACTGACACATGGCGCAAACCCCTGTGATTGCGGGAATACGGCCCAGGTTGCCCGGCCTGGCAAGCTTCTCTGGGACCGGTGGGCGGGCTGTCCGTGACAACCCGGCGCAGCGCATCTGCCTCTAATGACCTCAATCCTCCATGACACGTCGCCCGAGAGCTACGTTTGCGGTGGGCCTCCTGTTGTTTGTGCAAGGATGTACCCACACCGGCATGGCCCCGTCGTTGCGCTCGAGTGTGCCTACGGCGCAAGCCCATCCCAAACTCCTGGCTGTTTACGAACCATGGTTCGGACATCCCCAACACATTTCGGTTGGCTATTCGTCTCACGATCCCGTAGAGATCGGTAAGCAGATCGACGAGGCCAAGAACCTGGGAATCAGCGGATTTGTCGTGGACTGGTATGGAGAC
>Ga0335082_10005567_pt1 | contig 13776 bp, 9 predicted proteins | sample Lox_Sample_41_FD_206718 | JGI IMG/M metagenome (GOLD analysis project Ga0335082, IMG submission 206718) | Soil microbial communities from Loxahatchee National Wildlife Refuge, Florida, United States - Lox_Sample_4.1 | ecosystem: Environmental > Terrestrial > Soil > Wetlands | place: USA: Florida...
CAGAGCCGTGGCGGCCTCGCGCTCGACCGCGGGGAAGTCATCCAGGCAGCTGTACACGCGGAGGAGGATCAGCGGGACGGCTGCGTCCCATTCGTCGGTGAGCTGCGTCCGCTCCTGGATAGCCTGCGCGGCCCGGGCCGCCCGCACGGAGTTTTCCAGCTGACCGACCACCCCGTAGCGGAACGACTGAAACGCCGCGAACCGGGCGGCCAGCTTCGACTCGGCCGGAATCGTCCCGGCGTGCTCGAGCAGGTCAAGGTACTCCCCCCCGCGAGCCGTATCACCCGACAACAGCAGCTCGGCGGCCAGGCCCAGCAGCCGTTCCGGGGTCTCTACCAGCGGCGAGGGATCGACCATGCCCAGCACCAGCGGCTCCGGCGCCGTCGGGGAATGCAGGAAGTCGGGCACGACCCGGTCCTGCAGGAGCGCTAGTGCCCGGTCGGGCTGGCGGGCCGCCAGGTAGTAGCGGGCGGCGCGCCGGGTATCGCCTGCCGTCTCGCACCATTCGGCGGCCCGCAGCTGAAGCACCTGCTCGCGGGCGGGGTCCCGGGCGCGCAACTCGGCGCGCAGCACCTGGCGCACCAGATGGTGATACCGGAAACTGGCCCGCTCCTCGTCCAGGGCCACCAGGAACAGGTGCGCGGCGTCGATGCCGCGCAGCAGCGCCGCCGCGTCCGGCCGCCCGGTGACCGCCGCGCACCCCTCCGCGGTCAGCACCCCCGCCAGGACCGAGGTATCCAGCATGAACCGGGCCACCTCGGGCGGCTGCTGGTCCAGCACCTCGCAGACGAAATAGTCCGCGATGGCCGGGCCGCGGACCTCCAGCGCCCGGGCCAGCCGCGCCGGATCGGCCGCCCCGCGCAGCGACAACGCCGCCATCTGCACGATCGCCGGCCACCCCTCGCTGCGCTGATGCAGCACGGCCAGGTCAGCATCGGCTATCCGGACACTGAAATTCGCCAGCAGGTCACGGCTCTCCTCCACCGAGAAATACAGGTCACGGTCGCGGATCTCGCACAGCTGGCCCGACATCCGCAGCCGGTGCTGCCGCAGCGGCGGGTCAAACCGGCCCGCCAGCACCAGCTGGACCGTCTCGGCCGGCCACCGCTCCACCAGATCGGTCATCTCCGCAGCCGCCCCGGCCGCCGCCAGATGGAAATCATCCACGATGACCGCCGAGCCCGCCGGCAGCCGGGCGGCATCGTTAGCCACCGACGCGGTGACATCAGCCGACATCGCCCGGTCCATCGCGAGCAGGTCCGCGGCATCAGCGCCGAACCCCGGCTCGATAACCCGCGGCGCCTCGATGAACCCGGCCCAGAACCGGGCCGGGTCCGCATCAGCCCGGTCACACGACAGCCACGCCGTCACCCCCGCCGGCCGCGCCGCCGCCCAGTCCGCCAGCAGCACGCTCTTACCCGCCCCCGCCGACCCCACCACCACCGTCAGCCGCTGACCAGCACCCCCACCAAGCCGCTCACGCAACGCCGGCCGGGAAACGAGCGTACCGGGCAACGCCGGAGGCCGGAACTTCGCCAGCGCGTACTGCGGATATCGAGCGGCGTCATGCTCGGCGGTCACGATGTCCGTCGTGGTAAGTCCCATCACACTCCTCAGCCTCCGGAGGCGCCGAGACTGCAAGTGAACAACGCATGGAGCCTCGCTGGAAGGGACCAATGTCCCCGATTGGGGCCGGCCGTCGTCGAAAAGGCGAGGCCGGATCGTCCTGGCGGGGGACGCGGCTGGGGCGCTGCGCCCGTACGGTCTGTCGCATGGATGTGATCAGCTGCGAGGGCCTGACCAAGCGGTTCGGGCCAGCGATCGCCGTGAACGGGCTTGATCTGGCGGTCTCGTCCGGTCAGGTCTACGGTTTTCTCGGCCCGAATGGCGCCGGCAAGACCACGACCATCCGGATGCTGCTGGGCCTGATCGCGCCATCCGCGGGCCAGATCCGTTTGCTTGGCCGGCGCCTTCCCGACCCGCGGGCCGTGGCGCAGGCCGGCTCGATGATCGAGGAGCCCGCCTTCTACCCGTGGATGACCGGGCGGGTCAACCTCGAGGTGCTCGGTGCCACGGGCGGTGGCTGCGGTCCCGGCGAGGCCGCCCGGGTCCTTCACCTGGCCGGCCTGGCCGATGTTGCTGCCCGGAAGGTCAAGACCTACTCCCAGGGCATGCGCCAGCGGCTCGGGATAGCCGCGGCGATGCTCGGGCGCCCGCCATTGCTGATCATCGACGAGCCGACCAACGGGCTCGACCCGGCTGGCATCAGGGAAATCCGGGGCCTGCTGCGCGGCCTGGCCGCGGAGGGGACGACGGTATTCCTGTCCAGTCACCTGCTTGCCGAGGTCGAGCAGGTATGCGACCGGGTTGCCGTGATCGTCGGTGGCCGGCTGGTCGAGGAAGGCGCGCCCGCGATGCTCGGCGCGATCAGGCGGCGGGTCCGGGTCGAGGTCCGTGCCGCGGACAGCGGAGCAGCCGCCCGGCTGCTGGCCCGGTGGATCAGGGTTCCGGCCCGGCACGCCAACGGGCAGTTCCTGGTCGAGCACGACCGCGGCCGGGACGTGAACGGCGTCCTGATGGCGGGCGGGGTGGTCGCCGAATCGGTGACCGTCGAGCGGCCCGGGCTGGAAGACAGGTTCCTGGAGATCACGGGGAAGGAGGACGCACGTGCCGTGGCTGCTGGCAGCTGAGCTCCGCAAGCTGATCAGGCCGCTGGTGTGGGGAACCGGGCTGGCCATCATCGGTTTCTGCCTGCTCATCACCTGGGGTGGCGCCAACAACGCCCGCGGGGCGCTCGCCAGTCCCCGGATTCCCGATGTCTGCGCGCGGGCAGTGACCGCGCAGTGCAGGCAGGTCATCGCGCACGCGCACGCCGCGGCCCGGACCGCCGCGGCCGCGACGAGCCTGCTCGCGCAGCCCGGCGAGATAGGGCACGTCGCGGCCGGCATGCTCGCCTCGGTGCCTGGCCTGCTGCTGATCGCGCTGGTCGCTGGCGGCCACTGGGGCGGCGAGTGGGGGTCCAGGACCATCAGGCAACTGCTCGCCAGGCAGGGCCGCCGGACCCGGGTACTCGCGGCCAAGTGGCTGACGATCTGGGCCGCGGGCGTGGCGGCCCTGGTGTGCTGCTGGCTGGTCCTGGCCGTAGCCGCGCCGCTGATCGCGGCCGCTGCCGACCTCCCGGCCGCTCATGCCCCGATGTGGGCTGGCCTGGGCTCGTCGGCATCAGCGGCCGGGCGCGCGGCGATAGTGCTCGGGCTGTTCGCTGCCGTCGGGACCGCGGCCGGCGCGATCGCCCGGGGGCAGCTCGCCACGACGGCGATCACCGTGGGCTCGATGCTGCTCGCGCTCCTGGTCGCCGGCATTGCGAGCATCGGGCGGCTGTCCCCGGCGTCGTTCGTGCAGGCCTGGATGAACTTTGACGCTCCGGGCTACCTGCCCACCAACTTCTGGAGCAGGTTCGTCAGCGACAGCCAGCAGCCCGGTGAGCTAGCCGGGCTGCTCGGCATCGTGCTCACCGGCGCTATCGCGGCAGCCATCGCCCGCTGGCGATTCTCCGCCGACGTCACGGTGTGACCGCCGGGCCGACGGCATAGGGTCGAGCCGTGTGGAAAGCCTGGTCGCAGCGGCGACTGCGGGCCGAGACCGTAGACCGGCTGGTGGCGGCGGTGCTGCTGGCCTGGGCGCTGTTCGATGTGCCCTGGTGGTGGCGGCCGCCAGGGCACGGCGGTTCCGCGCTGGTCATCCTCGGTGTCATCGCGCTGGCCGCTGCGCAGTCGATGCCGTTTGTGCGGCGGCGGCAACAGCCGGCCGCAGTGCTGGCCCTGACTGGCGCCGCCCTGGCGGTCAAGTACGCGGCAGGGGAGAACATATGGTCGGCCGGCGCCGCGGTTCTCGCCGCCGCCTACGGCCTGGGAGCCTACGGCAGCAGCAGTGTGCGCCGGGCTGGCCGGGCACTGGCGGCATGCGCGTTGCTCGCGGTCTTCATCACGTTGCCGGCTGACCGCGGCAGCCACGATCCGGCCATCGCCTGCGCGCTCCTGGCCATAGCACTGGGCATGGGCGAGGTCACCAGTGCGCATCGCGATACGGCCGCCGCCGCGGCCCGGCACGCGCAGGATATGGAACGGGCCAGGCTGGCGCGGGAGCTGCACGATGTGGTAGCCCACCAGCTCAGCGCCATCGCCGTCCAGGCCGGGGCAGCCCGGCTGGCAGCGGCCGGCGACCCGCAGGCGGCGGCGGCCGCGGTAGCCGCCATCGAGCGGCAGGCCCGCGGCGGCCTGACCGAACTCAACCAGCTGGTCCGCGAACTGCGGCCGGCCGCCGATACAGGCCCGGATACGTCGCCGCAGCCGCGACTCTGTGACATTCCCGGCCTGATCAAGCGGGCCGGGGAGGCGGGTATGCGAGCTGAGTTGCGCGTCGACGGCGAGCCCCGCCCGCTGCCGCCCGCCGTCGAGCTGGCTGGCTACCGGGTGGTGCAGGAAAGCCTGACCAATGCGATCCGGTATGCAGCGGGCGCCGCGGCAACGGTCCGCCTGGCCTATCGTGACGACGGGATCATGGTCGAGGTGACCGACGACGGGCCTGGCGCGGCAGCCGGTGCGGCCGCAATTCGTGGTGGCGGCGCCGGACTGGCCGGGCTCAGGGAACGAGCCCGCCTGCTCGGCGGGCAGCTTGAGGCCGGGAGCGCCGCGGAACGGGGCTTTGCGGTACGCGCGTTCCTGCCGGGTCCGCTGTGACCATCCGCATCCTGGTGGTCGACGACCAGCCGGTGGTCCGGGCAGGCGTGGCCATGATGATCGGCACGCAGCCGGACCTCGAGGTGATCGGCGAGGCGCCCGACGGGCTGGCGGCGGTAAGCAAGGCCGCCGAGCTCAGGCCCGATGTCGTGGTGATGGACGTGCGCATGCCGCGGCTCAACGGGATCGAGGCCACCAGGCGGGTGGCCGCGCTGACGCCGAAGCCGCCGCGGGTCGTGCTGCTCACGACCTTCGACCTGGACGAGTACGTCTTCGACGGCCTGCTCGCGGGGGCCAGCGGATTCCTGTTGAAGCACGCCCCGCCTGAGGAGATCTTGCTCGCGGTGCGGGCTGCGGCCGCTGGCGATGCCCTGGTCTCCCCCGGGCCGATGCGGCGGCTCGTTGAGCATTTCGTCCGTGGCCGGCCACGTCAGTCAGCCGACCTGGACCGGCTCACCGACCGGGAACGCGAGGTGTTCGTCCTGATGGTCCGCGGGCTGTCCAACGCCGAGATCGCGCGCAGCCTGGTGATCGGCGAGACGACAGCCAAGACGCACGTCACCCGGATCCTGACCAAGCTCCAGCTGCGCGATCGCGCGCACGCCGTGATCTACGGATACGAGACCGGGCTTGTCCGTCCCGGCGAGGGCCGGACCGAGGGCTGACAACCCGGCGCGTTCGGGACAAAGGACTTTAGTCCCGGCCGACCGTGACTCATAGCACTACGGGTCCCCCCGCGTCGGCCTAGAGGCTTGGGCCCAATCGATTGCCGGGCAGCCTGGAGGCTCTGGTGGAACACCTCGCGCTGGCGGGACATGCTCCCGCCGCCATCGACCTGAACCAGCCTGGTTCGTACCTGAACTGGAACGTGTTCACGATTTCCGTGGCGAACCTGGTCCTGATCGCGGTGATGGTCGCCATCTTCGGGGCCGCGCTGCTGCTGCCGTTCCCCCGGGCCCGCGGCGGGGACGCCGCCGTCTCGGACCCGGAGCCGGACGCGGGCATCGCGCCGGGTGACGAGCGGATGTGGACGGCGCGGGCCCGCCGGCGCGCGCTGACCTCGCTGCCGCCGAACAAGCTGCTGCCGGACCGCCAGCCGGCCTACGTGGCCTCCTGGGTCTACGTGTTCGGCGTGGCGTCGCTGGCCGCGCTCGGCGTGGTGATCGTCAGCGGCTTCGCCATCGCGCTCGGCGGCACCGACTGGTGGCACACCAACCCGGTCGGTCACTTCTTCAACAGCCTGCACCTGTGGAGCGTCGAGCTGTTCATGGCGCTGCTGGTCATCCATTTGTGGGGCAAGTTCTGGATGGCCGCCTGGCGCGGCCGCCGGAGCCTGACCTGGATTACCGGCGTGGTCGCCTTCCTGGCCTCGATCGTGGAGTGCTTCACCGGCTACCTGACCCAGCAGAACTTCGACTCCCAGTGGATCGCCACCAACGGCAAGGACGCGTTCAACGCGGCCGGCATCGGCGCGTTCTTCAACCTGATGAACTTCGGCCAGATGCTGCTGTGGCACATCGTGCTGATCCCGATCATCCTCATCGCCCTCGTCGGCGCGCACGTCCTGCTGGTCAGGATGCGCGGCGTCAGCCACCCGCTGCCGGTCCCCCGGCCACGGGGCGTCGCCGCCAGGATGGCGGCCCGGCGCGCGGACCGGGCGGCGTGGCGCGGCCCGACCCGGCGCTACGACATCCTGAAGGAAGGCACCATCGCCACGCTGGTCATCCTGGTGCTTACCGTCGGCCTGGCCAGCCTGCTGTCCTCGCCGGACATTCCGTCGGTCACGGTGAAGAGCTGGACCCAGGTCGACCCGGGCGGCTTCCTCGCCACCGCGGCCACCGAACTGAACGCAACCAGCGGGAGCGCCACCCTCGGGCCGCCGTACAACAACAACGGCGACGCGCAGCGGGTCGTGATCGCCCCGGGGAACTGGGCCGGGGTCCGGCAGCCGATCGACACGGCGCAGGTCTTCGTCCTGAGCCCGCTGGCCTCGGCCACCGCGAACGACCCGGCGCTGGCCGCGGCCCTGGCCACCTACAAGTCCGCGCCCGCCGCCCTGCAGAACAAGTGGGTGGCCAACTACGTCAGCGCGGCCCCCAAGGTGAAGTTCGTCAACGGCATCCCGGTGCTGCCACCGGGCAACTACGGCCCGGTCCCGGCCATGCTGGCCACCGAGCTCACCCTGGCCCGCAGCGGCGCGATCGACACCGACCTGCTCGCCCAGCGCCAGTTCTACGGCACCGACTTCACCAAGCCGCTGCTGTTCCTCGCGGACGGCGAGTACTACAACAACCTGGCGGCCGCCCAGCACCTGACCGGTGACGACTGGGGCGTGATGAACGAGACCGGCAGCTACCCGGGCCAGCCCTGGCTGTGGCTGTTCCAGATGTGGTATCACATGCAGCCCGGCTGGGGTAACTCCGACAACATCGACCTGATCGCGATCCTCATGACCGGCCTGGCCACCCTGCTGCTGCTGTTCATCCCGTTCATCCCGGGCCTGCGCGACATCCCGAGGTGGATCCCGGTGCACCGGCTGATCTGGCGGGACTGGAACCGGCGCCAGGGCGGCCTGGTGGACCAGGCCGGCACCAAGCCGGAGCCTGCCGGGCAGAAATGACACCGGTGCATACCGAAGGCCGCTGATCGTCAGGTCACTCCGCTGCCGTCGTAGAATCTGCTGCACACCCCGGCTCGAGTGATGGGAAGACAGCAGATGCCCGATGACGCCTTCCCGGTTGAGTGGATGGGGAGTCGGGCCACGGTGGCGTTTCCTGACCATGTCGATGTCTCCAACGCAGGGCAACTCCGTGATCGACTGCTTTCGGTGATCAATCGCGGGGCTACTGTCTTGATCGCTGACATGACCGAGACCGGCTCCTGCGATCACTCCGCAATGGATGCCATTGCGCGGGCCTACCAGCGGGCGATCGCTAACGGGACGCAGCTCAGGCTCGTGATCACGGCCCCCGTCGTCAGACGCGTGCTCACCATCGAAGGGCTGGATCGGCTGGTTGCCATCTACCCCTCACTGGAGGCTGCGACCGCCGCGAGGATGCCGGCCAGCAGCGTCGTCACCCCCTCTGCCGCCACGCCACAGGTCGATAGCAAGCCTCCCCGGGGCTTGGCCGGCATGCCCGGCCCGGGAGGCATCACCCCGTCGGTGCTCTGGCAGCTGATCGACGCCCTAGGCGACGGCCTGGCGCTGACCGGCGATGACGGGAGGATCGTACTGGTCAACCGACGGTGTGCCGAGATATTCGGCTACCAGCGAGGGGAACTGGCAGGCGTCGCTGTTGACATGCTCGTGCCGTCCGACGTGCGGGCCGCCCACAAGGGTTACCGGGCCGGCTACGAGCAGGCTCCCCTGGCGCGACCGATGGGTGAACGTGCCCGTCTGGCCGGGCTGCGGAAAGACGGTGCCACGTTCCCGGTGGAGGTCAGTCTTAGCCCGGTGATGACGGCGACAGAGAACTTCGTTCTTGCCGTGATCCGCGACGCCACCGAGGCCCGCCGGCGGGATGATCTCGCGGATCTGGCCAGGAGAGCCGCAGCGGATCAATCACACCTCACCATGGACCTGCTTGATCGTGTTGTCCATCGGCTGCTCAAGGTCGGGCTGAGTCTGCAGTCCGCCCCGGCCCTCCCCGTCGACGTAGCTCGTGCGCGCCTTACTGAAGCGCTGGACGAACTGGACGAGACTATCCACGAGATCCGCGACTTCGCCTTCACCTCCGGCGAAGAAGCCCTGTAGCAATCTACGCCGGCGGCGGTGTGCCTCCGGCCCCATTCGGGGAAGCAGCCCGCGCTGTGCCAGGTCGACCGGCGATCTGCGCCGCCACACTGGCCACAAAATTGCTGACCGTGACGGCGGCCACCCGGTCCAGGATGCTTTGTTCCAGAGAACTGCCCGTCAAACCGAACGGAGACCGGTACACGCCCGCCATGCTTAGCCAGGTGCTTTGCTCCCCGGCCCAGGCGAGCATGATGTCGGCGTCCAGGACCGGGAATAGCGTTCCGTCTGGACCGTTGGCCTCCCATCGGATAGCCAGCCCGGCTGAGTTGTCCGTCCCGGTCAGCTCGCGGACCTGGACCCGCACCAGCTTGGCCGGGCCACGTGTGCCCAACCCCGCCAAGCCCGCGGTCCCGTGGCCGTAGGCATTTTCCGAGGCACTGATCAGCTCGCCGTCCTCGGTGAGATGCGCCAGCCTGTCCCGCGCGACGGCGAAGCTGACACCGAGCAGCACCTCATCGCCAGCGAACATCTTGCTAGTCCACACGTCTGGCGACCCGGATGGGCAGGGGCGTAAGTCCCGGATCGCCGGAGACGGGCTGGGGCTCAGCGGAGCACGAACCCGGGCACCAGCGGGTCGGCGGAGTCCACGACGAAGGTGTGCTCTCCGGTCCGGTAGGCGAACACGGTCACGTTGCGCTGATGCTGCCGGTGGCCCGCACCCGCCGGTCCGCGACAGAAACACCAGGCAGCGCCAACGGCGGATCGGCCACGATCCGGAACGGCTCCCCAGCGGTGTGGTAGTCGGTCGTCGACACCGTCCGCAGCATCACCCACCAGCATCGCGCATCCGCTCAAAGGTCGGCCGGGATGACGATATCCCGCTTGACGATCTTGCCGGTCGGGCCCTTGGGCAGCGCGTCCATGATCCATACGTGGCGTGGGTACTTATACGCCGCGACCTGGCCCTTGACGTAATCGCGCAGCTCCCCGGCGCTGATGGCGGCCCCCGGCTTGAGGGCCACCGCGGCGCCGACCTCCTCGCCGAGCGACGAATGCGGCAGGCCGATCACGGCGGCCTCGGCAACCGCGGGGTGCTCGTAGAGCACCTCCTCGATCTCCCGTGGGTAGACGTTGTAGCCGCCGCGGATGATCAGGTCCTTCTTCCGGTCCACGATGTAGAAGTAGCCGTCCTCGTCCACCCGGGCCAGGTCGCCGGTGTGGAACCAGCCGTCGCGGATCGCCTCGGCGGTCGCATCGGGGCGATGCCAGTAACCCTTCATCACGTTCGGCCCGCTGATGACGATCTCGCCTACCTCACCCGGCGCGACCTCGTGGTCGTCGTCGTCCACGACGCGCATCTGGACGTCCCTGATGGGGGTGCCGATCGAGCCGGGCTTCTGCTCGCGGTCGGGGTGGTTGAACGAGGCGACCGGCGAGGTTTCCGACAGGCCGTATCCCTCGAGCACCGGGACGCCGAACGCCTCCTCGAACCCGCGCAGCACCTCGACCGGCAGGGCCGCGCCACCGGAGATGCACATCCGCAGCGCCGAGGTGTCGTAGTCAGCGCGGTCGGGGGCGTGCAGCAGCGCCACGTACATGGTCGGCACGGCCTCGAAGACGGTGACCCGGTGGCCGGCGATGATCCGCAGCGCGTGCTCCGCGTCGAACCGCGGCAGCAGGGTCAGGCACGCCCCCGAGGCCACCGCGACGTTGAGCGCGACCGTCTGCCCGAACACGTGGAACAGCGGCAGCCCGCCGAATATGACGTCATCCGGGCCCGCGCGGACGATTTCGGTGCACGCCACCTCGGTGTTGCTGCGGAGGTTGCCGTGGGTGAGCTCGGCGCCCTTCGGATGGCCCGTCGTGCCGGAGGTATACAGGATCACCGCGGTGTCCTCGTCGTCGGCCTTCGCGACATCGTAGTCCGGCTCGACGGAAGCCAGCAGGCCGGAGAAGCTGTCCGCGTCCACCACGATGGGTTCGGCCTCGGCCTGCCCTGTGCTGGCCTGCTCTGTGCCGCCGCGGGCCTGGTCCGCGAACGCGTGCCAGGCAAAGATCAGCCCGGCTCCGGAGTCGCCGAGGTAATAAGCGACCTCCCGCGCCTTGAGCAGCGGGTTCATCGGGACGACCACGCCGCCGGCCCGGAGTATCCCGTAGTACACCACGGGGACCTCGGCCACGTTAGGCATCATGATGCCGACCCGGTCGCCGGGCTTGAGGCCGCGCTCGTGCAGCAGCCCGGCGACCCGGGCGCTCGCCTCGTCCAGAGCCCGGTAGGTCATCGCCGCGTTGTCCACCCGTACGGCCACCCGTCCGGCGTGGGCCCGGGTGGTGTCCGTCAGGTTCCTGGCCAGGTTCGTCACCTGCTTATTGTCCGGCCGCAGGCCCCGGGCCGTCGTTGGTCCGCGATACCAAGGATGCGATCCATCCTCGTGTCGCCGGCACGTTATCGCCAGGTCCGCCGGGCACGGGCGGCTATGCGTAGCGGCGTTCCGGATATGTGGGCCGCGGTGGCGCATTAGCCTGTGGCGCACGAGTAATGAGCGGCCCAAAGCGCTACTGAAGCTCCCCGTCAAGGAACTGGTCAAGGCCGGGCCGAAGGCCCCGCTTGTACTCGTTCGCCATGTTATTGAGAGCCAGGGGCCGAGGTTGTCCGTGGAGGCTGACGGACATCGGCGCTCAACCGGCTTCGACGCGGAGGAATACGTGGATCGGCTCATCACGCGCCAGCTGATGCTGGTGCGCGGTCAGGGGGGCGCTCACCGGTCTGGCAATGGTTGGCGCCGCAGCTGCAGCGGCTGCGGAAGTCGTTGCCGCGCCGCTAGGAGCGACAACCATCGCGGCAGCGATCCTCGGTGACCTTGCGACCCTGTCCTACTTCCAGATCGAGCTTTCACTCAAGATCGCCGCGGCCTACGGTCACGATCTTGGCGGTTCGTCGGCATCAAATTCACTCGGTCCGGCTTGATCAAGATGCTGCCCTTTGTGAATGTGCCCGCCGGGGCCGCTGTTGCGGACATCACCACTCGCCGCTCGGCCAGCAAGGCCCGAAAGTTCTATGCGATGCTACCGCCGCCGGAAGAGTGCGTACCTGTCTGACGGTCGCGCCGACGGCCGGTTGAGCCCTGCCTCGACGCTCGCGCGAGTCCGGTCCGACAGGCCATGATCCAGCTAGCCAGCGGCTGCCGCCCCTGGCCGGCGCGGTGCTGCTGAAGGCCGTGCGGGCTGCCTGCGCCGAGCTCGCCGGCCAGGCCGATGATCCGCGCGGGGACGTTTCCGCGGAAACGCCGGCTCCGGCCGCGACCAGGACGGCGACCCCCGATCCAGGTCTAGGTGAAGGCCCCGATGCCGGTGATGGCGCGGCCGACGATGAGCGTCTGCATGGTCTCGGTGCCCTCGAAGGTGTGGATCGCCTCCATGTCCACCATGTGCCGCATGACCTGGTAGTCGAGCAGGATGCCGTTGCCGCCGAGCATGTCGCGCGCCTCGGCGGTTATCGCGCGGGCCTTGCGGGTGTTGTGCATTTTGGCCAGCCCGGCCACTGTGGGGGTCAGCCTGCCCGCCTCGGCCAGGCGGCCGATCTGCAGGCAGTACAGCTGCATCGCGGTCAGGTCCGCCAGCATCGACACCAGCCGCTGCTGGATGATCTGGAAGCCGGCCAGCGGCTCGCCGAACTGGCGCCGCTCCTGCGCGTACCGCAGCGCGGCGTCGTACGCCGCGGTGGCGTGGCCCAGCGCCGCCCAGGCGCAGGTACTCCGGGTGGTGGCCAGCACCCGGGTGGTGTCCTTGAACGAGCGCGCCCCGGGCAGCCGGTTCCCGGCCGGCACCCGCACGTTCTCCAGCGTGATCTCGGCCTGCCACACCGAACGCAGCGACACCTTCCCCTCGATGACCCGGGCCTGGTAGCCCGGTGTTCCCTTCTCCACGACGAACCCGTTGACCTGGCCGTCCTCGGTGTTACGAGCCCACACGACCACGAGGTCGGCCACGCTGCCCAGGCCGATCCACCGTTTCCGCCCATTCAGCACCCAGTGGTCACCGTCCCGGCGGGCCGAGGTTTCCAGGGCGACCGAGTCCGAGCCGTGCTCCGGTTCGGTCAGCGCGAAGGCCCCCAGCTTGGTCATCCGGGCCATGTCCGGCAGCCAGCGCGCCTTCTGCTCCTCCGAGCCGCACATCGCGATCGAGGTCATGGCCAGGCCCGCGTGCACGCCGAGGAACACGCCGAGGCTGCCGTCGCCGCGGTGCAGTTCCATTGTGACCAGGCCGCAGGCCATCGGGCTCATCCCGGCGCACCCGTAGCCCTTGATGTCCTCGCCGACGATGCCGAGCTCGGGCAGCCGCCTGACCAGCGGCCAGCAGATCTCGGCGCGCTCCCAGTACGGGCCGGCGACCGGCACGACCTCCTCGTCGACGAACCGCCGGACGGCGATGAAGCGCTCCCATTGCTCGTCGGTGAACTGCTCGCGGACGGAGAAGAAGTCCGTCCCGAGGGATTCCCCGAGGTGCGCGCTCGTCACCTGCGTCATTGCTCGCTTCCCTCCGCGGTGAGGTCGGTATCGAGGAACGCCTCCACGGCGGAGGCTAGGCGTTCGGCGTCCGCGGCCAGCTCGAGGTGGCCGCCGTGGTAGACGTGCAGCTGGCTGCGCGGAATCAGCCGGTGCAAGATCCGCGCGTTGACCAGCGGGATGATCGGGTCGTCGTCACCGGCCAGGATCAGGGTGGGCGGCCGCAGCCTCGGCAACCGCGGCAGGCTGGTCCAGCCGAGGCTGGAGAGCAGCTGGTAGTAGTAGCCCCGGGCAGGCCCCAGCCGGGTGGTGGCGTGCAGCAGGTCCCGGGCCAGGGCGGGGTCGTTGCGCGCGCTGCCCCCGTATAGCTCGCCGGCGATTCTGGCCGCGTGCCCCGGGTCCCGGTGGCGCCGTGGCGTGAGCATGCGGAGCAGGACGCGCGGATGCCCGGGGATCATCAGCGCGCCCGTCCCGGTCGCCACCAGCACCAGGCGGCGGACGCGGTCCGGGCGGCTCAGCGCGAACTGCTGCGCGAGCCCGCCGCCCCAGGAGATGCCCAGGATGTCGGCCTGCCAACAGCCGAGCTGGTCGAGCAGGTCGGCCAGCAGCGACGGCAGCGTGGCCAGGTGGTAGGGGACGACCGGAGCCGGCGAGCCGCCGATGCCCGGCATGTCGAACCGGATGACCGGGCGCCGCGGATCGAGCGCGTCGACGAACGGCTGGAACAGCTCCAGGCTCGCGCCGATGCCGTTGCACAGCAGCAGCGGCGGCCGGCCCGGGGCCCCTTCCCGCACCG
>Ga0335082_10005568_pt1 | contig 13776 bp, 13 predicted proteins | sample Lox_Sample_41_FD_206718 | JGI IMG/M metagenome (GOLD analysis project Ga0335082, IMG submission 206718) | Soil microbial communities from Loxahatchee National Wildlife Refuge, Florida, United States - Lox_Sample_4.1 | ecosystem: Environmental > Terrestrial > Soil > Wetlands | place: USA...
ACCTGGCGCACGTTTTCGCCAAGCTGGACCTCACCTCCCGGGCCCAGCTCGCGGCCCTGGTGGCCGGGCACCGCGGCGGCCAGCGGGCCTGACCGCCCAGCGGGCCTGACCGCCCGGCAGGCCTGACCGCCCGGCGGGCCTGACCGCCCACCGGGCCTGACCGCCCACCGGGCCGGGTGAGCGGCACCGGCCGCCATATAGGCCAGCTGGCCGATGTTCCGGCGCCCGGTGCGCCCTGACGCTGGAACAGGCCCAGCAACCCCACCGCACTGGCGCCGGGCCCGGCCGCCGCGCCGCTGAAGCCCAGGAGGATGCCATGTCCGCTGCCCAGCCGGTAGCCACCCGCCCGGACCGGGCGGGCGGCGTGCCCGCCGGCGGCCGCCGTCACCTCGGCCCGGCCCTGGCTGTCATCGCGACCGCCCAGCTGATGGTGGTGCTGGACGCGACGATCGTGAACGTGGCGCTGCCGCACATCCAGCACGGGCTCGGGTTCTCCGGGACCGGCCTGGAGTGGGTGGTCAACGCCTACGCGGTCACCTTCGGCGGGCTGCTGCTGCTCGGCGGGCGCGCCGGTGACCTGCTCGGCCGCCGCCGCGTGCTGATCGCCGGGCTGCTGCTGTTCTCGGCCGCCTCGCTGGCCGGGGGTTGCGCCACCTCCCAGGCCGGGCTGCTGGCCGCCCGGGCCGTCCAGGGCGCCGGTGGCGCGCTGATCGCACCGGCCGCGCTGGCGCTGATCGTCACCACCTTCGCCGAGGGCCCGGCGCGCAATCGGGCGATGGGCGTGTACGCGGCGATGAGCGGCGGCGGCGCGGCGCTGGGCCTGGTCGCCGGCGGGCTGCTGACCACCTACCTGTCCTGGCGGTGGGTGCTGTTCGTGAACGTGCCGATCGGCGTGGCGGTGGCCGCCGCCGCACCGCTCGTGCTGGCCGAGCCGGCCCGCCGCCGGGGCCGGTTCGACCTGCCCGGGGCGGCGGCCGGCACCGGCGGGGTGGCGCTGCTGGTGTATGGCCTGTCCAACGCGGGCACCGACTCCCGCGGCGTCTCCCACTGGGCCGACCCCAGGGTCGCCGCCTCGCTCGCGGCGGCGGTGGTGCTGCTGGCCATTTTCGTGGTCATCGAGTCGCGGAGCCCGCACGCGCTGATGCCGCTGCGCATCTTCGCCAGCCGCAGCCGCTCCGGCGCGTACGTGATCATGCTTCTGATCGGGACCGCCATGTTCGGGTTCTTCTTCTTCCTGACCATCTTCGTGCAGGATGTGCTCGGCTACAGCCCGCTGCTCACCGGCGTGGTCTTCCTCCCGTTCGCCGGCACGCTCGTCGTGATCTCGGGGCTGGCCGGCCACCTGGTCGCCCGGGCCGGCGCCCGGCCGCTGATGCTGGCGGGCGCGGCGGCGACCAGCGCCGGCATGTCCTGGTTCTCCCGCATCGGCGTGCACACCACCTACGCCAGCGGCCTGCTCGGCCCGAGCCTGCTCACCGCCGTCGGCATGGGCCTGCTGTTCGTGCCGCTGTCGCTGGTCGCGCTCACCCGGGTCCGCGACCAGGACTCCGGGCTGGCCTCCAGCCTGCTCAACACCGGCCAGCAGGTCGGCGGCGCGATCGGCCTGGCCGCGCTCGGCACCGTGGCCTGGACGGCGGTGGCGGACAGCGCCCGCAGCCAGCTCGCGGCCGCGGCGCGGTCTGGCCGCCCCCTGGCCAGCGCCGAGGTGCGGGCGGCGGCCTACCACCACGCCCTCGCCGCCGGGATCACCCGCGGGTTCCTGGCCGCCTCGGGGATCGCGCTGGCCGCGCTGGTCACCACGGCCGTCACCATCCGGGTCCGGCGCGAGGACCTCACCAGCCGGGCGACGGCCGGCCCGGGGCCGCCGGCCCGGCCCGCTCCCGCTCGCACTCCCACACCCACCACCCCGGCACCAGAAGGAGAATGAGATGAATACCGCCAAAGCCATCACAACGAACATCACCGGTACCGCCGGGATGACCACCGGCGTGGTCGCCTCCGCCGATGGGACCCCGATCGGCTACCTGCGAGCCGGTCACGGCCCGGCCGTGGTGGTGCTGCACGGCAGCAACGAGTCGGCCCGCAGCCACGCCCAGCTCGCGCTGGCGCTGGCCGATGAGTTCACCGTCTACCTGCCCGACCGGCGCGGCCGCGGCCTGTCCGGCCCGCACCGCCCGGGCCACTGCATGCGCACCGAGGTGGAGGACCTGCAGGCCGTCGTGGCCCACGCGGGGGCGCAGCAGGTGTTCGGGGTCAGCGTCAGCGCGCTGATCGCCCTGCAGGCCGCCCGCACCACCCCGGCCATCGGCCAGGTCGCCGTCTACGAGCCGGCCCTGCTGATGGACACCTCCGGCCGGTACACCAGCTGGGTGCCCCGGTTCGACCGGGAGATGGCCGGCGGCAAGGTGGCGGACGCGCTGATCACCTGCCTCCGCGGGCTCGACCTGGCCCCGCCGGCGCTGCGGGTCATGCCGAGGCCGCTGCTGGCGGCCGTCACCGACGCGGCCATGAAGAAGGAGGACGCCCAGGCCGCCCCCGGCGCCGTCACCATGCGCAAGCTGGCTCCGACCCTGCGCTACGAGCCGCTGCTGCTCGCCGAGATGGCCGGCACCATCGCCAGCTTCGCCGGCGTGACCGCCGACGTGCTGCTGATGGGCGGGGACATGAAGCACCCGGCGTTCATCCGGCCCGCCTTCGACGCCCTGGCGTGCACCCTGCCGCACGTCCGGTGCGCGGTGTTCCCCGGCCTGGACCACGGCGGCTCCGGCGACCCCGGCCCGGCCAACCGCGGCGGCAAGCCGGGCACCGTCGCCCCGGCCATCCGGTCCTTCTTCACCCAGCCGTGACCGTCACCCGCCCGCCCGGCTGCCGCCCGCCCGGCTGCCGCCCGGCATAGGTCAACGGCCACTGCCGGGACCCGGAGTGGCCGTTGCGTCTACGTGGGGCCGCACCAGCTGCTGCTCACCGCCGAGATCCAGCCCCTGGACACGATGTCGGGCATGCGCCTGCGCCAGCTCCTGGCCGAGCTCCGCGAGCGGATAGCTGAGACGATCCCGCGGGTGGCGGTCGTGTCCCTGATGCCGGTCGTCGCCGCCGGGCACCCGCCGGAGCCGACGCCATGGGACCGGGACTACTGGCTGCGGCGGTTCCCCGACCCCGAGCAGGCGTGAGATCACCGGGCGCGCAGTGCGGGTGCCCACCGGTGATCCGGTGCTGGTCCCGGGCACTCATTGTTCATGGCCCGTTCTGTATCTACATGGGCACTGCTTGCTCTGTAAGAGAGGAAGGAATGTCGTTCCTTCCGCCGTTGGTGACGTCGCGGACCGGAGCTTGCGGGACAGCAAGCGAATCGTCATGTCATTGCGTGGCGTCCGTGGCTGGCCACCAGCGGCAGGTGCCGCCTGCGAACGCTTTGCTGGCGGCGAGCGGGGTGCCTGTGCTCTGCATGCCAGGCTCGCCCCGGCGCTGGAAGGGAATGAACATAATTTCGGCGGCTGGCTAGGTGGATTGACCAGCATGCCGTCACCAGCGCCGCTGTCCTTAATATGGGGGGAATATGAGGACTGTCATTGCGGCAGGAGATGCACCCGGTTTCACGGCTGCCTTTTTTGGCTTCGCAGGTGTTCTTGTGGGAGCACTTGCAACGATCCTGGTGGGTATAGTGAACTACCGGGAAGCCCGGTCTGGGCAGGTCACCGATCGCCTCACGAGAGCCGTCGAGCAGCTGGGGAGCGACAACGCGCAGCTGCGGATGGGAGCGGTCTATGCACTGGAGCAGATCGCGCATGATTCCAAGGGCCCGCTCATCGCCCGATGGCATTCCTTTTTTGCCGCCCGGGCGCCCGCCCTGGTCCGGTCCCCCGCCGGTTCCGCCGCCAGCAGGCACCGGTCATATCTCAATTATGTGGCAACGCTGCTGGCCGCTCTGGTCAGGTCCCGGTCTCACCTGAACGGCGCAGGGGTACCACATGGAGCTGTGCTCAAGGTCCGCGCCCCAGATGTCCAGGCCGCGCTTACGGTCCTGTGCCGGCTCCCGGTATGCGATGACCACGTGCAGTCTCACGAGAAAGGCAGGCTGGATCTCTCCCGGAGCGACCTCAAGAGAGCCAGGCTACGCCACGCGCAACTGCAGAGAGCGGACCTCAGCAGCGCCCGCCTGCAGGGAACAGATCTCAGGTGGGCACAGCTGCAGGGGGCCATCCTGAAGGAGGCCAACCTTGGCCCAGCCCCCCGGAGCCGCCACCGCGGCGGCGCTAATCTGAGGGGCGCGGACTTGACCGGGGCGGACCTGACCGGGGCAATCCTCGATCGCGCGATCCTGACAGGCGCAGTTCTGGACGGCGCGACTCTCGATGGCGCGATCTGGTCAAGGTCCACCCGCTGGCCTGAGGGGACACGTCCGCAGGTGCAAGCCAGTTCGACCAGGATCGGCCGTGGCAAGCTCCGCATATGCGAATCACGGGCAGCGAAGACGCGCCCTAATCTGCAGCTTGTCAGGCCCCCGGCAGGCGCGGATCCTGGAGATTCCGCCGATCGCGCCAGCGCGGCTGGCTGAGGCGCCGCGCAGGCCCACACCATGGCCAGGTCATCGTGGGCCGGGCCTGCGCTTGCCGCCGTGAGGTGAGCGGAACGCCTTGGCGGGGCGGCCCGCCGGTGGTGAGCGTCAGGCCTGGTTCCAGAAGTCCCGTTCTTCCAGGACCAGGCCGTCGCCGCTGAAGCGCAGCAGCGACACCCCCGCCAGATTCTCGGTGCCGCCATCGGCCAGCCTGGTCTGCGCGCTCCAGGGCACGGCGGCCTGATCGCCGTCGACGATCGGCGGGCCGAACCGGCACTGGGCCGACTCCTCCTCGGCGAACACGCGGGCCAGGTATCCGGGCTCGGGATCATGGAACGGATGCTGCTGCCAGAACGCCCCCTCGGCATAGAGAGCGGTGATGGCGGCCGCGTCATGCTCGCGCCACCCGCGCTCCCACACCTCTGCCCACCGCTGCGCGGCCTCACGGGTATCCATGCCGCAACCATAGGCACCGGCACCGACACCGGACAGGCCCTACCGGGGTTCCCTGCCTGGAGGTCGCCCGCCGCTGTGTATCAGGCAGGCGGCAGCACTCTCTGGACATGTAGCTGGCCCGGATGGGATGAGCCAGATGAATCGAGGCGGGGGAATCGCCATGGCGGCTGCCGGGATACCAGCCGATCGGGCCCGCCGTCTCACCACATCTCGCCCGCTGCGTGTCGCGGCGGCACTGTCAGCTGCCCTGATGCTGGCCACGCTGACCGGCGCAGCCCGCCAGCCCGCCGTCAGTTACCCGGTCCAGGCCGCTTTCACGTCGCCCGGACCGTACGCCACGGCCACGGGAACGGTAACAGGCGCCTCGGGCATGGCGATCTACGACCTGTTCTACCCCAGCGACTACGCCGCTCTCGGCTTCCAGAGCCCGATCGTGACCTGGGGCAACGGAACCGGCGGGACGCCGGACGAGTACTCGGCCTTCCTGCTGCACCTGGCCTCCTACGGGTTCACGGTCATCGCCTCGACCCTGCCCAACACAGGCAGCGGCAACGAGATCGACGCGGCAGCGCACTACCTGGCCGGCCAGGACAGCGTCCCGGCAAGCGTCTTCTACGGCCACCTGAACGTGACCGAGGTGGCCGCGGTGGGCATGTCGCAGGGCGCCACAGGCGCGGTCCGGGCCACCACGAACGATCCGGCCCTGATCAAGACCGTGATGACGTTCTCCGAGCCGAACCCGATCTTTTCCGCCCCCAATCCCGATTGCCCGACCGCGGCCGACTGCACGGCTCACCCCGCCGCGCTGACCCGGCCCGTCTTCTTCATCTCGACCTACGGGTTCTGGGACTCGATCATCGCCAGCCCGGCCACGGAGAGGGTGTTCTTCCTCAGCACCTCGGTCCAGGCCGCGCTCGGCATCATCCTCAGCTCCGACGGCAAGCCCGCCGACCACACCTCGATCCAGAACCCCCCCACGGGCAACCCGGGCGGTTTGTTCGGTTACGCCACGGCCTGGCTGGAATACCAGCTGCGCGGCAACCCGATCGCAGCCGGCGCCTTCACCGGGCCGCATCCGGAGCTGGTCTCGAACACTAACTGGCCAGGCAGCGCCACCAAGTGAGCCGGGCAGCCAAGCGAACCACGATCTGGCCGGGCGCGTTCAGCCGAACTGAACCACCAGAGCCTTCGTCCTAGTCCTGGGCAGCGAGTAGCAGCGTGGCGAGCGGCTCGAGGGTGGCCATGAGTTCATCGAGCTCGTCCGGCTCGAGGCTCTCGTAGGGCCTCGCCGCGAGGTCGTCGGTGAGCGCCTCGACCCGTTGTTTGACGGCGCGACCCGGTTCGCTAAGCCAACCGTCATCCCCGATCAGGCCGCGATCGCGCATCCCGTCGATCACGGCGGCGAGCTGCGCTGCCGGGAGGTGGTGGATGCGTCCGAACTTCTCCGCCCGCATGCCCATGTCGAGGGCGAAGAGGACGTGGGCCTCAAGGCCGCCGACACCCTCGACCATCAGGGCCGCGATGTGCCCGTCGCCACGGTGCTCGCGCAGCAAGGAGCCTGCATGAAAGAGGCGGGCCACCACGTCGTCGGGGATCGGGATCGCGCGCAGCGCGGCGTACATGGGCCGGCCCTCGCACGGGGCGCTGGTCGCCGCCTTAATCAACAGTTCGGCGGCGCGGGCGAAGGCGGGAGTGTCGACGCGATCGCCGAGGATTCGCCGCAGCGCCTTCACGCAGCCCGCCTGACGAGCGGCGATCGCCGCTTCGGGTGTGGTGGTGCGCCACACCTTCGGAATGTGGCGAGCCACCTCGCCGGGAGCGAAGTTGTAGAACAGCGCGTCCACCACCTCCGCCCTGGCGAGCCCCAGGGGCGCCGCCCGTCCGGCGAAGTAGGTGTCCCAGTAGTTGGTAAACCCCAGGGCGAACATCGCCTCGTTGGGTTCGTCGGCTGAGTAAGGGATGACACCAATCGGCTCGACGAGCTCGAACATCCGGCGAGCCATCGAATTCATCGTCTACTCCTCCTGCTGCCGGCCCGGCGCCCCTTGCGGGCACCCACGATCACTTGGACGACTGCGCGCCGCCAAACTCATCACACAACGACGCCTGACGGTTCACCTGAAGGTCGCTGTTAAGAGGTGACGCCGAGCAGTGTCCAACCCGCTGCGGCGGGCACTCTTGGCGAAGTCATGTAGGTGCTGGATGCATTTGGTTCCGGCCCCAACCGGGCTTCCTGGCCCGGCCGCAGTCAGTTCCGCTAGCAGTTCGCAGCCCGGCTGGAGCCCGTGGCTGCTGCGGTACCAGACGCCCAGAGTCCCCAAACCTGCGCGATATCACGAGCTAGACCGCCTGCCTTGCCCGCTGCGCAGGCGGCTAGCCCGCCGATTCGGGTCGCAGGCCGATCGGTTTGGAGGCCTGCCCTGGGACATCGCGGTCCCTGAAGTCACTGGGGCGCGGTGGCGAGCCACCGTTCGACGCTGCGCACATAGGCCGGGACCAGCTGTGCCTGGGCCCGGTAGGTCAGCACCAGCGCCGCCGCCCGGGTGCGGTCGTGCCCGCGCAGCCGCAGCACCGCGTAGGCGAGCATGACCGAGCGGCGCCTGCCCGCGCTGCAGTGGATGAGCACTGCCGCCTGCGGCTGCTCAGCCAGCACCCGCGCGGCGAAGCAAGCCGCCGCCGCCCACACCGCGGGCCGCTGCCGCAGGCCGTGATCGTGCATCGGCGCATGCGCGACCCGCCCAGGGCCAAAGGCCGCCCGCTCGGCCGCCAGATCGCCGGACCACCGCACCTGCGCCTGCGGCCGGCAGTTGACAACGTGCGTCACGCCCTGCTCAGCCAGGCGTGCCACCGCCCGGGCCGATGGCACGCCGCTGATCGCGATGCGCTCGTCCCCGATCCAGCTCAGCGTCGCACCGGCAGCAGGCGGCCCGGCCACCCGGCGCGGGGACGTCCGCCGGGCACGCACGCTCCGCAGCACATCCATGCCAGCCCTCCGCTATCACCGTAATGCAGCCTGCTGACCCCTCCCTGGCACTGTCAGCCAGGACCCAGGTCACCGGCCCAGCCGCAGTCACACAGCGTGAGGAGACCCTGGGAGCCCGTAACTCGCGATCGCCGACTCGGCGCGGTCGATAATGGTGTCGGCTTTGCCAATGGTCACGTACAGATCATCCGATTCTGGCTCGCCTCGTATCTTCGGTGGTCCAGGACTGCCAGCGGGAGAGTCTGGCCTGGGCTCCTAGCGCCTGGGTAGCGCGGGCGGACCACCCCACCAGCTACCGCCCGGTCCCTGCGCCGTCAGTCCCAGCGGAACAGCAGCCGGGCGCTGAGCGCGGCGCCGAGTGTGAATGCCGCTGCCACGGCGGTGTCGGTGAGGCTCCAGGGCAGGGCGAGCCAGGGATCTTGCAGCAGCCGCAGCATGTAGGTGAGTGGTAGCAGGTTGCTGGCCCAGTGCATGGCCCCGGTGAGCACCTCTGGCGGTGGGCCCGCGCCGGACAGCATCATCATCGTGAAGAACAGGCCCAGCCCGGCCGACAGTGCGCCGCGTGAGGACGGGATGCTGGCCAGCAGCACTCCCAGCGCGCAGAACAGCGCGCCGCACAGCAGCCACGCCCCGAAAAACCCGGCCAGTGATTGGGGCGCGTGGATGTGGTACACCAGGGCCGCCATCACGATGATGAGCACCAACCCGGCGAGCGAGATCAGGAACGCGACCAGCAGTTGCGCGCCCAGGACGACCCAGGGCGCGGCGGCCGAGGCGCGCAGCCGCCGCAACACCCCGTCCTCGCGGTAGCGCGCCAGGTGCACCGGCAGGGCGAGCAGCCCCACCGCGGCCCACACCAGGCCGCAGTAGGCCGGTACGTAGTAATCCAGCGCCCCGGCGCCCCGGTAGTACTGCGGGTTCGCCTTGTTGCCGAAGACGCCGCCCATGACAAACAAGAACAGCAACGGCAGGGCGAGCGTGAACGCCACCGTCAGCGGCTCCCGCAGGAACAGCTTGGCCTCCACGGTGGTGGACTTCGACAGGGCGTGCATGGCTCACCCCTCGTCCAGCGCATGCCCGGTGATCTCAAGGAACACATCTTCCAGCGACGGCTGGTTCACCCGCAGGTCGGCGGGCCGCAGGCCGCGGGCGGCCAGCGCGGCCGCCACGTCCACCAGGACCGGCCCGTAGCCGGTGACGGCGGCCTGCCCGCCGCGCTCGGTGACGGCCGCCACCGTGGGGATCGCGGAAAGCCAGGACACGTCATGGCCGCCGGTGTCAAAGCGCACCGTGACGTCCTGGCGTGCTTGGCGATCAGCCCTGACGGCGTGTCGACGGTGACGATCCGCCCAGCTTCCATAACGGCGACGCGGTCGCACAGCCGTTCGGCCTCTTCCATGGCGTGCGTCACCAGCACCACCGTGGTTCCACCTGCCCTGACCGCCTCGATCAGGCCCCAGGCCACATGCCTGGCCGCCGGATCCAGGCCGGTGGTCATCTCGTCAAGAAACACGATTTGCGGGTCGTTGACCAGCGCCAGCGCGATGAACAAGCGCTGCCGCTGCCCGCCGGACAGCTCGGAGAAGTGCGCGTTCCGCTTCCCGGCCAGCCCCCACTGATCGATGAGCTTCTCCCAGTCACCGCCCCGGCTGGAGAACGAGGCGAACCACTGCAACGCCTCCCACACTTTGATGCGCCCAGGCAGCGCGGACTCCTGAAGCTGGCATCCCACGTGCCGCCGCAGTTCGGGCGCTTGGGTGCGGGGGTCTAGGCCCAGCACGCCTCAGCCTTCTCCGGTGCCAACCGCCGGGGCGGCTGACGTGGCGGACGCGGTTGGTGACCCGCGGCCTGCTGATCAACCCTGTCTCACCGGCATCATGCGTGCACAGGGCCGCAGGTCCTGACCTGCAGGACCATCAGCTGCCATCTGTGGCGCCGGGATGCCCGTCCGCGGCGGCGCCCCCCGCGGACGATGGCATACCTCCCGCAGAAGCGGTGCCGCCCGGAGCCCCTGGCGAAGGTCCCGGCTGGGCGGGAGTATCGCCTCTGGGCCGCAGACCGCCGGGTGGCCGATGGTGGCGGTGAAGGGGAAGCCGGGATGAGGCGGCGGTTGGCAGTAGCGGCGGCGCGGGCCGCACGGGTGGTCCGTGGGCTGTGGCCTGACCGCAACCCGCTGCGGCGCACGATCGACCGGGTCGAGGGCGTGGTCGTGGGCGGGCTGGCCGTTGCCTTCCTGGCCGGAGCCCCGCTCGCTACCGTTGCCGCCTGGCACGTCGCTTACAGCTACGGCGCGCGGGCCGCCCACACTCAGCAGGCTGCCTGGCACCGGGTGCCGGCGGTCCTGCTGACCACCGCCCCCACCGACGGCTACACCGGCTACCAGCCTGAGGCGCGGGCCCGGTGGATCGCGCCGGACGGGGCGCGGCGCACCGGGAAGGTGCCCGCGCCGCCGGGTGAGCTGGCCGGCAGCACGGTACGGGTGTGGGTCGATGCGGCCGGCCGGCTGACCGGGCCGCCGCTGCTGCCTGCGCAGGTACGCGGCCAGGCGGACCTGGCCGCCGTCCTGGCCCCGGTTCTGTTTGGTGAGATGCTGCTGGCCGCCGGGCAGCTGGCCCATTATCTGCTCGGCCGGCGGCGGCTGGCCGCCTGGGAAGCCGAATGGCGGGCCACCGGGCCCCAGTGGAGCAGGCAGCGCTGAGATGCCCGCCACCAGCCAGCAGCCAGCCAGGGCCGGGGCCATCCCGGCCCTGGCTGGCTGTGGTGCTGCTGGACCGGCCCGCCGGGACGCGCCGCGCCTGCCGGATCGAGGCACCGGGCCGGCTGTTGCGGATGTGGTTCTTGCTGAACGCGGCCGACCAGGAATTGCACCAGGAAAGGCTGCCGCCGGAGGCTGCGGGAGAAGATGCACCGTGGTCTGGGGAGCCGGCCCGCGCCGCCGGGTCAGTCGGCCACCGTGGCTGTACTGGCCGCTGGCCGGGCCCGTTCCTGCTCGCTGCTGGCGCAGGGTTTGGCCTGCCTGGATCCTGTTGGCCTGTTCCCGTTCGGTGTGCCCGATCCGGCGCGCCGTGGCCAGCACCTTCGCCGCCCGGCCGGCCGCGATGAACACCACGCCGTCGTCGTCACAGAAGGCAATGTCGTCGCCGGTGACCAGGCATGGCCCGAACCGTGCGCTGGCCAGCGCGGCTGGCTCCCGCTCGTCCAAGCGCACCGGCCCGGCGGGGTAGCTGCCGTAACTGAAGACCGGAAGGCCGATCTCGGCCAGTTCGGGCGTGTCACGGTGCAGCCCCCACACCACAATCCCCGCCAGCCCGGCAGCCTGCGCCTCCAGCGCCACCAGGTCGCCGATGCACGCCTCGTCGGTCCGCCCACCGTTGTCGACTACCAGCACGTCACCTTGCCCGGCGCTGCTGAGCGCCTCCAAGAACACATCCACGCTGCCGTAGTGGCGCGCCGGCACCGCCCGTCCGGCGAGGGGGCGGCCCGGCACGACCGCGGCGATGCCGGGCGGCGCGATGCGCAGCGGCACTTCGCTGCGGATGCACGCATCGGCCACCAGCGGCGTGGAAAGGCCCGCGAAATTTTCCAGCATGCTGCTCTTCCTGGCTCGGTCCCGCTTCCCGCCAGACGCTATGCGCACCGGCGGACACCGTCTTGAACGATCGTGCGCCCCATCCGCACGATCCGCCGCGCGGGGGCGGCAGCGGGGCACCGCTACTCACTTGCCCGCGGGGGTGACAGCGCTCGCCGCGCGGCCTGGCCTCCGGGCGACCACTGTCACCTCTACGCGCATTCCTGCGGCCAGGTCACAGCCAACCGTGGTGCGCACCGGCTTCACCAGGCTCGGGAACTGCTGTGTGTAGCTGGCATTGAACTCGTCGAACTGCGCGAGGTCGCGGAGGTGCACCAGGCAGAAGACGCCTCGTCGAGCGACGCGCCCGCCGCGCGCAGCAGAGCCTCAACGTTGAGGAACGTTCGTGTGGTCTGGTCGGCAATGGTGTCGCTGACCAGCTCGCCGGTGTCCGGGTCGAACCCGCCCTGACCGGAGAGGAAGATCCAGTCGCCGATTAGCCCGGGAGTGAGCGTGGTAGCCCGAACCACGGCAGCACGCTGGCCTCGAAGCGGGTCATGCCGCAGATCTGGCCGCCGGCCAGGGTGAGCACGTAGAAGCCGGTCGCGTGGCGGATTCCGGCCGGGCCGCGCAGGTAGGCCCCGAATGCGGGCTGGCCGTTGGCTCGGGTCGGCACGAGGTCGAACCTGCGGCCCGCGGCGAACTGGCGGGCGCAGTAGCGGGCCACGAGTTCTCGGCCCTCGTATCCGAATGGCTCCGGGGGCATCGCAATGAAGACGTCGTCGGTCAGCAGGGCCACCAGCGCGTCGAGATCGGCCGACGCCCACGCGCGGGCGAACGTGGCCACGATCGCGTCCTCGGCGGGCGAGCCTGCGGCGGGCGGCGGCTGGTGGCCGGCGGCGGGCTGCCGGCGCTGCAGGCTGGCGCGGGCTCGTTTGAGGGCGCTGTTGGCCGACTGGACGCTCACCTCCAGCATGCCGGCCACCTCGCTGGCGTGGAAGCCGAGGACGTCGCGCAAGATGAGGACGGCGACCTGGCGGGGCGGCAGCAGCTGCAGGGCGGTCACGAAGGCCAGCGAGATGGCTTCGCTCTGCTCGTAGCGGGCCTCCGGCCCGGGCGGCACGCCGACGGCGCCCTCGAGGAGGGCGTCAGGAAACGGCTGCAGCCAGACGGGCTCGTCGCGCGGCGTCGGCACGGGCGCTTCGAACTGCGACACGTCCCACTCCCTGGCCGGGCGCCGGCGCGCCGCGCGGCGCGCGTTGAGGCACCGGTTGGTGGCGATCTTGTACAGCCAGGTGCGCAGCGAGGCGCGTTCCTCAGTGAACCCGCCGATGCCTTGCCAGGCGGCCAGCATCGTCTCCTGGACGGCGTCCTCGGCGTCGGCGAAGGATCCGAGCATCCGGTAGCAGTGCACCTGCAGCTCCCGCCGGTGCGGCCCGGTCAGCTCCCGGAACGCCTCGCCATCCCCGGCCCGTGCCCGTGAGAGCAGATCGGCTGTCACCATCCTGTGCGCCTTCCTTCCGCATCACGTGGCGCTTCCACCCGGTATATACACCGCCCGGGCGGCGAACTGGGCGGCCCGCGGGCGCCCAGTTTCCCGGCGCCGCGGTGTATGCATCACCGACCGCCCGGACGATCCGAGCGCCGGATCGCGCCGCGGCAGCTGGGAACGACCCTGGAGGTTGACGATGGAATCGTCCGCATCGGCCGGGCGCGTGGCGTCCGCCGTTCTGGATCCGCGCCGCGCTGACCGAGGGCTACCAGTCCGCCTCCCTGGCCTGCGCCGTGCTGGCCGGGATCGGCCTGGCGCTGGCGTTCCTGCTCCCCGGCCGACCGCGGAAGCCAGCGCACGAGCTGCCAGGACCGGACCCGGCGGCCGATGCCGCTGCCGCAGGAGACGTGGTGATCAGGTCAGGAACGAAATGAGCGAACAGCGCACCGATTCTTACCACCCACGCCGCCTGCGGCGGCGATAGCTGACAACACCAATCAGGAGGAGCAGACCATGACCATCCACGAATACCTCATGAAAGCCGTCCAGGATGACGCCCGGCGGGCCGGCGAACGAGACCGGCTGCTCCGCGGGGCACGGCGGGCTCGCCGGGCGCGCCGCCAGCGTCTGGTTCCCGCTGCTCCAGCGAGGCGCCGAACCGAGAAGGGAAAGATCGTCGTGAGCGAGAACGTCACGCTCGACGGAGTCATCCAAGACCCGGC
>Ga0335082_10005569_pt1 | contig 13775 bp, 31 predicted proteins | sample Lox_Sample_41_FD_206718 | JGI IMG/M metagenome (GOLD analysis project Ga0335082, IMG submission 206718) | Soil microbial communities from Loxahatchee National Wildlife Refuge, Florida, United States - Lox_Sample_4.1 | ecosystem: Environmental > Terrestrial > Soil > Wetlands | place: USA...
CTACACCCCAATTAGCTTTAAAATCTCCCAAGTAGGCCTTAGGCAAACCCATTCGTGCAATCATACGAGTTAGAATAGCTGCATCGTCATCTCGATGCTTGTAGCTGAAAATCAAATTAGTTAGCTGTGCCACACTATTCTTAATCTTTAATGGCTCTGGCAGAAGCAAAGCTAGCTTACTTGCGACTAAAGTCATATATGCCGCCGCAGGATTACCCATCCATGTAGGCAAAGTCCGCCACTCATATCCATAGGATTGTGGCCGATAATCTCCCCATTTCCCATAATTGGTATTATCACGCCGCATCTGATGCTGTTCAAGAGACAATACTCCGGCATCTAGAAGCACTCTTCCTACCCCATCCAAGTGTCGAAGTTCCTTTTTTCGATTAGGTCGCTTCCTGCCAAAGTGAATATGTCCTCCACATCCGTCTCTCGCCACCCCATTCTGATAATAAGGCAAAGCCTTCCATGCACATGCCCTAATCTTCTTCTTCATCGCATAGGACCACCGCAACGCATCCACCAAACTTGCCATTCCTTCCAGAACAAATCTGCTCGGATACATTCGCAATTCAGCTTGCCGACCACTCATATCACAGCCGAATGCAGATAGTGTATCTAAATCAAGTGCAGATGCATAAATATATTCTCCGGTTAACTCAGATTCAAAAATGTATTCCGGGTCTGCTCCCACACAAAACCTATTAATCAACTTCGGGTCGTGCGGAACTTTAGCTATCTTACTTGGCCTTTCTAGAGTATTTTTCCATTTCATCTGGACATCCTCTTCAACATCTACATGCAAGACTGAACAAATATCTTTGATATCGGCACTTGTTTTTCCTTCAAGTACCAAATTTTCCATTACTTTTCGGCGTTCATCAGATAGAAGCATATATTAATTAACCCTCAAGTTACGCTGCTTGACTAGTTCCAATGCCGCTCCCAATGCTTCAGGTTTCACAATGTCAAAACACCATTTCTCAATACACGTACTACTGCACAAAGGCACACCCCACTTTTGCTTTGTCGTGACATTATCACAAATCACGCATCGCTTATCCCGTTGCAATAACTTATATGCCTCAACTAGTTGGTCATAGCAGCCCAAAGTATCAGAATGCGTTCTCCGCATAGTATTAGACAATACAATTCCTCCGCATTGCCTACACTGGCATCGCCAAACTTGCCTGTTGAGATTCATTACCACCTGCCAAAACCGGAAATCCGACGGGTCAAACATATCACGAAGGACAGTTGGAATAGGCTTAGTTATATCCCCATTCCAAGGACCCGAACCGGGTGGGATTGAAGTGCTAATCCTAATCCCCGGTCTAACCAATGGCGGCGGGATAAACTTCGGCTTTGTAAGCAGCCTTGTCCCCCGACAAAGCGCCTTATCCCGGATAAACCATCTCGGGACTACAATCTTAGCCATGATTCGTCGCCAACTTTCTATTCACAATCATAGTTCTCATATGCCTTTCGAGTTCCAAAGCCTCTACAATCTCATTCACCGAGCAGTGGAAGATGTAGCTCAAAAGAATCTGAGTGTCATCTTCCTTGCTGGACTCCGGGCTATACTTTATGAACGTTTCAATTATCCATTTGCTAGGATGCATATTTTCCTCTCTTTGAAAATAACACTGCAAGTACCCTCCCTAATACGAGCCTTTACAGGTTACGTCCTCTGCATTCGTATCGCCGTGTGATGGCCTGTCACACCGCAGGTTGGACTCTTACTGGCTACCCAAGGGTAGGCTTCAGTTATTTGGCTAGCTCTTTCGAGCGTTCTTCCTTTCGGAAAACCCCCTCTGAAAGGGGAAACTCTTAATTTAGGCCGCGAATCTATCTTCTTGAATCCATTCCTCACCCTCAACTGGATGTGAATATCTCATCCCCGGATAGGTGTGGAAGTATGCCCAAGCTGGAATAGCTTCAATCCCTATAGATGCGTGCGGCTCAACATCCACTATCTCTCTCGTATACACAATACCATTCCCTTCGATAGCATCTAGATGTTTCCAGAGGCTATTAGGAATGCGAAACAAATCTCCCTTTGCCAACTTACCGGGTTCATGCCTCATGCCCACGCCCCAACCTATGTGGTAGAGCTTGGCATCTTCCACCCTTGCGGGTCCTATATATTCCCCGCCTTGCTTCTCAAGGCCATAAGAATAGCCTTTTCGAAGAATTCCATATACAAAGATGTAACTATGCGTTGATTCGTCCACGATTCACCACCCTTTTCGAGTTATGCACAACATAGACATTAGGAGTATATTCAAATGACCTTTCAAAATATGGACGCAGTTCTCGCCATTGTAATCCACCATGCCCACATCCCAATCGGGGAACATAAAATTTATATGGAGGAAACTTTTCTGCATAATACTTAATGCCAGCAAGCAAATCGAATATCAGTTTTGCACTAGCCCTATTATCTCTAGGTGAAGCTATAAATGCTAATCCTAAAGGAAGTGCATATTTCTTGCCTGTGAGCTTATATGTCAAGTCAAGCAGCCTAAAACAATAACCATAGTCCGTAAGAAATCTATAGGCTACTTTATCAAACAACGGAATTTTATGGTTAGCTTGCGCCGCTAATCCCCGAGAGCAATAGACTGTCTTTGCTCCGCCCCGACTTTTACCCGACAGGGGGATAACAATGCGACAGTTCTTCTTCCCGTAGAACTTCCAGATATTTGCGTCTATTTCGTTCACAACGTGCGCTCCCAAAGTTCAACAGTACCATTCCAACTATCCCATCCAGTAAGCTTTTTCCACCCATTGTCCACAAGAATCTTCTTTTCAATTTCATTTGTTTCTAAGACGGTTGCAAGCAATTTTTTATATCCTGCCAGATTCGCAGCCCTAATACGAAGTTTATGCAGCTCTTTGCCATAACCTTTATTTCGATGGGCATCGGCAATCCGCGCTTCATGGCAAACCAATGCCTTAGTAGAGGAAGGAAACTCTGATAATTGAAACCGGCCAACATGGTCTTCCCATGTTTGTGCTTTTGTGCAGAAAACCTCTGCAACTAGCTTGTCATAGTTGGGCATAGAAAACTTAAAAGTCAATGGCATTAGCTTATACTTTTCAATTTCAATAACAATTTCTAATGCCGCTTTAAGTTGTTCAATAGTATCTGCACTGATATCCCCTAAAGTTTCGATTTGTTTTTGAATATCATTCATATATGCTCCTTAGAAATAGCTCCCGTCGCCCCTCCCAAAAACGTGTCCTAATCGGCTCGAACAATGTCATCATCCAAGTTCAGATAGCCATGCTGTAAGCCTCAATGCTCCCCTATCACCCAACATCAAACGATGATTTACAGACAATAGGTTCACTCTTCTTACAGTAGAGAGCTAAGCTTCCCTTCGACTCCAACATCTCGACGGGTCTTTAGCTATGCAAGCTTGCGCTCCGACCCATAATAAGGCCGCCATAGACTAAACGCCTACCGATTGTGTGTCGTCCTGTGGACGACGGGAATTCGTTAATACGCCAGTCCGAACATTCTATCATATAGTTCTTGTCGGACATCATTTTCACACGGCAAAACCGTAATCTTTTTAATACAAGCTTCTCGGCCACAAGTTAGCACATTCTCATTCTCTACCATCGCTGGCCGTCCACAGACACAAAGCACTTCAGGATATATAAAGCCTTTCCCTGCACACATATCGCATTTTGGGAAGTCTTTTTGTGCAAAAATATCCACAAAAACTTTTCCTCTACACTGGGGACAAGGCTTTTTAATCATTATCGCCTCTTGGCCCATCAAAGAACATATCATATACCCCATTTTGGATACGGGCATTCTTCCAACCAGCTTGTTCATAATTTTTATTTAAAAGCCAATTCCTTTCAATATCATCAGGATTGACTATAAACTTTTCAATACCTTCCATACCCATCTCAAAAATCGCTTTTCTCGCCGATGGAAATGCAGTAGATAGGTCTTGATATAGTTTCCCTGCATTGGACATCAGCCAATCAAAGGTATCTTTATTCTCAGAAAGAATCTGACGCGCAGCCTTGACATCACACTTATTGATAATCTCGGCTACTTCCAGCAAACCCGGACTAGTCCACTTTGGCAAATCCATTTTCTTGATAAAATATCCATATCGTAGAGCTTGTCTTGCGATATCAAACATTGCCCCACAAACCGCCGGATGTGAAAGCCAAAAGTTAGACGGAGTTCTCCACTCAAAATGTTGGAATTCTTCTGTGTATTCATCTTCTGTGTCTTCATTGTAAACAACTTTTTGCACTTCAGGACTTCCCCGCCATTCTCCCGCCCGGCCATAAAACTTTCTGCGATACGGGTCATCAATATTTGCAGCGGCGCCCACTGACCAAATCCCCGCAATTTGGTCCAGCCAACCGATGCTAGAGTCAAGTTCTTTTAGCGGTTTTACAAAGCCTTCTTTTAGCATACTATATCCATCCCCATATCCCATGATATACGAAAAGTGCATATGCCCACCTGCAAATCTCTTAAGCAACAATCTTGGGTCAGGGATTTCAAGAGGTTTGGTCTTATAGATGTTATAGCTTGGCATACATCCAAATGAAACAAATGCCTCTGGTAGTTGCTCAAGTAAACTTTGCTCAACATCAACAGTATTTTTGATGGACAATTTCGCGCCGGGATACTTCTTTCGCGCTTTGTTTAATACTTGTTGCAATCCTCCCCTAATACAAGATTGCAATTGCATGATGCAAGTAACTCCCCTATAAATCTCAAACTCAGCTTGAAAACCGTCCCAAAAGCTTCGAATAGACTTCTCTTGATGATAACGAGAGTCAATATTCTCAAATTCAGAGTCCATCTTCGCTGGCAAATAGCTAAACGCTGGAAGTAACTTATTCTCGTTGAATGCAAAAACTTCCGGGTCTGTCCCCATTGAGATGCACAACTTTTCAATATTAGGTTCTCTAATAAATTCCACTTTAATCTCCCGCCATAATTAGATTCATACCCAAAATCTTTCCAGCCAATTCCCCATTACATTCCGCACAAACCATCCCATAGTCGTTATTGCCATAGAATGTGCCATTCTTCTGCTTCTTACATCTATTACAAACAGCAATAAACGGAATGCTTGGGCCGTATTCAGATACATCCTCTACTTCCTTCTCCGCCGGTTCTTCAACCCTAGAAAAGATTCGGCCATGAGTCTTGCATTCGGTTTGTTTACAAACCGTTCCATTTGGCGTAGTCCAAATCTTAACTTTCAACGGCTCATAGCACTTTCGACAATACTCTTGCATCTCATCCATCGCGTTATCCCTTGTATTTGATAGAAGAAATCTCTTTTCTAAAACCCGGCTGCTTCAAATCTAATGTGAGATAAACTACCTTATTCCCCGATTTGGCGTTGATAAACGGTTTACTTATTACCCAACCGCGTTCGGGCAAACTATTCCACCAATGCCATTCATCTGGATATACAACTTGAGTCAAGATAACTGACCCGAATCCGGCTTCATAGGCAGACTCAGTAATAAAATCGAGTGCTCGGAGATATGCCTTTTCTGTCATTCCTGCTCGGATATAAGATGCGGTAAGAACCGCACAACATCCCGGCATCTGCTGCAATTGAGCTTGCATCCACGGCAGCCTAATTAAAATTCGGTCCCATTCGTTATCAGAAGTAATCTCAATAGGGTCCGATTGTAATCTCGGTTCTTTCTCCCGCATAACCTTAAGAATCAGATTTGGATGCGTCCATTCCATTATCCTTCACCCCCGACTTCATCGTAAATCTCAGTTGCCCAATCTTGATTCGGCGGAGCAGCATCCATAACTCCGGGCAGATATTGCTTGTCATCCACCTCAATTGGCTTAGGATGCAAGCTTGGAATTTCGAATTGGTGAGAATGGCAATCAAGCCATCCTTGCACCGGCACTTCAGCAGGTGTGTAGTAATCGAGATTATCCATTTGTAAGTCCTTTCTTTGCTTGTTCGAGCATATCTCTCAAGGTTGATATATATCTATCGCATTCATTTATCGTAAACTTATGGATTGCAGCTATACTCTCGGCCTCTTTAAGTGCGATAGTAGCATCTAGCCTGAGATTTTTTTGGCGTTTTATCTCCCCTTCAATCGCTTTGATAATGATTTCGAAGTTCATATTTATCCTCTTGAAATTACGCGAACGTTGTCTGGCAAATCTTGCAAAATCGGTTTTACTTCACTCCAAGTCAATCGTCCATTTCCACAACCCGGACGTGGAAGAATATATTCAAATGCAGAATGTGAAGCAATCTCATACAATCGCTGTGCAGAATCTTTGATTAAGTCTAAATCTGCTTGTTCATACCAGTTATGCTTAACCGGAAATGTCAAAATCCGCAAATCTGGGATGTAGAGTGGAATGTTGCCGTTCTTTACGATATGTGTTCCAATAACCTTAGGCAACCATGAAAATCTCGCTTTTGCTTCAGCCGCACATCCACGACCCATAACGCATTCACCGTTTTTCTTAATGGTGCCATTCGTGGTTATGCACACCACAAATCCTGGTTCATCTGCAAAATCCCACAATTCACCATAAACTTCAATCATAAGCTAATATTCATCTCCTTCAAGAATTTCACATCCTCATCCGTAAATCCTTGCCCAGATTGGACCCGCTTTGGGAGGGCTGCCTTAATCTCTTCCCGCCTGACGCACATATTCTCATGCACCTTACAGAGCAAGTGAAACGTATTGTCAAAACGCGATTCAATCTTTTCTTGGCAGCGGGAACAAATCTTAGTTTGAATCGGCGGTAGTTCAAATGGCATGAAGATTTTCCTCATCTGCTGGATGCATAATCCCCGGTTGACGGTCTATATAATAATTTTCATCTTCAATTGCGGTAACAGTTATAACATCTGTAGAAGGATATTTCGGATGTAGAGTGTCCGCTTTGATAATCGTACAGGCAGATTTGTCGCCAGCTTTTACCCGGTCTAGTTTCGAGAGCAAAGACAGCAAATTTCTACGAGAAAGAAATAGTCGTTGCATTAGTATCTCCCTGTGAAAAAGTGCCTAATCCGCTCAAACCATGTTGGAATGATATAAACCATGCAAGCCACAACTGCATCTTCACCGTATTGTTGGCCTTCGATAATAGCATTCGCATATTTGACTTTGCGAATCACAATACCGAAAATGGGTAGAGAAGCCTTCTTACGAGACTTCTTCCAGATATGAAATCCTGAAGAATATTTCTCACCGGTATCTTCACATATAAGCGGACAGTTGTATTCAGCTACTTCCCATCTTCCAATAACTAAACTTGTATCCTGCCTATAAGCGCAAGACAGTGTTCTCCATCTATTTCGAAATCCTGAAGAATTCAGAAATTCCTTCCACCCAATTCCATTCGGTTCAGGTGTTCTAGACGTGATATAGCTAAGACACATTATTAATCCTCCAACCAGCTAACAGTTACCAAATTAACTGGCATTTTTAGATTTCCGTAACTTGTAACTCCACCAACAACATGAATCTGAATGTTTTTGGCGTAAACTCTAGCATTCAGGAACAAATCGTTGAGAAGCCTATTTAAAGCTTCTAGCCCTGATTCTGTGAGTGTATCGTATGGCCTAGAGACTCTATACCTCATATTACCTCACCTTCTCCCAAACAGCAATCCCATCATTGCATGGATTATGATGCCTAGCCCGGTGAGCACAATCAATCCCACCCCAATCAGGGTCCCCATGCCCATTTCAATCGTTTGGATATGGGTTGTTTTGCGAATATGGCGATTAAGCGGTTTGCTCATCAGATTTTTTCACCTATCTCTGGAACATAGATTTCTTTCGCAAAGAGAACAATATGTCTATTGAGTCTCCCTTTACCGTGAATCTTACGAATCTTAACTTTCACAGTCGTACCGCCATGCCAGTATACATAATACTCAGCGGCGCGTCTATTTATAAATACATTGAATCCATATTTACTATTCTTTGCCTTAACCCATTTTCCTCTCGCAAATACTCCCCATTTGTATAATGGCTCCCAACGGTCTTCGCCGTTTCGGAAAACAGGTTTAATGACTTTCCATGCTATCTGCTCTATAGACGTGGGGTTTATAGGTATCGTTATTTCAATACACATAGACGTGTCCTTCCCCGTTTTGGAACGTAAATCTCTCTTGCGAAGAGAACTGTGAACAGTTGGGAAGTAGCACACATCCAAGTACCTTGTCCATGAATTCTGCGAACTTTGACTTTTCGAACTTCTCCACCCTGCATTTCCCTATAGTCCTCTGCCGCCTTTTTCGAAATAAATACATTAAATCCATAGGTAGGATGTAATGCCTTTTCCCATTTCCCTGTATCGAAAAGTCCAGTATGAAAAAGAGGATACCAATGGCTTTCAGACGGTGATATTGCTACTACCTTCCACGCAATCTGTTCCTTTTGCGTCACCGAAATATGCTTTTGAATCCCTATACACATCAAAATTTCTCCTTAAAATGCTCCCACATAACCCAAATCACCAAGAGCATATACAGTGCAACTATCACAAGTCCGACTGAATTAGCTATTCTCATTAGCTATCGCGCCCTCCAAGGCATTAATTCTGCCTGTGCCCGTTCATGAACTCTCATCAATCGCTTCCATCCGTCTTTCAAATCACTCGGAACAGGCAGATTTTGCTCCCGAAAGATTCGGAAAATATCATAAAACCGTTGAATCGCCGGAGCAAGTACAACCGTAATCTCAATTTCAGTTTTAGTCATTTGTGTTTCCTTCCTGCCAATTTAAAGCAATTTCCTGCAAAGAAAGTAGCTAGGTAAGGATTGCTACAGCGGTCGATAACAATTGATTCTGAGAAATAATCACAATAAATTAAACCTTCAGACCTGCGAAGCTTCATTTCTTCGCGCTGATACCAATCGAGTAATTGCGCTACCTTATACGCATCTTGCTTTGGAACTGTTAGTTGGTCCAATTGTTTATGCCGGTCAGGATGTCCTTCAGGGGCCTTGAAATAAACACCAGACGCGCCATCGAAGCCATCCCCAACATATGCTTCAATCGTAAATCCCGTCGATAATACGACTTTTTTACTCACTGAAGTTATACCTCCCAAGCGTTTTGCCTACTCGTTTCTTCATTGCAAGACAAACACAGCCTTCTCTATGATTCTCAGGCTCACTGCATTGTTCAACTGCTTTCTTGCGGAAGAAAATCTTCGCCAAAATCATTCTCCGCGTCTCTTTGAGCAATTTCTCATATTCCCCAAGCTTAAACGCGCTAATCTGTGGCGTTCGGGCAAGGTCAATAAACATATTCAGCGTTTCTATCTGCTTACGCGGATTATAACACCGCTTCTCTGCCCAAAACCGCGAAACCCGAATATAATCTCCGAGAAAATTCTCACACAGCTGCTTTTTCTCGCCAATAGTCCTTGCTCCAAGCGCCCCAATCGTGGCATCAATCATTTGCTTGTCAAGCTGCTGCTGCTCTTTTGTGTATCCGCTCATAGCGTCTCCTTGATAACTTCTCCATCCGTCTCCACAAGCAAATTATCAATCAGCTCAGCAGCCTTAAAACCATAACGACCCAAGAGTTTCCGTATAGCATCATCCCGGTCCAATGCCAAAAACAAATAATGGAATGTCTCATTCTTCGCAATGTCATAATAGTGAAAAAGACGAGACGGACGAACATGGCAGTTGTGCGATGCCGACGCAGCAATAATCGCGTTAGTGTCTGCCGCATTTTCAACCGCATTATTCTCAATCATGTCGTCCGCCTCCTTTCAGCCCTTAGAAAAATTCGCAACCACTGGTATGTAGGCTATCGTGAACTCAAATTAATCTTCAATCCACCAACTATCTCCACAAGAGCAATCCCATTTATGCCAAGAATGCCCGTTTGTATACTTTACTTGTCCCGTATTATAACAAGTAGCGTATGAGTGAAGTGGACACGATACTCCAAATAGATAAAAGCACAATATAAAACTAATTTTCTTCACTATTTAACCCTCCAACAACGAACGCCAGTCTTAAGCTGACGAACAGTATATTTATAGCCGAGTTTCTTTATACTTGGTTTAAAACTTGCTGAAGAGACAGCTACAGCTACATTCTTTAAAGGTCGTCCTTCGATAATAGGTACGAAGAAACTATCCCCAACTTTCATTTCCGTAAAAGGATATTTTGCAACTCCTCCCAAAGCAAGTTCGGGAATAGGAACGGATTTTTCTATTTTATACATAGCCTACTCCTTATTCTCAACTCTCAAAATGGGATGTTTCTTCCCGGCCCAATGATTCTCCAAATAACAGAGAACCCTCAAATTGCCCCAACCGTCGGCTATATACCAACGGTCAGACATCTTGACTATCGCGCCAGTCGGGTACATTGGATAATCCCTGCCCTCCGCATTGCCTTGGCAACCTTAGCCGCTTTCACCATCTGGCGATGAACATTCCATGTCCAAATAGAGTGGCGTTGCTTCGGTTCACCACATGCTTTGCAAATATGCATATTTGACTCCAAGTTCAACGCCTTAATTTAAGCGTTGAAGGAAAGGCCATTAGATGGCCCTCTCTTCACAGCTTATTATGAGCGCGTACTTATAATTCCCTCCAATATTCAGCATTCCAAAACTCACTTCTCTTCATCAATCTCGACAGAGTGAAACTCAATCCCATAAACCACACCACCAACGCATAAGGCATCACGATAACACCGCCAGTCTCAGATGCGCTAAGGCATATCCCAAATAGGCCGGCTTCACAGCATACATCTGCAAAACTTGGAGCATAACCGTTGGTTCCGGTATCGGCTGCTTACTCTCTTTGATGTGTTGGGCATATCTCTCAACAGCCCAATTCGCATGAGCCTTGCTAGCTAGCTCATACCGCTGCTTATAGGCAGCCGCTCGCAGCTTATCCCCTAAGTCAATGCTGACCATTCGCGGCCTAGCGGCATTGGACTTCCAGCCCAAAGCCTTGACCTTGGGGACCCGATGAGGGTGGATTGAGTCAATCCTGACCGCTCCAATGCTAGCATCCATGCCCATTTGTCACCGTTCCTTTCGGCTCAGCATCGAGCTTATCTAGCCATTGGGATATGGCCGTAGCAAGCATATCTACTTCATCGAAGAAATCGGGTAGACAGACTACATCCAGCGGTCCACGTACATCCCATATGCTATATTGCCATTGCATAGCCGTTCCTCCCAATTAGGGACTCTCTTTCGAGAGCGCCTAAGTGGAATGGGGGAGATTGCTCTCCCCCGATTGAGTTACTCTGGCTTTTGCTTCAAAAGCGCCTTGTTCACTTCCATGAACTCCTGCAACTGGGGGATTACCTGAATCAGGCGGTCCCACTGGCTCTGGTACAGCGTGACCGGAAACCGACCCAGACCGTAGGCACTGACTCCGCCCTTCTCCCCGACCCGGAACGTGATGGCCGGGGCAATACCCGGCTTGCGCTCTTTGGCTGCTTCCTGAGCAGCAAACGCCTTGAGTTCTTCCAGCGTCGCTGTTGCAGGGTTGAACGCCTTGCCGTTAAGATATAGCTGCATGTTGTTGACTCCTAGCACGGCTAAGCTCTCAGCGGAACTGACTGATTCACCGATTTGGCTGTGTGACCCGGCCCATCGGCGGCTTGCCGCTTGCACCCCTCAGAGAAATTCGCAGGACCGGCTATAGGGAATGCCTGCAAGGAACCCTTTTGTTGATAATTAAGGCTTTAGGCTCGGAGGGGGCTGAGTTATGGTATGGTGCAGCTCTCCGGGAGAAATGAAATTCGGAAATTGAGATAAGTGCTGTGTTATCAATGAGATAAAGGTCTTAGACATCTCCTTGCAATTTGCTGATAATAAAGGACTTTAAGACCCCTATGGCTTCTAAATGGGTGGAACCTTATCTGCTTGAGGAGAAAGGGTTTAAATGGAAAATAGCCTAAGTGCAATGTTATGAGGGGGATATACCATTCTAGAGGCTTTGAGCATCACTAGGATACGGAAACATGCTATGGGGCCAAATTATTTTGAAAATAGTTGAATTTAGGGTGAAAGTTTTCCCCGTTTCAAACGATTAATATGCGTAGCATGAAAGCAAGCAGCCGGGGTGTCTCCAAGTGGCTAGACCACAAATAGTCGAGGACTGGCTCCTCGAAGCAGTCGAGTTGATGGTTCAGAATGGCCTGAGCCTCAAACAGGCTGCCATGGAACTGAACAAGGATGTGACATCCGCGGAGTGCGAGACGATTCTCCGGCGCAAGAGCTTCAATAGATTGCTTTGGGAAGCTCGATACAGGTTCTTTAATAAGATTGCTACGGACCCTAATTTCAAGAAGGAGTCCACTATTGGCAAGCTGTTGGTTCTAGCTGAGAAGCTTGAGGCCGAAGGGGACCATGCGAAGGCAGCAGATGCGATTTTCAAGGCGGCTAAGGTCGCGGGGTTTGTCGGCCCAGAACAGACGGTCAGTGTTTTTGGCGAATTGAGCGCAAAGGACTTAGAAGCCATTCGTCAGACGGTATCTAAACAAAAGGGTGTAGAGATAAACTAATGGCTATTCAGGCTTCCCTCTCGGGTTACATTCAGGTGACGGATTCAGTCACCGGCACAGTGGCGTTACAGAAGGCGCTCTCATCCCTTGCAAATACTGGACTTACGGGTTTCAGCGAGATTAATCAAGGTTCTTATGGGACTGGGGGAACGGACATCACGCTTCCAGTATCGCCGGCTCAGTTTGTTTACATTAAGAATACCCACGGCACCCAGACACTTACCGTGACGTGGACTCCTAATGGAGGCAGTTCGAATCCGGTTGTCACCCTCGAACCGGGGTCAGCTATTATATTGATGGAAGCGGCGGCTGGTGGGGGCATCACAGCTTTGCATCTTGTCGGTTCAGCTTCTAACACAACTGCAGAGTTTATTATTGCCGGATAGCTATGGAAAATATTATTCCATATTTGGCGGGATATGCAGATGGAGATGGTTGTATTAGTTGTGCATATCAATCTGCTAAGCATTTACCTACATTAACATTTGGGGTACATTCGGGCGATATCGGAACTCTGAAGCTCTTTGCAGAAACTTTTGGGGGAAAGGTTATTCCTCATAAACGAAACTCAGCTAAGAATCGCCAAATGTATAGTTGGTCAGTTTCAGGAAAACGGGCTTCTGAAGTCTTATTTATACTTGAACCTTACTTAATAGCAAAAAGAATTCCAGCAATTGCAGCTAGTTTATTTAAATTTGATTTCCCTAAAAATTATGGCGTTCCTCAATGGCAAAGGGAGGCACGTATTTACGCGGCAAACGTAATACGTTCTTTTAACCATCGTGTTACTCGAAAAGCATAAAGCTGCACTTGATTATCTAGATAAGTATACTCCCGAAGAATGTGAGCTTATCCTAGATAAGATTATAGAACAACGTAAGAAAAAATCCTATATTAAGTTCTTTGAACCGTGGAGTGAGCAGAAAGATGCTCTCCCATTCTTCACAGATGATATTAAGGTATTTGGGCTTCTTGGCGGTAATCGTAGTGGCAAGACTATTCTCGGAGCTTTCATTGCGGTTGCATGGGCGCTCGGGAAAGAGTATTTCAAAGACGAGCCTTCATGGGAATGGGTGAAAGACCTGCCGATTCCAGAAGGTAAACCGAGGAACGTTTGGATTGTCGGACTAGACTTCAACGTTCTGCGGGATGTGCTCTGGTATGAGAAGTTGCGGCATGGGAAGAACCATCCGCCATTCTTGCCAGACGACGGGACTAT
>Ga0335082_10005570_pt1 | contig 13770 bp, 9 predicted proteins | sample Lox_Sample_41_FD_206718 | JGI IMG/M metagenome (GOLD analysis project Ga0335082, IMG submission 206718) | Soil microbial communities from Loxahatchee National Wildlife Refuge, Florida, United States - Lox_Sample_4.1 | ecosystem: Environmental > Terrestrial > Soil > Wetlands | place: USA: Florida...
TGAACCGTCTGCTTGCGAAATCCAACTATGTCGCTCACGAACTCAGTCGCACTATCGTGTACGACCTCCCTGGCAACTCGAAATTGAGGATATCTCCCACCAGCCATGGCTTATTCGGCGTCTGTGGGCCACTCGCTACGGTGCGTCGAAGCCCTTGAGCCGCCGGGATAGCGAACGATGCAAACTCCAATATGCTGTATTTCATCCATCACATCTTTGTGCAGTCCATTGCCGTCGGAGAGCTTAGAGGCAGGACCTCGTAAACGCCCTCATAAATCGCTCGGCCAAGATGCTCGAGAAAGGAACCGAACACATTGCGATCGAGTGAGGAAATCGTTCGTCGTGGGTCCACAAACACCCGCACCGGTCCGGTTGCCGTCGCAGGTCGTGTCTGGGAAAGGGCGACGCCCTTAAAGGCAAAAGCGTCAGTGCCGGTAAGCCCGGCCGTGGCCGCTTGCTGCATGAAACGCCGTCTGGACCGCGAGTGCATGCGCACCATCTTTGTATCGAAGTCACTCGCCTTCAAAAAACCTTGCCGCGCGGAAGGGTCAAAAGAGTCTTCTTGACAGCCTCCCCAGGCGAGCATAGTAAACGTTTTCTACGCCGCTGTGCTATAGTTTCTTGGTCCAGCCGCAAAGATTTCTTCCTTCTCACTTCCTTGCGCGGCGATTCTGGGGTGGGCCTTGGTCGTGTGCGATAGGCAATTGCGCAGAACGCTTCGGCTTCTGCACTGGACGATTCCTCTCATTCTGAGCTTTGGTTGCTCTTCTCAAGTTAGTTCGCCCTCCAGGATCGACCTGCAAATCATCGTGGTGGGTTCCGAGAGTGAAGCTCGCGACGTAGTGCATCGTCTGGGAAAGGGCGAGGACTTCTCCTCACTCGCAAAGCAGAAATCCACCGACGCGACTGCGCCCGATGGCGGATATCTCGGCAAGGTTGATCTCTCAACCTTGCGCTCGGAGCTGCGCGATGCTGCTGGCTCATTACAACCAGGCGGCGTGACAGGCATCATCAAATTGCCTTCGGGCTTCGCTATTCTCCGCCGAATGCCGATCGACCAAGGTCCCGCGCAAGGTTACGTGACCCCCAGTCGGAACCTTCCGTTGGCGGCTACGGGCGCTATCCGATATTCGCCGAACGTCGGAGGCAAAGGAGAGGCAGATCTCGCCTTCCGCAATTATTCCAAGCCTGAAGGATGGAGCCAGGATTTGCAGGGCCTTTGCCGGATTCGAAAGCAATCCCTGGCCTCCGTCGTCGATCAACTCTCCAAAGACCTATCCTTGCAAAGCCCCGACAGTCTGTCGCGAGGTTCGGCATTGGATCAGATCGAAACGCATTACGCACTTGCAAACCTTTATGCGTACCAGGGAATCATGGACAAGTCGGTTCACGAATGGGAGACCGCCTACCAGATCGCACAAGAGCAACTTCCCGGGGCAATGGCCGAACTGGAGGAGGTTCTAGGCATAGCGTACCTGCACAAATCCGAGATCGAGAACGACGTGTATCAAAACCCTGGGGATCGTTGCATTTTTCCACCGCCACACCCTCTGCGGTACGAAAAGACCGGCGATTCCGAAAAAGCAATCTCATTCCTTTCAAAATACTTGCAGCGCAAACCAGAAGCACTCGACGCGAGATGGCTCCTGAATCTCGCCTATATGACGTTGGGCAAGTATCCCGACGGCGTGCCGAAGGATTTTCTGATTCAGCCTTCGGCGTTTGAGTCGACTGAGGAGGTCGGACGGCTTACCGATGTTGCAACCGCAGCCGGGGTTAAGCTGTTTTCGGAGTCAGGCGGTCTCATCGTCGACGATTTTGACGGTGACGGATTACTCGATATTGTGACGTCAGACTTCGATCAATGCGCTTCCATGCATTTTTTTCACAACAACGGCGACGGAACTTTTTCCGATCGTTCCAAGGAATCCGGCCTCGCCGACCAGTTCGGCGGACTCAATCTGATCCAGACGGATTACAACAACGACGGATGCCTCGACATTCTGGTGCTGCGTGGCGCGTGGGAATTTCCGCAACGCAAATCGCTGCTTCGGAACAACTGCAACGGAACTTTCACTGACGTAACCGCTGCGGCGGGTCTGGCCGAGCCGGCCACAAGCACCCAAACTGCTGTCTGGGCCGACATCGACAATGACGGATATCTAGACTTGTTCGTGGGAAACGAGAATCGTCCGGCGCAACTGTTCCGCAACAAGGGAGACGGAACCTTTGAGGAAATCTCGCACTTGGCGGGGATCGACGAAGTCGCTTTTAGCAAAGCTGTTGTGGCAGCGGATTACGACAACGATGGTTATGTCGATTTCTACGTTTCGAATCTGAACGGGAATCACTTCCTTTACCACAATAATCACGACAGGACCTTTACCGAGGTCGCCGCAAAAGCTGGAGTGCAAAAACCCTGGCAAAGTTTCCCTGCCTGGTTCTTCGATTACGACAACGATGGGTGGCCGGATCTATTCGTGAGCAGCTACTACATCTCAGTGGATGAGACAATACGGACCTACCTCGGACTACGGCCCAATGCAGAAACCCTGAAACTGTATAAGAACATGGGCGACGGCACATTCCGCGACGTTACCGACTCGGTTGGCCTCGATAAAGTCTTCATGCCGATGGGCTCCAATTTCGGCGACATCGACAGCGACGGCTATCTCGATTTCTACCTGGGTACGGGCAATCCGTCGTATGCGTCAGTCGTTCCAAATGTACTGATGAGGAATCACGACGGAAAATTCTTTCTGGATGTTACTGCGTCTTCCGGCACCGGCGAACTTCATAAGGGGCACGCCGTCGCATTTGCGGACATCGATAACGATGGAGATGAAGACCTGCTCACTGAAATCGGCGGCGCCATTCCGGGCGACCGGCACGCCTTCCGGTTGTTTGAGAATCCGGGGAACGGAAATGATTGGATCAGCATGCACCTAGTGGGCATGAAATCGAATAGGCCTGCGATTGGTGCTCGCATCAAAGTCACAGTCGAAACCGAGCAGCATACTCTGCGCTCTATCTTTCGAACTGTCAGCAGCGGTGGCTCGTTCGGGGCGTCTCCTCTCACGCAGCATATTGGGTTGGGTAAAGGAGCACGCATTTCCGAGGTCGAAATCTGGTGGCCCGCGACCAACACTCGCCAGCATTTCACGAATGTTGAGAAGAATCAGTTTATAGAAATCCGCGAATTCGCCAAAGAATTTATGAAACTAGAGCGACGCTCCTTCCGCTTGGGTGGAAACAAGAGTTCGACTGCGGCGGTGCATCCATGAGTCTGCAGCGTTCCGAACGAATTGTCGGAATCCAACTGATCGTCGTCCTCCTGACATTGCTAAGCACGTCTCAATTGTTTGCCGCTGACAAATATTCCGTAACCGGACTCATCGTAAAAGTCGATTCCGCTCATCGCCAGATGATCGTTTCATGTCAGGAAGCCCCAGGGCACATGGGTGCAATGGTGATGTCATTCGAGGTACGGGACGCAAAAGCACTGCGAGACCTGCGCCCCGCCTTGAAGGTTCGTTTCAATGCCCTCGAAGAGCGAGAGAAGATATTCGCGGACAATATTGAGATCGTGCCGTTTGAAAGTCTCGAATTGGACCCCACTCAAGCGCGACGTCTGAAATTGCTCGAAAGAATCGCAGCCTCGAAGCCACGCCCAGACGCCTTGTCTCCGGGAAACGCTGTACCCGAATTCTCGTTCATCGATCAGTCTCGCCAGCGCGTTTCCCTGTCGCAGTTGAGCGGCAAAGTGGTCGCAGTTACGTTCATCTACACCCGCTGTCCTTTCCCCGACTACTGCTATCGTCTGTCAAACAATTTCGGACAACTTCAGAAGCGCTTCGCCGCCCACATGGGGAAGGACCTGGTTCTGCTCAGCGTGGTAATCGATCCCGCGAACGATCAACCGGACGCGATGGCGGACTACGCACGTACATGGAAGGCCGATGTACGTTCGTGGCATTTTCTTACCGGATCACCCGCAGACATCGAAAAGCTGGCCCATGAATTCGACATGGATTTCTATCCCGATGAAGGGTTGTACATCCATTCCTTCCACAGTGTGCTCATCGACCGTCAGGGCCGTCTTGCGGCCAATCTGGAAGGCAATGACTTCACTTCGAATCAACTCGGAGATCTGGTCGAGAGCATGCTCGCGGAGCATCCTTAAACGCACTCTTCAGCAATCGCTTGCCGTTCGCTGCCCCTGTGAATATCGGACCAGCTTTAGTCGAAGACGGCATCACGTTCTTGCTGAGGAGGCCAGTTTTATCAGGCGAACTTAGATAACCCCTCTGGCAAATCCATTCACGGTTTTGCCAGCACCTGGCTGAACAATGTACAGAAAAAGAAATCGGGTAGCGATGCTCTGGAAAACCTGTTAGATTCTGAGCTCTCATAGTATCCCGATGCGCATCTTCTACGGGTGGTGGATTGTCCTTGCTGCGTTCCTGAATCTTTTTTTCTCTGTGGGCATTGTCTACTACGGTTTCCCGGTCTTCTATCCATCGATCGTCAATTCTTTGGGCTTTACGCGAGCCCAACTGACGCAAGGGTTCCTGGTGGGATTTGTCGTTGCAGGCCTCCTATTTGGGCTCCTGGCAGGCGTTCTCATTGACTCGCTGGGATCCCGTCAGGTGATTCGAATCGGCATTTGGTGTGTCGGATTGCCCTTGATCCTAATGGGAAGCATGACGCGCTTGTGGCAGTATTACGTGCTCTGCATCGCGGAAGTGATTGGTTACGTGCTAACCGGACCTATCCCCAACCAGGTCTTGGTCTCCAACTGGTTCCGTATGAAGCGTGGCCGCGCGATGGGCATCGCTTATCTTGGCTTAGGTGTGGGCGGCGCAGCTTCGCCTCTCCTGATCAACGGCTTGATACAGAGTTTTGGGTGGCGAAACGCTTTCAGAATTATCGGCGCACTCATCCTCATCGTGCTCTTCCCCGTTTCGCAGTGGATCACGCGCTCTGCCCCGAGCGACTTGGATCTCACTTCCGACGGAGTCCCGCCAACTGATTCCACAAGTGAGCCTGCTTCGAGCAAACGCGAGTCGATGACCGTAACGCAAGCCATGTCCACCGCTAACTTTTGGCTGATTGTGGCAGGATGCACGTTAACGATTGGGGCCATCGGTGCGGTGACACAGCACTTGATTCTTTTTCTGACGGGTGAGGGATATTCCGTGAGTAGTGCTTCACGTATATCCAGCGGGCTGCTCGCCTCAAGCCTCGGTGGACGCGTGATCGTGGGTTATTTTGCTGATCGCTATAGCCGGAAAAATGTAATGGCTCTTTTCTATCTCGCATTAGCGCTGGCAATCCCGATGCTGTTCGCGGCCCCGCGGCCTGCGATGGTTTGGGCATTCGCGCTCGTCTTCGGTTTTGCTATGGGGGCCGACTACATGTTGATACCTCTCGTTACAGCAGATTGCTTTGGACTGTCGGCGCTGGGCAAGCTGCTCGCAGTAATTATCACGCTATATTCGCTCGGCCAATGGTTAGCGCCCTGGCTAGCCGGAAAGATCTTCGATACACAGCATACGTACGGACTTGCCTGGATAATCATGTCTGTTGGCGCAGCAGCAGGTGCTGGCTTGATCTATGCGGTGAGGCCAGAACGGCAGCCGGTTGTCGGCGCCGGTGGAACTTCGGCAACTGCGCAACATTAGGCGACTCGAGTAAGCTTGCGGCAAGAATTGCACTCAGGACTCATAGCTCAGCGATGCGCACACGGAGGTTCCCGGCGATACTCTTATCCAAGCGCAGAACACCGTGCGGGTTCGTCTGGACACGAAGAAGTTCTTTCTCAACTCCCGGCAATCCCGCTGTCGGCGATGAAGAAACATTCGGCCCGTAGAAACGCAATTCGTAAACCTTGTTGGGCTCGAGACTCGATATTGTCAACGACGTGCAAACAGAATCGGGGAGCGAGACTTCCCCGCCATGACGCGCTGACTCCGCCATAGCAAATAAAACGCACGGACCATGGTCTGAAACGGCTCCCGCATGACTCCTTTCTATCATTCGAATGGGAGAAGAAATGGCACTCGGAGCTAGAGGACGCTGCCTTCGCCGTGCCTCATTTCGCCAAGTGGTTCCGCGACGAATTCATTCATGAATGAGCGCGAAACATTACGGAAATTGCGAGCCGAGGATGTGCCCGCCGCCTTCCAGTTGTCGGCCCATGCAGGATGGAACCAGACTGCAGAAGACTGGCGCATGCTGCTCGAACTCGCTCCCAAAACCTGTCTCGCTATCGAGGTCGAAGGACAACTGGCGGCGACGACAACTTTGCTTTGTTACGGCCGGCGGCTCGCGTGGATTGGAATGGTCCTGACCAAGCTGGAGTTCCAGCGGCGCGGCTTTGCAAAAAAGTTATTCCGCGAAACCTTAAGACAAGCGGACGAAATGGGAATTGAAACCGTCAAGCTCGACGCCACCGACCAAGGTCGGCCCCTTTACGAACAGTTCGGTTTTCACAGCGAACAGCAGATCGTGCGCTGGTCTCGTCCGAGCTCGGGCGCTGAGCAGTTTCCCACCGCTCACTCGTCCGCCACGTCGTGGAGCCGCGAGGACGCTCATTATTTCGGAGCAGACCGCTTCACGTTGCTCGAACACATGGCACAGCGACATCCTCCAGCCGTGCATGGGCAATCGTACCTGTTCTCACGGCCGGGCCGCGTGAGCGCATACTTAGGCCCTTGTGTAAGTGATAATCCAGAAGACGCTCGAAACTTGATCGTTACCCAGGTGGAAAACTCCACGTGCAGTTGGTACTGGGATCTTTTTCCCGAGAACGAGCACGCAGTCAGTGTTGCGCGCAAACTTGCGTTCACTCCGCAAAGACAGCTTTTGCGGATGGCACGTGGCAAAAAGCTTCGCGAAAACCGGGATGCGATTTATGCAATCGCTGGCTTTGAACTTGGTTGATTATGCATATCAAGACGGAATCAGAATTGGAAGATTTGCTGTCGCGGCCTGACGACAAAACGGCCGAAGCCATGGCATCCCTTGAGGGCGATCTGCTCATTCTAGGTGTGGGCGGCAAGATGGGCCCCAGCCTGGCGCGATTGGCTCGTCGCTCATGCGAACGAGCGGGTGTCAGGAAACGCGTCATCGCCGTGGCCCGTTTTTCCAATCCAGGTTTGCCTGCCGAGCTTGGTGCGTCCGGCATCGAGACGATCACCTGCGACCTTCTCGATCGTGAGGCGCTGTCACGCCTTCCCGATATCCCTAATGTCATCTTTATGGCGGCGAGGAAGTTCGGGACGTCCGGCGAAGCGCATCTCACTTGGGCGATGAACACGTATCTCCCTGGACTCGTCGCCGAGCGCTACCGTGACTCTCAGATCGTCGCCTTCTCCACCGGCAACGTGTATCCGCTTCGTTCGATTTCGCAAGACGGTGCGCAAGAATCCACGCCGGTTGGTCCCGTAGGCGAGTATGCGCAATCAGCGCTGGGTCGCGAGCGCATGTTCGAGTACGCCTCGGCCCGATGGGGCACGCGCGCCGTGCTCTTGCGTTTGAACTACGCAGTCGAGTTGCGTTACGGAGTACTGGTCGACATCGGACTGTCGGTATTCGAACGCCGCCCAATTGACCTGTCGATGCCCAAGGTCAATGTCATTTGGCAGGGGGATGCGAATTCCTGGTGCTTGAGATCCTTTTCCCTGTGTCAGTCCCCTCCGCTTGTTCTGAATATCACAGGGAGTGAAATTCTCTCTGTGCGCGAGCTGGCCCTGGAGTTTGGCCAGCACTTCGGCATCGAGCCAACTTTCGTATCGGAAACTGAGGATCCGAGCGCCCTTCTGAGCAATGCGAGCAAAGCTCGGGGATTATTTGGGGATCCAAAAATCAGTCCTCAAGAGATGATTCCGTGGATCGCAGATTGGATCCGGAATGGTGGTCCGCTCCTGAACAAGCCCACACATTTTCAAACAAGGGACGGGAAATTCTGATGCGATTGCGCGAACAGCTGCATTCGGGCTTGGTTATTCCTGCGCACCCCCTTGCTCTCAATTCCCAACGCAAATTGGATGAGCTTCGTCAGCGGGCCCTGACCCGCTACTATTTGTCTGCTGGCGCGGGCGGAGTCGCCGTCGGGGTTCATACCACGCAGTTCGCCATCCGAAAGGTTGGATTGCTCGAGCCCGTGTTAAGTTTGGCCGCCGAAGAGTGTCGTGATCGCAATGTTGTGAAGATTGCGGGGGTCTGCGGCCGGCGCAAGCAGGCCGTGGCCGAAGCAGAGATTGCCGCGAAGTTGTCTTATCATGCCGCGCTGCTCAGTCTTGCCGACCTCAAGGACGAGAGTATTCCCCAACTTCTGGACCACACTCGCGCCATTGCTTCCATCATTCCTGTAATCGGTTTCTACTTGCAGCCGGCAGTCGGGGGCAGGATTTTGCCTTACGATTTCTGGCGGCAGTTCGCCCACATCGAGAATGTGGTGGCCGTAAAGATCGCTCCTTTCAATCGCTATCAGACCATCGAAGTTGTCCGTGCAATCGCCGACTCAGGTAGGGCCCCCGAGATCGCCCTTTACACCGGAAACGATGACCATATTCTGCTCGACTTGCTCTCGGTATTTGATTTCGGCTCCGGGCCGGTCAGGTTCTCCGGCGGCCTGCTGGGCCATTGGGCTGTCTGGACAAGAACAGCGGTTGCGCATTTGTCGTTGGCGCAACAACATCGCGATTCCATCTCAAGCGATCTTCTGCGGCTGAGCCACCAAATTACCGATGCCAATGCTGCCATCTTTGATCCGGCCCATGACTTTCGTGGCTGCATTCCCGGAATTCACGAGGTTCTTCGCAGGCAGGGACTCCTTGAAGGGCGATGGTGTCTTGATCCCGATGAAGAACTCTCACCCGCACAGAGTGAGGAGATCGATCGCGTGTGCAAAACCTATCCTCACCTGCAGGATGATGACTTCGTAAAGGAACACCTTGATGAATGGCTTCGCTAATGTTTCTTCGGGACGCATCCTTCTCGCCCCAGCGCCGCGCGCAGTAGCCGACATCTTTGACTCCGATGATCTCGCCCAATTGAGGACTCTCGGTGATTTGGTCGTGCACGAGGCGGGTCCGATCTCGGATGAGCACTTCGGCGCTATCGCTGCCGATACCGGAATAATTATTGGCCAGATAGACCTGCCGGAATCACGCCTCCAGAAGGCACGCTCTCTGAAGGCGATCTTTAATGTCGAAGGAAATTTCTTACCCAATGTCGACTATGAATATTGCTTTCGCCATGGCATTCGTGTTCTCGGCATCGGTCCCGTATTCGCTGAACCCGTTGCAGAAGCTGCGCTGGGTATGGCCATCGATTTGGCCCGTGGCATTACCCGCTCCGATCGCAACTTTCGTCAAGGTACGGAGGAGTACGGGCTCACAGCAAATCGCGAAGCGTTTTCCCTGTTTCACCAGGATGTTGGCTTCATTGGCCTGGGTGATTTAGGAAGGGCGATTCTTCCCCTCCTTCAACCCTTCCATTGTCACATTCGTGCCTACGATCCGTGGCTGCCGGAAGAGTATCTTCGAATGCTCGGGTGCAAGGCCGCTTCCCTCGAGGAAGTCCTCCGCTTTTCCAGATTGATTTTTGTCGTGGCTGGCGCAACATCGGAAAATCAGGGATTTCTCGGCTCGCAGCAGTTCTCCCAGATGCGATCCGGCGCCGCGCTGGTGCTCGTCAGCCGAGCCGCGGTGGTTGACTTTGATTCATTGGTCGACTTTGCTCGCCGTGGACGGATCCGCGTGGCAACCGATGTGTTCCCTCAAGAACCATTGCCGGCAGCCCACTCGGCCCGACAAGCAGAGAATATGTTGCTCTGCGCACATCAAGCTGGCGCTCTGGAAGCCACTATCAGCCAAATTGGAAAAATGGTCGTCGCAGATGCGAAATTGATCGCGAGGGGCTTGCCCCCAGTTCTCTGTAGATCAGCTCAACCAGAAACGGTTGCACTCTTCCGCAGCAAGCCGGTGGCGAAGACCTGAAGAACTCCAAAGTTCGTCTGGGAGTGCGGACGAATCGCTCCGAGGTTAATTTGGGTTCATGCTGAAGCTTCGCTGCATGCCGGCGTGCAGTCGAACTCTTTGTCCCGGTTCCGCATTCAAGCGAAACACGGCCGTCGAGCCATCTGTAGTGGACGGTCGGGGATCGGAGTCCACGATCCAATTCTCCGGAACCTCGTGCCGAACGATAAATACCGCAGGCTTTTCGGTCGGGTTCTGCACGACGTATTCTTGCTCGGCAACCCGGATAGAAACGCAGAGTGCTGGCGGTCGGTAATCTTTCTTCAATATTCGGGCGGCGGCGGTTCAACGCCGTCCCAGACGCTTAGCGCTGCTCTTCGATCTCGCCTGGACGCCAGGACTTGTCGAACCACGGCTCACCAGGACCGTAGAGACGCAGAATGACGTTCCAACCTTTTCCGGGCACCGTCTGGACCCAGTTGTTCTCGTGCCCGGCGGGGGCGGTCGGACCGAACCAGATGTCGTACGACCCGTCGGCGTTAGCGACGATCCCTTCCGACTGGCTGCCGATGCTGGGATACTGCGCGTCGGTCTGCAGCATCGATCGGGTCTGATTGTCATAGACCACGAACGACCAAAAGTTCTTTGCCGGTACGTTCCGCGGTAGGTGCACGGTGTACGTTTTCCCACCGTCGAGCCCCTGCTTCTTCGAGTCGATCGTTGCGATCGCATACTGCGATCCGACGCCGACGCGCTTGGCAACCATCGCCGGCGTGATGCCGGTCGCGTAGTAGTGCATCATCACGCGGGCGTCGAGATCTCGCACTCCAGGTTGCTGCAGGAACTCGTAGCTGCCGCCCGGCATCACCGTGAACCAGGCGCTGTCCGGGTAGTAGTACGCCGTCTTGTTGCGCGGTCGGAATGTCAGCGCCCGCGCAGTGGCATTGCCGATCGCGACGGCCTCTGTGAGTATTCGCTTCAGGCGCTCGTCAGGCGCGAAAGGCTTGCCCTTCTCGATACCGATCGCCGCAAGCAGACCCAGGGTCTCGGGATTGAGCGCCTCGCTCGGCTCCTCCTGGACAATCTGGTTGACTTCCTCGTAGAAGTGGAAGTCGTTCGCGTGAATTGTGTTGAACGCCTTGCTCGACACGTTGACGAACTTCATCAGAGGCGGCTTGCCCACCTGCGATAAGGGGTAGACCTTCGCGAATTTCTTCCCGTTGTCCACCGCGGTCTGCGTGCTGCCGTTCTCTACGAAACCGCGCCAGAAGTAGATGTTGCCGTAGGTGGGCGTGCGGAACACGTGGTAGCCCCCCGGAACCTCGCCTGTGTAGCCTGGGGGTAGCAGCAGGAACCTGCCGCCCTTGCCTTGGTCGGGCCCGGCATTGCCAACGTCGCCGACGTACTTGAACCAGTGATCGTCGATGATGCCCAACACGTTCGGTGGCGATTCGATGACCAGCGGTCCGCCCCTCAGATCGAGCCACATCAGGTGATATACCGTCTCGGAATTGCCGGTGAGAAACAGCGACTTCGAATCCATCAGACTCTCGAAGACCAGCACCGTCTGATTGTCTGCGCCTTGGCTTTTGAGGCCTTCTCGGATGGCGGAAGCCGATGCGCCCGGCATGGCGGCCAGGAACGCCTCGACGCCACGCTGACGATCAATGTTGTCGTACACGAGTTGAGTCGTCGCGTCGTCGGGAAACCCATCGAAGAAGCGCAGCGTGCCCAATGGCGACACGACCGCATCGGGTGTGCTGATCGACTCTGGAATCGACGTCGTCATCTTCATCGTCTTGGGTGGCGTCCGAGGAGCCGCGGCCGTACCGGTGGGCACCGCGTTGGCGGGGGCTGGCGGCGACTGTGCGCCGCACGCAGCACCGAGTAGGGCCAGCATCGACGCCATTCTGAATCGTGTTCGGGCATTCATCACTCGCTACCTCATTTCGACATTGTCACAGCAACTGGCCCGGGGTGTCGCGCGAACTCGAACGGCGATGACGTCGGTGCCATGGGCCACATTCACGGCCAAAGCTCTGCGCAGAGGCTACAGCATTCCGGACTCGACGTACAGGGCATCCTGGCGTTTGCGGAACGCATCCTGCCGCGCGCATCAGACTGTGGGTCCAAGCGTCGCTCGACTACAACCAGCGGCTGCAGGCGCTGTTCTTCCCGGAAGGAATTTCGTACGACGGAAATCGATTCAATCGAACCGGCGGCGGGTGGCCGACCCTTTGATTTTGCTGGCAGCATCACGACAGAGGGTGCCCCATCTTGCGTTCTTGGCAAGGGTGGGTACTACGGACGCGTTGGTTGAGTCGTTGAAAGCGGACTCTGGAACGAATACTCACGCTAGCGAAAGAGGTGAGAGTCGGGTAAGGGTCAAACCTCCAACGCCAAACCTCACGCTGTTCGCAGCATCGTACCCGCCCTTGCAAAAGACGCAAGAGCGGGGCACCCACACTATGGGAAGGTCGTCCAAATCAAAAGTTGAACTCGGCACTCCACAAAGGTGGGCCACCCGCCTCACAGAAACAGAACCCGGGTCGCGATGGATTGTGACCAGCGTCTACGAACGAGATCGCAACCTCTTGGAATTCTTTGATAAGGAAGGGATTCGTCCCGGTGTCCGGGTCGCCATGGAAGGTCGAAATTGTGACGGAACGTTATCTCTATCCGTCGACAAACGCCAAATCCGCCTAGGAACATCTGTAGCCGATAAGATCTGGGTTTCTAAAGCATAATATCTAGAACTGTGTTAACTATGATTAACATATAGTCATGTATACTGGTTGCCTGTGGGGTCTTCTCTCGACTGCTACGAAGTCACATCATGAAATGGGTATGGCCGCGGTTGCGCTGGGGATTTCCTGTGTGGCTATTGCTGGCCCCGACCACTCTCTTGAGTTCGTTGATGGCGCAAACCGCGAAGATCTGTGGAACCGTTCAGGATCAAACCGGTGCTGTTATTGCCGGTGCGGTTGTGCAGTTAGGAGACGGCAAGAGCCGGCCAAATGTCAGAACGGACGACTCAGGGGGTTTTTGCATCGATCATCTGCAGTCGGGGTCACACGAGCTCACTATAGTCGCTCCCGGATTCAGTCTGCATCACGAAACCGTGTTTGTACACGCCGGAGAAAATTCGCGGACTACGATTTCACTTGGTGTTGAAGCCGCCTCTCAACAGGTGACCGTAGTAGAAGGAGTCGCCGATGTCAGCTCGCTGAATGTGTCTCAGACACAGATTGGTACTGGACTGATTGCCAATCTGCCCAGCGAAAGCGTAAATGCTGCGCTGAGCTCGATTCTGACTCTGGCTACTCCGGGAGTTGCCGCCGACTCGAATGGCGTCTTCCACCCCCTTGGCGAGCATGCGGAGACGTCCTTCAATATTGATGGTCAGCCTATTTCTGATCAGCAGAGCCGAATCTTTTCCAACCAGATATCCGCAAACACGATTCAGGAGATGCGAACTCTCCAAGGAGCTCCTCCCGCGGAATTTGGGGATAAGACCAGCCTGATTGTCGAGGCAACGACACGTTCCGGCCTGAATACCGGCAAAGCGAATGGCTCGCTGTCATTGGGCTATGGAACGTTCGGAACTCCAACCGCTAGTGTGGCGCTAGCGACCGGTTCCGCCAGATGGGGAAACTTTCTTGCCCTCGATGGGGTTGATAGCCAGCGTTTTCTGGATGCACCGGAATTCCAACCGCTCCATGCAGACGGCAACGCGGAGAATCTATTTGATCGTGTGGACTGGAGGCCGAGTGATGCGACCTCT
>Ga0335082_10005571_pt1 | contig 13770 bp, 7 predicted proteins | sample Lox_Sample_41_FD_206718 | JGI IMG/M metagenome (GOLD analysis project Ga0335082, IMG submission 206718) | Soil microbial communities from Loxahatchee National Wildlife Refuge, Florida, United States - Lox_Sample_4.1 | ecosystem: Environmental > Terrestrial > Soil > Wetlands | place: USA: Florida...
TCCCTGTGGGCGCGCTCCTCTCTTGCGCAGCGTCTCTCGTCGTCCATTCCGGCGGCGCCTGCGGAACTCGCCCTCCGCTTCGTTGCCAGGACCTACGCGGCTGCGGGCTCACACAGTCCTCGGCGCCGCAGACGGTGTCGCCCTCTCGCGCGCCTGGGACCGCCGCAGTTCGCGCGCTCGTCTCGGATCCACGATTGCGCGCTGCGGAATGCGCCTTCGCGGGCGCGGGCGGGCCGCTCCGCTCGCACGCTCGGCCCCCGGCCACGCAGCGGCGACCGGGGGCCCTTCGAAGCGCGCGCGGCCGTCTACCCGTGCGGCGCCTGCTCCTCCTTCGGCAGCACCGGCATGTTCCGCGCCGCCCAGCCGAACAGGAAGATCGTCGCGGCCACCAGGCCCACCGAGACGCCCCACTCGAACGCGCTGGGCGCGTACGGCGCGGGCGCGATCTGCGGCATGGGCCCCTTGAGGTTCATCGCGAACACCACCACGTTGGCGCGGTTGAACACCACGCCGCCGCAGGCGAGCAGCGCCCCCAGGAACAGCACCCTCGGGTTCTCCCTGAGCTTCGCGGCGGCGAGGAGGACCAGCGGCAGGAGGCCGCCGAGCAGGACCTCGGCCGCGAACAGGCCCGCCTTCGGGCCCGCGAACGCGGCGCCGAGCTGGCCGCGGAACGCGAGATCGCCGAGCCGCACCACCTCGAACACGAGCAGCGCCCAGAACCCGATCTTCCCCATGGCCGCGAGCTGCGGCATGCGGAGGGCGCGGCCCCAGGCCTTCGCGATCCACATCTCGACCAGGATCACCAGCGCCACGCCCGCCGCGATGGAGGACAGGAAGAAGGAGAGCGGCATCAGCGGCGACCACCAGGCCGGGTCGAGCTTGTCCGGCATGAGCAGGAACAGCGAGCCGAGCGAGCTCTGGTGCATGGTCGAGAGGGTCACCGCCGCGATCGCCAGCATGATCGGGACCGGCTTCTCCTCCGCCCCCGGCCGGAACGCCCAGGCGAGCGCGCCGAAGACCAGGAAGGCGAGCCCCGTCCAGACGAGGCTGCGCGACATCAGGTAGACGAAGAGCGTGACCGCGAAGACCACCCACAGCGGTGCGCCCGACCTCCAGCGCTCCATCGCCCGCTTCATGCCCCAGCGCTCGAACGCCACCGGCATGAACTCGAACGCCAGGATGGTGACGTAGAGGCCGACGCACCAGGAGACCTCGAACATCGCCGAGTGCTTCGGCGCCTGCACCCCGAGCTGCCAGAAGTGCCAGGGCAGGCCGAGGTCGGCGAGGAGCGTCACCGTGACGAACGAGTAGCTGAGGAGCCCCATCAGCACCGCGCTCCGCCCGATGGAGTACAGGTCCTTCCGCCGGAACACGTAGATGATGCCCGCCGTCGCGAAGGCGCCCGCCGCGACGGCGATCCAGACCAGGTCGAAGACGATCCAGAGGCCCCAGGCGAACGTGTCCGAGAGGTGCATCGACCCGCCCAGGCCGAGAACGAACCGGGCCACGAACGAGAGCGCGCCGAAGGCCATGAGCGCGGCGAGCAGCAGGTTCGCCGGCGTCAGGAGCTTCCGGTCCAGCCGCGCGAACTCGACGTGCGCCTCCTCCCGCGGGGCCGCCTCGGCGGCCGCCACCTTCGCCTTGCGCTGCCCGAGCGCGTACGCGCCGCCGAGGAGCGCGCCGACGCCGACCACCGCGGGCGGCACGGCCGAGAGCGCGGTCACGCTGCGCGCCGGGTAGCTCTCGAACCCGACGCTGGGCAGTCCGAGCTGCTCGAACGGCACCGCGGCGAGGTACAGCATGGCGGTGCCGCCGGCCTCCTTCTCCCCGTAGACGCGGTCCAGGTACTTGCCCTTGCCGGCCGCGATGCGCGCCTTCGCCTCCCTCAGCAGCTCCTCGCGGTCGCCGAACTTGAGCGCCCCCGCCGGGCACTGCTTCACGCAGGCCGGGATCTCGTGCGCGGCGACGAAGCGCCTCAGGTCCTCGTCGGACAGGTTCTGGCCGTTCCGCTGCAGCGGCGCGCCGTCGTGCCTCCGGTCCTCGCACATCGTGCACTTGCGGATCTTGGGCGCGAGCGAGTCCCACTCGGCCGTGGGAACGCCGAACGGGCAGGCCCACATGCAGTACCGGCAGCCCAGGCACTTCTCGTCGTCGTAGACGACGGGGCCGTCGGCGGTCTTGCGCAGGGCGGTCACCGGGCAGGCGGAGGCGCAGGCCGGCTCCTCGCAGTGCATGCACTGCCGCTTGGTGAAGACGGTGCGCAGCCCGCCCGGCGCCTTCAGGTCCTCGATCTCGCGGTAGGTCACCACCGCGAAGGTCCTGGCCGAGAGCGTGGTCGGGTTCTGCAGGCCGAGGTCGCCCCTCTGCAGCTGGGTCTTCTCGCCCCTGAGGCCGTTCCACTCCTTGCAGGTCACCTGGCAGGAGCGGCAGCCGATGCACTTGGTGGTGTCGATCAGCGTGGCGTAGCTCATGGTCGTTCTCCGGAGCGGCGCGCTAGCGCGACGCGACCGCCTCCTCGACGCGGACCACGTTCACCAGGCAGGCCTTGGTCTCCTGGGTCCCGGCGCCCGGATCGACGGCGTCGATGGTGAGCACGTTGGTGCTCGGTCCCCTGGAGAGGCCCTTGAAGCCCCAGTTGTACGGCATCCAGACGATGGGCACCTCCTGGCCGGCGATGCGGAGCGACTGCATCCGCTTCGTCACCACCGCCTTCACCACCACCTCGCCGCGCGCCGACGAGACCCTGGCCTTGTCGCCGGTCTTGATCGCGAGCTTCCTCGCGAGCGACTCCGGCAGCTCCACCATCGGCTCGGGCATCAGCTCGTTCAGCCACTCCACGTTGCGCGTGGTCGAACCCGCACACCAGTGCTCCGCGATCGACGACGTCATGAGGACGTACGGGAACTCCTTCGGCGTCCCGATGGGCTGCTTGCCCTTCACCCGCGGGTACTTGAGGCACGGGTTCGTCTGCACCTTCGGGTGCAGCACGTTCGCGACCGGGCTCTCCACCGGCTCGTAGAACTCGGGGAGCGGGCCGTCCTTGGGCGTGTACGAGGAGTCGCGGGGGAGGTCCTTCGCCTTCGCGTCCGGATCCCGGTACGGGCCCGCCAGGAGGCGGCCCACGCCCTCCGCGTTCATGCGGAACGCGCGCTGGCCCTCCGGCGTGTCCGGCCCCTTGTCGGCGGCGGGCACGTCCGGCGTGTCGATCCCCTTCCACTTCTTCTCGGCCGCGTCCCAGGCGATGAGCGGCACCGCCGGGGCGAGGACGTTCCCCTTCGCGTCGCGCGCCGGGAGCGGCTTGCCCTCCGCGTCGCAGGAGGCGCGGTTGTAGAGGACCTTCATGTTGCCCGGCCACGTCCAGGCGAAGCCCGGGTACAGGCCGATGCCCGACGGGTGGTCCTTGGGATCGCGGCGCTTGGTGAGGTTCTTCCCGCCGCCGAAGCAGCCCGCGTAGATCCAGGCGCCCGACGAGGTCGAGCCGTCGGCCTCCAGGTCCGGGATCCGCTTCACGAAGTCCCCCGCCTTGAGCTGCTTCTCGGGCAGGTCCTTCCAGACGCGGCCGTTGATCTCCCTGAGCACGTCCTCGGCGAGCGTGTCCTTGCCGTAGCTCCAGGCCGCCTTGAGGAGCGGCGCGTCCTTGGGGTCCGCCGAGCCCCGGTAGAGGTCGCGGACCTTGCGGAAGACGGCGTCGATCACCTCGAGGTCGGGCTTCGCCTCGCCCGGCGGCTTCACGCCCGCGTACCGCCACTGCACCAGGCGCCCGGAGCCGGAGATGGTGCCCTCCTTCTCCATGAAGTACGCGGCCGGGAGGAGCAGCACCTCGGTCTGGATCGCCTTCGGGTCGACGCCGGGGCGCGCCTGCCAGAACGACGCCGTCTCGGTGTCCCACAGCTCCTGCACGACGAGCAGGTCGAGCTTCGCGAGGGCCTCCTGCACGTAGTTCAGGTTCGGGTTGGTGACCATCGGGTTCTGCCCGAGGGCCCAGAGCACCTTCACCTTCCCTGCGTACGCGGCGTCCACGATGCCGTAGACCGTGTAGTCCTTCGCGGCGCTCTTCTTCGGCAGCCAGCCGTAGCCGAACTCGTTGTCGGCGGTGGCGTTCTCGCCGAACCACGCCTTGAGGCCGTTCACGGCCATCTTCCGGCGGAAGGTGCCGTTGTTCCTGGTCCAGGCCTCGAGCGTCGGCTCGGTGTGCACCGGGTAGTTGAGGTAGCCGAACATGTAGTTGTTCAGCACCGACATGTCGCAGGCGCCCTGGACGTTGGGCTCGCCGCGGAGCGCGTTCACGCCGCCGCCCGGCTTCCCGATGTTGCCGAGGAGGAGCTGGAGGATGCCGTAGCAGCGGATGTTCTGGATGCCGACCGTGTGCTGCGTCATCCCCAGCGCGTAGAGGATGGTGCCGGGCCGGTTCTTGGCGAACGTCTCCGCGATCTCCTCGACCTGCTTCGCCGGCACGCCCGAGATCTGCTCGGCCATCTCCGGCGTGTAGCGCGCGAAGTGCTTGCGCAGCTTCTGGAACACGCAGCGCGGGTCGTCGAGGTCCTTCGCCTTCTTCGGCTTCTTGTCGGCGCCGACGTCGTAGCCCCACGAGGCCATCTCGTACTTGTGCTTCTCGTGGTCGTAGCCGCTGAAGAGGCCGTCCTCGATGGCGAAGTCGTCCTTCGCCAGCATGAGCGCGTTGGTGTGGAGCTTCACGTACTCGGCGTCGTACCAGCCGTTCTCGATGACGAGCCGGATGACGGCGCCGAGGAAGGCGATGTCCGCGCCGGGCCGGATGCGCGCGTAGACGTCCGCGATCGACGAGGTGCGGTTGAAGCGCGGATCCACGTGGATGACCTTGGCGCCCTTCTCCTGCGCCTTGCGGATCCACTTCATCGCCATCACGTGGTTCTCGGCGGCGTTCGAACCCTCGATCAGGAGGACCTTCGCGTTCTGGAGGTCCGCCCAGTGGTTGGTCATCGCGCCGCGGCCGAACGTGGCCCCCAGACTGGGGACCGTGGGGCTGTGTCAAAGCCGCGCCTGGTGCTCCACGTAGCTGGTGCCGAGGAGCCGCCCCATCTTGTTCCAGAGGTAGCACTCCTCGTTCGTGTTCTGCGCGCCACCCAGGAAGGCGATGGCGTCGGTCCGGTTGGCCGGGACCTCCTTGTCGCCGTCCTTGTCGGTCGCGACCCAGCTCGCCTCTCGCGTCGCCTTGAGCTTGCGGGCGAGCTTGTCGAGCGCCTCGTCCCAGGAGATGTCCACCCAGCGATCGGAGCCGGGGGCGCGGTAGCGCGGGGTGCGCACGCGCTGATCCGACGCGTGCGTCGCGATCATGGCCGCGCCCTTCGAGCAGAGCGCGCCCTGGTTCACCACGTGCTCCGGATCGCCCTCGAGGTTGACGAGCTTGCCGTCGATGACGTGGCCCACCATCCCGCAGCCGCACGAGCAGAAGTTGCAGGCGGTGGTGAACTCCGTCGCGCCCTTGAGCTTCATCTCCGCGGCGCGCGACCGCTGCACCGGCAGCAGGTCGCCCATCGCGATGGCGGCGCCGCCACCCGCGACCCGCTTCAACCACTTCCGTCGGCTGAGCGTCATCCCGTCCCTTTCATCGCGCGGGCGCCGGCCCCGTCCAGGGGCTGCGGCACGGCGCGGGCCATTTCGGGCCGCATGGTAAGCGGTCGCGCCCCGTGAAGTAAATGATTGAAATAACGCAGTATTTTCGTAGACTCCTCGAGTCGACGGTTGACCCAGGTCAAGCACTCCTCCGAAGGGGCCGGGATCACTCGATCCGGGGACCAGCCGGCCGCAGCCGATGGAGGGCAGCCCGCCGCCTCGATCCCGTGTTCGCGCAGGAGCTTCGCGCCGTCGCAGGCCCGGATCGCGCGGCGTCGGTGCGGCGCTCCGCCGCGGAGAAGCCGCCCCGGACCCCGTGCCGCAGCGCGCGAAGCCGCTTGCATGCTCAGCGAACGCCGACTAATGTGCTGCGAATGTCCGTTCGCGCCGCCGTCAACGCCCGCCGCCAGCGCGCCCACGACCGCGCCCGCCGGGACATCCTGCTCGCGGCCGGCGCGGTCCTGGCCCGGCGCGGGTTCGCCGACGCCACGCTCGCCGACCTGGCGCGCGAGGCGGGGTACGCGCCGCCGTCGCTCTACCGGTACTTCTCCAGCAAGGAGGAGATCTACCGGAGCCTCGTCGAGCTGATCCTGGAGGAGCTGCGGGCCACCTTCGATCGCCCCGTCGACCCGCGCCTCCCCCTCGCCGATCGCCTGGTGGCGCTGGTCCGGGCGCAGGCCGAGGTGGCGACCGAGCGCGCCGAGATCTCGGCGTTCGTCGCCGGGCACTGCGGCGACGCCGGCGTCGACCGCCGCTCCGGCCTCGCCATCTACGAGGGCCACCTCGCCGCCTGGCTGCGCCGGCACGTGCGCCGCGGCGAGCTGCGCGTCTCCCCCGCCCTCGCCGCCCGGGTGCTCGCGGGCGTGCTCTCCGCCTTCTTCCACGCCGGGGGCGACGCTCCCGGCCCCGCCGCGGACGCCCGGGTCGCGATCGACCTCGTGCTCCACGGCGTCGCCGCCCCCGGCGCCCCGGCGCCGCACCGCCTCGGAGACGACGCATGACCCGCACCCGCCCTGCCCTCACCCTCGCCGTCGCCGCCGCCGCCACCCTCCTCGGCGCCTGCAGCAGACACGCCGGCGTCGCCGAGCTCCCGACCCTCGCCGCCGCTGGCGGCCGCGCCGTACGCGTCGCCAAGCCCGCCACCCGGATCGAGACCGGACTGGCGCGCGTCACCGGCGCCGTGCGCGCCAAGGAAGACGCCACGCTCTCGGCCAAGGCGACCGGCCAGATCAGGCGGGTGCGGGTCAACGTGGGCGACCGGGTGCGGGCCGGGCAGGCCCTGGTCGAGATGGACCCGACCAACGCGCAGATCGCGCTGCAGACCGCGCGCGCCGCGGAGCGGCTGGCGGCCGCCAACCTCGCCGGCGCCGAGAGCGACCTCGCGCGGAGCAAGGAGCTGTTCGAGCAGCACGTGCTCCCGGCGGCGGCCTGGGAGAAGGTGCAGACGGGGCGCGAGCTGGCGGCCGCGCAGGTCGACCAGGCCCGCGCGGCGGCCCGCGCCGCCGAGCAGGCCATCACGGACGCCACCCTGGTCGCGCCCTTCGACGGCGTCGTCACCGCCAAGTGGCGGAACGCGGGCGACACGGTGACGCTCATGCCGGTGACCCCCATCCTCGCCCTCACCGACCTCGACCACCTCGAGGTGCGGCTCGCGGTCCCCGAGTCGATCGAGGGATTCGTCAAGCCGGGGCAGAAGCTCCCGGGCGTCACCACGCCGGGCGCGCAGCGTTTCGAGGCGCGCGTCCGCGTCAAGAACTCGGTGGTGGACGCCGCCACCCGCACCGTCGAGGTGCTGGCGGACGTCGTGAAGGTCGACGGCTCGCCGCTCCGCCCCGGTACGCTCGTCGACATCGACTTCGCGGGGCTCGGCGAGGCCTCCGCGGGCGTGTTCGTCCCGACGAGCGCCGTCCGCCAGGACGGCGCCACCGCGTACGTGATGGTGGTCGCGAACGGCAAGGCGGAGCGGCGCGGCGTGGAGATCTCGCCCGTGAACCCCGGCACCTTCGCGGTGAAGGGTGGCCTCGACGCGGCCGCCGACGTGATCCTCGACCCCGGCGCCCTCGCCCCCGGCGACGCCGTCGTCCCGCTCGCCGACTAGGGCCGGCCAACCGGAGCCCCGCACATGAGCCCCATCCGCACCTTCATCTCGCGCCCGGTCTTCACCGGGATGCTGACGCTCGCCGTGGTGGTCTTCGGCGTCGTCGCGTACCCGAAGATCGGGGTCGACCAGTTCCCCGAGGTCGAGTTCCCGATCGTCACGGTGACGACCGTCCTGCCCGGCGCCGACCCCGAGGCCATCGAGCGCACCGTCACCAAGCCCCTCGAGGAGACGTTCAACACCCTCCCCGGCCTCGACACGCTCCGCTCGCTGAACCTCGAGAACGTCTCCCAGATCATCATCCGCTTCGAGCTCGAGCGAAACGCCGACATCGCGGCGCAGGACGTTCGCGACCGCGTCCAGGCGACGCTCTCGAAGCTGCCCAAGGAGATCGACACGCCGATCGTCCAGAAGTTCGACATCGGCGCGGCCCCGATCGCCACCCTCGCCTTCTCCGCGCCGCTGCCCATCGACCGGCTCACCAAGCTCGCGGAGGACGTGGTCAAGCCCGCGCTGCAGCAGGTCCCTGGCGTCGGCGCCGTCGACGTGATCGGCTCGCGAAAGCGCGAGATCACGGTGGTGCCCGACCCCGCCGTCCTGAAGGGTTACGGCCTCACGCCGGCCGACGTGGTGGCGGCGCTCCGGGCCCAGTCGATCGACGTGCCGGGCGGCCGCACCCTCGAGCCGACCGCGGAGCGCTCGGTGAAGGTCGCCGCCGAGGCCCGCTCGGTGGAGGCGATGCGGGCGCTCGTCATCGCGAGCCCCATGGGCACGCCCGTCCGGCTCGGGCAGGTCGCGCAGGTGATCGACGGGCCGGCCGAGCCGCGTGGCAGCGCGAAGCTCGGCGACCAGAGCGCCATCGGGCTCGTGGTCCGCAAGCAGTCCGGCGCGAACACGGTCGCGGTCGCGGACCGGCTCACCGAGAGCCTGGCGCGCGTCCGGGCGCAGCTCCCGCAGGGCTCGAAGGTCGAGACGGTCATCGACGGCGCCAGGTTCATCCGCTCGTCGATCTCGGCGGTGCAGGAGGACCTGCTCCTCGGCGGCGTGCTGGCCGTGCTGGTGGTGCTGCTGTTCCTGCGCAACGTCCGCTCCACGCTCGTGTCGGCCGTGGCGCTCCCCACCGCCATCATCGGCACGTTCGCCGTGATGCGCGCCCTGCACTTCACCTTCAACGTCATCACCATGCTGGCGCTGACGCTCTCGATCGGCCTCCTCATCGACGACGCCATCGTCGTCATCGAGAACATCGTCCGCCACCTGGAGGAGGGCGAACCGCCCTGGGAGGCGGCGCGCAAGGGCGCGGGCGAGATCGCGCTGGCCGTCCTGGCGGTGACGCTGGCGGTGGTGGCCGTCTTCGTGCCCGTCGCGTTCATGGAGGGGCTGATCGGCCGGTTCTTCTACCAGTTCGGCGTCACCGTCGCCGTCGCCGTGCTCATCTCCTACGGCGTGTCGATGACGCTCACGCCCATGCTCTCGGCGCGCGTCCTCCGCGAGCACCAGGCCCACGGCCGCGTGTTCCGCGCCATCGAGCGCGTGCTCTCCGCCATCGACGCCTTCTACCGGCGCGTGCTGGCCTGGGTGCTCGACCACCGGCTCCTCACCGGCCTCGGCGCGGTCGGGGTGCTGCTCGCGACCCTCTACCTCGGGAAGTTCCTCAAGACCACGTTCCTGCCGCAGCAGGACATGAGCATGGTCAAGGTCGCGCTGGAGCTGCCGGCCGGCACGTCGCTGGCGGAGACCGAGCGCCAGCTCGACGACCTGGCCCGGCAGGTGCGGGTGGTCCCCGGCGTCAAGCAGACCTTCTGGACCGCCGGCGGCGGCCAGCTCGAGGAGGTCAACAAGGGCGAGGTCTTCGTCGACCTCGTCCCCATCCAGCAGCGCCGCTACAACCAGCAGGACTTCAAGCAGTACCTGCGCCAGACGCTGCGGACGACGCCCAGCGCCCTCACCACCGTCCAGGACTACAACGCGATGGCCGGCGGCGGGAACCGCGCGCAGATGGTGCAGTTCAACCTCCGCTCCACCGACTGGAACGCGCTCGTCGCCGCCGTGGAGAAGACGCGGCAGGCGATGCTGCGCAAGCCCGGCTTCGTGGACGTCGACTCGACCTACCGCGGCGGGAAGCCGGAGCTGGACGTGGCCATCGACCGCGAGCGCGCGGCGTCGCTCGGCATCCCCGCGGCCGTGCTCGGACAGAACGTCCGCGCGCTCATGGGCGGCGACAAGGTCGCCGACTACCACGAGGGGGGCGACACCTACGACATCAAGGTCCGGCTGCCGGACGCCATCCGCGCCGATCCGGCGGCGCTCGGCGCGATCCCCGTCCGCACCCCGGCCGGCCAGCTCGTCGAGCTGCGGGCGGTCGCCGACGTCCGCGCCGGCACCGGCCCCGCGCAGATCGAGCACCAGGGGCAGATCCGGCAGGTCACGATGCTCGCCGACCTCCGCAACATGGCCCTCGGCGAGGCGATGACGTACCTGTCGGACTTCGGGGCCAGGGAGCTGCCCAGGGCGGTCCAGTACGACTTCGAGGGCCAGGGGCGCGAGCTCGGCAAGGCCGTCGTGGCGTTCGTCGTCGCGCTCCTGCTCGGCGTCGTCCTCGTCTACATCATCCTCGCCGCGCAGTTCGAGAGCCTCGTCCACCCCTTCACCATCATGACGTCGCTGCCGTTCGCGCTCATCGGCGGCATCGGGGGCCTGCTCCTCGCCAACCAGTTCATGTCGATGATGGCGATGATCGGCTTCATCATGCTGATGGGGCTCGTCACCAAGAACGGCATCCTCCTGGTCGAGTTCACGAACCAGCTCCGCGCCCAGGGCCGGTCCACCCAGGAGGCGCTGCTCGAGGCCGGCCCCATCCGCCTGCGCCCCATTCTCATGACGTCGGTCGCCATGATCGCCGGCATGATCCCGGTGGCGCTCGCCCGAGGCGACGGCGCCGAGACGCGCGTCCCCATGGCGATCGCCATCATCGGCGGCCTCGTCACCTCGACGGTCCTGACCCTGGCCATCGTCCCGGTCTTCTACTCGGCCATCGACCAGCTCCGGAGCTGGGTGTGGCGGAAGCTCGGCGGGAAGGCGCCCGAGGCGAAGATCGCGGTGGTCCAGGCGGAGGAGGAGCCGCCGGAGCGGATCGCGGTCCCGTAGGGGCGACGGCCCTCCACCGGCGCGTCACGGCCGAGGCGGCGCGTCGCCGCCAGGGCGCTCCCGCCGCACGATCCAGAGCGATCCGGGGAGCGCGCTGAAGTCGGCGAGCATGGCGAGCAGGAACGCGGCCGCGGTCACCATCCCGAACTGGCGCAGCGGCGGGAAATGGGAGAACGCGAGCCCCAGGAACCCGGCGGCGTTGATGAGCGTCGCGAAGGCGATGGCGCGCCCCGACACGCGCAGCGCGTGGCGCAGCGCGCCCGGCAGCCCCTCGGGGCCCTCCCCCTCCGCCAGGTGGTAGAAGAAGTGGATCTGGTCGTTCTCGGTGGTGCCCAGGACGGTGGTGGCGATGAGGATGGTCGCGACGTTCAGCGACGCGCCGCCGAGGCGCATCCCCAGGAACGTGACCAGGATGGCGAACACCGACGGGATCATCGCCATGAGGCGCGCCGCCGGGCTGCGGAACACCACCAGGAAGGCGGTGAAGATGAGCGCGGCGGTGAGGGCGAAGCTCTCCGTCAGCGTGGGAACCAGGCTCGCGCCCACCTTGGCCTGCAGGAGCGACTCTCCCACCACCCGCAGCTCCGCACCGCGCAGCGCCGGCGCGGCGGCCGCGGCGCGGTCCCAGGCGGCGGCGATCTCGCGCGCCACCGCCTGGTAGCCGGCCTCGTCGCCTCGATCGAAGGTCACCGTGACCTGCGCGTTCGCGAGGGTCGCGACGTCCAGGAACTGGCGCAGCTCCGGCTGCACGAGGAGGAGCTGCTCGACGTCGGCCACCGCCTCCGCGAAGGCCGCCGGATCCTGCGGGAGCGCGTCCCCCTGCCCCGCCAGGTAGCGGCGCATGCGCAGGAAGGTGGTGGGGCCCACCACCGCGTTCACGTGCGGCAACCGCTCGATCTCGGAGGTGAAGCGGTCCAGGCCGCGCAGCACCTCGGGGTCGGTCACCTGGCCGGGCGGGGTCCTGATCCACACCCGGGCCACGTTGAGGCCGGAGACGTGCTCGCGGAACCAGACCATGTCGCGGTGGATGGCGAGCGCCGGGTCCACGTAGTCGAGCGCGTCCACCCCGACGCGCATCGGCGGGACCGGGCCCGCGCCGAAGAGCGCCACCGCGCCCGCGGCCGCCAGGGCGAGCGAGCCCGAGAGCAGCAGCCACCGCCACCGGTAGGTGAACCGCGGGATCGACGCCGCGATCCGGTCGTAGACGGCGCTCCGGACCGCCACGTCGCGGCCCGTGGGCGTGCGCAGCACGCGCTGGAGCGCGGGGAACACGCTGAAGGTGACGAGCCAGGCCAGCGCCAGCCCCACCGCCGTCCAGATCCCCATCTCGCGGATGGGGCGGATCCGCGAGACGGCGAGCGCCGCGAACCCGAGCACGGCGGCGACGCTGGAGGCGGTCACCGGCAGGAACTTGTTCGCCAGCGCGAAGAGCTGGTGCGCCTCGGTCGAGACGCCCTCGGGCTGGTCCACGAACCGCGAGTGCACGTACACGAGGTTGGCGAGGGCGGTCACCATCACCGTGAGGGGCACCAGCGCCGAGACGACCGTGAACGAGAACCCGAGCAGCTTCCCGGCGCCGACGGCGAGCGCCACGGAGGTGCCGAGGGCGAGCAGGACCGCGAGGAGCGAGCGGAACGAGCGGTAGAGGAAGAGCGCGATCCCGACGACGAAGAGCGCGAAGACCGGGAACCAGCGCACCGACGCCTGGCCGGACTCGCGCTCGATCCAGGACTCGACGTAGGGCGCTCCGATGCGTCTCACCGGGGGGGCACTCGCTGCCCCTCGCTGCGCGGGCGCAGTTCGCGCCCCGTCCACGGCGGCGTCGATGGCCGCGAGCTTCGCGTTCCGGTCGGCCGCCCCCCGCGCGTCGAACGCGACCGCGAGCCCGAGGAACCCATCGCCGACCAGCCCCTGCCGCCGGAAGAACGCGGTGCCGGTCGCGAAGCTCCGGAAGGCGCGGGCGCCCGCCGGGTCCGGCCGGAAGGCCGGGCTGGCGCGCCGGAACACGTCGAGCGCAGAGACCGGGGTCACGCCCGGCAACGCCCGCAGCGCCGCCTCGATCCGGTCCAGCTCCGCGAGGACCGCCGGGGCGTAGGGGTCGTCCGCCTCGAGCACCTGGAAGACGAGCTGCCCCTCCGGGAAGATCCGGTGGAAGTCCCGGGTCGCGACGTAGTCGGGATCCGACGGCACGACCAGGTTCTCGATCGCGCCCTCGGACGGGATCCGCGCGGCGAGCAGCGCCGCCGCCGGGACCAGCAGCGCCGCGGCGACCAGGATCGGCACCCGCAACGCCAGGACGCGACGGAAGACGCGCTCGAGCCGCGGGGGAGCCATGGGCCAATGGTTATCACCGACTCCGGGCGAGTGGGGGCGCAGTCGGGGCACCAGCGAGATCGACGTCGGCGTCGAGCGAGCAGAGCGCCGGGAGCGGCCCTGGCCCGAGGAGCGGAGCGCATGCGAGGGCTTGCCGCTTCCACATCGCCCTGAAGCTCGGGCCCCGACTTCGCGGTTGCCGCAGGTGCGGCGACGGGTAAGCTCGCCGTCATGCGCCTCGCCCCGCTCGCCGTGGTAGCCGTGGCGGCCCTCGCCGGTGCGCCGTCCCGCGCCGCCGCCGCGCCGGCCCCCGCACCCGTGACGCTCGTCGCCTGTGCGCCCGGTTACCCGGGCACCACGGCCGAGGCCCAGCCGCACATGGACGCGTTCGCCGCCGCGCTCGCGCGAGCGGCCGGCTGGCCGGAGGGCTCCGTCGCCGCCGTCTACCTCCCGGGCGAGCGGGAGGGCGTCGCGCGCCTCGCGAAGGCGGACGCGGCGGTCGCGCTGGTGCCTTTGCCTTTCCTGGTCGAGCACGGCGCGGACCTCCACCTCGCGCCGCGCATGCTCGTCGCCTTGCAGGGGGGAGCCGGAACCGAGACCTGGACCCTCCTCGCCAAGAA
>Ga0335082_10005572_pt1 | contig 13769 bp, 11 predicted proteins | sample Lox_Sample_41_FD_206718 | JGI IMG/M metagenome (GOLD analysis project Ga0335082, IMG submission 206718) | Soil microbial communities from Loxahatchee National Wildlife Refuge, Florida, United States - Lox_Sample_4.1 | ecosystem: Environmental > Terrestrial > Soil > Wetlands | place: USA...
GCCTCGGATCGGGTGCCGCCCTACCGCTCCCACGATCCCCGCGTCCGGGTCCTGCGCGAGGATCCCCCGCTCGGACCCGTTCGGGGCTCCAACGCGCTCTTCCGGCGCGCGAGCGGCTCCTGGGTCCTCTTCCTGAACGACGACCTCGAAGTGACCCCGGGGTGGGACGAGGCCCTGCTCGCCGCTGCGGCGCGCTTCCCGAAGGCCGACCTGCTGTGCCTGCCGGTCCTCGAGCGCGGGGAGCAGAGCGCGAAGATCCTGCTCTACGACGGGCTCCCATACGCGTGCATGGGTGCCGTGCGCCGCGAGGCAGGCGAGGCGCTGGGGTGGTGGGACGAGGGCTACAGCTTCTATGCCGTCGATCCCGATTTCGCGCTGAGGATGATCGCCACAGGACGCTGGCTCGCGCCGGTGACCGAGACGTGCGTGGTCCACCATCGAGCGGCCGACGAGGCTCGAGTCAGCCACCGCGAGCTCCTCGAACGCGACAACGAGCGCCTTCGCCGCCTGTGGGTGCACCGCCTTCCGGCGCTTCGGCGGCGGTATCGCCGGAGCTCCTTTCGATACTTCCGCAACCTCGAGACCACCTATAGCGAGACGTGGAAGACCAAGGCGCTCGAGTGCCCGATCGACGATGCGCACCCGCGACCTGCGCGTCGGCCCCACCGCGTCGACGCGCCCGGCTGGTGGATTCCGTGGCACTGAGTATCCGGGCCCGTCCGCAGGCTCAACGAGGTGGCCGCAGCGTGCCGAAGGGACGGCGCAGCTCGTCGAGGACGCCGCGCATGAAGGCGAGGTCCAACCTCGCGTGAAAGGCTGCCTGCCTCTTGCGCTTGTACGTCTTCCGAAGCCACCGAGCGCGGACCGCCCACATCTCGCGCCGGGCTTCGAGCAGTGATCTGAGCTCCGCGTCGAGACCGATGGCGCGGCGCATGCGGACCGATTGGGCACCTTGATAGTAGAAGCCTTGCAGCGCGAACTTCGGCGTCGTTCGGTTCGGCTCGACCGGGTGGACGACCCGAGCATCGGGGATGTACCGGAGGCGATACCCATCGCGCATGAGCTGAATCGAGATCGCCGTGTCCTCCCCGCCGCGCAGCCCCGTGTCGCGATTCGGCCCGAGACGCGGGTCGTACTGGTAGGTGGAGAAGATCTCTCGACGATATGCGCAATTCGCGCCGAGTGGGGAAGCAGTCCGCTTTCCTCGGTCGAGGCTGTAGTCGATAGGATTCGCGCCCAGGTGATGCTTGGGCCCGAGGAAGAAGGTCGGATTCCGGTCGATCAGCGCCGTGAGCCATGCCGGGGCTCCTGACGCCGGGAAGCGCGGCGTGACCGGTCCGCCGCAGCCCACCAGCTCTCGCGCCCGATCGTGCGCGAGGAGTGGCGCGGGGATGGTTCGGAGCCAGCCGGTTTCCGGGAAGGCATCGTCGTCGATGAAGGCGCACACCTCGCCTTGCGCAAGCGCGACGGCTGCGTTGAGGGCGTGCGATTTTCCCGTGCGCTCTTCGAACAGCAGGCGATCGCACCTCTCCGAGAGGGCGGCTCGGCCGTGTTGCCCGATCGCCGCAGGAGCCGTGTTCATGGCCAGGATCACCTCCGCGGCCATCGGGAGCGCCTGCTCGCGCACCCGCTCCAGGCATGCGCGAAGCGCCGGTGAATCCGCGCAGGCCGTCACGATGACCGTGACGCTGCGCGAGGATCCTCCAGGAGAGCGCGACGAAGCCCCGTCTCGCATCGCCTCTGGGAGCCCTGGCTGCCCTATTCCGGAATCCTGTACACCCCGACGACGGCGGCGCCGCCGAGGCCGATGTTGTGCTGGATGGCGACCCTCGCGCCGGGCACCTGGCGCCTCTCGGCCTGGCCGCGGAGCTGCCAGTTGAGCTCCGCGCACTGCGCCAGACCGGTCGCGCCGAGCGGGTGGCCCTTGCTGATCAGGCCGCCAGAAGGATTCACGACCCAGCGGCCGCCGTAGGTGGTCGCGCCCTCGTTCACGAGCTCCCCGCCCTTGCCGACCGGTGCCAGCCCGAGCGCCTCGTACGTGATCAGCTCGTTGGCGCTGAAGCAGTCGTGCAGCTCGACCACCTGCGCGTTCTCGGGGCCGACGCCCGCCTGCTCGTAGGCCTTGAGAGCGGCCGCGCGCGACATGTCCCAGCCGACCAGCTTGATGTCGCTCTTCTCGCTGAAGCTGCTCGGCGTGTCGGTCGCCATCGCCATGCCGGCGATCTCGACGGCCTGCCTCTCCAGGCCGTGCTTCCTGACGAAGTCCTCGCTGGCGAGGATCGCGGCGCCGCCGCCGTCGCTGGTCGGGCAGCACTGCAGCTTGGTGAGCGGCTCGTAGACCATCGGCGCGTTCAGGATGTCCTCGAGCGAGTACTCGTCCTGGAACTGCGAATACGGATTGTTGACCGAGTGCTTGTGGTTCTTGTAGCCGATCTTCGCGAACACCTCGGGCTTGGTGCCGTACTTCTCCATGTGCTCGCGCCCGGCGTTGCCGAACATCTGCGGCGCGGCCGGCGCCTTGGCGAAGCCGCGCTTCTCGACCATCGCCTTCATGTGCTTGTCCATCGGGACGGTGCGATCGGTGTACTTGATGCCGAGCGAGCCCTTCTCCATCTTCTCGAAGCCGAGCGCCATCGCGCAGTCCACGATGCCGCCCTCGACGAGCTGCTTGGCCATGAAGAGCGCCGTCGAGCCGGTGGAGCAGTTGTTGTTGACGTTGTAGATCGGCACGCCCGAGAGGCCGATCTCGTAGACGGCGCGCTCGCCGCAGGTGGAGTCTCCGTAGCAGTAGCCGACCGCCACCTGCTCGACGGAGTCGTAGGGGATCTTCGCGTCGGCCAGCGCCTTCTGGCCGGCCTCCTTCGCCATGTCGGGGTAGTCCCACTGCCGGGAGCCCGGCTTCTCGAACTTCGTCATCCCGACGCCGACCACGAACACCTTGCGGCCCATCTGCTGCTTCTCCGGTTGGGGCCGCGAGCTTAGCTCCGTCGAGCCGGAGCGGTAGACTCGCCGCGATGAGCCGCGCCATCCTCATCGAGAAGACCGGCGGCCCCGAGGTGCTGCAGCTCGCCGAGCGCGATCCGGGCGAGCCGGGCGCGGGCCAGCTGCGCGTCCGCGTGGCGGCCGCTGGCGTGAACTTCATCGACGTGTACTTCCGGACGGGCCTCTACCCGCGCCCGCTGCCGTTCGTCGTCGGCCTCGAGGGGGCCGGGCGGATCGAGGCGCTCGGCCCCGGCGTCGCGGGCTTCGACGTCGGCGATCGCGTCGCCTGGGCCTCCGCTCCCGGCTCGTACGCCGAGCGCGCCCTGGTGCCGGCGGCGCTGGCGGTCGCGATCCCGGACGGTGTCAGCGACGAGACGGCCGGCGCCGTCATGCTGCAGGGCATGACCGCGCACTACCTGGTGCACGCGATCCGCCCGCCCGAGCCCGGCGCCTTCGCGCTCGTGCACGCCGCGTCGGGCGGCACGGGTCTCCTGCTGGTGCAGATGCTGAAGCGGGCCGGCGTGCGCGTGATCGGCACCTGCGGCAGCGCGGAGAAGGCCGCGCTCGTGCGCGAGGCGGGCGCCGAGCAGGCCGTGCGCTACGACGAGTCCGACTTCGTCGCGGCGTCGCGCGAGGCGACTGGCGGCCGCGGCGTCGACGTGGTCTACGACGGCGTCGGGCGCACCACCTTCGACGGCAGCCTCGCCGCGCTCCGCCCGCGCGGGCTGCTCGCGCTGTTCGGCCAGTCGAGCGGCCCGGTCCCGCCCTTCGACCTCCAGCGGCTCAACACGGGCGGCTCGCTCGTCGTGACGCGCCCCTCGCTCGCGCACTTCGTCGCCACCCGCGAGGAGCTCGAGCGCCGCGCCGGGGCCGTGCTCGCCGCCGTGGCCGACGGCAGCCTGCGCGTTCGCGTCGGTGGCCGCTTCCCGCTCGCAGAGGCCGCGAACGCGCACCGCGCCCTCGAGAGCCGCGCGACCACCGGCAAGCTGCTGCTCGTCCCCTGATCTACAGGACGTACGGGAAGTAGCGCTTGAGCCGCAGCATCGGCTCCTCGAGCACGGCCCACGAGAGCCGCGCGAGGCCGTAGCTCCCGGCGAAGGCGAGCGCCCAGAACAGGAGCTGCACGATCAGGAAGTGCTGGGGATAGCGACCCGGCGGGAGGAACTGCACCAGCGCGTACGCCGCAATGAGGTGGAGCAGATACACGCCGTAGCTGTACTTGCCGAGCCTTCGCAGCCAGGGCGCCTCGAACGCCCGCGCGCGCCACGCGCCCGCGGGCGCCGTCAGCACCGACACGAGGAGCGCGCCGTACACGACGCAGAGGAGCGAGAACCCCGCGGTGAGGATGGCGGGGTGCGTGGTGAACGAGAGCTCCTTCACGGTCGCGGCCTGCCAGCCGCGGGCGCCCTCGATCGGCGGCATGTGCAGCCGGACCCACGCGAAGCAGCCGAGGAAGGCGATCAACGCGATCGGCAGCAGGCGCCGCGCGGGGCGGGCCAGCGCGTCGAGCCCGCCCGGGCGCGCCGCGGCGATCGCGATGGCGGCGCCGGTCGCCAGCGTGTCGAGCCGGCACGGCGTCAGCGCGTAGATCGCGACCGTCGGCGCGCCCGCCGCGAGCAGCGCCACGCGGAGCGCGAGCGCGCCCGCGGCGGTGGCCGCGCAGATGGCGATCAGGGTGCGCTCGCTGCAGCGGCGCACCGCGAGCGGCCAGAGCAGATAGAAGTGCTCCTCGATCGAGAGCGACCAGGTGATGTCGAGGAGCTGGTGCTGCCAGGCGCCGGCCAGGGCGACCTTGAGATTCGAGAGGTAGAGCCAGTACCAGATGCCCTGGCGCTTCGCGCCCGGGTTCCAGAAGTCGTCGAAGAGCGAGAAGAAGGCGATGTGCGGCACGATCACGAGCACGAGCAGCAGCACCGCGTAGTAGAGCGGGAAGATGCGCAGCACGCGCCGCGCGTAGAAGGAGCCGAAGTAGCTCGGGCTGGTGCGGGCGCGCAGCAGGATGCCCGTGATCAGGAAGCCCGAGAGCACGAAGAACAGATCGACGCCCGACCAGCCGAGCGAGGGCACCACGGTGAGCGCGCGGGCGAAGGCGCCGCGCGCCAGGGCGTAGTGCGTGGTGTGGTAGAGGACGACCAGCGCGATCGCGAGCCCGCGCAGGCCGTCGAGGCGCGGATCGCGCCCCCCGAGATCGCCCTCCTCCGCGGCCGCTCCGCCCAGTCGCCTACCCGGCGCCCGGGCCGTCGGGCGGAAGCGCCTCCATCGGGTAGCGGGGCACGCCTTCCTTCGCGAGCTCGAAGAACTTCGGACCCATCGGGTTCTCGCCGCGGATCGGCATCGCGCCGCGCCGGATCGTCCAGTCGCCGGGCGAGAGCTCGGCGGCGCGCGCGAAGTGGCGCTCGGCGGCCTCCGTGCGTCCCTGCCGGTGGAGCCACCACGCCAACGCGCGATGCGCGCGCGCGAGCTGGGTCTCCGGCGTGGGCAGGAGCTGATGACGCCGCGCGGTGTCCTCGTCGAGGACGCCGCGTCCTTCGCGCACCCAGCCGCGCAGCGCCGCCAGGTAGGGCCCGGACCGCTTGCCGTGGAAGGCCGTGAAGGTGTCGGTACCGAACTGGGTGTCGTTGGGGCGCACGATCCGCCCGGCCTCGTCGATCCAGATCTGTGTCGGGACGTTGACGACGTGGTAGAGCTCCGCGACCCGGTGCTCGGTGTCGATCAGGCTCGGGTGCGTCGGGCGCGCGCGCTCGATGTAGGGGCGCGCGTCCGCCGGGCTCTGGTCGAGCGCCACCGTGATCGGCACGAAGCCCTCCGCGCCGAGCTCCTCGTAGAGCGCCTGCCACGCCGGCAGGTCCTCGCGACAGCCGCACCACGAGGCATAGGCGAGCAGCAGCACCTTCCTGCCGCGCTGGTCCGACAGCCGATGCACGCGGCCCGAGAGGTCCGGCAGCGCGAAGTCGGGCGCCTCGAGCGAGGCGAGCTGCGCGGTGCGCTCGGCCGCCGAGGATCCGAGCGCGGCGGCGCGCTCGGCGGCGTCGAGGGCGAGCGGCCGGTCGATCGCGCGGGCGAAGGCGGCGAGATCGACTCCGCGCTCGTCGGACAGCGCGGCGCGGTCGCGCACCGGCACGCAGCGCTCGCCGCGGCAGAGACCCTGCGGGCGGAGCTCCCAGCCGAGCGCCTCGCGCAGCGCCGCCGGCGGGATCCGCACCCGATCGCCGTCGGCGACGGCCAGGACGGCGACCGGGCGGCCGTCGTCGAGCAAGGTGAAGCTGGTCATGCCGCCCTCCCTTCGCCTCGCGGGCGCAGTGTGCCGCGGCGCGGCCGCGCGCTGCAAGCTATACGGATCCGCGAATCGAGGAGGGCCGCCGTGGGTCTCTACGTGCTGATCGGCCGCGACGGGCCGCGCGGGGCCGAGCTTCGCAAGCTCCACCGCGAGGCGCACCTGCGCAACCTCGAGCCGTTGGCCTCCGCCGAGCGCATCGCCTACGCCGGGCCGCTGCTCGACGCCGCCGACCAGCCCGTGGGCAGCGTGATCATCTTCGAGGCCGAGAGCCTCGCTGCGGCGCGGAGCTTTGCGCAGCGCGACCCGTACGTGGTGCAGGGGGTCTTCGAGCGCTGGGAGGTCTGGGGCTCCCGGCAGGTCTTTCCGAGCCTCGCCTGAGCGGAGGCCCGCAGAATCAGGATAGCGGGGGCGCGGCCGGGATCAGAGCGTCAGGCCGAGCGAGACCTGCGCCACCTCGCGGCGGATCGCCGCGAGCGCCGGCTCGGCCACCGCGCCGAAGGCGACCCCCATGCCGACCGGCAGGTCCGCGCGATGCAGGTTTCCGGGCACGTTCGTGTAGAGCACCGAGCCCGGGAGCCGCAACGAGCCGGGCCCGACCGGGATCTCCACCTCCACCGCCGCGTTGCGCACCGCGGGGCGCGTCGTCTCGAGGAAGAGCCCACCGGCCGACAGCGTGTAGAGCCGAGCGCCCTTCTGGCGACCCGCGTGGAAGAACAGCGCCGGCGCATCGATCGGCGCACGCGGCTCGCGACGCTGCGGGTGGTCCCAGAACCGCGCCAGCGCGCGGTTCACCTGGAAGCGCAGCCGCGCGTCGTCGAAGGGCTCCCACAGCGCCAGGGCCAGGCCCGCCGTGCGCAGCTCCGAGAGCGCCTCCGGCCCCGGGCCCGCGCCGGCCACGATGTACGAGAGGATTCCGTCCGGCGCACCGGCGGCGAGCGCCGCGAGCGCCGCCGCGAGGTCGATCACCGCGAGGTCGGGAGGGATCAGTGCGGCCGCCACCTGCTGGTGGCGCTCTCCTACGAGCTGGAACGCCTGCTCGGGGCTCTTCGCGCGCAGCGTCCGATAGCCGAGCCGGCGCAGGCGCTGGGTCAGCGCACCGCGCGGGGCGCCGCCGCCGTCGATCACCAGGACGGTGCGCTGCGTGGGCATGCCGAGATCCCTCTCCACCCGGTCTGGATCGGTCGAACGCGGCGCCGGAGTGAGCGGCGCTCCGGCAGGCTGCAACCCGCCGGCAAGGCGAAGTCCTGACGAATCAGGCGTCGTCCGGCCCCAGGATCTCGGAGACCACCACGCCCTCGGCCGCGGAGTTGCGCGCCGCGAGCACCGGCAGCGAGTCGACCATCTTGACGAGGTAGCGCTCTGCGGACTCCCCGAGGTCGCGGAACCGCAGCACGAAGCCGGCGAGGCCGTCGTCGCGCGACACCTCGGCGTGCACGACGAGGGGCGATTCGCCCGGACCTCCGTGGAGCGCGATGCGGAAGCGCTGGCCGAGGCGCAGCGCCTGGGTGCGCTCGACGCGCATGCCTCCAGCCGAGAGGTCGCGCCCGATCAGCACGCGCGCCGCCTCGTCGCCGAGCGCGACCACGCGGCGACCCGAGATGGCGCCGCGCGGGCCGCCGCGCCGATCGCCCGGCGCCTTGGGCGCAGCCGACGCCTCGGTCGGCACCTCGAACGAGCGCGGCGCCCGGACGACCTCGCGTCGGGTCGAGCCCCGGGCGTAGCGCGTTCCGGCCGCCTCCGCGTCGGCCGGCGCCGCGGCCGCGGCGGGCTCCGCGGCCGGCGGCGCCGCAGCCGCCTCCGGCAAGGGCGGGCTCTCGGCCGCGGGCGCCGGGGCGTCCGCGCAGAGCGCGGGCCCCTCGAGGTGTGCCGCGACCGCGTCCTTCAGCAGGAGCGCGGTGTCCTTGTCGACCGACGAGAACGCCACCGCGAAGCCGTCGCCTCCCGGCTCGCCACCGGATGCCGACACCGAGCGCACCACCCGGCCGCGCACCGCGAACGAGCGCCCCTGCGTGCGCATGTCGGGGAGATACACGACGAGCTGTGTGCCGACGCGCATCGGCTCGCGCGAGATCAGGAGGCAGCCCCGCACGGAGAGATCGGCGAGGACCGCGCTGCGGCGGCGCAGACCTGCGCGGAAGCGCACCGGCGAGCCGACCGCGACGCGCCGGCTGCGCCGCTCCGGCCCGCGGTACAGCGCGTGCAGCAGGAGCCCTCGCAGCGCGGCCGGATGCACGGGGCGACACACGATCAGGTCGACCCCGCTCCGCCGCAGCAGGGAGCGCAGCGTGCGCGTGTTGCGGTCCAGCACGGCGATGCGCACGCCGCGCGCGCCGGCGGCAACGCGCGGGATCGCCCGGACGTGGCGGGCGTTGGCGACCGCGACCTCCCATGCGCCCTCGGTGGCGGCCTTGCTCGACTCGACGACCTCGACCCCGAGGCGCACGAGGAGCGCGCGCACGTCGGCCAGGTCTCCGTCGTGGAGCAGGAGCACCCGTCGGCTGGACGCGTCGACGTCCACGCTTCCTCCGTACGGCCGGGCGGCCGCTCTCCGGGGATCGGCAGCTCTTGCGCACGCCTGTAGCGGCCCCTGCGCAGGGCCGCCCCGGCGGCCGGTCAATCGCCCGCGGCGTCCGTCCGAAGCCCAGCCAGGGAGGTCGGCGGGTGGCCAGGTCCCCGAAATCCGGCTCCGGCCGCGCTCTGGCTGGGGCTCGTCCTGCTCGCCCTGACCGGCTGTGGCAACGCGGCGATGGGGACCTCCGCGACCGGAAGAGCCGCCGGCAGGAGCGTGTCCACCCCGCCTGCGGGCGACGGTTCGGGCCCGGTCTTCTACCGGTACACGGAGGAGGACGGGACGGTCCGCTTCGTCCGCAAGCCGGCGCCGGAGCCCGCCCCCCGGAGCAGCCGCTCTAGCCCGATCGCGTCAGAGCCTCCGCCCGGCCGCGTGCCCGTCGAAGATCGCGCGGTCGAGGAGCCGCACCGCGACGGCGTCGCCGACGCGCACCACCTCGGGGACCTCGCCCTTCAGCTCGAAATAGAGCCGCTCCTCGGGGAGCCCGTGCGTGCGGACCACCACCCAGTCGACGTCCTCGATGCGCTCGGGCCGCGCGGCGAGCAGGTCGAGCAGCGTGACCTCGCGATCCCCGATGGCGAGGAGCCCGTGCGTCGGGCGCCAGCGCACGCCGGCGCGCACCGCGCGCGGCAGCGCTGCGGCAAGCGTTTCGGCGTCGAGCAGCATCGGCGATGCGAGCGGCGTCGCGAGCGTGACGTCGGCGCCCCGCGCGGCGAGGAGCTCTCCGAGCCCGAGCCCTTCGATGTGCCCCACCGCATCGAGGATCACGATGCGGCCGACGAGCTCGTCCGCGCGGCGCAGCGCCTCCTCGTGATCGAGCGCGAGCTCGCGCTCGATTCCCGCGATCGCGAACGGATGCCACTTGGCGTAGCCGGTCTTGGTGGCGCGGCCGCCGGTCGCGACGACCACCGCGTCCGGCTCGAGCGCGAGGACCGAGTCCCGCGCGGCCTCGAAACCGAGCTCCACCCGCACGCCTCGCCGCTCGCACTCCTCGATGCGCCACTGCGCGTGATCGATCAGCTCGGCGCGGCCGGGGAGCCGCGCCGCCGCGTGCACCTTGCCGCCGAGGCGGTGCTCGCGCTCGAGGAGCCGGACCTCGTGGCCGCGCGCCGCCGCCACCCACGCTGCCTCGAGCCCCGCCGGGCCGCCTCCCACCACCACGACGCGTTTGCGGCGCGCGGCGGGCGCCAGCGTGCCGGCGCCGAGCTCCTCCTCGCGGCCGACCGCCGGATTCTGCACGCAGGTCACGGGCAGCCCCTGCAGGAGATTTCCGTAGCAGCCCTGGTTGTTCCCGGTGCAGCGCCGGATCTCGGACGCCGCACCGCGGTGCGCCTTCGCGGCCCAGTCCGGATCGGCGATGAGCGCGCGCACCAGCGTCACCGCGTCGGCCTCGCCGCGCGCCAGGATCGCCTCGGCCTGCTCGGGCGTCACGATCCGGTGTACGGCGAAGACGGGCGCGCCGCGCAGGCGCTCCTTCACCGCCGCCGCGGCGTAGACGCCGAAGCCGGGCTTCGCGTACAGCGGCCGCACCATGCCGACGCCCGAGAGCCCGACGCTCACGTTCACGAAGTCGACCAGGCCTGCCGCCTCGAGGCGCGCCGCGATCTCGGCGGCGTCCGCAGGTCCGAGGCCGCCGGCGCCCGCCTCCTCGTCGCCGACGAGCCGCACGCCGACCGCCCGGCCGGGGCCGACGGCGGCGCGCACGGCGGCCAGCACCTCGACCGCGAACCGCATGCGGTTCTCCAGCGATCCGCCGTAGCGGTCGTCGCGGTGGTTGCTCCTCGGCGAGAGGAACTCGTGGATCAGGTAGCCGTGCGCGGCGTGCACCTCGATGCCGTCGAAGCCCGCCGCCGCCGCGTTGCGGGCCGAGCGCGCGAAGTGCTCGACCAGCTCGCGGATCTCCTCGGGCTCGAGCGCCTTCGGGGGCTCGTGGTAGTTGGCGATCGACGAGGGCGCCCAGGCCGGACGCTTCGACCACGCGCCGCCGTTCACGCCGCCGTTGTGGGCGAGCTGAAGGAACGCGAGCGCACCGTGCTCGTGGACCGCGCGCGCCACGCGCTCGAGGTGCGGCACCGCCTCGTCCGGCCACGCCGCTGCATTGTTCGCCATCTGGTACGCCGTCGTCGGGTGGACCTGCGCCTGCCCGGCGATCACGACCCCGGCGCCTCCGCGCGCGCGCTCGGCGAGATAGCGACCGAGGCGCTCGCCGTAGAAGCCGGGCTCGCCCCAGCGCGGCGCCGGCTCCGAGTACATCGTGAAGTGGGCGCCGAACACGATGCGGTTGCGCGACTCGAGCGGACCGATGCGGAGCGGGGCGAAGAGATGCGGGTACATGACAGCGGCGGATGGTACGCGCGCCTCTGCTAGGTTGCCGCGCCATGGTGCGCGAGACGGTGACCCTGGAGCGCGGCGAGGACGGCGTGCTCGTGCTGACGCTCTCCCGCCCGCGGCAGAAGAATGCGTTCAGCGAGGTGATGTGGCGCGAGGCGCGCGACGCCCTCGCCGAGGCGCAGCAGGACGACGCGGTGCGCGCGGTGCTCGTGACCGGCGCCGGCGACGCCTTCTCGGCCGGCCAGGACCTCGGGCAGATGGCCGCCCCGCCGCCGGGGGAGCCGCCCGGCTTCCCGAGCTTCATGGATCGCCTCACCGCGTTCGACAAGCCGCTCTTCGCCGCCGTGAACGGGGTCGGCGTCGGGATCGGACTCACGCTGCTCCTGCACTGCGACGTGGTCTGGATCGCCGAGGGCGCGCGGCTGCGCGCGCCGTTCGTCACGCTCGGGGTCGTCCCGGAGGCCGCGAGCAGCTACCTCCTGCCGCTGCAGCTCGGCCACCAGCGCGCGGCCGAGCTGCTCTACACGGCCGAGTGGATCGACGCGGGGCGGGCCGTCGAGCTGGGCCTCGCATCGCGGGCGCTCCCGCGCGAGCGGCTTCTGCCCGAGATGCGGGCGTTCGCGGCCCGCGTCGCCGCCCAGCCGCTCGGGTCGCTGCGCTGGACCAAGCGGCTCCTCCTCGCGGTGCGTGCCGACGGCATCCGCGCGGCGCGAGCCCGCGAGGACGCGGGCTTCGCCGCACGCGTCGGCTCGCCCGAGAACCAGGAGGCCCTGCGCGCCTTCTTCGAAAAGCGGCCCGCGGACTTCCGCGGCGTCTCGCCCCGCGATCGGGACTGAGGAGCGCGGGACGCCGACGCGCTACATTGCGAACCGTCATGTCGACTGAGGAGGGGTGTGTGACGGTCCCCATGGCGGAGCTGGGCGGCGAGGTCCGGAGCTTCTTCCTGATGGGCGCCCCGCGCTGCGGCACGACCTTCGTGGCCAAGCTGCTCGCGCGACACCCCCAGGTGTGCTTCTCCAAGCCGAAAGAGCCGCACGTGTTCGTGCGAGAAGCCAACCCGCTGTCGCCGCGCGAGTACCTCCACCGCTACCACCCGCACCTGACGCGGGCGCATCGCGTGATCGCGGAGGGCTCGCCGTCCTATCTCTACGACCCCGAGGCGAGTCGCAGGATCCTGGACTTCGATCCGGACGCGCGCTTCGCGGTGTGCGTGCGGAACCCGGTCGAGATGGCCCCCTCGTACCACGCCCGGCTTGTCTACACGCTCGACGAGGACGTGCAGGACTTCGAGGAGGCGTGGTCGCTGCAGGCCGCGCGGGCCCGGGGCGAGCGCGTCCCGAGGCGCTGTCGCGACGCGCGCCTGCTCCAGTACCGGGCTGCGTGCAGCCTCGGCGAGCAGCTCGAGGGGCTCTTCGCCCGCGTCGAGCGCGAGCGCTGCTTCGTCGCCGTCTTCGACGACCTGACCGCGAATCCCGACAAGGTGTACCGCGATCTCCTCGACTTCATGGGGCTCGACAACGACGGGCGCACAGAGTTCGTGCCCAAGAACCAGCACCGGGAGTTCGAGAGCCCCCGCCTGCAGGCCTACCTGATGAACCCGCCCCGACCGGTCGCGGCCCTGATCGGTGTCTGGGAGCGACACGGCTGGGGGACCCCTCGCGCGTATCGGGCGTTCCAGAAGTGGCTGAAGCGGTCGAACACGCGCAAGGTCGCGCGCCCGCCCCTCGGACGCGGGACCCGCGAGATGCTGCGCGCCACGTTCGCCTCGGATGTACAGAAGCTCTCCGACCTCCTGGGACGCGACCTGTCGCACTGGTGCTGACGCCGGATGGCGACGCGCTTCGACCTCGACACGGCTGTGCGTCGCCTCGAAACGGAGCCCTCCGTCTACGAGGGCCGCATCGATCCGGGCTGGTGGGTGGTGCAGGGGCCCAACGGAGGCTATCTCGCCGCGATCCTGTTGCGCGCCCTGGCGCAAGGCGTCGAGGCGGCGCGCGCGCCGCGCGCGCTGACCATCCACTACCTCACCCGACCCGAGGCGGGCGCGGTCCGCATCGAGACGCGCGTCGAGCGCGAGGGCCGCTCGCTCTCGACGCTGTCGGCGCGCATGCTGCAGGGCGAGCGCGTGCTGGCGCTCGCGCTCGCGGCGTTCTCGCGCCCGCGCCCGGGGCCGCGCTTCGACCAGGTCGCGATGCCGGCCGTCGCCCCGCCCGAGGCGTGCGAGTCCTTTCCGGGGCGCATCCCGCTCCACGATCGCTTCCAGTACCGCTGGGCGGTCGGAGCGCCGCCCGGCTCGGGGAGCGCGGAGGCGCTCGCCGGCGGCTGGATCCGCGCCGCGGAGCCGCAGACCGCCGACGCGCCGCTGGTGGCGGCGTTTACCGACGCGTGGCCGCCCGCCTGCTTCTCGTGGGCGAGCGAGCGCGCGACCATCGGCGCGGTTCCCACCGTCGACCTGACCATCCACTTCCGCCGCGACCTCCCGATGGCGGGCGCCGGGCCGGAGGACTTCTACCTGGCGGTGTTCCACTCCCGCGTCGCCGAGCAGGGCTTCGTCGAGGAGGACGGCGAGGTGTGGAGCCGCGACGGCAGCTTGCTCGCGCAGTCGCGTCA
>Ga0335082_10005574_pt1 | contig 13766 bp, 12 predicted proteins | sample Lox_Sample_41_FD_206718 | JGI IMG/M metagenome (GOLD analysis project Ga0335082, IMG submission 206718) | Soil microbial communities from Loxahatchee National Wildlife Refuge, Florida, United States - Lox_Sample_4.1 | ecosystem: Environmental > Terrestrial > Soil > Wetlands | place: USA...
CGCGCTTCACGACCCGCGTCGCCGGGTCGGGATGCGACTCGGCGCCGACCCAGCGCAGGCACATCGTGCCGCGCGCGTGGCCGGCGGTGTCGAGCCAGTTGTCGACGCCGGGGTTTTCGTGCGCGATCACCAGGCGCACCGAGCCGTCGGGCGAGCGCCGCGCTCCGTGGTGGTTCACCGCGATCCGGTGATAGCGGTAGTCGAGCGACTCCATCCAGTGGTTGTTGAGCTGGAAATTCCAGTACTCGCAGCGCGGCGGCCGGAGGTCGACCAGCAGCGCCTCGTCGGCGCCGAGCTCCCAGTAGCCGTGGTAGTAGACGATGTTCGGGTCGCCGTGCGCGGCCGACGCCACCGCGGGATCGAAGCGCGGGAGCTCGTTCTTGCGGCGCGCGAAGCCCTCCGCCCAGTCGGCGAAGAGCGCCGCGGTGCCCGCTACGTAGGCCGCGGAGGCCTGGAGTCCGGCGTCGAGGAACCGTGCAGTGAGAGGCGCCGGGCCGCCGGCGGCGCCGATGCGCTCGATCGCGAGCTCGGCGATCGACTCGCGCTCGCGGTCTTCGAAGGTCTGCCGCACGATCAGGCTCGAGGTGTCGGGCTCCATGGGGAGCCAGCTTCCCCGAGGCGGCTTGCGCACCGAGAGCGCGATCTCGAAGCGTCCGTCGGTGCCGATCTCGAGTTCCCGCGCGTCCAGGTAGCCGGTCTGCCCGCGCCGGCCCGACGAGCCGTAGCTCCCCGCGTAGGTCCCGAAGCCCAGGTAGTGCACGGTGCCGCGGGTGCCGCGGATCCGATACTCGTGCGCGCCGCTGATCGCAGCGCTCTGGTAGTAGTTGTCCGGGTTGTCGGCGCCGATCTTCACCGTCTCGTGCGCGGGCCGGCGCAGCACGGGGAAGAGCGGGTCGGCGAACTCGACGTAGGACTCGAGCGCGACCCGCGTGAGGCGGCTCAGGTAGCGGAAGCCCTCCGCGCGGTCGAGGGCGTCGAATGGCGAGCCCTCGCGCAGGATCACCTCGCCCGCCCTCTTCAGGCGTTCGCAGAAGTCGGCCCAGCTCGCGCCGGAGAGGATGCGCTGCGTCGCGTCGTCGGTCTGCATCGGCGGCGAGTATACTGCCGCGGCATGGCGCAGCGACTGCAGGTCTCGATCACTCTCTCGGGCCTGGGACGCCTGTTCGGTACGTCGCTTTACGGTGTCGTCGAGACCGCGGCTGCCGCGGAGGCCGCAGGCATCGATCAGATCGCGGTCCCCGACCACCTGGCGATCGGCCCGCGCACGGACCGCTATCCCTACGGGCGCTTCCCGCTGCCGCCCGACGAGCCCTGGCTCGAGCCGCTCGTCGCGCTCGGGGCGATCGCCGGCGCGACGCGGCGCATCCGGCTCGCCACGGGCGTGTTGATCGCGCCGCTGCGCCCGGCGCTCCTGCTCGCGAAGGCGCTCGCCACGCTGGACGTGCTGTCGCAGGGACGGCTCGACGTCGGCGTGGGAATCGGCTGGCAGCCCGAGGAGTACGCGGCCTCGGGCGTCCCGTTCGAAGGCCGCGCCGCGCGCATGGACGACCAGCTGCGCGCCTGCCGCGCGCTCTGGAGCGGCGCGCCGGCGTCGTTCCGCTCGCCCACCGTGCACTTCGATGATCTCCGCTGCCTTCCGCTGCCGGTCCAGCCGGGCGGCCCGCCGATCTGGTTCGGCGTGGCGCCGACGGCGCACAACGCGAGGCGCATCGCCGAGCTCGGCGCCGGCTGGCTGCCGATCGGCGGCGACCTCGAGGAGATCGCGCGCGGGGCGGCGGCGCTGCGGCGGGCCTTCGAGCGGGCGGGGCGCGATCCCGCGACGCTCGGAGTGCGCGCGAACGCCCCGTCGCCCGACGCGCTGCCGAAGCTGCGCGAGGCGGGCGTCACGATCGCGTCGTTCGCGCTGGCGCGCTGGGCGAGCTCGCGCGCGGAGCTCCCCGCGCTCTTCGAGCGGCTCGGCGCGCTGCCGCGATAGGGAGGCGGTTGCGCGTCGAGGTCGCCGCGCTCGCGCTCCTGGTGTCGGCCTCCGCCGCGGCCGCGCCTCCGACGCTCCACGCGATCGAGGTGGGAGGGCTCCGGCGCACCTACTTCCTGCACGTGCCGCCGGGCCTCCCGCCCGATCGTCCGGTCGCGCTCGTGCTCGCCTTCCACGGCGGCGACCTCCTTCACAGCGACGCCGCCGGCGCGCGCATGGAGCGCCTCACGGGGCTCGATGCCCTGGCAGACCGCGAGGGGTTCCTGGTCGCGTATCCCAACGGAACGCACGGCAACTGGAACGATGGGCGCGACCCCAGCGTCTCGGCGGCACACCGCGAGGGCGTCGACGACGTCGGCTTCGTGTCGGCGCTGATCGACGACGTCGCCGCGCGCTTCCCGGTCGACCTGAAGCGCGTCTACGCGACGGGGATCTCGAACGGCGCGATCTTCTCCCACGCGCTGGCCGCACGGCTCGCCCGGCGGATCGCGGCGATCGCGCCGGTCGCGGGTGGCATCGCCGAGCCCTTCGATCGCGCGTTCCACCCCGAGCGGCCGGTGTCGGTGCTGATCGTGCAGGGGACCGCCGACCCGCTCGTCCCCTTCCATGGCGGCGCCGTCGCGGGCGGGCGGCGCGGCCGCATCGTCGACACCGACCGCGCGGTCGAGATGTGGAGCGCCGTCGACGCTCCCTCCGGCCCCCTCCGGCGGGAGGTGCTCGCGCGGCCCGTCGCGAGCGACGGATGCACGGTCCTCGAGACGCGGTGGACGGGAGGCCGCTCCGGCACCGAGATCGCGCTCGTGACCCTCAAGGGCGGCGGCCACACCTGGCCCGGCGGCCCCCAATACCTCCCGCGCAGCCTGATCGGGAAGGCCTGCTCGGAGATCGACGCGAGCGAGCTCATCTGGCGCTTCTTCGCCGCGCATCCGCAGCGCTGACGAGAGCGATGCAGAGCGCGGCCGGGCGTGGCCGAGCGAGTCACGTCAACCCGAGGCGCGCCTTACCCAGCCCCGCTCGTGCGGCGCCATGAAGACCACCGTGAGCTTCATGGCCGCGTGCAACCACTTGCCGCCGACCCGCTCGTAGCGGTCTTCCTCGACGCCGGTCATCCACATCGCGCGGTCGTCGCGCGTCGTGCACGGCGCGATCAGCTCCCAGCGCGCCGTGGCGGCGTCGCCCGCCACCTCGATCTGCGGATTCACGAAGTAGTGCCGCGAGAAGTGCAGAGTCGGGCTCGCCATGCGCTCGCGGATCGCCGCGCGCCCGCGGCACAGCCCGAGCGAGCCGCCCGCGTCCCACACCGCGTCCTCGGTGAAGAGCGCGGCGATGCGCTCCGCGAGCGCGTCGACCTCGGCCTTGGGGCGGACGGTCCCCGCGGCGTAGCGGGCGTCGACGAGCTCCGCGTAGCGCGCCTTCAGCCGGCGGATCGCCTCGGCGTCCTCGAGCGCTCGAAGGCGCGCCTCGAGGGCGCGGAGCGGCTCGAGCGGCGGGGCGGTCATCGCGGGGTTCCTCGTTCCGTCGATCTGCGTATGCTAGCGCCCCGATGACGCGCTTCGCCCCGGATCCCCGCTCGCTCGCCGCGCACCCGGTGCCCTCGTGGTACGAGGACGCCAAGCTCGGAATCTTCGTCCACTGGAGCCTCTCGTGCGTCCCGGCCTGGGCCCCGCGCGCCGGGTCGCTCGCCGAGCTGCTGCGCGATCGCTATCGGGAGCTGCAGCGCTACACGCCGTACGCCGAGTGGTACTGGAACGCGCTGCGCATTCCGGGGAGTCCCACCGCGCGGCACCACGCGGAGGTCTGGGGCGATGCTCCGTACCAGGCGTTCCGCGCGCGCTTCCAGGAGACCCTCGCGCGCTGGGATCCCGCCCCCTGGGCAGACCTCTTCGCCGCGTCGGGGGCGCGCTACGTGGTGCACGTGACCAAGCACCACGACGGCTTCCTGCTCTGGCCGAGCCGGCACCCGAATCCGCGCGAGCCCGAGTGGCAGGCGCGGCGCGACGCCGTCGGCGACCTCGCGGCCGCCGTGCGCGCGCGCGGGCTGCGGTTCGGCGTCTACTACTCGGGTGGGCTCGATTGGACCTTCGAGCCGCGGCCGATCTTGGGCGTGGCGGACGGCCTCGCGGCGCTGCCGCTCGATCCCGGCTACGAGCGCTACGTCGACGCGCACTACCGCGAGCTGATCGATCGCTACCGGCCGAGCGTGCTCTGGAACGACATCGCCTACCCGCCGCATCGCGGAGCTCTGTGGCGGCTCTTCGCCGACTATTACGACGAGGTCGGGGAGGGCGTCGTCAACGACCGCTTCCTGCCCGGTCCGGCCTGGCTGGTTCACGCGCTGCGGGCGCGGCCGGTGGCGCAGCTCGCCGACCTGGCGGGCGCCTGGCTGGCGCGCCGCCCCGGCTTCACGTTCGTGCCGCCGCGGCCGCCGCACTGCGACTTCCGCACGCCGGAGTACGCGACCTTCGCGGAGGCGAAGGTCAAGAAGTGGGAGGCGACCCGTGGGATCGGGCACTCCTTCGGCCACAACCGCAACGAGCCCGACGAGGACTTGATCGAGCCGGGCGAGCTCGTGCGCAGCTTCGCCGACGTCGTCGCCAAGAACGGGAACCTGCTGCTCAACGTGGGGCCCACGGTCGACGGCGAGATCCAGCCCCGCGAGCGCCTGCGGCTCGAAGCGCTCGGCACCTGGCTCGCCGCGAACGGCGAGGCGATCTACGGGACCCGTCCCTGGAAGCGCGCCGAGGGGTCGACGCAGGACGGTGTCGCGGTGCGCTTCACCGCGCGCGACCGCAGCGTGTTCGCGATCGTGCTCGGGACGCCGCGCCCGCCCGAGCTGCGGATCCGCGAGCTCGCGCTGCGCGCGAGCGGCTCCGTGCGCCTGCTCGGGCACGGCGCGCTCCCGTGGCGGGCCGCCGCCGGCGACCTCGCGGTCGCCTGGCCGACGGGCATGCCGGAGGCGCCGGCCTACGCGCTCGCGTGCGAGGGCGCCGGATAGCCGCGGCGCGCGCGGGGCGCGCGTCGCTCGCAGCGCGGGCAGCGCGAGTCCTCCGCCAGGACGTCGCTCGGCTCGTGGAGGTCGAGGCAGCTACTGCAGGCTACCAGCCACACGCCTCGCAGCGAAGCCCTCCGATCATCACGCGGAGCCCTCCGATCATCTGGCGCGGCCGCCCGTTCGCGCCTTCGCCGATCCGCCGGGCTCGCAGAACGCATGGCCTTCTCGGGCCTCCTCTGGAGAGATGCCCGGAGCGACCGAAAGGTGACGAGCCGACCCGGCCGACGAGGAGGCGCGGCCAGGAGCTCGCGCAGCGCCTGCGGTCGGGCGAATCGAGGGGCGCACGCGAGAGCCGTGCGGCCCTCGGGCGACCGCCGGCCGAAGGACGGCCGTGGGCGCGGAGCGAGCTCCTGGCCGCGCCCTGCCTCTTCCTTCTACCGCGCGGCCTCCGCGAGCAGCCGCAGCGTGTCCTTGTCGCGCGCCGTCGCCATGAGCGTCGTCACCGGGCTCGCCTTCCAGGCTTCGATGCGCTGCCGGATGCGCTCGGGCGGTCCCACCAGCGTGGTCTCGTCGGCCATCTCGTCGGGCACCGCCGCGAACGCCTCGGCCCGGCGGCCAGCGAGGAAGAGCTCCTGCACCTTGTCGGCCTCCGCTCCCCAGCCCAGCCGGCGCGCCAGCTCGAGGTGGAAGTTCTTGTCCTTGGCGCCCATGCCTCCCAGGTAGAAGCCGAGCGACATCTTCACGAAGTTGAGCGCCGCCTTCACGTCGGGGTTCACGATCGTCGTCACCGTGCACGCGATCTCGAAGCCCGGTCGCGCCTTGGCGAGCGCCGGCTTGTAGATCTCGGTGCGGTAGGGCGAGAAGAAGATCGGTAGCCAGCCGTCCGCGATCTCGATGGTCTGCTCGACGTTCTTCGGGCCCTCGGCGCCGATGTAGACGGGGATCCGGTCGCGCAGCGGCTTGTTGATCAGCTTGAGCGGCTTGCCGAGCCCGCTGCCGCCCCGGAGTGGGAGCTGGTAGTGGCGCCCGTCGAAGGCGACTGGCTCCTCGCGCTGGATCATCTTTCGGAAGAGCGCGAGCCACTCGCGGGTGCGCTCGAGCGGGCGCGGGAAGGGCAGCCCGTACCAGCCTTCCACGACCTGCGGACCGGAGACGCCGATGCCGAGGATCAGCCGGCCGCCCGAGAGATGATCGATCGTCATCGCGGTCATCGCGGCGCAGGCCGGCGTGCGGGCCGAGAGCTGCATCACCGCGGTGCCGAGCTTGATGCGCGAGGTGCGCGCCCCGATCCAGCAGAGCGGGGAGAAGCAGTCGGACCCGTACGCCTCGGCGGTCCAGACCGAGTCGTATCCGAGCCGCTCCGCCTCGAGCGCGAGATCGGTCGGATCCTCCGGGCCGGTCGTCCAGTAGCCGAGCTGGAGTCCGAGCTTGAGGGGGTGGGCCATCGGGAGAATCTCCTGCGATGTCATCCGGTTCGAGGGTTTCGTGCGGCTTCGCTGCCGCGCACCCTGCCACCGAGAGGGGGAGCGCGGCCACCTATAGCACGAGGGTGGTGAGGCGCCGCGTGCGCGGACCCTTGTCCATTCCTCGGATCCATCCTCGGATGCAAGCTGGGAGAGAAGGGGATTCGCATGCGACGCCTGCTGCTCGCCGCCGCGCTCGGCCTCGTTGCCGCACCGGTCGCGCAAGCCCAAAACCTGCTCGGGAACCCGAACTTCGACACCAACCTCTCGGGCTGGAGCAACGGGAATCCGTCGATCACGTCGGCGTGGGATTCCCAGGACGTGCTCAGCGATCCGGCCTCCGGATCGGCGCTCGTGACGAGCACCCAGACGGAGGCCGGCGCCGGAAGCGGGCTCATCCAGTGCGTCGATATCGCCGGGTCTGGTACGCCCCGGCGCTTCGAGATCAGCTCGTTCTACCTGATTCCCGGCAATCAGGTCGACACCGCCGCGCCCGACCTCTCGCTCGTCTGGTTCACGAGCGGCGGCTGCGTCAACTTCATCAACGGAGCGCAGTTCAACACCGCCCAGGGCGCCTCGACCACCGACACCTGGATCCAGCTCCAGGGCTCCACCGACGCTCCGCTCGACGCCCAGAGCGTGCGGGTCTTCCTGCGCCCGCGAATCGTCGAGCCGGGAGGCAGCGTCGACGTGCTCTTCGACGCGGTCTTCCTGCCGGAGCCGGACTCCGCCGCCCTCGGTCTCGCGGCCTTCGCCTCGCTCTGGGCGCTTCGCCGGCGGTCTCCCGCCTCGCCTAGCGACCGCTGAAGCGCGGCTCGCGCTTCTCGAGCAGCGCGCGGATGCCCTCGCGGGCGTCCTCGCTGCGCATGGTGGCCGCCTGCACGAAGGACTCGGCCCGCGCGGCGCCGCGCGGGTCGAAGCCCGCTCCGGCGTAGAGCGAGCGCTTCATCAGGCGCACCGCCTCCGGCGCGCACGCCGCGATCGCCGCCGCGCGGCGCTGCGCCGCCTCGGCCACGGCCTCGGCGGCCACCGATTCGTGGACGAGACCGATCGACTCGGCCTCCTCGCCGGTCACGAGCCGGCCGCTGAAGAGCAGATCGGCCGCCGTCGCGACGCCGACGATGCGGGGAAGCAGGTGGCTGATCGCCATTCCGGAGTGGAAGCCGAGCCGCGCGAAGTTGGCGCCGTAGCGCGCCGCGCGGTTGGCGACGCGGATGTCGCACACCAGCGCGAGCCCGAGCCCGCCTCCCACGGCATGGCCGTTCATCCCGGCGATCGTCGGCATCGGGAGGTCGAAGACCTCGAGGAACGGCTCGTAGGTGGCGTAGAGGCGCTCGTGGTCCGCGGCCCCGCCCGCCTCGACCGGCGAAGCGCTGCGGAAGTCGGCCCCTGCGCAGAAGCTCGCGCCGCGGCCGGTGATGACCACCGCGCGCAGCCCGCGGTCGGTGGCCGCGCCGGCGACGCAGGCGCGGAACGCCTGCATCACCTCCGGCGTCATGCTGTTTCGATTCTCGGGCCGGTTGAGCGTGATGGTCGCGATCCCGCCCGACACCTCGTAGAGAACCGCGGCCTCGCCCATGCCTCGAAGTGGTAGCATGGCGCGGCAACCTTGGAGGTGACCCATGTCGACCCGCCGAACCCTCCTCGCCGCGCTGGGCCTGATCGCGGTCGCGCTCGCCGGCCCCGGGTTCGCCGATGAGACCTGCCAGTCGCCTTACCTGCCCAAGATCGTGGGGCAGGAGGACTTCGTCTACGTCTGGACGCTCGGGGTCGACGGCTGGGGCGATGGGTCGGACAAGCTCGTCGCGATCGGCGCGAACCCGGCCCACCCCGACTACGGCAAGGTCGTCTCGACGGCGTCGGTCGGGGGGCGGCACGAGGCGCACCACGGCGGCTTCACCGACGATCGCCGCGCGCTCTGGGTGGGCGGCCTCGACGACAGCGCGATCTTCGTCTTCGACGTGGCGTCGGATCCCGCCCACCCGAAGCTGGTGAAGCGCATCGACGACTTCGCGGCGCACACCGGCGGCGTCGTGGGGCCCCACACCTTCTACCCGCTGCCCGGCCGCATGCTGATCAGCGCGCTCTCGAACGCGAAGGACAACGGCGGCCGCACCGCGCTCGTGGAGTACAACAACGCGGGCGAGTTCGTGCGCACGCTCTGGATGCCCGCCGGCGCCGAATACGGGTACGACGTCCGCGTAAACGCCGATCTCGGCCGCATGCTGACCTCGTCGTTCACCGGCCGCGACAACTACATGCGCCCGCTGCCCGACCTGCTCAAGGACGCCGCCGCGATGAAGCGCTTCGGCAACACCATGGTGGTCTGGGATCACCACACCATGAAGCCGCTGCAGACGCTCGCGGTCCCCGGTGCGCCGCTCGAGATCCGCTGGGCGCTCCAGCCCGAGCACCACTACGCCTTCACGGCCACCGCCCTCACCGCGCGCCTCTGGGGCGTGTTCCTGCAGCCGGATGGAACCTTCGCGGCGGTGGACCTCGCGCCGATCGGCGATCCCGCCAAGGCGCCGCTTCCGGTCGACATCAGCCTCTCGGCCGACGACCGACACCTGTTTGTGTCGACATTCGGAGACGGCAACGTGCGCGTCTTCGACGTCTCCGATCCGCGCAAGCCGCGCGAGGTGCTGGTGCAGCGGATCGGAGGCCAGGTGAACATGGTCTCGGAGTCGTGGGACGGAAAGCGCCTCTACTTCACCTCGTCGCTGCTCGCCAACTGGGACAAGACGGGCGCCGACGGCGAGCAGTTCTTGCGCGCCTACGACTGGGACGGGAAGGCGCTCGCGCCGCGCTTCGCCGTGGATTTCCAGCAGGCCCAGCTCGGCCGGCCGCACATCATGAACTTCGGCTCGCTCGACTTCTACCGGGGCCGGGTCGCGTCGGCGGATCGCGGCGCCGCGCCCTAGGAGGGCGGCGCGTCCGGCGTCCCTCCGCCCGTCGGGCCGTCGAACGCCAGCGCGACCTTGAGGCATCCGGTCTGCTTGTCGATCGCGGTCTGGAAGGCCTCCTTCCACTCCGCGAGCGGATAGCGATGCGTGACCAGGAAGCCGAGGTCGACCTCGCCCGCGGCGCAGAGGTCGAGGTAGTGCTCCATGGCGTGCTTGCGCGCACCGCGGAAGGTCTCCAGGCCGAACGCGTTCGAGCCGACGACGCGCAGCTCCTTGAAGTAGATCGGAGTCCACTCGAAGCGCTTCGGCGCCTCGACGCCGATGATCGAGACGATCCCGCGCGGGCGCGCGACGCGCACGGCGATCTCGAGCGTGTCGGGCGCGCAGATCGAGTCGTACACGGCGTCGACGCCGCCCACCAACATCGGCAGACCCTTGAAGCGCGACCGCCAGCTCCGCGCGCCGGTGAGCTCGCCGATCGACTCGATGATCTCGGCGGCGGAGCTCGACGTCAGGACCGTTGCGGCGCCGAGCTTCCGCGCGGCGACCACCTGCTGCGGGTAGCGCGCGATCGCGATGACGCGCGCGCGCGGCCGCACGACCTTCACCGCCGCTACGGCGGCGAGCCCGATCGTCCCCGCTCCGTAGACGAGCACGGTGGGGGCCTCGCCCTCGGGCGGATCCTTGACCACCGCGTGGAACGAGACCGAGAAGGGATCGGCGAGAACCGCCTGCTCGAAGCTCACGCGGGCCGGGAGCGGAAACACCTGGCTCTCGTGTACGGCGACCCGCGGCGCATAGGCTCCCGGCGCGTCCTTGCAGTTGCCGAGGTGCAGGCCCGGCAGGAGCGCGCCGCGGTCGAAGTTCTCGCACAGCGACAGATTGCCCTCGGCGCACGGGCCGCAGGGCGGCGCGATCCCGCGCGGCGCACACGAGAGCCAGGGGTTGATGACGACGCGGTCGCCGCTTCGCACGCGCGAGACCGCGCTGCCGACCTCGGCGATCGTCCCGGTCGACTCGTGGCCGAGCACGTGGGGGAAGGAGAGGACGCCGGAGAGCGGGTTGTCGAAGTGACCCTTGAGCTGGACCTGCTTCTGGTCGCTCCCGCAGAGCCCCGTGAGCGCGGTCCGCACCACGACCCAGTCGGGGCGGCGCACCGTCGCATCGGGCACCTCGTCGAGCCGCACGGGCGCAGACGCGCGGGTGTAGCCCTTGCGCGAGAGGAGGCCGAGGCCGCGCGTCAGCGCGATCCTGGGCACGCTCATGTGGAACTGGACGGCCTTCATGTCGGAACCTCCGTTGAGCTCCTCGGTGGGGGCTCGAGGAAGAGGGAGACCAGGGCGCGCAGATCGGTGCGCTGCGCTTCGTCGGAGTCGGCGGCGGCGCTCAGGTAGCCGAAGACGCTCGTGAGACACAGATTGGTGGCGCGCGCGGGATCGAGCCCGGCGCGCAGCTCGCCGCCCGCCGCCCCCTCCGCGAAGCGGCGGCCGAGCTCGTGGACGAGCGGGAGCGGCTGGTGATCGAGGTCGAGCTGCGGCGGGCGCCGCACGTACAGACCAAGGATGTCGCGCAAGAGTCCCGAGCCCGTGCGCGCGGCCGCCTCGAGCATGGCTTCGACGAAGGCGTCAAGCGCCTCTCGGAGCGTGCGCCCTCCTGCGATGCGCTCCACCGTCTCGCGCTCGAGGTTCCACTGCAGCTCGAGCAGCACGTGCTCGCGGGTCGGGAAGTGGAAGTAGAAGGAAGGGCGCGAGACGCCCGCGGCGCTCGCAATGCGGGCGACGCTCGCGTTCGCCGCGCCGACCCGCCGGAACTCGGCGACCGCCGCACGGAAGAGGCGGGCGCGCGTGCGATCGCCGGCGCGCTCGCGCGGGCGCACGAGGGGGGGAGAGGCGCTCACCGGGCCATCCTGTCCCATCGTCTCGACGGTTGTCAATAAATTCTGACGGTCGTCAGAGCCGCCGCCGGCGGCGCCTCATCGCGATCCGAACGCGCGGTCCGCCAGACGGCGGAGCGCGTCGACGGCGTCGCGCGAGCGCTGCCAGGGCGAGGCGATCACGCGGGTCACGCCTGCGTCGGCGTAGCGCGCGAGCTCGTCGCGCGAGGGGTCGCCCGCTCCGACGGCGACCTCGAAGCGCGCTGCCTCGCGCCCCGCCTCCACCCGCAGCGCGCGTAGCCGGGCCACGCGCTCGCGCGCGCTCTCCGGGGAGTGCTCGAGGCCGATCCAGCCGTCCCCGTGGCAGGCTGCGCGGCGCAGCGCGGCCTCAGACTCGCCGCCCACCAGGACCGGCGGCCAGGGCTTCTGCACGGGCTTTGGCTCGAAGGCCACGGCGGGAAAGTCGAAGAAGCGACCGTGGTGCTCGACCGCGGGCTCGCTCCACAGCCGCTTGCAGATCGCGAGCGCCTCGTCGAGGCGCCGCCCGCGCGACGCGAAGTCGAGCCCCGCCGCGCGCCACTCGCTCGCCAGCCAGCCCGCGCCGATTCCAAGCTCCGCGCGGCCCCCAGACACGACGTCGAGCGTCTGGACCGCTCTTGCCGACACGAATGGGTGTCTCAGGCCGAGCAGGTAGACGTTGGTTCCGAGCCGCAGTCGCTCGGTCCGGCCCGCGAGGAAGGCGAGGTAGGCGAAGGCGTCGAAGACCGGGGTGGTCGGAGGCACGGGCGGGTGCTGCGCGCCCGGGAAGGGCGAGCCGGCCATTTCGATCGGGAAGACCAGGTGCTCGGGGAGCCACGCCGACTCGAAGCCGAGCCGCTCGGCCTCGAGCGCGAGCTCGAGGTGGACCGCGGGGTGCGCGCGCCCGAGCGCGACGCCGAGCTTCAGCGGCGTCACTGCGTCCAGGCGCTCCGTCTGCGGTCGATTCGCACGTTGCGGCTCCCCTGCCCGCGAGCGAGCATCTCTGGGTGTGCCATCGCCCCCTTGGCGCAGCGCCCAGGTTCCCTGCCCGTCGCCTCCTGGCGATCATCGCCCGCGGCGCGCTCGCCTTCCAGCGCGCGCGGGCCGGCGCGGTCCGGTTCGCCGCCGCGTTCGTGCTCGCGCTCGGCGGGATCGAGGCAGCGCTCGCGCACGAGAGCGGGTCGCCTGGCCCGGTCGACGCGGACCCCGCTGGATCCTATGGCGCGGAGCCCGCAAGAGCGGCTCTCCCCGAGCCGGGGAGCTACGAGCTCCCCGCCATCGCGCGGGTCCCCGACTTCTCGCTGCTCGACGAGCGCGGGCGTCCGGCGCCGCTCCTCGGCCTCGCGCCCGACCAGGTCGCCGTCGTCTCCTTCGTTTACACCCGCTGCCCCGACGGCCAGGGCTGCCCGCTCGCGCTCGCCGTGTTCCAGGGCCTCGATCGCGCGATCGCGCGCGAGCCGGGCCTCGCCCGGCGCGTGCGCCTGGCGACGGTCAGCTTCGATCCCGAGCGCGACACGCCCGAGCGCATGGCGGCGCTGCGCGCCCGCCTGAGGCCGGCCGGCGACTGGCGCTTCCTCACCGCTGCGAGCCCTGCCGCGATTGCCCCCGCGCTCGCGGCCTTCGGCCAGGACGCGCTGCCGCTGGTCGACGAGCGCGGCGAGCGGCTCGGCCTCCTGCGCCACGTGCTGAAGGTCTTCCTCGTCGACGGGAGCGGCCGCGTGCGCAACGTCTACAGCGCCGGCTTCCTCTCGTCCGAGCTCCTGCTCGTCGACGCGCGGACGCTCCTGCTCGAGGCGCGCGAGCGCGCCGGCGGGTCGCAGTGAGATCGAGGAATCGCGATGCGGACCGAGTTCCAGGGCGAGGGACCCGCGGAGATCTCCGCCGGGGCGGCGCTCGCGCTCTTCGGCGCGCTGTCGGTCGAGGCGATCGCGCCGCCCGCGCGGCGCCTCGAGGGCGCCGCGCCGCACGAGCCGCTGCAGGCCGCCGCGAGCCGCATGTGGTGGAAGCAGGTCGGCGCGCTCGCCGTCCTCGACGGCGATCGCCTGGTGGGCTCGCTCTCCGAAGACGACCTCCTGCGCACGCTCGCCGCACGCCTCGAGGCGTACAAGGCCGACGTCGAGTCCGTGGGACCCGAGCTCCGGGTGTGGGACGAGCTCCTCGGCGGGCTGTCGGTGGCGGACGCGATGACGCCGCGCGCGGAGCTGCCGCACCTCCCCGCGAGCAGCGCGCTCCTCGAAGGCGTCGAGCTGGTCTGCGCCCCGACCGCGGTCGGCGGCTGCAGCCGCCACCTCTGGCTCATGGGAGACGCCGGCGAGGTCGCGCGCGTGATCTCGATCCGCGACATCGCGCGCTATCTGACCGCGCTCTACGACCGCGAGTTCCCCGCCGACGCGTTCCGGAGCGCGCGCGACCACGAGCGGGCGCGCCGCACCGGGGATGCGCTCCTCGACCTCTCGATCGGCGCGATCCGGGAGCGCACGGCGCTCGGGCATCCGCCCATCGTTGCGAGGCTCGAGGCGTCGGGGGCCGAGACGGTGCG
>Ga0335082_10005575_pt1 | contig 13765 bp, 13 predicted proteins | sample Lox_Sample_41_FD_206718 | JGI IMG/M metagenome (GOLD analysis project Ga0335082, IMG submission 206718) | Soil microbial communities from Loxahatchee National Wildlife Refuge, Florida, United States - Lox_Sample_4.1 | ecosystem: Environmental > Terrestrial > Soil > Wetlands | place: USA...
CGATCCCGTCTTCGAGTTCCTGGCGGCGGCGCCAGGGAGCTACGGCGAGAAGCTGGCGCTACTGCGGCAGCATTCTCGCCATCGGGTGTTCGCGGCGGGCGCGCGCGATGTGATGGAGCCGCGCTCGGTGTACGAGTCGCTGGCGGAGATGACGGCGGCGGCGGACGACGCCATCCGGGCGGCGTGGAAGCTGGCCGAGGCCGAGGGCTTCGCCATCCTGGCGCTGGGCAGGCTGGGCAGCGAGGAGTTCGACATCGCCTCCGACGCCGACCTGCTGTTCGTGCGCGACGAGCGGACCGACGCGGCCCAGGCCGCGCGCGCCGCCGAGCGCGTGGTGGAAGCCCTGGCCGCCTATACCAAGGAGGGCATCGTCTTTGCCGTCGATCCCCGGCTGCGGCCGCGCGGCGGCGAGGGCGAGCTGGTGGTCACGCCTTCCAACCTGGAGCAGTACTTCGCCGAGGAGGCCCAGCCCTGGGAGGCGCTCACCTACACCAAGCTGCGGCGCATCGCGGGCCCGGAGGAGCTGGCAGAGCGGGCGCGGGTACGGGTGGAGCGGCACTTCCCGCGCTTCGGGCTGGACCGGAGCTTCGCGGCGGCGGCGCGCGAGATGCGCGCCAAGCTGGAGAAGGCGGAGGCGGGAGAGCGCAATTTCAAGACCGTGGCCGGAGGCTTCTACGATATCGACTTCATCGCCTGCACGCTGCTGGTGCGCGCGGGCGTGGTGGAGACGCGGGGCAACATCCGGGAGCGGCTGCACGGGCTGGCGGCGCGCGGCCTGCTGAGCGATGCTGATTGCGCCACCCTGGACGCTGCGGCGGAGCTATTGCGCACGGTCGAGCACGTGGTACGGCTGGTGCTGGGGCGAGCGCGCAAGTCGCTGCCCGCCTCCGAACATGCCCGCCGCACGGTGGAGAGCCTGGTGACGCGCATCCTCCGCCGGGAACTCCCCGAGGGGCTGGAACACGAGATGGAGCGGGGATTCGAGACGGTGCGGGCGGTGTACGAGCGGGTGGTGAAGTAGCCGGCAGCCGGTTGTAGAGGGGGTTCCGGGGTGGATTTCCGCCCCCTGGGGCGGTTCAGCGGTGATAAGGTAAAAACTCGCTCCGGGGCGCCCTGTGACCGTGTCACAGGAGCATGTGACGCATGTCATAGGGCGAGGTACGCAATGGACCCTAGAATCGAGTGAGTTCTTATGCTACGGAGGGATTGAGCGATGGCGGATTCGTACAACGGCAACCCCGTCCCCACGGACGGCCAGAAGATCGCCTACAGCGGCGGCCAGTTCCAGGTTCCGGACAACCCTATCCTCCCCTTCATCGAGGGCGACGGCACGGGGCGGGACATCTGGAAGGCCTCGCGGCGGGTCTTTGACGCGGCGGTGCAGAAGGCCTACGGCGGCAAGCGGCGCGTGGCCTGGTACGAGGTCTTCGCGGGAGAGAAGGCGTTCACCCAGTTCAAGACCTGGCTGCCGGACGACACCGTGAATGCCATCAAGGAGTTCCGCGTGGCCATCAAGGGGCCGCTGACCACGCCCATCGGCGGCGGCATCCGCTCGCTCAACGTGGCCCTGCGCCAGATCCTCGATCTCTACGCCTGCGTGCGCCCGGTGAAGTACTACCAGGGTGTGCCTTCGCCGGTGAAGCATCCCGAGCGCATGAACGTGATCATCTTCCGCGAGAACACCGAGGACGTGTACGCCGGCATCGAGTGGCAGCAGGGGACCCCCGAGGTCCGGAAATTGATCGAGTTCCTGAACAAGGAGATGCTGAAGGGCGGGTCCAAGCGCATCCGGATGGATTCGGGCGTGGGCATCAAGCCCATCTCCATCACCGGGACCAAGCGGCTGGTGCGCAAGGCCATCCAGCACGCCCTGGCCAACGGGCGCAAGGTGGTCACCTTGGTCCATAAGGGCAACATTCAGAAGTTCACCGAAGGCGCCTTCCGCAACTGGGGCTACGAATTGGCGGTGGACGAGTTCCGCGAGCAGGTGGTCACCGAGCGCGAAAGCTGGATCCTGGACAACAAAGACAAGAACCCGAACCTCTCGATCGAGGCCAACGCCGGCATGGTGGAGCCGGGGCTGGAGTTCGCCACCGCCGAGTTCCGCAGCCAGGTGGCCGCCGAGGTCAAGGCGGTTCTGGAGTTCCTCTACCCCAGCCACGGCAACGGGCAGTGGAAAAAGAAGCTGATGATCAACGACCGCATCGCCGACTCCATCTTCCAGCAGGTGGTGACGCGGCCGGACGAGTACCACGTGCTGGCCACGCCTAACCTGAACGGCGACTACATCTCGGACGCGTGCGCGGCGCAGATCGGGGGGCTGGGCATCGCGCCCGGCGCCAACATCGGCGACGAGTATGCCTGCTTCGAGGCCACCCACGGCACCGCTCCCAAGTACGCGGACAAGGACGTCATCAATCCCTCCTCGGTGATGCTCTCGGGAGTGATGATGTTCGACTTCCTGGGCTGGCCGGAGGCGGCGCGGCTGATCGAGCACGGCCTGGAGCGCACCATCCAGCAGAAGAAGGTCACCTATGACTTCGAGCGGCTGATGGAGGGGGCGACCAAGGTCAAGACCAGCGAGTTCGCCTCGTACATCATCGAGAACATGAATCCGACCGCGGCCTCCACGGCCGCCGACTAAGCGAGGGCCGGTGTTATTCTGGAGGGCCGCGTGAGCAGCGCGGTCCTCTTCTTATTGGAGGGCACTCATATTGCGCGCCGCGCCCGCGGGCGTGGCCGCGAACGAAAGGAATACAATCATGCGCAAGAAGGTTTCCATCGTAGGCTCGGGCTTCGTGGGCGCGACCGCCGCCCACTGGGTGGCCAGCAAGGAATTGGCCGACGTGGTGCTGATCGACATTCTGGACGGCATCCCCCAAGGCAAAGGGCTGGATCTGTGGGAGGCCATGCCCATCGAGAAGCGCGACGTGCAGGTGCTGGGCACCCAGGACTACAAGGACACGGCTAACTCCGACATCGTGGTCATCACCGCGGGCATCCCGCGCAAGCCGGGCATGAGCCGCGACGACCTGCTCAACACCAACTACAAGATCATGAGCGACGTGGTGAGCAAGGTGGTGGCCAACTCGCCCGATTGCATCCTCATCATCGTCTCCAACCCGCTGGACGCCATGGCGCAGACCGCCTACAAGCTGAGCAAGTTCTCGCGCAACCGGGTGATCGGCATGGCCGGAGTGCTGGATTCGGCGCGCTTCCGCACCTTCATCGCCGCCGAACTGAAGGTGAGCGTGGAGAACGTGACCGCGTTCGTGCTGGGCGGGCACGGCGACACCATGGTGCCCTTGCCGCGCTACTCCACCGTGGCCGGCATCCCCATCACCGATCTGATGGACACGGCCACCATCGAGCGGCTGGTGAAGCGCACCCGCGACGGCGGCATCGAGGTGGTGAACCTGCTGAAGACGGGCTCGGCCTTCTACGCGCCCTCGGCGGCGGTGACCGAGATGGTGGAGGCCATCCTGAAGGACAAGAAGAAGATCCTGCCCTGCGCCGCGTACCTGGAGGGCGAGTACGGGATCCAGGGCCTGTTCGTGGGCGTGCCGGTGAAGCTGGGCGCGCGCGGCATCGAAGAGATCATCCAGATCAAACTCACCGCGGAAGAGCAGAAGGCCCTGCAGAAGAGCGCCGACTCGGTGAAGGAGCTGTGCGCGGTGATAGGAGTCTAGACCTCAGACGTCAGACGTCAGCAAAGCCCCGCCGGAAGCGGCGGGGTTTCTGTTTGCACGCAGCCGGGGCGGCTGTGCCACACGATCAGCGCAAGCAGTCAGGGCAGCGGCGGGCGAGTTCGGCGGCCGCCCGGCGGCGATTGACGCGGCCGCCGCGGCGACGGGGGAGCCGGCCCAGGGGCGAGCGGTGGCGGTAGCCGCGGCGCCGCATCTCCTCGACTAGCGCATCGTGGCGGGCGCGCAGGTTGTGGAGTTCGAGCAGACCGTTCTCCAGAAAGCCGTCCAGGCGCTTGCCCAGGCGCAGCGAGGCCACGGCCATGTGGATCTCAACGTGTTCGCCCAGCAGGTGCTTGCGGCACATGCGGCGAGGCGGGACCATCCACATTCTCATGCGCGGTGCCACTCAGGACTTACTCTGACGCGAACCACCTCACAAACAGCTCGATGGCTTCCGACAGGTTTCCAGGACCGCACGCTATCTGGAATCGCCGCTTCTCGATCCAGTAGTGGATCCAATCGTCATCGGTGCGCTCGATCTTCACCGTCTGCAGCGAAACCCCCTCTTTCTTCGTGTCGCGAAGATCGATCTCCACCCGCCAGCCGGGGTTGTCGAGAGTATTGAGCTTGACTCCGTAGCTGCGTTCCCACTCGCCGTTGCATTGGCTGGTGTACCAGCGCTCGAGGGCAGACAAGGACATCTCTCAGCCAACCCGCTCGATCTTCACCGAGTTGACCTTCACATCCTGGTTGGGGCGGTCCTGGCGGTTGCGGGGGACGGCGGTGATCTTGCTGACCACGTCCTGGCCTTCGACCACCTCGCCGAAGATGGTGTGGTTGCCGGTGAGCCAGTCGGTGGCGGCCACGGTGATGAAGAACTGGGAGCCGTTGGTGTTGGGGCCGGCGTTGGCCATGGCCAGCTTGCCGGGCTTGTCGAACTTGTGGGGCGAGCCCTTGGTCTCGTCTTCGAACTGGTAGCCGGGGCCGCCCATGCCGTTGCCCATGGGGTCGCCGCCCTGGATCATGAAGTTGGGGATCACGCGGTGGAAGATGGTGCCGTCGTAGAGGCGGTCCTTGGACTTCTGGCGAGTGGCGGGATGGGTCCACTCGCGCTTGCCCTCGGCCAAGTCGGTGAAGTTCTGGACCGTCTTGGGGGCCTCCTGCTCGAAGAGGCGGCAGACGATGGTGCCCTGGGTGGTGTCGAAGATGGCGTAGAGACCGGGTTGGCGGGCCATGGGAGTCCTCTCCGTTTCAGATTTCACGTTTTAAGTTTCAAGTTACTTGGTCTTGGCGGGGGCGACCTCGCCGCGCTCGATGGTGATCTTGTTGATCTTCACCGGCTGGAAGGGACGGTCGTTGGAAGTGTCGCGGGGCATGCGGGCGATCTTCTTGACCAGGGCGACGGTGGCGGCGTCGCATTGGCCGAAGATGGTGAAGCCGTAGCCCTTGGGGACGAAGCGCGAGCCGCGGGAGCAACCCTTGAGGTCATAGCAGGCGTCCAGGCCCGGCTGTGGGGTCTCGGTGATGAAGAACTGGCTGCTGCCGGTGTTGGGCTGCAGGGTGTTGGCCATGGCCAGACGACCGGGTCGATCGAACTTCAGCGCGGGCACGAGTTCGTCGGGGATGGTGAAGCCGACGTCGCCGGAACCGGTGCCGCCGGGGTCGCCGCCCTGGATCATGAAGCCCGGGATCACGCGGTGGAAGATGACGCCGCTGTAGAGCGGCACGCCATGCACCTTGCGGCCGTTCATGCTCCAGTCCTTGGTGCCCTCGGCCAGGCCGATGAAGTTGCGCACCGTCTCCGGGGCCTGCTTGGGGAACAACTCGCAGCTCATCTTGCCGGCGGTGGTGTCGAGGAGGGCGGTGGCCTGCTCGGGCAGAGGCTGGGGCGTGGCGGCCGGGGCGGCGGGTGTGGCGGCTTCCGGCTCCTTGCTGGGGGAAGAGCAGGCCAGCAGAAGGAGAGAGACGGTCAGCGCCGGAATGAAGGCTAAGCGAAGCAGCTTGAGCATAAGGACCTCGCGAAGTGAGGATTCTATCAGGTGGGAATGCAAATCGCGGAGGGTCTAGGGGTCCTTCGCGGGCTGGAAACCAGCTCAGGATAACAGTCTAAAGAGGGCGTCCCGCGAATCAGCGAGCCGTAGCGGCGCGCTCTTCCTTCTGCATCTGGCGGCTGACCGCCTCCACACGGCGGAAGACGCGCAGCAGGTTGCCGCCGAGGATCTTGCGCACCTGCTCGGGCGAATAGCCGCGATCGAGCAGCGCCTGCGTGATCTTGGGCAGGTCGGCCACCGAATCGATGCCCTGGGGCAGGGCGGGCACTCCGTCGAAGTCCGAGCCCAGCCCGACGTGGTCCACGCCCGCCACCTTGGCGATGTGGTCGATGTGGTCGATCAGGGAGGAGAAGGGCGGGCGCGGGATCTTCGCGACCCACTCCTTCTCCAGCGGGATCTCGGCCTCGTAGGGGACGGAGTCGGTGTGGTGCTCCCGCTTGTAGCGGTCTTCGAAGTCCTTCACCGCAGCGTCCATGACCGGCTGCTGGGCCTTGTAGGCGTCGAGGAACTTCTGGTCGAGGAAGCCGGCGAAGAAGTTCACCATGACCACGCCATCGTTCTTGGCGACGGCGCGCAGCATGTCGTCGGTCATGTTGCGGGGATGATCGCAGAGGGCGCGGGCGGAGGAGTGCGAAGCGATGAGCGGGGCGCGGCTGGTGGCGACGGCGTCGTAGAAGGTCTTGTCGCTGACGTGGGAGATGTCGATCATCATGCCCAGGCGGTTCATCTCCTCGACCACCTGCTTGCCGAAGGGGGTGAGGCCGTCGTGGTGCGGGACCTTGGGGTCGTCAATGTCGCCGGAGGAGTCGGCCCACTCGTTGGTGTTCGACCAGGTGAGGGTCATGTAGCGGACGCCCAGGCGGTAGAAGTCGCGCAGCACGCCCAAGTCGTTCTCGATGGCGTGGCCGCCCTCGACGCCCATCAGAGTTGCCAGGCGCTTATGCGGGCCGCGGCGGGCGCGCACGATGTCCTCGGCGGAGTACGCCATCACCATCTGCTCGGGATGGCGGGCGGCCTGCTGGTAGACGGAATCGATCAGGGAGAAAGCGTGGTGGGCGAAGTGGCCCTGGTTGGCCACCGGGTCCACCCAGATGGAGAAGAACTCGGCGCCCAGGTTGCCTTCCTTCACCTTGGAAAGGTCCACCATGCCTTCCGAGACCGGAGTGACGGTGGCCATGTCGAAGCCCTGGTCGAGGAAGCGCTGGGGCGTGTCGGCGTGCGTGTCCACCACGATGGCGGAGTTGTGGAGGGCGCGGGCGTCGAGCTTCGCCTTGCGGGCGGGCTTGGACTGGGACCAGCCCAGGGTGCCAGCCAGCAGGAGCGTGCCGGCGAGGACGCGGTGGAGGAGCTTACTTGCCGGCCGGCACGGCGGCCAGAGAGGTGTCAGGGCTCGGCAGCAGTTGCTTCCATTCGGCATAGCGCTGCGACACCATAACATGAAAGACGGGCTGGCGACGCTCCTCTTCCGGCTCGATCAGCCCCATCTGCTTGAGCGGGAGCATGTAGTCGTCCATCCAGCGCTTCTGCTGCTTGCTCATGCCGCGCTTGGAGATGTCGATGGTGAGTCCGGCCAGATGGGAGGAGGCGGTTTCGCCGCTCTCGGGGGCAGCGTTGCGGTTGTGGCGGCGAAGCTTGTGCTGTACCTCCACCGTGCGCACGGCGGAGTTGACCTGCAGGGGCGCGTGGAACTGCTGGTAGTAGGCGGCGCTCAGGTCGCGCAGGAAGTCGGCGGTCCAGGGACGGCAGTAGCGGCGGTTTTCGGGCAGGTTGCCGGCCACGGTCAGGGTCTCACCGGCGGGCAGCGGCACCAGCTCCTGGCGCAGGATCAGGTCGTCGAGCTGGGCCTCGTCCTCGATGCGGGGAAGCTGCAAGCGGTCGATCTCCTCGTTCTGCTTGATGAGCGACTGGCGCGAGCCGCGAAAGACCGGGTTCCAGAAGATGTGATGGGTACGGGTGCGGCGGACGCGGACGCTTGCGCGCGGGCGCGCCGAAGCCCCGAACAGATGGCTGGAAGAGAGCACCGAGAGGATGAGGAAAAGCCGGAGACTACGGGATCCCATGGGCCGAAAGACCACTCCCCAAGCTGGATTTGTGAAACGCTCGCTGGATTGTAACCGACGGGTGACAGAACGCAACCGGCTTTTTGGGGGGTTTCCCGTATCGGGAGGGCATGTCCTAAGGGGTGGGAGAGGGGAGCGCTGGGGGTGCGCGCGACCCTTCTCCGCCGGAGGCCAGGATGACGCCGCCCGGTCCGGCGACCGGATGGCGCAAATGTCACTTGAAAAGGAAGTCGCTGATGGCTTGGCGGACCACCTGCCCGTTGACGTCGGCGATGGACTTGGTCAGGGGGATGGTCTTGGGGCAGATCTCCACACAGTTCTGGGAGAAGGCGCACTCCTGGATGCCGCCGTCACCCATCAGGGCCTGCAGGCGCTCGTGGGCCAGGGCCTTGCCGGTGGGATGGATGTTGAACAGGCGCACCTGGGCGATGGTGGCGGCCCCTACGAAGCCGGTGTGCTCGTTGAACTGCGGGCACACCTCCATGCAGCAGCAGCAGGAGATGCAGCGGGAGAGCGGGTAGGCCTCCTCCTGGGCCTTGGGACCGAGGCGGGGCCCGGGGCCGAGGAAGTAGGTGCCGTCGAGCGGGATCCAGGCCTGCACCCGCTTCAGGTTCTCGAAGAGCACGCTGCGGTCCACGGAGAGGTCGCGCACCACCGGGAATTTGCTCAGCGGCTCGAGGTGGATGGGCTGTTCGAGCTGGTCGACCAGAGCGGAACAGGCCATGCGGGCCTTGCCGTTGATGAGCATGGCGCAGGAGCCGCAGACCTCCTCCAGGCAGTTGGAGTCGTAGGTGATGGGGGTAGTGGGCTGCCCCTGGCGGTTCACCGGGTTGAGCGCCAGCTCCATCAGAACCGAGATGACGTTCATGTTGGGCCGGTGGGGGATCTCGAACTCCTCCCAGCGGGCCTCGGAGCCGGGATCGCGCTGGCGCTTGATCTTCAGGATGATGGTCTTGTCGGGCATGGTCCTTGTCAGTATTTCCTGGGTCGCGGTGGGATGAGCGAGGTGTCCACGGCTTCGAACTCGAAGCGGGGCTCGTCGGCATCAGCCGCGAAGTAGGCCTTGGTGGTCTTGAGCCAGTTCTTGTCGTCGCGCTCGGGAAATTCGGGCTTGTAATGAGCGCCGCGGCTCTCGTCCCGCATGCCCGCGCCCTGGGCGATGACCCGGGCCAATTGCAGCATGTTGTAGAGCTGGCGCGTGAAAGTGAAGGTGGTGTTGGCCCACATCTGCTTGTCGCTCAGGTTGATATGCTGGAAACGCTCCAGCAATTCATGAAGTTTGGCATCGGTCTCTTTCAGGTTCTTGTTGTAGCGGATGACGGTGCAGTTGCGGGTCATGATCTCGCCTAACTCGCGCCACAGGCGGAAGGGGTTCTCGGTGCCGTCGGACTTCACCAAGCGGGCGTTGATCTCCTCCTGGCGCTTGCGCTCGGCCTCGAAGCAGCCGTTGGTGGCGGGGGGAGCGGAGACGGCGTATTTGACCGCCTCGGGGCCGGCCACGAAGCCTCCCCAGATGCAGGAGACCAGGGAGTTGGCGCCCAGACGGTTGGCGCCGTGGTACTGGTATTCGCACTCGCCGGCGGCGAAGATGCCGGGCAGGTTGGTGGCCTGCTTGAAGTCCACCCACAGCCCGCCCATGGTGTAGTGCATGCCGGGGAAGATCTTCATGGGCACGTCGTGGGGGTCGTCGCCGATGAACTTCTGGTAGATCTCGAGGATGCCCTCCAACTTGCGGTCGAGCACGGCGCGCTCGATGTGGGTGAGGTCGAGATAGACCATGGGCTGGCCTTCCACGCCCAGGTCGTGCTCGTAGACCACCTTGTGGATGGCGCGGGTGGCCACGTCGCGGGGTACCAGGTTGCCGTACTTGGGATACCACTCCTCCAGGAAGTACCAGCGCTCGGATTCGGGGATGGAGCGGGGCTCGCGCTTGTCGCCCTTCTGCTTGGGTACCCAGACCCGCCCGCCTTCGCCGCGGGCCGATTCCGACATGAGGCGCAGCTTGTCCTCGCCGGGGATGGCGGTGGGATGCACCTGGATGAACTCGCCGTTGGCGTAGTAGCAGCCCTGCTGGTAGAGGGCGGACTGAGCGGAGCCGGTGCAAACCACGGAGTTGGTGCTCTTGCCGAAGATGGCGCCGATGCCGCCGGCGCAGATGATGACGGCGCCGGCCGGGAAGGTATGCACCTGCATGCTGCGCAGGTCCAGGGCGCAGATGCCGCGGCACACCTTGTTGGAGTCGAGCACCGCGGAGAGGAACTCCCAGCCCTCGAACTTGCGCACTCGGCCGTCGGCCTCGTAGCGGCGCACCTGCTCGTCGAGCGCGTAGAGGAGCTGCTGGCCGGTAGTGGCGCCGGCGAAGGCGGTGCGGTGATAGAGGGTGCCGCCGAAGCGGCGGAAGTCGAGCAGGCCCTCGGAGGTGCGGTTGAAGGGCACGCCCATGCGGTCGAGCAGGTCGATGATGGCGGGAGCGGCGTCGCACATGTCCTTGACCGGGGGCTGGTTGGCGAGGAAGTCGCCGCCGTAGATGGTGTCGTCGACGTGCTGCCAGGTGGAGTCGCCCTCGCCCTTCAGGTTCTTGGCGGCGTTGATGCCGCCCTGGGCGCAGACCGAGTGCGAGCGCTTGACGGGGACGATGGAGAACAGGTCCACATGCCCGCCCATCTCGGCGATCTTGATGACGGCGGAGAGGCCCGCCAGGCCCCCGCCCACCACGATGATCCTGGGAACTGCTGCCATGGTCTCCCTACTCGTTCGTCGCCAGGGCGGCCGCAGCCGCCGCCGGGACGCTCAATGTACTACCAGGGTCTGCGCCGCCGGCGAAGGCGGCGGGGTATAGCTCAGGAAAGCCCACACCGTGGAGAGTCCCACCACGATCAGCAGCAGGGCGATCCCCAGGCAGACGAATCCGAACTTGCGATGCGCGTTGCGACCCACCGCCAGCCCCCACTTGGCGGCGAACAGCCACAGTCCGTAGGCGAAGTGCCAGGAGACGGCCACGATGCCCACCACGTAGAAGGCCACGATCCAGGGGTTTCGGAACTCGGTCCACACCTTGGTGAAGCCGTACTCGGGGTGGGTGATGAGGTGCTCCCCGAGGAAGCGCATGGTGGTGGTGTGGAAGACGATGTAGACGAAGGTGATGCCGCCGGTCCAGCGTTGGGCGGTGTACATCCAGTTGCCTGTCCAGGGATAGTCGAGGACGTTGGACTCGCCGCGGAACCAGATCCAGAGGCCGTAGAGGGCGTGGTAAAGGATGGGCATCCAGATGAAGAGGCACTCGATCCAGGTGACGAAGGGCAGTCCGGTGAGGAACTTGACGGTGTCGTTGTAGGCGGCGGGACCGTTCTGGGCGAAGGCGTTGGAGAAGAAGTGCTCCATCAGGAAGGCGCCGATGGGAACGATGCCGCTGAGGGAGTGCAGGCGGCGAAGGACGAAGGAATACCCCTGGCCCGCGCGCAGGGGGGCCACTCCCGGACGCACCGCAGGGGACGACACTTCCGAAGAAGGACCCGCCGAAGTAGCCATGAAGACGGCGCTCCTGAATCGCAGCGAACACCCAACTCCAATCCTGCATTATCGTCCGGCGGCGAAGAGGCGGTCAAGAACGCGCTGCGGCGGGGTCACTGACGGGCGGAGCGCTTTTCGTTACAATCCCTTGGGTGTGGGGGGGGCCGTCCATGCGCAAACACGTTGCAGCCCTGGGTCTCATTCTCTTGCTGGCGAACGTGGCTGCCGGCTGGCAAGGGCCGGCGGCCAGCAAGGTCCCGCCCGAGGCGCAGCAGCACGTAGAGAGCGGCAATGCGCTCTACGACCAGGGCAAGTACCTAGAGTCCAAAGCGGAATACGAGCAGGCCATCGCCCTTGCCCCGGACTGGTACGACGGCTACTACGAGCTGGGGCTGGCCTATTGGGCCATGAAGCAGCTGCCCGAGGCGGAAAAGCAGATGCGGCTGGCCATCGCGCGCCAGCCCGACTGCTGGCTGTGCCTCACCGGGCTGGGAAACGTCCTCGACGACGCCGGCCGCCGGGAGGAAGCAGTGGGCTACTTCCGGCAGGCCATCGCGGTGGCGCCGGCGGTGGGCCAGCCGCACTACAACCTCGCCCTCACCGAGATCCGCATGGAGCGCCTCGACGACGCCATCGCCGAGCTGAAAGCGGCGGAGAGCGTGGACCCCAAGTACGCTTCCCCCTACTTCCTTCTGGGGCGGATCTACTATCTGCAGCAGAAGCTCTACCTGGCCGACGAGCAACTGACACAGGCCACCAAGCTCGAGACCAAGGGCGAGCGCTACGACCAGGCCAAGGAACTGATCGACGTGCACATCGCGGTGGACAAAAACCTGGGGGAGAATGAAGGAGCGATCCACCTGGCTTATTGCATGAGCCGCGCGGCCGCCATGAGCGCGGACGAGTACCACAAGCGCTTTCCCGGAGCGGAGACCTACGTGGACAACCTCGACGAGGAGGTCTACGTCCTGGGCGGCTTCATCGCGATCGTCGACGAGCTCAGCGAGGGCGGCAAGAAGCTCGACCCCACCTTCGGCTTCCTGGTGGCCGTCAAGAAGGCGGGCTACCTGGCGCCCTACATCCTGCTGAGCGGCGGCGAGCGCTTCGCCGGCGAGCGCAAGCAATTCGAAGCCAAGAACCCGGGCAAGATCGAGGAGTTCCAGCAGTGGGCCGCGAAGAACAAGGTCGCTGTCGCCCCCCTGCACCCGCGCTGCGAAGTGCGCTGGATGGGACAGGCCTGGTAGCGGGCGGCCGGCGTGGGTTTGTGCGGAGGCGGGCGGCGGATATAATGGCACGCACTCATTCACCCTGCAGTCTGCCCAGCGAGGAGCGCGGATATGGCCACACCGGTAATGGCGTTTGCCAGCATCTCCAATGAATGCGAGGCCGAAGGGCTGAGCCCCAAGAACGGGGAGCGTATCGGCCACGAGTTGGCCAAGGTGTTCTCGGTGCATCCCGAGGAGGTCGCCATCCTGAGGGTATCGGGCCAGAACCTGGGCTTCGTCTATCCGGCGCGGCTGGGGCAGGTGGGCAGCATCCCCCTGAACACCAGCAACTCGGTGGCGGCGCGCACCGCCACCACCAAGCGGTCCGAGGTGATCAACAACTTCGCCCAGACCAAGCACGCCAGCGTCTTCGAGGCCGTGGACCTGGGCGACAAGCCCAAGGCCGTCCCGGGCCAGAAGATGGAAAAGCACATGCACGTCATCCAGAAGCTGATGTCGGTGCCGGTGACGGGGCCGGCCGGGGTCCTGGGGGTGATCCAGGTCTCGCGCAAGGGGGAGTCGGCGCCGGCCGCCGGTCCTGACTTCACTCCGCTGGACATGCAGAAGCTGACCGCCATCGCGGGCGCGCTGGCGAAGTGCTTCAAGTAGCCGTCAGCACTCAGCCGTCAGCCCTCGGGCAGACCGGAGAACCTGATGGCTGAAGGCTGACGGCTATCTTCCCTCGTACCACTCCAGAAACTTCCGGAAAGCGGCGCCACGGTGGGAGTGCTGTGCCTTCTCCTCCGGCGGAAGCTCGGCGAAGCTCTTGCCCAGGGCGGGAAGCAAGAAGAGGGGATCGTAGCCGAAGCCACCAGAACCGCGGGGGGCAGTGAGGATGCGGCCTTCGGCCTGGCCCCGGAAGGTGGCGAGGGTGCGGCCGTCGCGGGCGGCGGCGAGGACGCAGACGAAGCGGGCGGTGCGGCGCTCGCCGGCGATGCCCTGCAGCTCGCGCAGCAGGCGGGCGTTGTTGGCGGCGTCGGAGGAGTTGGCGCGCAGGCCCCCCTCCAGGGAGGCGTAGAGCGCCGAGTCGACGCCGGGAGCGCCGCCCAGGGCATCCACTTCCAAGCCCGAGTCGTCGGCCAGGAGCAGCTCGCCCGGCAGCAGGCGGCTGTAGTGTTCCGCCTTCTTGCGGGCGTTGGCCTCGAAGGTGGCGCCGTCCTCCACCACGGCCTGCGCCAGGAGCGAGTCCGGCA
>Ga0335082_10005576_pt1 | contig 13765 bp, 12 predicted proteins | sample Lox_Sample_41_FD_206718 | JGI IMG/M metagenome (GOLD analysis project Ga0335082, IMG submission 206718) | Soil microbial communities from Loxahatchee National Wildlife Refuge, Florida, United States - Lox_Sample_4.1 | ecosystem: Environmental > Terrestrial > Soil > Wetlands | place: USA...
CTTCTTGTTCAGGTAAAGTTCTAAGTCTTGTGCGATATCGGGAATGACACCCTTTGGCCGACCTTTGTCGTAAAAGAATTGCGTTTTGTTGTACAGAACCAGCAGGCGCAGAACGTTGTGCTCCGGCTTGGAGAGTTCGTCCCAATCGCCGGTCCACTGACCGAAAGTTTTGGGCAACGTAAGTGCGTAGTCAGGATCGACGCTATCAACATCAGATTGCAGCGACTCGTCCGGCTTCGGCGCGGTCGCCGTGGTTGCGGGCGAAGCTGCGGTAGTCGTTGCAGACGATGCTGGCTTCTGCGCCGTCTGTGGATTGGAACTGCAAGTAGCGAGAGTTACGAGTATGACGCCAAATGCTATGAATTTACAGATCGTTTGTCTTCGTGGAGACGACATGGAAATCGTCCTTTCTAAGCAGGAGAATCCGCTTCCGAAATCTCCTCGTTGCGCTTACAACCAGCGATACTTCCAGTTTTCGAAAAAGAGATACATCTTCAACCCGCGAATTTTGGCGGAACTCGTTACCTCGTCAGCGACCATCAGAGCAACGCGACGTGCCGAGAGTGTGGCATTGACCCCGTGCGAACTGAAGCTTGATCCTGACCTCATGATCCTTCTCCTGCTCCTATCGAAATGCATCGACATTACGGCTCACGAACCGACATTGCCATTTGAAACCTAAAAGCGGTACACGTACCCGGTGGAGATCTGAAAATTCCCCTGGTTGACGATGTATTGCGACGACTGCAGCGAGCCGATCTCGGACATGCGCTGGTCGGTGTGGTCTGCGAGATAACGGACCAGGGTTGTTCCCACGTCGAAACGGAATGTTGAGTTGGACTCGCGCCGGGGATAGTACTCCACGATCCCGCCGAAATCCCACGAAAAGCGCGTGAGGCCGGTGGGATTGAAATCGCCACCGCCCGGCAATGCGTTCTGGTAATAGATGAAGCCCGGCCGAATCTTGCCAAATATGCCAACATGACTGAAACGTTGGCCGAGCTTGACGCCGAACTGGCCCTGCATCATTGCCCTGCTGCCCTGCTGCGCAGGAACGAAGTTCAGAGTGCTGTCAATTCCAACCCCTCGCATCAGGTTGTAGTCAAGATTGAACCCCATCCCCGAGAAGCTTTGGCGGCAGAGCTTCAAACACTCGGAACTGATGACCGGCAGACTGATTTTGGTGTACGCCGTTCCCAGTTCCCAGCGCTCCACGGAATTAACGTTCGTGTCAGGGATTTTGATTGGTCTCGGCTTACGGTGATAGACGAAGTTGGTCTCTTGGGAAGGCAGCATCCAGGGAAATTTGCCTGCAAAGAGAGCTGCGAAGCTACGGCTCGGCTCAAGAGCGCTTCGCAGCACTCTCCCTCCGAGTATGCGATGCTCGGCGGCGATGGGAGCGACGATGTACTTGTCAATCGTGTCTTCGCCCAACACCCATCCCAAGCCCACGAGCGGGGTTACAACGAAATCCGTCCACCCGGTATTGTTCGTGGCTGTGGCGGGGTACTTTGGATTGTTTAAACAGATGCGGTATATGCCGCAACCGGGAAGGTAGGTGAAGCCCCCCTGATTGCCAAATGACGTTTCGCTGAGGGGACCGATTTCGAATTGTGTGGACCAAGCTGCCATCCAGGCAAGCGATTTCATCCGGCTCTTCCAATACCGAGGATTGCGGCCGATCGCTACAAAGCTTAATGGATCGTTCTGCAAATAGATTCTGCCGAAGACTGCGCCCTCGAGTGGGTGACCGACGTCGTTGACAACGAAGCTGTCGCCATCGCTCCAGCGGTGCATGTTGTAGCCACCGTAGGAGGCGAACCAATCGTGGAAAAACGGCTTGTGCGCCAACTCATACCGGAGGCCCGGGTCGAATGCGGCGCGCCAAACGTGGAAGAACAATGAAGATTCAAATGTCTGCAGCAGCGCGGGCTTCCATTGAAATTTCTGAGGGTTCGATGAAGCTGGAGGGCTGCCATGCGTGGGCGATAGCGAAAACTGCTCGCGGCTGGATGATTCACCCGTGGGGGGCGTCGGCATGGCCGGCGGCGAAGTTGCTGCGGCAGCATCCTCGTTAGCAGCAGTTATGGCAAATGGACCTGTACTTTTTTCTGGCCGCGGCGCGGCCTTGGCCTGTAAAGCCTTGGTGAGAGTAACTATAGACAGCGCCACCACGATGATCACGGGAAGGCGAGCTCCAGGTCTCATACGACACACTTCTGATTTCTGCACACACAAGGAATTACGGGCGGCCGCGGAATGGTGGTTCACATGTAATCCCGCCTCAGCAAAAGAAGTGAAGGCCACAACAAGTGCTCCTTATTTCGTGCCTCGACGTTGGCGGCTCATAGTAGCCTCAGCAGGCCATCACGCTTCGGCGAATTGAATGACAACCTTGATGTCATCCGGCTTACGTTGCAGAGCATTCGCAAAGTTCTCCGGCCGCTCTCGTCTGGTAACCAGGCTCGCCAGCCAGGATCGGTCGGCCCGGGCCAAAGCCTGGCCTGCCTTGTACCAGTGCCTCCGATTCGCGTTGACGCTGCCAACAATGGCGTTGTTCTTCAACACCAACTCCGCTGCAATGTCGGCAGTCGCACCACCCGTCGAGCGGCCACCACTCCCGACTCCCGTAAGACAAACAATTCCGCCTGACGCGATATTCAGTACGCAATCGGAGAGGACCGGACCGGCTCCGGTGCATTCGATGATCACATCTGGCAGGAAGCCGATATCCGCTACAGTTCCGGAATGGTAAGTTGCACCGAGAGCACGCACGAGGTCCGGCTTAGGCCCCGATTCAACTCGATCCAGAACATGAACATCAAACCCGCGCTGCACTCCCAGTAATGCCGCGAGCAGCCCGATTGGGCCGGCACCCGTCACGAGCACATGCCGCGGCTCCCAAAACGCTCGCTGACCTATCGAAGTGACCTGTTCCCACGCCTTGGTAACGACCGTGGTGGGCTCAAGCAAGACGCCCAGGATTCCGAGAGAGCTGTCCAACTTGATCGCGTATTCGGGCTCGATCCGCCAGCGTTCCGACATGAAACCGTCGATCTGCTTGATGCCGCGCTCGGTGTACTGGCCGTTGCGGCACATGTCCCATTCGCCGACCGCACAGTTGGGACAGGGCACGGGATCGGGACGGCGCACGATGCCGGCGACCAAGTCGCCCCTCTTGAGGCCCCCCCTCGGACCAGGCTCCACAACACGCCCGAGGGACTCGTGGCCCAATACCAGACGCGTCTTGCTGGGAGGTGCCCATCCGTATTTCCCTTCGACAATCTCTACATCCGTCCCGCAGACGCCTACCGCGACGGCCTCCACGAGTACGGAGCCCTCGTGTGTGTCGGGCTCAGAAATTTCTTCCCACTTGGCTGTTCCCGGCTTTTTCGGTTCAACAGTAATTGCTTTCATGTGAGTACCTTCGCTCCGCTCTAAATGCAGCAGTAGTAGGATTCGACACCGTGAAGTGCCCTTTAATGTCACGTCCCATCAACATCGCACTTCCTCCTTACGCTTACGGTCGACTAGCCCGACCTCTCAGGCTCCGACCATCTTGTGCTGTCTCGTCGCGTATTCGTGATGCCCTAATCATCGGTTGCCAAACGTCAAGCTGAGTCCCGAACTGGAGCCGTAGTCACTGCCGGGCAGACCGGCCGGAGGCCGGTTGTCCCAGCTCCCATAGAACGAGACATTCCACGAGAGATTGCCCTTGATCTTGAGGTAATAGGTCGCGTTGGTATTGAATTTCACGCGACCGGGCTCGGAAAGTGCCGGGAAAAGAACCGCGGTGACGTTCGCAGTGGTTTTATTGAATCGGAAGAATTGCAGCCTAGCACCGATCATGCCAGAGGCCAGATATTGCGCGGGGATGTCGTTCTCGTATGCCGTGTTCTGCCAGGTCAGTCCAGCTAACAGCGCGACGCGGGCCGTATTGCTGTTCTTCAGGTAACGTCCTACACCGCCGCTGAACGTACCCTGCGCGGTAATCCCCTGCTCCGAGCTTTGCAGGAAAGTGCCCAGGCCATCGTAAAACCAATTGTTCCAGCGCATGAGGTGAAAGACCGCGAGATCCACCTGGTTTCGGGTCGACGCGGAAACGCCGGTGCTGGAGGACAAGGTGGAGGTGAAGGCGGCCGCCGCTTCCCAGCGTTCTCTCGGGTATGTAATTTGTGTGCCCAAGCTGTACTGGGTTGACTCATTGCCCTTCGAGTAGACGATGCCGGTGTTGATGCTGCCGTTAAATCGCTGGAGGAATTTCTCTGACGTCATGTTCATTAGAACGATTCGGGAACTGTCGATCACGATCTCGTTGCCCGAACTCTGTGCGATTTGAATCTCCATAGGTCGGGCACCCGGAGTGTCCGTGGTAGCGAGTGTTCCGGTGTACATCAGGCCTTCCTCTGTTTTGACGAGGAACAGTTGTTTGCTTTCCACTCGCGCCACTTTCTCCCAATCAACTTCGCTTGTGCCCAGAATGTAGGACATGCTGATGTAGAGCACGCCGGCGTTGAGACCTTTGATCTGCCCCGTGAGGCGATCGCCGTTTTTCATCACAATGACATCATTGCTTTCTCGCGAGAAAATGGGAGTGGCCAGGAAAAGTACAAAACTCAAGATGGCGACCGCAATCTTTATCGCTCTGACTATCCTCATACTGACTTCGCGCTCCATCAAGACAAATGCCATTTCTGAAATGCCAGCTTGCAACAGTTATCATTCTCTGTTGCCTCGGACTTATACTGCTTTAATGCGACGCTGCAATGGTCGCTATTCTGCGCCGCCTCACTAGTGAACAGGTTCGCTTTTGATGATCGAGGTTTTGAGTTTCTTTCCGCTTGGCTTTTTGACAATAAGTGTGTTGCCCTTTATCTTCGCTTCAACCTCATCACCAATTGCCATCTCAGAAGGCCCGCTGTCTTGCACCATCAAGTGGTCTATGCCTGTAATTGCAATTTCATCTATCTGAACGGTAATCACATACATTTCCTGGTGAATAACATGTTTGGTCCCGTTTATGTCGACGGATACGTTGTTCTGATACGAGTGGATGTCCAACAGTTTGCATTTCTTGTAATCTGCTGCGAAGCAACACCCTACGAGAGCGAAAATTAACAACAATCTTCTCAGCACAAATCTTGGTAGCCGCCTCATCTCGCTCACATCCATTGCTGTCGTTATGCCGGCACATTCCGGCCCATTCGCTCGTGCTATTTGCCGCCTGCTGCATGTGTAGAACTGGCTTTTTCTTTGCGAAGGAAATAGAAGTAGGCGCCAACATTTAGAGCATTGACCAATACACCTACGAGGTTCCATAAGACCACTGGCCGCGAAGCAATCAATACGCCGTAATAAGCCCAGATGACCTGGAAGACGCACATGATTGCGGCCATCCTTGGGTTCATGCCGGAGGTCGATCGACGTCTGAGCATCGCAAGCAAGTCCGGCACACCGGCAAAAGTGGTCCCAAAACCTGCCACTATGCCCATGATCTCTGACCGTTGGAAGCCAGAGAACAGAACACTTTCTGCGTCCTTCAGCAGATCCCCACAGCCGCAAAGAACAATAAGGTTCGGGAGAACAACGATAAGTGTCACTTTTTGGAACCGATTCATAGCAACCTCGTCAACATTTCGGCGTTAACCTCTGTTCTTTTGTCTTGCCGATGCCGGCCTACTCACCTGCAACCTGCTGCCGTGTCGTGCGAGCTGCAATGTCGGCTTTTTCAGTCTGGAGCGCGTCTGCTCCTGTTACACGCGCAAACAGATCCAGCGTGAGTGCTACGCACCCCGTCCAACCTGTTTGATGGCTTGCTCCCAGACCAGCGCCGTTGTCACCATGGAAGTATTCGTGGAACAGGATGTAGTCCTTCCAGTGGGGATCTTCCTGAAACTTGGTGATGCCTCCGTATACCGGACGCTTGCCGCTGGCATCGCGGAGGAAGATGCCGGACAACCGGCGTGCGATCTCCTTCGCCACTTCGAACAACGTCATGTAGTGTCCCGAACCTGTGGGGCATTCGACTTTGAAGTCATCGCCGTAGAACGGGTACAGGTTCAACAGCCCGCGTAGCATGAGCACATTCACGGGCATCCAGATTGGTCCGCGCCAATTGGAATTGCCGCCGAACATTCCTGTATTTGACTCGGCCGCTACGTAATCGACCTTGTATTCCTGGCCATCAACGTGGAACACGAACGGATGCTCAAGGTGATAGCGAGATACCGAACGTATGCCGTAGGGGCTGAGGAACTCGCTTTCATTGAGCATGTAGCCCAGAATGCGCTGCAGTTTTTCCTTGTTGAGAATCGACAGCAGCCGACGGCCTCCGACGCCGATGAAGGTGTCATCGACTGGGGCAATTTGTTTGACCACCTCGGGGTGGCGTTTGCGGAATAGCTCAATCAGCTCGCGCACCTTCGGGTGATTCTCCAGGATGTTTGGCTCAAAAATAGTAGAGGCGCATAACGGCAATAGTCCCACCATGGACCGGACTTTTAAACGCGTGGCATCGCCATTCGGGAAGTGCAAGAGATCGTAGAAGAAACCATCCTCGCTATCCCACATCTCGTCATGGTTCTCGCCGATGCGATCCATGGCATAGGCGATCCACAAGAAGTGTTCGAGGAAGCGGTAGGCAGTCTCCTCATACATTGCCGGGTCGCTTTCGGTGAGGATCAGCGAGATCTCCAGCATGTTCTGGCAGTAGAACGCCATCCATGCGGTGCCATCCGCTTGGTCCAGGTGTCCGCCAGTGGGAAGTGGCGCACTGCGATCGAACACCCCGATATTGTCGAGGCCGAGAAACCCACCGGCAAACACATTGCGGCCCTCCGGATCTTTCCGGTTGACCCACCAATTGAAATTCTGCAGTAAGCCTTGAAATGAGCGCTCCAGGAACTGGAGGTCCGCACGTCCCAGCTCTTTCTCGACGGTGTAGAGAAACAACGTCGCCCAGGCGTGGACTGGCGGGTTAACGTCGCTGAAATTCCATTCGTACGCCGGAATCTGCCCATTGGGGTGGGCATACAGGTTCCGGAGCATGAGCAGGAGCTGCTCTTTGGCGAAGTCGAAGTCCACCAGCGACAGCGAGAGGGTATGAAATGCCAAGTCCCATGCCGCGTACCAGGGGTACTCCCATTTGTCGGGCATGGAGATAACATCGCTGTTGAGCATGTGGAACCACTCGGCATTGCGGGGAGCTTTTTTATCCGAAAGAAGCGGATGGGCTTCATGTTCGCTCAGCCAGCGATCGAGGTCGAAATAGTAATACTGCTTGCTCCACAACATGCCGGCGAGCGCCTGCCGGTGTACTCGCCGCTCATCCTCGCTGAGAGTTTTCGGTGTGATCCGCTCGTAGAACTCATCGGCATCGGCAAGACGGGCGGCGAAAACCTGATCAAAGTCAGAGAAGGCTTCGGCTGTCGGCTTTGTGTTGAGGCGCAGGCGCAGGACCTTCGAGCCGCCCGCCGGAACGTCCAGGACATAGTGCGCAGCGGCCTTCGTTCCTTTATGAGCAGGATTGACGGCATCCTTTTCGCCCTTGATCAGGTAGCGATGGAAGGCATCCTTGACATAAGGCGAAGGGTTGGGCTGACCCCAAAGAAGATTGGCATTGCTTTCGTTTTCGGTGAATAGCAGCTCTGCCGCACCTTCAGTATGCAGAGTACGGTCGCCGAGCTTCGGGTGGGAGGCAGCTATGCTCGTGTTGCTGACCTGTCCCAGAGCCGGTTTCGGTTCGTCGCCTCCCCATGACCATGTGTTGCGGAACCACAGCGTCGGAAGCAGGTGAATCTGCGCGGCTTCCGGGCCCCGGTTGTTTACGGAGATTCGGACCAGGAGGTCTTCAGGATCAGCTTTGGCGTACTCGACAAACACATCGAAGTAGCGGTCGTCGTCAAAGATGCCGGTGTCGAGAAGCTCGTACTCCATCTCGCCGAATGAGCGCCGCCCATTCGTCTCCACCAGATCCTTGTACGGATACTCGTGCTGGGGATACTTGTATAGATACTTCATGTACGAGTGGGTCGGCGTACTGTCTACATAGAAGTAGTATTCCTTGACGTCTTCGCCGTGGTTGCCTTGGCTGTTGGTAAGACCGAAGAGGCGTTCTTTCAGCATCGGATCGTGCCCGTTCCACAGCGCCAAGGCAAAGCAAAGCTGCTGCTGATCGTCGGAAATTCCGGCCAGTCCATCTTCGCCCCAGCGGTAGGCACGCGTATGTGACTGTTCGTGTGAGAAGTAAGCCCATGCATTGCCGTCGGAGCTATAGTCCTCACGAACCGTGCCCCATTGCCTCTCGCTCAGATAAGGGCCCCATTTCTTCCACGGCACGCCCTGATCGCGCGCAGCGTTGAGTCGCTTCTGTTCAGCGACTTCGACGTAGGACGATGGTGTTGACTTCTTGTTTGAGGCGGTCATGTCTGCTCCTTTTCACTTTCTGAATGTCTTCCTTGCAAGTGCTCTAATACTTAATGTTTCCGTTTCGACTAACCGTCGCGCTAGGCCTGGGCGTCCAAGGGACACAATCGTAAGAAGTGATATCCCCACGGCTGCAAATCCACGTACAGACCGGGCGAGAGCATTTCATCGCCGTTCCGCTCATACACCCCATCCGAAAGCAGGTCGGCTAAACGCCACTGTTTTCCTCGCAGCGCGTCGCATGCGACCTTGATGAGGGCTTGAGCGGCACTATCACTGAGATTGACAACGATGAGGTATCTGTCCTCGTCCTTGTTCCAGGTCCAAGCGACTACGTTCTCGTAGCTTTGGTTGTCGGGCCAGCCTGTGCGCTCGCACAGGTTCCAGTCTCCCGCTCGGAATACTGGGCTGTTAATGGCCAATAGAAGCTTTGTGTAAAAGTCCTGTAGCTCCCTGTCGGCGGCCTCGTCGGGTCGTCTTGCAAGAAAAACCGGCAGTCTCACCTTGCGGCCTTCGAACTGGCCCTCGTGAAAGAGTCTTGCCCCCAGCAGAGAGGAGGTCGTTACAGCCGCAGCCCGCTCTTTGGCGTCGGCGAAGGCCGATGCAGCACGCGGCTCGTCGTGATTCTCGAGGAAGCGCAGTAGCTTGGATTGGTACGGCAGATCGGCGCACAGGTGGAGGCGAACGCTTTCGGCATTCTCATGTTCCAGACGGTCGTAAAGACGCTTGTCGTAACAGAAATCGAATCCCTTCTGTTGCAACTCCCACTCCAGGTCCCAATAGGCCTCGGCAATGAACAGGAAGTCCGGGTGTTTCCGCTTGATGGCGGCGATGGCGTCAACCCAGTACTCGGTCGACGGCATCGGTCCCGCACGGTTGCCCCAAGTGCGCTGGAAGATCGAGTTCAGCATCAGCATCGCCATGTCACAGCGCACTCCATCGCATTGGTCGGCGATGCTCGAAAGCGTCTCGACCACAGCCTGCCGAAGCCCGGGCTGAAAGGCATTGAGCTGCAACACGTCGGGCCACGCCGGGAAGAACGGATCCTTACCACAGGCGAACACCGTTCCGTTCAAGCTGAGATAGGACGCGGGGTCGTTCGCTGCGTCGTCAGCGGTTCCCTGAATGAAGTAGTCGGGATGCTCGGAGACCCATGGGTGGTCTGGCGCTACGTGATTGGGCACAAAATCCAGCAGGAGACGCAGGTCCCGCTTCGCCAGCTCTTTGCGCGCCACGGAGAGACCTTCAGGACCGCCAAGGTGCCCATCAACTTCGTACCGGCGGACGCAATAGGGCGATCCCACATTGTCTTCGGATCGAAAGTCAGGCAGAGTTCGCCGAAAATCCTCAAGTAGACCAGGGTTCTTGTTGGCGACAGCGATGCCCGCCGGACTGCGCTCCCAGACTCCCATGAGCCAGACCGCATCGAAGCCAAGAGCGGCAATGGCATCCCACTCGACAGTCGGGACACAAGCCAAATCAATCGACTTTCCCGCCTTCTTACTCAACTCGGTGAGCCATACCCACGTGTTGATCTCATAGATGTCAGGATGCTTGGGCCATGTGCTCATTTCTTCTCCCTCCGTCGCTATCGGCTGCCAGAAGCGAGTCGTCACGGAACATGGATCTCTGGCGGGCGCCATGTGTCGCTGAATTCATGGACGGTTCTCCGCGTTCGAAATACCAGAAGAGACAAACTGTTTTCCTGCCACGGCCGCATTGATGGCTGGAATAAGATCGCCTGTCATGTGTGTCTTAAGAACGTAGCCAACCGCTCCCTCTGCGAGACACGCTTCCAGAAATTCACTTTCGCTATGAATCGTGAGGAACACGAACTTGGCCCCCAGGCCGGCATTCCGAAGCCGATGAACGGCTTCGATGCCCGTGAGGATGGGCATGGTGATATCTACAACAATCACGTCTGGAGTAAGGCGGAGCGCCTTAACAACGAGATCTTGCCCGTCGTATGCGGTGCCGACCACATCAAACGATGGCGCCAAAAGCTCTGCCACCCGCTTTACCAGAAGCCTATTGTCGTCGGCGAGCAGGACACGTGGATGATTCACCGGCTACCCTCGCGCGAATTCGCCTTGAGAATAGGCACTGCGCGTCGAGGTAACAACTAGGCAAATGCCTAGCAAGCGATTTGGTTGGACTCCGCGGGGTAAGAGAACTGCGATTCGGGAATAAGCGTGCCCCCCGACAACACCCGGGGCGGTAATTCTCGACGTTAAGCAGAGAGGCAATAGGTGGTTGTGTGCGCAACCGCTCCTGCTGTCTACCTGCCCGCCAACTCTGCTCCGTCATCTTGGCTGTCGGGTCATCTGCCGACTACGGAAATCACAAGTGCGTGTGACGTACATCACAGAGGGGACCTGGAGGACGTGTTGCAATTGATTATTCCCTTAGGTTCCGGTGGCGCATGGCACCGATTTGCAACAAGTCGCGCCCACACCTTTTGATCGCGGATGACCACGCTGTTTTTCTGGAGACACTCAAGTGCTTTCTAGAGACCACCTACAAGGTGATTGGAACGGCGACGGATGGCCGGATGCTCGTTACCGAAGCTCTCAGACTCAAGCCTGACGTGGTCATTGTCGATATGGGCATGCCGCTACTCAATGGGCTAGACGCCGCACGCCGCATTCGGGAGCACCTGCCGCATATCAGGATCGTATTCCTAACGATGAAGGAAGACCCCAACCTGGCGGCTGCGGCGTTGGAACTGGGCCTGACGGGTTTCGTCCTTAAACACTCGGCTGCTGCCGAGTTGCTGACTGCCATTGAGCACGTCTGGTATGGAAAGCCATACGTCTCCCCGAGACTCCGGTCGGCTGATTGGGTGGAGCAGCGCACCCGGGTGAAGCAGTTCACCAAATCGCTGACTGCGCGCCAGTGCGATATCGTGCAGTTGTTCGCAGAGGGCTATTGCTTAAAAGAGATCGGCGCTCGTCTGAATCTGGCTCGCAAGACGATCGAGTTCCACAAGCACCAGATCATGGCTCAGTTCAACTTGAAGACCAATGCAGATCTTGTGCTTTTCGCCGTCAAAGAGGGACTGGTTTCGATCGAGTCAGAAACCCATTACGGAGAACGATATAGCGAGCACTCCGACGAAAAGTCTCTCCCGGCGCTAGCTACTTCGCACCGGTGATTTTGGTGCCAGCGGCAGCCAAGCATCGATCGTGGTTCCCATCCCAACTGACGAATGAATAGAAAATCGCCCACCCAATAAGTGTGCGCGTTCCTGCATGCTTCGTACACCGAGGCCTTCGCTCATCTTTAGATCCCTGGGGTCGAAGCCTACTCCCTGATCACTGACGCGCAGATAAATTCCGTTGTCGGCCGACTCCAATTCGACTTGGGCGCTTGATGCGCCACTGTGTTTCTTCATGTTCCGAAGACCTTCCTGCGCGATCCGAAAGATGCAGAGCGCTACGTCCTGGTTGACCGCCGCAGGAATATGCTCGGAGGTGAAGTCAATCTTGATGCCTTGTTGAGCGGCGAACTCTTTGCAGAAGGCTTTCACACCCGGAACCAGCCCCAGGCTTTCCAGAGAGGTGGAATGCAATTGATGCGACAAGGTGTGGAGGTCGCCACCAATCTTGGAGGCTTCGTCAGAAAGCTCTTGCAGACGCCGATCTGCTTCCTGAGGCGAGTCGCGAGTCATCTGGGCGGCGGTTCCCAGACCGAGAGACAGCACTGCCAGCCTCTGGCTAAAGTCGTCATGGATCTCGGCGGCGAGTCGCCTACGCTCCTTTTCCTGCGCGTTGATCAGCATGCCGCTGAGTCGCTCTTGTGCCTTCCGCGCAAGATTGAGCATCTTCCGCTCGAATAGGAGATAGATGGTCAGTAAGCCCAGACCCACCAGAATCAGTGTTCCCATGAGCACGGTCCGCCGGTGTTCTTCCCATAGGGTTGGCTGGCGAAACAGAACAGTGCTACCAGGCGGCAGCCTCTTTTCGTCCAGCTTCCAGCGGTGCAACTCGCGCCAGTCAAACAGGTAAACATTCGGAGCCTGCACGATTGGAATGTCCTGCGGCGACTTTCCCCCTAAAATCTCAAGCGCATCGCGGCCCGCGATCTTCCCCTGTTCGTCGAAGCTGACCACATACCCGCCGACAATACCGCGGCCGAGATAAACGTCAGCCACACCAAAGACCGGAGCATTTGCAGCCGCGACCACCATGGGAAGGGCTTCGGCCGCATTGAGAAACTGCCGTCCCTCCGCGTCTTTGAAGAAGGACAGAAAAAGAACCACGGAGTGGCTTGGCAGATGCCTCAGCCTCTCCTGCAATTGGCTCATCGGAAGATCGGTCAGGTATGTGACATCAAGTTTGCTCTCATAGGAGTTGAGCGCCGCTTTCGTAACCGCCATGAGAGCCCGGTCGTATTCGGCTTGTCCGCCGATCGCGTAGACATGGCGTGTTTCCGGCAGCAAACGCATGGCGACGTCCAGCGTACCTGCGGGCCCCAACTGCAGCCACGAGCCTGTAAATCGGGAATGTGTACTAGTCGGTTCGATCGGGACTGGGACGCTGCAGCAGAATACGGCTGGCACATCTGGGAATAACCCACCCGAAGGCTCTGTCAAAAACCGTACTGAGTGCGGGCCCACCAGAAGAATTAGATCCATCTTACGGTCGCCATATTTTTTGATAACGAGCCTGCCCTGATCCGCCCGCCAATCGCCCGTGTGATACATGGCGTCCAGGTTTTCCTCGTAGAGTTCGACGTGAAAACGGGGGTCTGAGTGCAGGGCCTCAATGATCCTTTTTGTCGCAGCCAGCGCACCGGGATGGGACTGTCCCACATCCATGATGATGAGAACATTCTTTCTGACCTGCCCCTGGGAAGCAGAAGCGAAGAAGACCAGCAAAAGCGCAGCCAAAACAACACAACTTATCCTAAAGCCATTGAAGAGGGCGCTCAGGGCGATGCTCCGACCTGGAGAGATGCTTTGCATGGGGCCTGTATTGTGCGCAGATGCGACAACCGGCACGGAAACCATTTTCTGCTATGGGGCCTAGTATGCAGCCTGCCTTCAATATGTTGCAATGCTTTTGGCGAACCTGAGCCGCCACTCCTCCTCGACTTCACCTCATCGGGCCGGGGTACAGCGCAGAACCCGTCCATCAACGCAATCTGGAGCTGATTAGGCATTTCCCTAGTTGTGCCGGCATCGGCCCACGGCTAGCGTTGTCTCGAAATCTACAGTCACCCGAGCATGGCGTCGTCGACGTCGGGGGTTTCGTAGTGCACATTCTCAACCTACATCAGACGGGAGGAGACGATGAAGAAAGTGGTCATAGCATTTCTGCTGGGGACGTCGCTCTGTTTC